>Ga0265342_10000943_pt1 | contig 28942 bp, 29 predicted proteins | sample 4CB327metaG_FD_203125 | JGI IMG/M metagenome (GOLD analysis project Ga0265342, IMG submission 203125) | Rhizosphere microbial communities from Carex aquatilis grown in University of Washington, Seatle, WA, United States - 4-CB3-27 metaG | ecosystem: Host-associated > Plants > Roots >... | reverse complement strand
CGCCCGCGATGTCGCGCACGAGGTCAAAATAATTGTTCGGCGCGAACGTTTTTGGCACAATGAACGAAATGTCGCGGATGGCCGGCGGATACTTGCTCACCTCTACGAACTTGGTTCCCATATGCAGTTGCTTCTTCACGCGCTCGTCCGTTGACCAAACGAGGCGGATGTCCGGAAGTTCCATACTGATGATCGCAAGCCGCTCAAGGCCGAAGCCAAAAGCCCACGCGTTGTATCCTTCCACGCCGAACTTTTTGAACACGCTTTGCTTTGTCATCCCGCCTCCCATGATCTCCACCCATTGCCCATTCAGTTCCACCTCGATCTGCAGCGACGGGTCGGTATACGGGAAGGTGTCATCCAAAAAGCGGAACTTCACATTCGCGCCGAAGAGCGCGCGTACGATCTCGGCGAGCGCGTTGCGCAGGTCGTCGATCGTAAGGGGGTCCGTATCCGCCGGCGTCATATACCATCCGCCGAACTGGTGGAAGATGTTCATATGCTTGCGGTCTATCTCGTCTTTACGATAGACCTTGCCGTAACAGACGACGCCAAGCTTCTCTTTCCGCGCGATGCGCTCCTTCACCTCTGGTAGCTGCGTGTAGTAATACCACATCACCGTGTCGTGCGTGCGCAAAATATTCTTGTCATCCGCATAGTACGTATCCGACGTGCTTCGTGCCGGATGGTCCGGGGCAAAATCAAAAAGATCAAAATTGATGGAGGCCGGAACGACCTCCGGGATGATGATGTTGTCGAAGTCTTTCAGCACGGAGGTATTGCACGCGCTTTGCACGATCTCATAGAGCGGGCTGCCCGGCGTGCGTGAAAGATCCGGCATCGCGAGATAGCGCTTGATCCGCGCCGCTTCCGCGTCCGTGCGGGCGTCGACCGTAGTCAATATCTTATTCTGATCGTCGAGAGAAATCTTGTATTCCATGATACGTGACGGATATTATCTTACTTTTCTTCTTTCTTGCGCAGCCCCGAGCTCTCGAAAATCGCGAGCATGGCCTTGTTTCCGGCAAATTCCGAAAACATTACACGGGTACTCCTTGCCGGATCATCGTTGCCCAAAGCGGACACTTCAAACGCATAGCGGTGAAGATCGTCTGCGGTGATCGTCCCTTTTTTTATTTTTTCCCAAACATCCCTGTCTTCCTCCGTCAATAACAATGGATCAAATTCAGGCGACGTTTCACGTCCGGGAATATTGGCCTTAAGAAAATGCCCGCTCTCGATCTCGCCGGATGCTTCCCCTGCCGCGAACTTCGCCATTTCTTGCTGAAACGATCCCAACAAAGATTCGCCCTCTGTCTGTCTCAGTATCTCTTCCATCTTTATATCATATCACTGTTTCCTGTGCCGACGGCAGGGATCGAACCTGCGACCTTGGCCTTATGAAAGCCCTGCTCTACCACTGAGCTACGTCGGCGAAAGCAAAATAACTATATTATAGGTGGCAGCGAGAGGCAAATGATAACAAGTAGAATATCCGGTTGTCATTTGAAAGATATTGACATATGCCCAATGATATGTTATCCTATCGATGGTACGGAATCTCGATACCAATCCACTCATAGGAGGGTGCGATAATGGATAAGCGGCACCGTTTTTTGAATTTCGGCATCGCCATCTCGATGATTGGCGGTATCGTGTTGATCTGTGCATCATTCAAAATACAGAGCAACGAGTTTGGACTCTCGCTTCTTCTCCTTCTCGCGGGATTTGCATGTTTTGGCCTTAGCATTGCTTTTGCGACCTTGAAGGCCATCTTCATGGCCAGGGAGGGCGCATCAATCGCCTACGGCTGCTACGAAGAGCTTTCACCGGAAGACCAAGACAGGGTGAATCGTTTTGGGATGAAAGTGGCCCGCTGCGCCGGCAAGTTGACGCTTGGCATCGCAAGGGATCGTCTCGCGGAAAACAAAACCCGGCTCGGAAAGTACGAGAAATATCGAAAGGTGCCCATCGTCGGACGGCACATCCAAGCGAACGAGAAGCGACTCAAGCGATACGAGAGACTTCTTGAGTTCGTGGAAGGGATCTTCAAACAACAACGGCAATAGCCATTTAAGACGCGGGCACATGACGCCTCGCATGGAAAAGCAACGCACTTGCTTCATCCGTGCGAGGCTTTTCTATTTTAAAAGGACGGATGCGTCTTGATCTTCGGGGAAACCGTGCACTCGCCGTCCTTGACAGCATAAAGGCTTTGCTCAGGCTCTAACCACCGCTCTTTTGAGCTCTTTTCTTGGATGATCTAAAAATGAATTTATGTCCGCAATGATTTCATCTAGCCGATGGTCGGATTTAATGTAATATTTACTTACCCCGGATTTGATATAAGACTTCACCGTTTTTGGACTTGCGGCGTTAGAAACCACGAAAATGGGTATCTTCTTCCATCGCCCCCCGTTGGCTTTGATCTTTTTCACAAAAGAAAGACCGTCTTCTTTTCCTAAAAGATGATGATCGAGCCAGATCGCGTTGACCTGTTCCAAGGTTTCAAGATACATAAGCGCCTGTTCAATACTATGGACCGTCATGATCCCGAGGTCATTTTTTATAAGCTTTGCGCCGAACGCTTGCTCAACGCTACGAGCGGATAGAACGGCAAAGCCATTTTTTTCGAGCTTCGCGTTGATCGCCTCAAGTAAGGGTCGCTCATCCTCTATCACTAAAATCGTTTTCTCCTTGGAAGCTTTTTTGATTTTGATCATGTGACTATTTATTTTTGATAGATTTTTTTACCCCATCCAAAGGAAGCGTAACATAAAAAACAGTCCCTTTATTTTCCCCCTCACCCAAGGACTTGAACCAAACTTTTCCACCGGAATTTTCAACGATTGATTTCACTATATAAAGCCCGAGACCCGTTCCATCGGTATCTTTGTCTCTCACATTATCGGCCCGGAACAGCTTGGTAAAAATTTTATCTTGCTGATGTTTTGGGATGCCATAGCCCGTATCGGAAATTTTTAAAAGGATGCTCTTTTTGTCCGCAAAAGAAATCGACAATACGATCTTCCCTCCTTCGGGGGTATATTTCACCGCGTTCGACAAGATATTTTGCATCACCATACGTAATTGTTTTGGATCAACGCACATGCGCACGGTGCGTTTCTTACACAAAAAAGAGAATGATAATTTCTTTGCGGCGATCTGCGGTTTTTGTTCGTCTATGACGTCTTGCGCAAGTTTACAGATATCGGTTGATTTCGGCTCGCTCACAAATGTCCCTAGCTCAAGAGAAGAGACATCCAGAAGGGCATTTACCAGTTCGACCATCCGCTGATTGCTTCGGTATACCTCGTCCAAATATTTTTTTTGCTTTTCGTTCAGTTCGCCCGCATCTCCCGCTAAAAGCATTTCCGCGTACCAATTGACCGCGGAAAGCGGGGTACGGAGCTGATGGCTGGCGAGCGAAACAAATTCGGTCTTGGCCTTATCGATTTCTCGCTCGTCGGTGATATCCCGAAAAATCTTGATCGTTCCGATGACCTTCCCGTCAAGAAGCACCGGGGTTGCCATGATGGCCATCGGAAATTTCGTCTTGTCCTTCCGCATATCATAGTAGACAGGGCCCGTAACGGTTGTTGCGTTACCCATCAGGGCTATCCGCGCGGGATGCTTCTCCGGTGGAATAGGCTTCCCTTTTTCATCCACAAGAAGCATGGCATCGGAAAAGACTTTTCCCACAACGTCCTTGCTTTCAACACCGAGCAGTTTTTCCGCCCTTTTATTTATAATAGTGATATTCCCCTTTTCATCGGTAACGAGAAGCCCGTCGCCGATCGACAGCAAGATCGCTTCTTCTTTTGCCCGGGACATCTCAAGGTCTTTCGTGCGTCTAAGAACCTTCTGCTCGAGCGTTTCATACGAATTCTTTAATTTCTTCGCCACTATCACCAGTTTACGCCGAACGCTTTCTTTCTCCCTAGCAGTCACCGCGAGCTTACGGCGTACGCTTTCTTTCTCTTTGGCCGTTGCAGCAAGTTTCTTTGCCGTCACGGCGAGCTTTGCCGCAGTTACCGCAAGCTTGCGGCGGACAACCTCTTTTTCCCTAGCCAGAACTTTAAGACTGAGAATTATGTCATTGGAAGCCGAAGCGGGGAGTCTTTTATTCATAAAATATCTTGGCCTTCCAATATCTCTTCTATCTTCTTCACTATATCATGAAGTTTCCAATCCGATTTGATCAAATACTGCGTTGACTTATTCGTTGCCATATCATCTACGGACTCTTCTTTGGTTGCGCTCATGTTCGTCAGAATGATAATGGGAACTTTCTTTCCCCACGCATCTTCTCTGATCTTCTTAAGCGCAGCGACACCGTTCATTGCCGGCATGATAAGATCAAGCAAAATAAGGTCTGGATGTTTTTTGAGCGCGACTTCTACCCCCTCGTTGCCATTTCTTGCTTCAAGAGGAAGAAAATTTTTGAGGCGAAGAATGTCCACAACGGCGTCGCGAAGGATTTTCTCGTCTTCTACCACTAATATCGTTTTTTGTGTTTTCATGGCGTTTTCTTTAGTTTGACGAAGCTTCCGGATCTGAAGACCATGACAGTTGCCCAAACTGGAACAAATTTAAGGTCGGCTGTGAAATCAGCTCTACGAAGAACGAGCCGTTCGATAGCCTGGTTCGTTACAGTATCAACTCCGAGTCCTGAACGTTCTTCATTTAATGATCCATCATGCCACAACGCCGCCAAGGCTCACCAAAAAATCATCGGTGTTCGCATAACGATCTTTGGAAATACTATACAGGACGATTGAAGGATGTGCGACGCGGCCAACCACCACGATTTTCTTGCCCATACCGTACGCGATGCCCGCCTCCGCCAAAGAGGAACGTCCCGATGGTTCGAGGAGTATGACCACATCGCTCTCCTTCAACGCCTTCATGTCTGACTCAAAAATCTCTTTGACTGCTGGATTATTCTCCCAGCTCAATATGGAGTTGGGAAAACTTTCCTCGGACTCCTCGATAGGAGGCGCGCCGCCGACGGCATTGGCACCGTTATCGAGAAACGAATATACCTCATGGCCGCGGGCAGCCAGGGCAACCGACAAGCTCTTCACGATCTCCGTGTTCTGCCACGGCGAAGCAATAAAAAATTTCATAGGATAGTGATAACAGATAAGCCGTCTTCTATCCGAAAACATTACAGAGGAAAACCCATCCTCGTGGGCAGTGCGATAGCCTATTGTAACGATCTTTACTTGTTGAACGGCTATATCACATGGAAAAAGGTCGGTCTCAATCATGAATAAACAAATAAAAAAACATGGACGAAAAAGAAACGTGCTCGAAATGTCACCATCCCGCACATGAAGCGAAGTGTTCTCAGTGTGATTGCCCGACTTCGAAATAACAAGGTCCTTCTTGTTATTTGTGTTCATTAAAATCCCCGCGGACACGGGGATTTTATTTTTTACATCCCTCTCCCATTGGGCGAAAAAAGGAGTGTGTCACCGAGGATATCTCGGAGGCGCGGAGAGCCAAGGCGGCCGGCTAGCAAGCCGAAACGCCGTCCTAGGAAGAAGATGTTATTTTGTTGTAGTTGTTGCGGGGGCAAGACTCGGACTTGCTTCGGAAGCTTATGGGGCTTCCCGGAAAACCTTTCCCAACCCTCCCGCGCTATGAAATTGCGCCGCATTCCGCAGCGCAACCAGCCTTTGCATTATATGAATTTTCCGGCGTGATTGTCAAAAAAATGGATTAGTGAGATTATCAAATGATGAAGATCGCAGTGCTCGGCTTCGAGCGCGAAGGACAATCGACGTTGGAATTTTTATTGCATGACCCGGAATACCGCGGCGCGGAGATTTGGGTGCTGGATAAAAAGAAGGGATTGAAAATCCCGAAGGGTATCCGCTCACGGCTCGGTGCCGGTTATCTTCGCGGCCTCGAAACATTCGATGTAGTGTTCCGCACTCCGGGCGCGCCATATAATCTTCCCGATATCCAGAAAGCGCTGAAACATGGAGTGGTCATCACGAGCGCGACAAAGCTCTTCTTTGAACGATGTCCGGCGAAGATCGTAGGCATCACGGGCACGAAAGGGAAGGGCACCACCTGCACCCTGCTTTATAATATCCTCCGCGCGGCCAAGCGCGACACATTCCTGGTGGGCAATATCGGCAAACCCGCACTCTCCGTCCTCCCCGCGATAGAACGATCCCAAAAGAACGGCCGGAGTCCTATCGTCGTCTTTGAGCTCTCCAGCTTTCAGCTGCAAGACCTCACACAATCCCCCGCGATCGCCGTCGTGCTGGAAGCATTTCCCGATCATCAAGATTCTCATAAAAGCCTCAATGAATATTATTCCGCGAAAGCGAATATCGGCCGATGGCAGGCTCCGACGGACAAAACGTTTTTCTTTAAGCACCAAAAGATGAGCAGCTGGATCGGCGGCAAGAGCAAAGGGAAAAAGATCGCCGTCGATGGGACGCACTTTGATCTTTTCGCTCCGGGCGACCTCGTGGTGGCCGGATATCATAATTTCAAGAATGCGGTGATGGCGACGAGGGTGGCAAGGGCACTAAAAGTTCCCGATGCGGTAATAAAAAAGAAAGTTCTCGCCTTCCGGGGAACGGAACACCGGCTGGAATTTGTGCGAAGCATGCCGGCTCCCGGCAACGGAGGCCGGATATCGTTCTATAACGATTCGGCGTCGCACAATCCTACCGCGGCGGCGGCGGCAGTGCGGGCATTCCCGGACAAGAACATCGTTCTCATCGCGGGAGGCAAGGACCGAAACATAGATTTCACTCCGCTCAAGAAAGCGGCCGCGGAAGCGAACATCAAAACGATCGTTCTTTTCGGAGAGAACAGAAATAAAATAGAGAAGACCATCCGGTCCAACGGTGCTTCGATAACGCTCACGCCATCGCTCAAAGAAGCACTGCGTGTCGCATATAAAAGCGCAGCAGGAGATACCACCGTTCTTTTTTCGCCCGGTTCGGCGAGCTTCGATCAATACCGGAATTATGAGGAGCGGGGGAAGTCTTTTGTGAGCCTCGTGAAGCAGCTGCGACCGAGGTATCCAACGTTCGTTTATAAGAGCTATTCGTATTCGTTAAAAAAATCCACGCTTGAAATGCAATTCAACTTTGCCATAGCGCCGGATATTTCCTTCACGCCCAAGGTCCGCATACCCGATATCGATATGGCGGCGGCGAAAAAACTGGACCGCCGGGCACTCGACAATCTCGTCTTCCATCTTGGGCTCGCGGAGATCCCGACGTACTGGAAGTGTACCTGCAGTCCCACGATCGTCGTTGCATGCGGCATACTATCCCCTGCCCAGATCCAATGGTGGCGCTCGCTCTTGATGAACGGGCTGGGAGAATTTTTCTATACCAATAATATCGATTTCACCGGAAAGAATTTCATCACTATCGTTTCGCGTTCAAAAAAGAAGCAGAGCAAGGCGACTGCTGTTCTTGCCGGACGGCACAACGGCATGATCGTCCCTATGGGCGGAGGAAAGGATTCCGTCGTCACCGAAGAGATACTTGCGCGAGCGGGAGGGAAATTTCGTACACTGGTGCTCGGAAATGCTACGGCAGCCATCGCAACCGCCACGCGCGGCGCGGCGCCGATCAGGATAGAGAGGATCATCGATCCCCGCCTCCGCACGCTCAATCAAAAAGGATATTTGAACGGTCATACGCCTTTTTCGTCATATCTCTCATTCCTTACCGTACTCTCCGCCGCCATGTTCGGTTATGACTCCGTCGCAATCTCGCAAGAGCGGAGCGCGAACGAAGCGAATGTGCGTTTCAAGGGCATATGGATCAATCATCAGTATTCCAAGAGCTTTGCGTTCGAAAGCGGTTTCAGGGATTACGCGAAAAAATATCTCGCCACCGATATCGATTACTTCAGCTTCCTGCGGCCGCTCTACGAGATACAGATCGCCCGCCTGTTCTCCGAAATGCCGGATTATTTCCCAACCTTCAGAAGCTGCAACGTCGGGATGAAAAAAAATATCTGGTGCGGCACGTGCTCAAAGTGCGTCTCGATATATTCGTTGCTTTCCCCCTTTATCCCGCAGGAGACACTGACCAATATCTTCCATAAAGACCTCTTTAAGGATGCCACGCTATGGCCCCATGTCATGGCGCTCCTTGGCAGATCCGCAGGGAAGCCTCTTGAGTGCGTTGGCACCGAAGAGGAAACGTTCGTGGCCCTCGGTCTCGCGGCGCAAAAATACGCCTTCGCGCACAAACCGATGCCGGTCATCCTGCAACGTTTTGAGAAAGAGATGCGTCCCTCGCGCGCGGATGTGAACCGGAGGGCCGCCAGGCTTCTGCGGACGTGGGATATCAAAAACTTTCTGCCGACGGACATGAAGGCGATCCTTAAAAGCGCATTGAAATAATCAAATAAAACGGCTAAGATAGGGGTAATGTCCTCGTCTTCGAACAGCAGCATCGGCAAAAAAGAATTGGAACATTTGGCCAAATTGGCCCGTATTGAGCTGGACCCGAACGAAGAGGAAAAACTCCTCAGGGATCTTGGCAATATTTTGGGTCATTTTAAAGAACTTCAGGAGCTCGACACCGCGGATGTCCCACCGATGACCGGCGGCACCGACCTCGTGAATGCGTTCCGCGAAGACGCCGAAGAAAACGGTGGACGCGAGAGCACAAACCAAGGCGCGGGCACCGACGCATTTCCTGAATCTAAAAACGGCTACCTCAAGGTGCCGCCGGTCTTTGAATAATTTTTGCGTAACGATATTATGGAACCACTCCACGACCTCACCATAAAGAAATTTCACGACGGGCTGCTTGATAAAAAGTTCTCCGCGCTTGAGGTCACGCAGGAGTATTTCCGTCGCATCAAAGAACGCGATGGCGAGATCGGGGCATATCTGAGCATCGCGGAGGAATCCGCGGCGCGCGAAGCAAGCGCCGTTGATGTCGCCGTCGCTGAAGGCGAAAACATCGGCGCGCTTGCCGGCGTCCCGCTCGGCATTAAGGATAATATTCTCATCAAAGGCCTCCCCGCGACCGCCGCATCCAGGCTTCTTAAGGATTATGTCGCGAGCTATGACGCCGGCGTCATTGAACGGCTCAAATCACAGAAGGCCGTCTTTCTCGGCAAGACCAACCTTGATGAATTCGCAATGGGAGCCTCCACGGAAAACTCCGCTTTCAAGACGACAAAAAATCCCCACGACCTCACGCGCGTCCCGGGCGGCACGTCCGGAGGTTCGGCCGCTGCCGTTGCGGCGCACCTTGCGCTCGCGGCGCTCGGCTCCGATACCGGCGGCTCCATCCGGCAACCATCAAGCTTCTGTGGCGTTGTCGGTATGAGCCCTACCTATGGAGCCGTTTCCCGTTCGGGCGTCATCGCCATGACCTCCAGCCTTGACCAGGTAGGTCCCATGGCAAAGACCGTCGAGGATGCCGCGATCCTTTTTAACGCGATCGCGGGAAAAGATCCGCTGGACGCTACGAGCGTCGATCATGAATTCGAAGCCGACCTTTTGAGCCCGCAGCTGGAAAAAGTAAAGAAACTGGTCGTCGGTTTGCCTGAAGAATATTTTATAGACGGAACCGATAGCGCGGTCACCAAAGAGATACAGCGCGTGATAGACAAACTGAAGGGCCTGGGGATGAAATTCAAAAAGGTCTCATTGCCGCATACGAAATATGCCGTGGCCGCTTACTACATCTTCGTTCCGGCGGAAGTGAGTTCCAATCTGGCGCGGTTCGACGGCATACGCTACGGGGAAAGAGCCGACGGCGCCGTCTCATTGAACGATGTCTATCTGAAAACAAGAGGTGAAGGGTTCGGCGCGGAAGCGAAGCGCCGCATCATCTTGGGTACGTTCGTATTGTCGGCGGGTTACTATGATGCATACTATGATAAGGCGCAACGGGTCAGGACACTCGTAAAGCGCGACTTCGACAAAGCATTTGAAGAGGTGGATGTATTGCTTACGCCTGTCGCTCCGACCCCCGCCTTCAAGATCGGCGAGAAGATCGACGATCCTTTTGCAATGTATCTCTGCGATATGTTCACCCTTCCTTTGAAACTCGGAGGCTTCCCCGCGATCTCGATCCCTACGAAATCCGCCGCAGCGCTTGCCCCCGGCGAGCTTCCCGTCGGCTTCCAGCTCATCGGAAAGAAATGGCACGAGGCGGACATTCTCGGCATCGGGCAATATTATGAAAAATTAAATTAAAGACCATGCCACCAGAAACAACAACGCAGAATCTTCAGGCGCAGATGGCGCAAGCGACGCAAGGCGCGCAGGCGGCGGGGCAAAATTTTATGGGCATCTATTTCTCCCACCTCGGCATGTTGGAGTTCTTCGGCCTTGTCATCGCGCTTATATGTTTTGGCGTGGTGATCTATTTCGGCATCGAGACCGGATATTTTTCCCTGCGCGTCGAACGCTTCCGTCATATCATTTTGAAATCCGACATCTCAAGAAAACATGCACAGGAATCATGGGCAACCATCAAGGAACATTTCTATCGCGGCGGCGAGAGCGACCTGAAGATCGCCATCCTTGAAGCGGACAAATTATTGAATGACGCGCTGCGTGAGGCGGGGGTGATGGGGCTTCAGCTTGGTGATCGGCTCAAGAAAGCGAATGACGAACAGATCCCGAACCTGAACGAGCTTTGGCAAGCCCATAAATTGCGCAATCAGATCGCGCACGAGCCGAACTTCAGGCTCAAGCGAGAGCTTGCAGAACGCGCACTCGGTATCTACGAGACCGCCCTCAAAAATCTCGGCATCTTCCAAGGCGAGCAGGAGAAATAAAAAATACCCGCATTCGCCGAACGGTCATCTGTCCGGAGGCGAATGCGGGTATTTTATTATTATTGCTATAGCGAAGTGCCGTTGACCTCGGTAAGGGTGATACTATCCGATCCCGGAATATATGTTCCCGTAAATTGTGCGGTTGCGGGTGTGACGCGAACCACGGGGGCAGTGGATGTCGCTGTTGAGCTGGCAACGGTCGAAGTGGCCGTACTCGAAGCAGTGGTACTCGTCGCGGCCGTAACCGGCGCCATAAGCTCCGCAAGCGCCGAAATCACGCTCGCTGATTTTGAATTTGCAACTGATATTTTTGTTCCGTACGAGGCGGTAATGATATACGATGTCTTCCCGGCAGAAACAATACCGCTGAACGTACCCGTCGTGGATGCTCCGGGCGTCGTGCCCGTCGGCGCTACCAGGAACGAAAGTTCCGTCCGTAATTCCTGATTATCACCCGTAAGCGTGGCAACCTGCGCGGTGAGCGCCGTGGTGGAAGCGGCAACCTGCGCGGTGAGCGCCGAAAGCTGGGAATTTACGCCCGAGCTTGTCCCGTTCAACGAATCAAGCTTACTGCTTAGGCTCCCGTTCTGCATATATAAAAATCCGGCGAACCCTCCGACCGCAAGTATGATGACCACCAAAACGATATCCGTGATAAGCGCTCCGCGCGAACCATGGGGTTTGGCAGCGGAAAACGTCTGAGCCTGGAACGTATTCGGGGATTTGACAGCCGCTCCGGCAGTGCTTGCGGCGGGACCGGTCAGCGGGCTTTTTGAGGTCGAGACCGGGGATGCGGCGGCCGGCTTTGATGACATCGTCATCGGCGCGGGCGACGCGGAAGAAGAAACGAGATCGCTCACCCTGATGGTCTGTGGTCCGGGTCCGGTGGCGCCGAGCGGCTTTGCCGCCACGAACTCAGCGGGCTTCGCGGGAGTAGCCGCCATCGCGACCGGCTGCGCCGCAGGCTTTGCCACTTCTACCTTCTTGAGCGTATCCTCCACGTCCGCGGCAGCCCAGCCCGCACCGACGAGCGTCGTCTTGACGGCATCGCGCGAAACGCCGAGCTTCATCTGAGAGTTTATATAATCAACGATCGATTCCTGTACCATAATGAATGAAAAATATTAATTTTTTAAATATCGTTTCGACGTTTTATTTTTTTATTGCTGCAGCGGAGGTACCTGCATATTATATCCCCGCGTCGGGACATAATGAAGGTTTGCATGTTGCATCAGATAGAATGCCACGCCTCCCGCAAAAATAACCGCGAAAAGAAAAAGGATTATTGGAACGGCAATCCCTACGATCGCGCTCGCCTTGATGAACCCCCTCCCCTCTTTCGTATGCGCCTCCGCAAGGCCGGGCTTCAGCTCGCGCAGATTCTTGAGAATAAGATAATTATAGATCAACGAGAACGGGACGAAGAACAGAACCATCACCGCAGACACAAGACCGCTTATCATATTTCCCGCAAACAACGCGACCGGTATCCGTATGACGATGGCCGCGACGATATATATGAGAGCGAGAAGCAACGTCCTCCCCACCACCGCCCACCAATATCCCTTGACGTAATCCTTGCTCTGCCGCAAGGCGTCAACCCCGCGGCGACCTTCGATCACAAAAAGATATCCGGCGAATGAAAGCGCGACGCCGAGCCAGATACCGGGGATGATGAGCATGACGGACGCGCCCATCACCGCGAACAGCTCAAGGATCACAACCCACACGTACGGCCAGAACCATCCGATGGTCGCTTTATATGAGGCGTCCACTCCCGTCGCATTATGGATAGAATAGATCACCGGCAAAACAACATAGATAAAGGCCACCCATCCGACGAAAACAATAAGCCCTCCCACCGCCCGTGCAAGGGATCCCAGATTGAGACCGATGATCGTGACCCCCAAAACGACCACGAGCGTGGGTAGGAGCACGATTTCAACAAGCACCGACCACCGCTCTTTATAAAACTTCCAAGCATCGCCAAAAAGCGAGCCTATCGAACCGAGAGCCATCTTCGGCGCCTCATTTTTATCCATGCTTTAAGTATAGCAAATTCGTTTACCGCCATACTTGACAGCCAAGATCATATCTGCCATACTGCCCGTATGATGACCAAAGCGCAACAGCTCCATCATCGGGTGAATAACTCCTAACAAGGGGCTAGTTCACGTTATCTTATAGGAAACCGCAATTCCTCCAAGAACTTGACCCCTTACAGGGGTTTTTCGTTTCTTGGGGGATTTTTGTTCTCGTGTTTCTTACCAGCTCTTTCGGAAAGGAGGTGACGCCAATGCCGCGCAATGCCCTAAATCGCTCGTTCGGTGGCGCTGGGCCGCACTAGGCAACCCGTGGGGCAGGAGAAATCTTGCCCCACCATACATGGTCTCCGTAGCTCAATTGGCAGAGCGCCCGCTTGTGAAGCGGGTGGTTGCGGGTTCGATTCCCGTCGGAGACCCCGACCGAAAAGGTCGCATAAAAGAATAATCAATCATCATGAGTTACAAAAATCGAAAAAAGAAAAAGGGCTTTTTTAGCCAAATCAGGTATCGGTTTGGTTTGGCTAAAATTGCTCTTTTACAAAAAATCAAAAAGGTCGAAAGGAGAAGCGATATGCGACTTCGACAGGCAAACGCGGCGATGACGTCGCTGCGCGAGAGAGCGAAGATCATCCGCTCAAACAATCTTCATATCAACGAATGGGTGGATGATTACGTTAATCGGTGCGCTCTCACGGGCAAGCCGGTTGAAATGCTCACGCAGTTTTGTATTTCCAAAGACCTGGAAATGCGCTACCAAGAACAAGGTAACGTGTTTATTCCAACCAAAAAAGAGCGACTGCTCTTTGAAAAGGAAATTCCGCAAATTGCGTGCATGCTAGAGAAGAATGGCATCGCTTGCGAGTGGTGGATCACCTTCAATCAGTCTTATCTTGATTCGGGCAGGATAAGCAACGAGATCCGCTCTGCGTACGTCGAGATGATCACAAAACTTGCGGAACCGTTGGCTCAGCAAGGATGGCTCATGGTGGCGGATTGGGAAACCGATATCCTCATGAAGCGATCCGAACCAAGTAGTGAAGTGATGGCCGACATCAACCGTTTTGTGAAGCCCGAAGCGTTGGCGCTCGAAATCCGGCGTCATTCTGCTTGGGCGAGAGAAGAAGCAGGTCTCACGCAATCAGATGATGAACTTCGCCGCGATGTTTATTTTCAGATCGCGTGCGAAGCCGAAGAGGGTCGCTATCTCATGAACACAGCGCCATTCGAGGAGTGTATCCTTGTTCCGCTTGAAACTCCCGAGCGTTACGACTTTTTCACGCTGCTCGCCCCCGACCTCAAGCAACGAATAGCGGCGGTACTCCCGCCGTATCCGTGGCGACTACGATAAACCGAGCCCTGATACCCTGCTTCAACTTCGAAGCGGGGTATTTTTTGAAATGTATCGAGCTTTATACGCGCCGACCCTTTTCCACGAAAATTTATTTCATACTATCAACATCTTTCTTCAACTGATCGACTTCCGTCTCCAGTTTTTCCGTACGTTCATTCACCTTGCTTTCAATATTGGCGGCGTAATCCGCAAGCTGTGTTGCAACGATTGTCATTGCGGTGATATCAACCATCGCAAGCAGAATGATGGGCGGGAAAATATCTCCCTCCTCGCCCTGCCGGTATATGCGCCTGCCGTTCAACAACATGACCTTCCTTCCTATTACCGGAAATTCATGGTCAACTTCGAATCCGGTAAAGAAAGTGTCCTTGGGCAAGATTTCCAGGAGGAGAGTTTTTAATGCTGGCAGATTCCACTCGCCATCCCCTAGCTCGTATACATATTTATGTTCCGTGTCCTGTGTTTCAACCTTAAACAAATTGTAATACGACCTGTTCGCCGCTAGTACGCATAGGTCTTGATCAAGGACCAAAAATGGCTCGGTCGCGGTATCGACGATCGTTTTTATATAGGTCCAGCCCTCGCCCCACATTTGCTCGGCCCACACAGTTCCATGGTATTTCTCTTTTGTTGTTTCCATACAGACTATGCCGATGCAGATGGTGAATCGTTACAAAAGGTATTTGGGATCTATATGCAACATTTCTACATCTTTTTTTATTTGCCCCACTCGCACTTCGAGCTTTTTTGTTCTTTCCATGACATCGCGCTCGATCTCGGCAGCATAATATCCGAAGGCTTCAGCGATAGCCGCCATCTCGTTGATATCCTCCGTAGCGAGTACGATAATCGGCGGGAAAATATCCACTATCTTCCCTGCTTTATACATACTCCTGTCATTCAGCACCATTATTCTTTTCCCGAGGGTTGGAACCGCGTGGTTGACCTCAAAACCGCTAAAAAAACTATTACGCGGAACGATGACCTTGAAAAGCGCTTCCAACGCCGGAATATTCCACACTTCCCTTCCAACATCGTTGATATATTTACATTCAAGATCCGCTGGCGTGGCGTGGAATAATTGGTAAAACGATTGATTTGCCGCGAGCACGCATAACTTTTTATCAAGGATCAATACCGGCTCGCGGACCGTCGTGGTCACCGTCTTTATATAAGCCCATCCTTCTTTCCAGATGTCCTCAGCCAATCCTTCGTCATTAAATTGCTCCTTTTTGTTTACCATGACGCCACTCATGGTAATAATGCCGTTCACGGAAACAACTCGTGACAGCACAATACGCCGGATTCGGTTCTAACGTCCATTTCTCCGTGCCCCAGAACTATTGATTTTACTGACCGAACTTCGTTTGCGCACCATACTGGACGCTGTTGGAACTATCCTGCGCACAAACAGAGGCCAAGTCCCGGGGAAAAGCTACTGGGAAGAACGGCTCATGGCGGCAGAAGAGGAAGCGGGAATAGGATCGTTCCCACCCAAAATGAATGAGCCAAGGGCCTGGAATGGATCCATATAATAATTGATTGAATATCCGCCCTCAGAGGAAGACACCGCCTTTATGGCTCCGTACATCTGCACCATCGTACCCGGCGACAGATTCTTCGATTGCGATATCCAGCTTTCGTCGTACGAATAAAATGGCGCCGCACCGGGACCGGGTATCATCATCCCTTCGTTTATGACCATCTCAATGTTCTGTCCTTGCGCCTGCACAATAATGGAACACGTCCCGTCAACCTCACAGCCGTGGATGAAATCAACGAGCTCGCCCCGTACGTAGGCAGTCCCGTCACTATAAAGACGCAACTCTCCTCCTCCTGTCACCACAGGAACGGGGACCGAACGCCTGTAATTTTTGTAATACCAAAAGCCACCCGCTACCACGAGCACTATCGCCGCAACAATAATTGCTACGACGGCTATTGATCCTTTTTTATCCATACTCTAATAATAACAAAGTCCTGTTCCGAAACGACTCCCGTTTCAGTTTGCGCGGCCGACCGGACTTGAACCGGCAACCCCCGCCGTGACAGGGCGGTGCTCTAACCAAATTGAGCTACGACCGCAAATCTACCTTGAAGATTCTATAGTTTTCCGACGGATAAATCAAACGCTATCCCAACAACTTCAAGAATTTCTCCTCGTCTATGATCTCAACCCCCAGTTTCTGCGCCTTGTCATATTTTGAACCGGGTTCCGCACCCGCCACGAGATAGCTCGTCTTCTTGCTGACCGACTCGGATGCATCGCCTCCTTGTGCGCGAATCTTTTCTTTTGCAGTCTCGCGATCCATAGATTCCAAGCTCCCCGTTATCACAAATGTCTTCCCGACAAGCCGCGAAACTGCCGAGCTCCGCGCGGGCATCGCATCCACAATCACTCCCGCCTTCTCCAAGCGCGCGAGCAACTCGGCATTCCGTTTTTCGCGGAACCAGCCGTAGATGCTCTCCGCAACCTTCGGCCCGATGTCCGGCGCTTCCTGCAAATCCTCAAGTGAAAATCCCGCAAATACTTTTGCAATATCTTTTATCGCTATCCGGGAATCGGCATGCGGAAACTCAAAATGTTTTGCGAGCGTCACCGCCGTTTCCTCCCCCACATGCAGGATCCCAAGCGCGTATAGGAATCGAGGCAATGTCACCCGCTTCTTTTCGGCGACCTCCGCCACGATATTCTCCGCCGACTTCTCGCCAAAGCGCTCCAGCGCGGCAATATCCCCTTTTTGCAATTCAAAGATGTCCGCGGCGTCGGAGATCAATCCTTCGTCAAGGAACTTGTCTATGATCTTCGGCCCAAGCCCCTCTACATTAAATGCCGCGCGCGAAACGAAATGATAGAGCGCCTCGCGATGCTGGGCCGCGCACATTTTTGAGGAACACCGCGTGATCGCGCCGTCGCGCGTAACGGGCGAGCCGTCCACCGGACACCGCACGGGCATTTTGAACGCACGCTCCCGGCCGGTGCGCAGCTCCGTCAGCACTTTCGTGATCTGCGGAATCACGTCGCCGGCGCGCTGGATGATCACCGTATCCCCGATCTTCAACCCCAGCCGCTCGATCTCGTCGGCATTATGGAGCGATGCGTGCGTAACCGTGACGCCGCCCACATTGACCGGCCGCATGACGGCCACCGGCGTAAGCGCGCCCGTGCGGCCCACCTGCACCTTGATATCCTCCACGATCGTCGTCGCCTCGCGTGGCGAGAACTTGTAGGCGATGCCCGCGCGCGGCGCCTTGCCGATGATCCCTGCGGCGGCGAATGTGGCGTTGTCGTTCACGAGCACCACGGTGCCGTCGTATTCATAATCGATCTTTTCGCGCTGCGCAGGCTCGCCCCATTTCTCCCGGAACGCAAACACCTCCGCAAGATCCTTCGCATGCTCGTTGTGCGGATTCGTCTTGAATCCCATGGCTGCAAGCAATTGGTGTTTTTCCTCATGTGTCTTCGGGCCAAGGTCCGTCATGATCTCATACTGGAACGAATCCAGATGCCTGCTTGCGGTGATCGTGGGGTCAAGCTGGCGGATCGATCCCGCCGCGACGTTCCGTGGATTCGCATACGCTTTCCCGCCACTCCGTTCCTGCTCTTTGTTGATCTTCGCAAACTCTTTTTTTGTCAGGAACACCTCGCCCCGCACGATGAGTGATTTTGGCGCGATGTCATAATCGCCGGGACGCAATCCGGCTTTTTTCAAATTTTTTTCAACCTCCTCCGGCGGCGCAAGATGGAGCGGGATCGCCTCAATGGTGCGAAGATTCTGTGTGACATCCTCGCCGATCATCCCATCACCGCGCGTGGAGCCGCGCGTAAAGACGCCATTCTCATATTCCAACTCGATCGCAAGGCCGTCGATTTTGAGCTCGCAATAGAAAAGCGGCGCGGCGCCTGCACTCCTCATAGCCGCGGCGCCAAGCGGCCGACCCAGATAATTCTCAAGCCGCGTGAACCAATCGCGCATATCTTCTTCTGAAAATGCGTCGTTGAACGATGTCATGCGCTCCCCGTGCCGCACCTTTTTAAAATCCTTCTGTGGCACACCGGCCACGCGCTGCGTTGGAGAGTCCGGGGTCACCAACTCCGGAAAGGCCGCCTCCAGATCGAACAATTCTTTTTTCAGTGAGTCGAGCGCGGAATCGGAGATGTCCGAACGGTCAAAAACGGCATACGCATACCGGTATTTATTGATCTCTTTCTTAAGTTTTTCGATCCGGAGCTTCGCCTGGTCTTTCGTCATCAAAAAATCTCGCGTTATGGATAGCTCGGCGAAGAAGTGGAAAAGCCGATATAGAACGCGCGTTCGGAGCCGTTCGCGATCCCGCCGGAAATGACGGAGAGTATGCCCGGATCACTGCACGTCGTAGTAGCTTCGCCTTGCGCAGCATAATCCAGGTAGCAGTTCACTTGCATGGTTGCCTTACTTCCCGAAAAGGTCGGCGAAGTATAATCGTTCGTTCCCGGCGTCACACCCGAACACCGGTTGCTCGGGTCGATCGAACAATAGTGATCGAACTGCGCCCATTCGATCCCGGCATCCGCAGCAAAGATCGCCTTCGCGGAATTCTCCGAATCGGTCGTTGCACGGATCTGGTAGAGCGTCAAAAGGCCGGCGACCGTGGTCGCGCCAAGGATCGCGCCGCCAAGCGAGAGCACGGCGATCAGCATCGCCTGCCCGGACCGCCTATTCTGATGGTCGTACACTGCTCGGTTCATATCACTATTATACCTCGGCGTCGGGCGTGAAGCGAAAGGAAAGCTCCAATGAACGCTTCCATAGTATAATGAAGGGCATGAGTGCACCGAACAAACGAACCAGCTATATCCTCCGCACGCGGATAAAAAAAGACATTGTTTGCGAATTTCTGCCGCCGGCAAAGCCATCAAACAAGGTCATCATCCTCTGCGGCGGCACGCCGTCGTATCCGGGGAAGAGAGATCTATTAAAATTCCTCTCAAAAAAAGGATATTGGGCATTTCTTCCCCGCTATCGCGGCAGCTGGGAGAGCGGCGGATCATTCCTGAGAATATCACCGCACCGCGACGTGCTCGATGTCATAGACCGACTCCCGCGCGGATTCAAAGATCTTTGGTCCGGCAAAACGCATAAGATCGCTCGGCCGGAAATATATCTGCTCGGTGGCAGCTTCGGCGGCGCGGCGGTGATCCTTACATCGCGCGATAAGCGCGTACGCCGCGCAGTCGCGTTCTCGCCCGTCACCGACTGGCGCGCAGAGACAAAAACAGAGCCGATCTCCAAACTCCACTCATTCACGAATATCGCGTTCGGCAATGGCTATCGCGGCACAGAAAAAGATTGGAATAAATTGAAGGGCGGAATATTCTACAACCCCGCGCACGAGATCGCTTCCATTGATGGCGCGAAGCTCCTTCTCTTCCACGCGAAGGACGACAAGATCGTCTACGCGCGGACATCCGCGGCATTCGCCCACGCAACGGGCGCGCGATTGGTACTCCTCCCGCATGGCGGCCATCTCTCTATCTCGAACACGATGACGCCTGCGTTCTGGGGGCCGATCAAAAGATTTTTGAAGTAGCATGAGACATCGCGCCTCGGCATTTGTCCTTGATGGAGATCGCGTATTGCTCTTCCATCGTTTTAAAAACGGCCACGAATATTATGCCGTTCCGGGCGGCGGCGTGGAACCCGGCGAAACACCCAAGCAGGCAGCCGTGCGGGAGTTAAAAGAAGAGACCAGTCTAAACGTCGTTCTTGGCAAAAAGATCGGGGAACTCGAAATGGATGGCAATTACCAATATTTTTACATCACAACGTCATGGAACGGCACGCTTGCGTTCGGCGGCGAAGAATTGGAAAAACAATCCCCTGATAATGTCTATCGGCTGGAGTGGGTGCCCATAGAAAAGCTCGGCACGATCGATCTGCGGGAAAAAGTGGGAACGTTGCTCCTGGAATACCTGAAGAAATAGACTATCTTCAAAAAATAGTTCCCTAAATCCGCTCCAACTGCCCCGCCAGTTTTATCAGCTCTCCCGGTAACCGCTCCAGATCCTTGCGTTTGATGCACTCGCCAAGTGTGTGTGCTTGAGCAATGTTTCCCACGCCGAACAAAATCCCTTTCTTGAAGAACGAGAGTTCGGAAAAGAATGCCACCGGCTCCCGCGAGCCGGTCAGGCGAGCATCGCGCGCGAGATCGCTCACGAACGGAGGCAATTGATTGCCAAACTCCGCCTTCACGCCTTTTAATGCACGAATGGTTTTGATGATATCCAAAAATTCAGCATGGTTTCGAGGGCGCACGCAGATCATCGCCTCCGCAGATCCGGCAACGACATTCTCGGCAACGCCACCGCTTATCGTGCCGACATTGAACCGGAACCAATTCTTCTTCATGAGAACCTCCAATGTCTTTATAAGGGTGTGCGTGGCGCTTTCTTTATCGGACATCAAAAGGCTGGAGTGCTTTTGATCGCCGCGTGCGGTGATCTTTACGCTCACCGCGCCGCATTGGGAAAACGTCTTCCTGAACACCGTCGGCTCCAATACGATCGCGTTGCCGCTTATTTTTGCTTTCTTCGCGCCCGCGCAATTCACTTCCTCGCCGACCGTGAACAGCAGATTGATGTTCTCCATCGCGCGGGCGGCAACGATCGCTCCGGCGATGTTGCCTTTGTTGTCGATCGCGCCACGGCCAAAGATCTTGTCCGGCGTCACCTTTATCGGCAAGAACGGCGGCACCGTGTCCATGTGCGCCACCAGCCACACATCCGATTTTCCTTTTTGCGCAATGATATTGAACCGCTCCTTCGAAACGTATTGCCGCTTCACGCGAAAACCACCGAGATTTGATTCGATATATTTTGCAACTGCGGCCTCATTGCCCGATATCGAATCGATGCGTAAGAGGTTGAGTAGTAACTTTTCTATGGGGATTGTTGCTTTCATGAAGACTTTTTATTATTTTCTTCCAATATCTTGTTATAAAACTCATATTTTCTTCGCTGATATTCCCGCAACGACATTCCGTTAGATCGCTCCTTTAAAATCTGATACTCCCCCAGTAATCGCGGATCGTCCCGTAGCAATTCGAAAACTTTTTTATGCTCTTTCCATCCCGGCGAATTTTTATTGGTTAAATGAACATCCACGGGAAAGCCGTCTCTGATAATTTCCCAACGCACATTTTCCCGCCCTCTTTTCTGTGGCTCGCCGAGCACTTTTATCAAAGCAGGCAAATAATTATCAAAATCTTCCGGCACACCAAGGATACTGAAGTCCAGATCGTTCTTGCCGGAGATCTTAAGCGCGGCGGCGCCGGTATGGAACACTTCCAGGTCCGGAGCGGCGGACCGCATATCGCTCATCAATTTTTTCGCGACCAATTCGGTTTTTGAATCCCATGGCTGCATAACGACCATCGCCGAGTCGGATATTGTCTCCAAATAGCGCTCCTGATTTTCGCTTAGCATAGGGTAATGATAGCAGAAACGACTCCCGCCCAGTCGCTTGACACTAACCTCGCTTTCTGTCATGCTCTAACTATGGCAAGCAAACGTTTTATCACGGATATGCAGCACTTGAACGCAGGCGTCACGTCTGGCGTCCTTCCTCTTATGTCTATCCGCGATCGCTTGAATCATTCTCCCAGGTAAACCCCTCACCTCTCCAATAGATTCAAACCACCTCGGCTGGACGAAAGCCGAGGTTTTCAATTTCGGTCACGGCCACCACCCAGCACATTCGCTCTTTGAAAGGATCATCACATGAAACAACACCCCGAACACGATCGTCGCGTGGTATTTCTTCAGGGAAAGAAACTCTATCTTCGTCCGCCCACAAAAGAGGATATCCCTTTTTTCGTCCGCTGGATGAACGATCGGGAGGTCACGCAATTTCTCTCCATGTATCTTCCCGTCGCCGAAGCTGGTGAAGCCGAGTGGGTCGAGCGTCACCAAAAAGGCAATGACAAAGAAATCGTCTTGGTCATTGTGGACGCAAAGACCGACAAGCCGATCGGCTCCATGGGGCTCCATCGTATCAACTGGAAGGACCGCACGGCAACCACCGGCGCGGTCATCGGCGAGAAGAGTTACTGGGGTAAAGGATATGGCAGCGAAGCGAAAATGCTTCTTCTGCAATATGCCTTCCACTCGCTCAACCTCCGGAAGATATGCTCGCTCGTGCTGAGCTTCAACGGACGAAGCCAGGCATACAGCGAAAAGTGCGGCTACAAAGTCGAAGGTACGCTCAAAGAACATATCTTCAAGAATGGCCAGTACTGGGACGAAATCCACTTGGCCGTCTTCAAAGAAGATTGGGAGCCGCTCTGGAAAAGGTTTCAAAAGACGTGGAAGTGGTAGCTCTTTAGAACTCTGCGGCGCCGGATGAGAATCTGGTGCCTTTTTTATGCGCTACAATCCAATTTTCTCCGCCACATAATCTACGTCCTTGTCTCCCCGCCCGGATAAGTTCACGATGATTATTTTCTCCGGAGCCAGTTTAGATGCCAGGCGCGAGGCATATGCCACCGCATGCGCGCTTTCAAGCGCAGGGATAATTCCTTCCACCTTTGAAAGCTCCAAAAAAGACGCAAGCGCTTCATCATCATTCGCCATCGCATACTGCACCCGTTTCAGATCTTTGAGGTGCGAATGGATCGGACCCACCCCGGGATAATCGAGGCCGGACGCGATCGAGTGAACAGGGAGCGGCTCTCCCAGTTCATCTTGAAGAAGATAGGTATGCATCCCGTGTATCGTGCCGGGCCGACCGAGTGATAATGTTGCGGCATGCTGTCCCGGCTCGAGTCCTTTCCCGCCCGGCTCGACTCCGATCATCGCGACATTATCATCGTTCAGGAACGCGGTGAAAAGTCCTATCGCGTTCGAGCCGCCGCCCACGCATGCGACCAGATAGTCCGGTAATTTTTCCGTCTTCTCAAGAATTTGCTCCCGCGCCTCGCGGCCTATCACCGACTGAAAATCCTGGACCATCATTGGATACGGATGCGGACCGACCACGGATCCGATTCCGAAGAAAATATTACTGGGGTCGGCGAGAAATGCCGCGAAGGCGCTATCCACCGCGTCCTTTAAGCAACGACCGCCCGTCGCAACCTCCACCACGCGGGCGCCGAGAAGCTTCATCCGAAGCACATTCGGATGCTGCTTTTCTATATCGATCGAACCCATATGGATCTCACACTCCAGACCCACCAACGCCGCGGCGGTTGCAAGCGCCACCCCGTGCTGTCCCGCCCCCGTTTCGGCGATCAATTTCTTTTTCCCCATTCTCTTTGCAAGCAATGCCTCGCCCAACGTGTGATTTATTTTATGGGCGCCGGTATGATTGAGGTCTTCACGTTTCAGAAAAATTTTCGCACCACCCATCTTCTTTGTAAGATTTTTGGCAAAATACAACGGCGATGGACGTCCCACGTAATCCCGCAAGAGCGATTGGTATTCCTCCATAAATTCAGGATCTTCCCGAGCCGACAAATATGCGCTTTCAACTTCCTGAAGAACACTCACCATAGCGGGCGGGACAAAACGTCCGCCATAGTCCCCAAAGAACCCATTGTTATCCGGCGTTTTATTCTGCTGATCTGTTCGTTTTTGTTTCATTTCTTTATTTTTAGTTAGTTAATTTGAAGCTTAAAAAATACCGCAGATGACGCGTCGCCAAAATTCAGTACAACGGCCTTTGATAATAAAATGGATGATCATATTTTTTTATAAACAAAAAACTCCTCATCTCCATACACACGAAAAACGTGCGTACAGGGACGAAGAGTCTTGATAACTACTCCACGTGGTGCCACCCTATTTTGAGAACGGCGCAGAGGCCATTCTCGCTCATTGACTCAGACGCCTTGCGGCCGATATCAATTATCCCATGGTTACGGGGGAAGCCGGATCTTCACTCATGCAAAGACCTCCTTGCCTTGCGGCGATCCGGGCCCAATCCCCTGCGCGTGCAAGGGACCCGAATATCAGGAGTTGTGATTGTTGTTGCCTCTAGGCTTAGAATAACAAGTTAGCGAAATACGTCAATGCCGCCGAGAAATAAAACGGCAGATTCCTTTTATACCCGTTCCTGTTAAACTCAATATATGACCGACTGCATTTTCTGCAAAATTGTGAGCGGCGACTCCCCGTCACATAAGGTATGGGAAGACGAGCGCCATCTCGCTTTCTTATCCATATTTCCCAACACCGAAGGGACGACAGTAGTCATCCCTAAAAAACATTATGGTAGCTATCCTTTTGATCTTCCCGATAATGTCTTGAGCGATCTCATGCTCGCCGCAAAGAAAGTGGCAAAATTGCTCGACTCAAAACTCGACGATGTTGGTCGGACCGCGATGGTGTTCGAAGGTTTTGGGATCGATCACGTCCATGCAAAATTATTTCCCATGCACGGAACAAAAATGGAAGAGTGGCGTCCGATCGAATCGAAGGTCGATAAATACTTCGATAAATATGAAGGGTATGTTTCCTCGCATGACTACAAGAGAGCGGATGATAAGACGCTCGACAATTTAGCAAAACAAATTAGGGGTACCGCAGCGGAATAATCGTCTCTAAAATTAAAAAGTCAAAAAACAGAAAGGCCGCGTTGATAAGACGTGGCCTCTGCCTAACATGAACCTCAAATGCGGTTCCAATTCGGGGGTGTCCGTTTCAATGCGAGAAACGGAAACTTTTGGCATTTGGGTTCTTTTATGAACTTGGTGGTTCAGCTCTCGAACTTCAAGAACTAGCTTTATAATACATCATAGGATAGCGATGTCAAGCCTCGAAAGACCTTGTAAAATGCTGGCTGGCAGCCCTTACTGCAACCGCCAGCCGAACATTCTGGCTACCTCAGCGCCATACTACAGCACCTTGATAGCCGGTCTGGAGTTGTACACGTTTATCGATGTTCCCAAGAGCCCTCATATTATTGATCCCGTCATACCAGTTGCCTGTAGCTTTCGCTAGTACAACCAGTAAGGCGATCCGTCTGTGCCCCCTGCGATAGAGTCGCTGGCTAAGCATGTCCACGCCGACGTTCATCAACACATTCGCGGAAGTTACCCCCGAAGTGTTTTTGGCGCCGACGAAACGTGCCCATCCAGTTTCTCTCACGGACCACGCCATCAGAAACTTACCTGACGTCGTGTATGCGTTCGTAGGTCGCTCCAACCCATTGACGGTGGTCTTCATATCGACCATCGTCCCTCCCGCAAAGTACGCCTCCGAAGCCAAGCGGATCCAATCCCTTTTGGGGATCTTCTCCACCTGTCGCAGAGCCGTTGGCTCGTCAGGAATGGTTTGAAACTGGGCCAAGGCGGGCATCCGGCTTATCAGACCGAACGCAATCAACAGCATGAGTTTGGGAACATTGGTAGACAATCGCATTTTGCCTACCCCCTTTCTATGAATTGGAACTGGGAACATTGTAACATATAAAATTATGCTTGTAAATAGGCCTTATTTAGCTCCCCTTTACTTTTCCCCTAAAATCTGCTATAGTTACCCGCAGTAGTACCGTGGCCTGCAGTCTGTGCAGACCGCACAAATTCAATAAGATACGAGTTGAAAGGAGCACCACCATGCGCAAAGCCATTATGGCCTCAGCATCGTCTTATGCGTCCAGGCGGCTTCGTTGCCTGGTCGTTGCCCTCACCTTTGCAACCCTCTTTATCGCTAGCGGATGTAGCCATGGCGGCGGCGGAGGCGGCGGTCTTGGAAGCAATCCAGTACCTACCGCAACGCTTACCGCGAGCAACATGAGCGTAGCGGCGGGAGGATCCACCGTTCTCACGGCCACTTGTACCAACAGCACATCAGCTGTTGCGTCGGGAGGCTGGAGCGACACATTGTCGGCAGCCGGTGGAACTGCCACTAAGAATCCGACCGTCACCACCACATACACCCTGACCTGCAACGGTGCAGGCGGGACAGCCACCGCTTCGGTCATCGTGACCGTTGTGGCGCCTCCGGCACCTACGATCGCCGCGAACCCCGGCATCATCACGCTGGGCCAATCCACGGTCATCACATGGAATGCGGGAGGTACGGCAACGAGCGATTCCGTCTCGGGTTCCTCAGGTTCTGGCCTCACAACCAGCACCGCTTTGACGGGAACCGCGACGGCAACACCGACGGCAACGGCAACATACACCATCAGCGCGACGAATGCAGGTGGCACCACCACCCAAAGCGTCACAGTGACGGTCAATGCGGCACCACCGACGGCAACGCTTTCTTGCACGCCAACCAGCATCACGCTGGGAAGCAGTGTGTCATGCGCGATCGCGACGACGAATGCCACGACGGTAACCGCGTCCTCAACCGATGGAAGCTGGTCCGGAACGGTTCCTACCAATGGGACCGTGACGGTAACGCCAAAGTCGATCACGGGCACGGTAACGTACTCAATCACCGCAACGGGATCCGGCGGTAGCGTAACTGCTACGTCGGGCACCATCACCGTGGTCAATACAGCGATTCAGCTGACGTCGGTCAACCAACCGGTGACATTTTGCGTCGGACAGTGCGGGTTCTTGACCCTCACTTTCACCGGCGCGAATCTTGCTACTGGGGAAGTGCCGTCCTGTACTCCTAATTGCAATATCCTATCTGCGCAGGTACTCAATTCTACGCAGGTAAGTGTTACATTTGGAATCGACCAGGTCCACGAAGGATCCGGTTGGCGCTCATTCAAGATCTGCACGAGTGATGGAACGGGATGCTCGGCTACGGTTGCCTTCGGACTGTACAGCCAGGACATGTGCGCGTCGGCAACCTCCGGCGAGATGTTCTGCTTAAATCCAGAAGAAGTCGTAGCAGGGCAAACTGCAAACGGCGACGTGGACAAGTTCAAATCGGATGGCACGCCGGATGGGAAGTTCGCTGTTCCCGGATATTCATGCTGTATCGCGGTGGATAATGTCACCGGATACGTCATCGTCGACAAGTACGTTTATTCCCAAAATGGCATCGGCGCCGCGCCGCATCCACAAGGGTTCCAACCAGAACCCGTCGTGGCAAACGCAGCCGGGAATGGCGTCGTGTGCGTTCTCCAGCCGGACGCGCCAAACAACCTGACGTGCTCCAACATTGCCGGACCTGCCACCTCCTGGCCGCCACCCGTCGCAAGTACGAACGTGGGCACCAACCCGCAATCGCTCGCGATAGCAGTCAGCGGTGGGAAAACCTATGTTGACGTTCTCACTTCGAGCACACCAACGCTCTGGAGCGTGGACACGTCCACCATGGCGACCATCACCTCTCAACCCCTGACCGGCGTCACAGCAAACCTTCCCGGCGGATCGGCGATTACCGTCTTCGATTCGTTGGGAACCGGCCTGATCACCTCCTTTGGCGATAACGTTGCCATCCCGTTCAGCGAAACCACGCTGAAACAGGGTACCGCAATCAAATTGCCCGGAGTTCCCGTCAGCGCAGTAGCAAGCACGCCGAACGGCATCATGGTCGTCGGCAACGCCGACCAACCGAATGCCGGAGGAACCTTAACAGAGGTGAATCCGACAACCGGCGTGGCCACCTTGGTTCCCTCGGTGGAAACATCGGTAATGCCGGTCGGAACGGTTCCCGCCACTACGGGCAAAGGATTCTTTGTTTGCCCGCAGGACGGTAAGTCTCCTTGCACCTCGTATACACTCCCCTAGTTTAAGGGATAATCAAAAGCCCCCGGCAACCACCGGGGGCGTTTTCTATCTTATTCTATTGCTCAGCGATCCTTACTGCCCCGGACATCCTGCGCCGTTCGGATTCTGTTCACACCTACTCGTGCCACCCACCGTCACCTTGACCGGCAGGCTGACCGTTGCGGACTGCGGGGAGTACCCGCTATTCGTACAGCTAAAGGTATATACCGTGGTGTTCAACGGAGTCACGGACTGGGTACCGCTCGCAGTGGTGGAATCCACCCATTTGAGATTATTGGTGTAGTTGGATCCGTCATTCCCCGTCAGCGTACAGGAGGTCACATTGTCGCACTTATATGACAGCACAGACGATTCGGGGATCACGATGCTCGTCGGAGCGGCGCTGATGATCGGATCGGTACACTTCGGACAATTGACGCCCGGGGTGCAAGCGATGGGCGCTTGAGTGACGACGACCGGAGTCGTGTCGCAGATGCTCGGAGACGAAGTGGAGCAAGCTTTGATGGTGGCCGTTCCCGGATTCGAGGAGGCGAACTTCGCGGAATCTCCTCCGGTTGAAGTCATCGTCCCGATGCTTGAGCTCCACGTCACCGTGTTGTCGTAGTTGCCCGTCCCGCTGACCGTCGCGGTGCAATTTGAGGTGCCGTTGGTATCAATCGATGATGGGCTGCAGCCTGTGATAGTCACGCCGGTCACACTGCTAGGACTCGCGGTGACGGCGTAGGAAACATCAAGGTAGGCATCTGATGCAGAGCTACCTTGTCCAGTTCCCGTAAAGTCAATCTTCGCCTTATATGTCGTCCCGGCAGACAATCCCGTTGAGCTTACATTGATGGTCACAGTTTGCGTGTCACCCTGATTCATGGGCACGGCACTACTAGGAGGCGACACCGAAAGCCATCCGCTTCCATTGGTATATGTAACGGTTTGACTCCATGAAGCGATCTGTGATCCCGGCGCTCCGTTATTGGTTATCTGCACCTGCCCGCTGGCGGGATTGCCAACGACCGAGGTGAGCGAAAGCGGCGAGGTTGAACTCACTGCAATATTTGCGGTTGGGTCCCAAAGGATGGTG
>Ga0265342_10000942_pt1 | contig 28964 bp, 24 predicted proteins | sample 4CB327metaG_FD_203125 | JGI IMG/M metagenome (GOLD analysis project Ga0265342, IMG submission 203125) | Rhizosphere microbial communities from Carex aquatilis grown in University of Washington, Seatle, WA, United States - 4-CB3-27 metaG | ecosystem: Host-associated > Plants > Roots >... | reverse complement strand
CATCTGAAGCCGACGTTAGGCTCAACCTGCCTGTTCTGCTTTTTACTCTTGCCCTATCCACGCTCTCCGGGCTCGTCTCTGGCTGCGCCCCAGCCTTGTATGCGGCACGCGTCGACCCCGCGGAGACGCTCAAAGAGGGTGGGCGCTCCGGGACGGGCGCGGGGCGTCAGCGCTTACGCCGCTTGCTCGTCATCGGCGAGTTCGCCCTCGCGCTCTCTCTGCTTACCGGCGCGGGCCTTGCCATTCACAGCTTCTGGAATCTCACGCGGGTCGATCTTGGTGTCAGCTCAACCAACATTCAGACCTTCCTCTTGTCTGTCCCAGACGCGCGTCCCAAGGATCCCGCGCAAATCAACATCTACTACCAACGGATGATCGCCAGCATTAAAGCCGTTCCCGGAGTACTGGACGCAGCTGTCTCCGTGGGCGTCCCGCTTGAAGGCCCGAACTTTGGAATGCCATTCACGATCGCTGGCCAGCCCGATTTTGCTGATCCGTCGCAACGGCCGAATGCGGGCTTTGATATGGTCACGGCCGACTACTTCAAAACCTACAGTATTCCGGTCTTACGCGGACGCGCCTTTACTGCCCAGGACACTGCCGCATCGGTTCGCGTCGCCATGGTCAACCAAAGATTTGCAGACCGGTTCTTCGCCGGCAAAGACCCGCTCCAGCAGCGCATCAATGTTGAGGAACTCATTCCCGGTGTAACCAAACTTGGCCCCCCCATCTCCTGGCAGGTCATCGGTGTCTTCAACAATGTTCGTGCCGGCGGCTTTCGTAACGACTTTCCCGTGATCGCGATTCCGTTCGCGCAGATTCCTTGGCCAAGCGCCAGCATCGGCGTTCACACATCGGGCGACCCAGTCACAGTTTTCCGCAGCATCGCGGCCGCCGTCCATTCAGTGGATCCGCAGATCGCTCTTGCGGAACCGCGAACACTGGAGGAGATTAAGAACCGCAATCTTGGCGGTGATCGCTTCATTATGACGCTCCTGGGTGCATTTGCCGGAATCGCATTAATTCTTGCTGCTGTCGGAATCTACGGTGTAATGGCCTTCACCGTCGGCCAGCGCGAGCACGAAATTGGCTTGCGCATGGCGCTCGGGGCTAGCCGAGGCAATGTCGTCAATATCGTCCTCAAGGAAGCACTCATCCTTTCGTTCATCGGTCTTGGTATCGGCCTTGTCGGCGCATTCTCGATTGGCCGCTTACTCCACAGCGCCCTCTATGGCATCGGCGCGGTGGACTTCACCGCCACCGCGTGCGTTTCGCTCGTCCTTCTTGGCGCATCCGTGGTCGCTAGTTGGCTGCCCGCACGGCGAGCATCCTTGGTTGAACCAATGCAGGCTCTTAGATCGGAGTAGCAGCAAATCATGATTGAACTTAAAAACATCGAACGCAGTTACAAGAGCGGCCACACCGAGGAATGGGTGTTGCGCCGCATCGGCCTCACCATCCAGGATGGAGATTTTGTCACGATCATGGGCCCTTCAGGAGCGGGAAAGTCTTCGCTGCTGAACATTCTGGCGCTGCTCGACGACGGCTGGAAGGGTGAGTACTGGTTCGGCGACACCGCGGTCCATGCCCTCAACCGCAAGCAGCGCGCCGATCTGGCCCGCCAGCGCATCGGCATGGTCTTTCAGAGTTACCACCTGCTCGACGACCTCACCGTCGCCGAGAATATCGATTTGCCGCTCTCATACAAGAACATCCCGGCAAAGGATCGCGCGGGAATGGTAGCCGACATTCTCGATCGTTTTCAGGTCGTCGCAAAGAAAGATCTGTTTCCCAACCAGCTTTCCGGCGGTCAACAGCAACTGGTGGGAATTGCGCGGGCCGTAGTTCACGCGCCGGCATTGCTTCTGGCCGACGAGCCAACTGGCAACCTCCATTCCGCGCAGGCGCGCGAGATCATGGACCTGTTTCGCGAACTCAACGCCCAGGGAACAACCATCGTCCAGGTGACGCACTCTGAAGAGAATGCCCGCTTCGGCAAACGCATTATCGAGCTTCGCGACGGATGGACGACGCGCGACGAACTTCTGCGCGCTGCCGCGACGGAGGTCAGGTGACTGACAACTCTGCCCGGCCATTAAGAGACACACTCATGAACCCACGCTTCTCTAAATCCGTTATCTTCGGCATCGCAGTCATTCTGCTCGTGCAAATGAGCCTTTCGCTGGCCGCTGAAACTCCGCAGTCTGCGCCGGATGCCCCGGCTCCCTTCACGAGCGGAGCTGTGGCACCACCTCCCACGCTGGCGCAGCAGATGCAGCAGGCAAAACAGCAGGCGATTGTCCCAGGTCGGCCGTTTCACGTCGACCTGCCGCATTCACACAATCCGCTTGCACCTTACATCCCGACCGACGCGCCGCCGCTGGATCTGACCAATTCGCCGCGCCTCGAAAACCTGATCCGGGATGGGAAGCTCTACGTTTCGCTCCACGACGCCATCGCCCTGGCCATCGAAAACAATCTCGATCTCGCCTACTTCCGCTATAACTTTCCCATTGCGCAAACTGACTACGCGCGGACCAAGGCGGGTGGTAGCGTGAATGGTGTCAATACCGGAATCGTTCAGTCTTCCACACAGGGAGGTTTCGCAGGGAGCAACACGGGCAGCTCCGGGGCAGGTTCAGGATCGGCCGCTGCAGGAGCCGGTGGTCTCGTGACCTCGACGCTCGGCGCCGGAACCGCGGTCGCTTCCTTCGACCCCTACCTGAATTTCAAGGGTTTCACCGATCACGATGTTACCGAAGAAGGAAACGCCTTCCAGAATGGCGTTCTCATCTTCAAACAGAACACCATCGAAGCTCTGGCCAATTTCTCGCAGAACTTTCCCATGGGAACGGGTTTGACCGTCAACTACGAAGGACAGCGTTTCGCCAACAACAGTCCTTACGAAGCCATCAATCCCACGCTTTATTCGAATTTTCAACTGATCCTTACACAGCAGCTGCTCGCTGGTTTCGGCATATCAACGAACGAGCGTTACATGCACATTGCGAAGAAGAATCTTCAGATTACCGACCTGGCGTTTCGCTCTCAAACGATTGCGACGATTACGCAGGTCGAGAACATTTATTGGGATCTCGTGAACGCCTATCAGGACGAACAGGTGAAGGAGCGCTCACTTGCCTTTGCGCAGCGCACTCTTCAGGATGACCAAAAGCAACTCGACCTAAAGGCCATTCCAGCCTTGCAAGTCGATAAGGACGAGTCGGACGTGGCGACCAGCGAAGGCGACCTCACCGTTTCGCGCGCGAACCTGCGCTTGAATGAACTGCTCATCAAGAATGCTTTGACCAAGACAGACGACGAAACCATCGACGAAATGCCGGTCGTTCCTCTCGATCGCGCCGGTCCGTCCGATCCCAACGCTTCCAAATCCATTGATGAACTGATCGCCGAAGCTGAAAAAAACCGCCCTGATGTTACCGAGGACGAAATCGCGATGCAGGTCGCGGAGATGAGCCTCAAATCGATCAGGAGCGAATTGTTGCCTTCGTTGAATGTTTATGGTTTCTATGCCGGCTCGGGCATTGCCGGACCGACGAACCCGAACTGCAGCCTTTCAAACCCTGCGGAGTGTCAGTCCGATCTTCCCACAGGCTTCAGCAGCATGTTCCAGAACACTTTCAATTACTCCTCTCCGGAATATCAGTTTGGAATGAATCTGTCGATCAACCTCCGGAACCGTGTCGCCAAGGCCGATCAATTTCGCGCGTCGCTCGAATTCAGGCAGCGCCAGATCACCTTCGAAGAGCAAAAGAAAAGCATCCGATTCGACGTGCGCAACTCGCTTTTTGCATTGCAGCAGGCGCAGGCTCGCGTCGACGCCGCAACGAAGGCACGTGATCTGGCACAACACACCTTCGATGTAACCCAGCAGGAACAGCAGCTTGGGGCCAAGTCAAGCAGCGACACGTTGGCCGCGCAACACGACCTGGCCATCGCCGAGTCGTTGCTGGTGGCCGCCGAAACAGCGTCTGAAAAGGCAAAAGTCGATATCGACCGGGCCACTGGAGAAACGCTCGAGCAAACTGGAGTCTCGATCGAAGAGGCGAAAACGGGGGTCGTCTCGCGTGTACCTTAAGCCGCGGCAAGAATTCCTTTTGAGCGAAATCCGCCCCATTGCGAATGGAGGAGTGGCGCCAAGCTGGCATACATTGGATATCATGCAGGCGGAAGCTGATTCCGGAGTTGCCTGTGCCGGTTCTTCCTTGCAGGAATTGAAATCAGGAGCCAGGGAGGCAAGCCATCTCCAATAAGCAAGACAGAATTCGTGTTTTGGTTGCCGATGACCAAGCGCATGTTCTGGAGGCTGTTGAGCTGCTGCTCAAGCCGCAGGGGATCGACGTCGATTGCGCGCGATCGCCGCAGTTGCTGATGGAAGCGTTGCAAGAGCGCGACTACGATGTCGTGCTGATCGACCTGAATTACACGCGCGATACCACCTCCGGCCACGAAGGCCTCGATCTGCTGGCCAGCATCCTCGAGTTCGATGCGCGGCTTCCGGTGATCGTGATGACGGCGTGGGGCAACATCGACTTGGCCGTCGAAAGCATTAAGCGTGGCGCCCGCGACTTCATCCAGAAGCCCTGGGAGAACGAGCGTCTGCTCTCTCTTATCCGCGTTCACGCCCAGCTGCGCCAGGCGCTGCGCCGTGCCCGCCAGCTGGAACTCGAGAACCGCTTGCTTCGCGCCGAGGGCATGCCGGAGTTTGTTGCTGCCGCTCCCTCGATGCGATTGGTGCTCGATCTCATCGCGCGGGTTGGCCCCTCCGACGCGAATGTGCTGATTACCGGCGAGCACGGGACGGGAAAAGAGATCGTCGCGCGCCTCCTCCACGCCGCCTCGCAGCGAGCTCGCATGCCTCTGGTGACGGTGAACGCCGGCGGGATGCCCGAAGGAACCTTTGAAAGCGAATTCTTCGGCCATGTGAAGGGCGCGTTTACTGACGCGCGAACCGACCGCATCGGCCGATTCGAACTAGCCAACGGAGGCACGCTCTTTCTGGATGAAATTGCCAACGTGCCAATGCGACAGCAAGCCAAACTGCTGAGGGTTCTGGAAACCGGCGAACTGGAGCGCGTCGGATCGTCGCAAACCCGGCGCGTCGACGTGCGTCTTCTCTGCGCGACCAATGCGCTCTTGCACGACGAAGTCAAAGCGGGCAACTTCCGCGAAGACCTGCTCTTCCGCATCAATACGGTGGAGATTCATCTGCCTCCGCTACGCGACCGGCGCGAAGACATCCCGCTTCTCGCGCAGCATTTTCTCTCCCGCCTTCGCACCCGTTATCGCAAGCAGGTGAACGGTTTTTCGGCGCACGCCATGCAGCAGATGATGCAGTATTCCTGGCCGGGCAATGTGCGTGAGCTGGAGCATAGTATCGAGCGCGCCCTGCTTCTGTGCGTTGGTCAAGAAATCGAACCAGCCAATCTTTCCATCGTGGGCGCGCGGCCTGCGGCGTCTTCACTTGAAAGCATGAGCATTGACGAAATGGAGGCCATGTTGGTCCGCAAAGTGCTCCGCCGCTGCGACGGCAACATCTCGCAGGCCGCCGAATCCCTGGGGTTAAGCCGTGCCGCGCTCTATCGGCGCATGGAAAAGTATGGCCTATGAGACGAGACCGCGCCGGCGCCCACGCCAGGCCATTCGCCGGGCGTGGCTCCACTCCTTCCTGCTCTGTTTGCCTGCGCTGATCTTTCTCGCAATCTTCCTCTATGAACGCCAGATCGACGTCGTCCCTGCCATCCTGGTTTGCGTCTGCTTACTCATTTACGTCGCCATCTGCGCGTCTGCTCTCGTTGACGGTTTTATTCGCCCTCTGCAAACACTTTCCAACGTTGTTTCCTCTCTTCGTGAGGGCGACTATTCTTTCCGCGCGCGCGGCGCTTCGTCGGGCGATGCAATGGGCGAGCTGGCTGCGGAGATTAACTCGCTGGCCGATCTCTTGCAGAAGCAGCGCGTGCGCTCGCTTGAGGCCACTGCGCTGCTGGCGCGCATCCTCGAGGTAATGCACGCGCCCCTCTTCGCCTTCGATCGCCAAAACCGCTTGCAGCTGATTAACAGCGCCGGTCTTAAACTGCTAGACCGCCCCTATGCACGGTGCATTGGACATTCAGCAAATGAGTTGCGCCTCGATGACTGGCTCGGAGCGCCAGATCAGTCCATTCGTTCCTTCGCCCACATGCCCGCGCGCTGGTTGCTGCGCAAAGTCGTCTTCCGCCAGGATGGCGCGCCCCACACATTGCTTGTTTTGGCTGACGTTAGCGTTCCACTCCAGGAAGAAGAGAAGACCGCCTGGATGCGCCTGATTCGCGTCCTGGGCCATGAACTCTCGAATTCGCTCGCGCCGATCAAATCCATCGCCGGTAGCCTGCTTGCGCGTGTCGAGTCCCTGCACGGTGACGAATTCGTCACGAACGATTTCAGCCGCGGCCTGAGCGTGGTCGAAAGCCGCGCTGATGCTTTGCATCGCTTCGTGCAATCTTACCGTCTGCTGGCGCAATTACCCCCACCACGCCTTCAGACCATTGCGCTGGGACCCTTGATGGAACGTGTCACTCTGCTCCAACAGCGTCTTCCTGTACAGCTGGACCCCGGTCCTCCAGTCAATCTCGATGCCGATCCCGATCAGTTGGAGCAGATGCTGATTAATTTGTTGGCCAACGCTATCGACGCTTCGTTAGCTAACGGCGGTCAACCAGTACGCGCAAGTTGGATGTCAGCAGACGCCAACGCACAGATTATGATTGAGGATCGCGGATTGGGCATTGCCAATCCAGAGAACCTCTTCGTTCCCTTCTACACAACGAAGTCCGCGGGCAGCGGCATTGGCCTTGCGCTGGCCCAGCAGATCGCTCGCGCTCATGGGGGTGAGATTTCGCTCGTCAATCGTGAAGACGGCGATGGAGCCCGAGCGATCGTCCGACTTCCTCTGGCTTCGGCAGCCAGCGAGATGAAGCTGGGAGACGTGTTGTAACGGATCGAGAGTTCTCTATTGAGTCTGGATCGCAGCCCCTGAATTGTTGTTGGCAACTTGAGATTACCGTCGGGCGTTTGGCCCAGCTCCTCGATCTTCGAAAACAGGCGAACACCACATGCTCGGGCTCGATGCGGTTCAGAATTGCGAGTTCTGGGGCGACTGGTCGCGGGTTCGGACGGAACGCGATCTCGGGGGTTAGCTCCGGGGGGCGGTGATAGGACAGGAACCCTGATTCTGGCTCAACGAGTGACTCGGCGCTCGTGCGTCCGTGGTCGACCTCCGAAAGTGGCCGGAGTGAAGCCCGTTTTTTGGTCAGTAATCTTCCATCGAGTCGGAAAAAAACACTCTCCTGTTGTTTTCCCAGTAAAGTTGTGCGATCCTTCTTGTTGGTAACCCAATGAAGAAGGGATATGCTGCCTCACATGAAACAGAAAAAGGACGTTCAGCAGGGGACTCTGGCCCTCATGGTGCTGAAGACTCTTGATGTCCTCGGGCCGCTACACGGCTATGCCGTCGCGCGACGGATTGAACAGATCAGCGGCGACCTGCTTTCAGTGAATCAGGGAACGCTCTATCCCGTTCTGCTGAAGTTGGAACTGGAAGGTGCAATTGCATCGGACTGGGCCACTTCGGAAAACAATCGCAGGGCGCGCTTCTATCGCTTGACGCGGGAGGGACACAAACTGCTCGAAGCGGAAAAGCGCGATTGGGAACGGACGGAAGCTATCATCGCGCGGTTTTTTGAAGTAAAAGCAGAGGATCTGGCATGAGAGCCCTCAGGCGGTTGTTTACGCGCCTCCGAAACATCGCGACCGGCTTTCGCGGCGATGACCGGCTGCGCGAGGAGATGGAACAGCATTTCGCCTTGCAGACAGATGAGAACATGCGCGCCGGGATGTCGCCCACAGAGGCCCGCCGTCAAGCGCGACTGAAGTTAGGAGGAGCGGAATCAATCCGCGAAGATTATCACGCTGAAGAGGGCCTGCCGCTTATAGAAAACCTGATGCATGATGCACGCTTCACATTGCGAATCCTGAGGAAATCGCCAGGCTTCACATTGGCGGCGGTATTCACGCTGGCTCTGGGCATCGGCGCGTGTACGGCAATCTTCAGCGCGGTGAATCCCATTTTCTTCGAGCCTCTGCCCTATCCACACGCCAGCCGGATTCTCACCATCTGGAACACGTTTAAGGGGGAACGCAGCAGGCTGGCATTCGGCAACTGGCGCGAGCTGGCGGAGCGCAATCACTCATTTGAAGCGCTGTCAGCATGCGAGCCCTGGCAGCCGGTACTGGTGGGCGGTGCGGAGCCTGTGCGGTTGAATGGACAGAGGGTGAGTGCCACCTATCTGCGCGTGCTCGGCGTCGAGCCATGGCTGGGCCGCGATTTCCTTCCGGCCGAGGACAGGTACCACGGCCCGGCGGTCGCAATCCTGAGCTACCGGCTTTGGCAGCAAAAACTCGGCGGAGATCGCGGAATCATAGGCGCTGTCATCACGCTCGACGGCGATCGTTACACGGTGATCGGCGTGATGCCGGCAGGATTCGAGAATGTCCTGTCATCACAGGCCGACGTCTGGACGCTGCTTGATTACGACGTCCAGGCGCTTGCAACCGATTTCGAGAGCGGCGAGTGGGGGAACCACTTGTATATGGTGGGCCGAGTACGGCCCGGCATGAGCCACGAAGCTGCAGCCCAGGATCTGGAAACGATTGCCGCCAATCCCATTACACAGTTTCCGCACTGGGCGCGTCCCGCGGGAGCATCCTTGGCCTTGTGCTGGGCAAGGGCATGAAGCTCGCGGCTATCGGCGCAGCGCTCGGCCTGTGCGCGGCAGTGGCCTCGAGCCGCGCGCTGGCATCGCTGCTGTTCGGCGTGTCACGTCTCGATCCACTCACGTATCTCTCGGTGACGGGGTTGCTGCTGGGAGTGGCCGCAGCCGTATGCGCGATTCCGGCTGCACGAGCGATCGCCGTGGATCCGGTGCAGGCATTGCGATCCGAATGATGAGATTTGGCATTGCAACCGCGATGGGTTCGATTGGAAGGCGGCTCTCAACTGGCGCATTCAGGGAATGCGCACATTGAACCCAGCCCTCGAATCCGCCCAGGACAATTTGTCAGGTTGGCGTACTGGCGCTCGCCGTCCGAGCCAAATCAAACCTTAAATTCACGAGTTGATCGATACTGCATAATGGGATGCTGCACCACTATTCGTGACTGCTGTCACGGATCGATCAATCGCACTGGCCATAGAGTCAGTATTTGGATATCGATAATAAATTATCGGAATGCGACGCTTCCCGGCGTGTGCCAGTGGGAATTCCTCAGCCGAGCCTCAATCGGCTGCCTCAATACCACCACTACTTGTGTGAGCTTAAAGCCAAGGGAATCAGCACAGTATCCTGCAGCGCGATCGGTCTCGATCTCAACCTTGTTCCAGTGCAAGTCCGTAAGGATTTGCAACACACCGGCATTGTGGGCAAGCCGAAGACAGGCTATGCCGTCCTGGAGCTTATTGCTGCAATCGAGACGTTCCTTGGCTGGAACAACGTGCATGATGCATTCCTGGCAGGTGCCGGCAACCTGGGTACGGCCCTCCTGGGGCACGAGCGCTTTTCGAGCTTCGGCTTGCGGATTGTAGCGGCGTTCGATACCGATCCGGAGAAGATCGGCCAATGGGTCCACGGGAAGATGGTCCTTCCCCTGGATAAGCTGGCTGATCTGACGAAAAGGATGAGTATTCATCTCGGCATCATCACAACGCCCGGTGAGTGCGCTCAGTCGATCGCAAACCAGATGATTGAAGGCGGCATTCAGGCCGTTTGGAACTTTGCGCCGGTACGGCTCAAGGTTCCTCCGAACGTCATCGTTCACAACGAAGATCTCTACTCGTCGCTGGCTTCGCTTTCGTGGGAGCTTGCGCGGCGTTTTCAGGTTCCAATCCAACAAATAGACGGAGGGTTGCGCTGATGGCTGCTGCACCCATTGCGATGGATCGCGCAGAGAAGTTTCGAAATGTATGCAGGATTCTCGACCAGCACGGTTACCGTGCGGCGGGGCTGATCCCGATTTTGCAGGCGATTCAACACGAATACCAATACCTGCCTGAAGAAGTTCTCACCTTTGTGGCGACATCGCTGGATGTACCCCCGGCCCGGGTGTTTGGGGTTGCCACGTTTTACGCTCACTTCGCCCTCGAGCCGAAGGGAAAGCACGTGATCAGGGTCTGCGACGGGACGGCCTGCCACGTAAAGCAATCCCTGCCGATTTTGAGCGCGATCCACGAAAAGCTGGGGACGAGCGAGAAACAAAAGACCTCAGTCGATGCGCTTTTCACCGTGGAGACGGTGGCGTGCCTGGGAGCCTGCGGGCTGGCGCCCGTTGTGGTCATCGATGAGCAGGTCTATGGCGCGATGACGCCTGAGCGGGCCGCGGCTCTGGTGGACGAGATCAAGACGCAAGAGATCGCCGGCGGTTCGCAGGCAGCCGCGGCGCCTGTGAATGGAGAACCTCATGTCCACTAGCGAAAGTCTGGTAGTTCCGAACGCGACTTCAAATGCGTATGAGGGATATACGGCGGTGCGGCGCGTAATCCTGTGTGCCGGGACCGGGTGCATGGCGAACGGCGCGATGAAGGTCTTTCAGCGCTTTCGCAAGGAAATGGATCGAGCGGGGCTGAATGTTGTTCTTGAGCTTCGACCGGAAGCTGGCGACCGGGACGTGCGGCTGTCGAAGAGCGGCTGCCAGGGCTTTTGCCAGATGGGGCCGCTGGTCACGGTTATTCCCGATGGGATTCTCTATACCAAGGTGAAGCCTGAAGACGTGCCTGAAATCGTGGACCAGACGCTGGTGAGCGGTGAGGTTGTAAACCGGCTGCTCTACAAGGATCCAGCGACGCGCAAAGTTTGTCGAGGCCTTGACGACAATCCCTTCTACACCCGGCAGGACAGGCGTGTACTGCGTGAATGCGGGTTCCTCGATCCCGAGGACATTCACGAGTTCCTTCTGCACGGGGGCTACTCGGCCGCGAAGAAGGCATTTCTAGAGATGTCTCCCGAGGAAATCTGCAAGAAGATCAGCGAGTCCGGATTGCGGGGGCGTGGAGGCGGCGGGTTCCCCACGGGGCGCAAGTGGGAGGCAGCTCGTTCGCAGCAGTCGGCGAAGAAGTACGTTATCTGCAATGGAGACGAGGGGGATCCGGGCGCATTTATGAATCGCTCGGTAATGGAAGGCAATCCGCACAGCGTGATTGAGGGGCTGATGATCGCTGCCCGCGCTATCGGAGCCGACCAGACGCTGGTGTATGTGCGCGCCGAGTACCCGCTGGCAGTGGAGCGCATGAAACGCGCAGTTGCCGATGCTGAGCGCGAAGGAATTTTGGGCAACAACGTGTTTGGCACCGGCCTCTCGATGAAATGCGACGTAATGGAAGGCGCCGGAGCGTTTGTGTGCGGTGAAGAAACCGCCATGATTGCTTCGATCGAAGGCCGGCGCGGAATGCCCACGCCAAAGCCGCCTTTTCCTGCGCAGAGCGGGCTCTGGGGCAAACCGACCATCATCAACAACGTTGAAACGCTGGCGCATGTTTCGCGCATCATCAACGAAGGCCCCGAGGCCTTCCGCAGCATTGGCACTCCGGACTCGCCAGGAACCAAGTCCTTTGCACTGACCGGGCATGTGGCCAACACGGGGCTCGTCGAAGTGCCTTTCGGAACCAAGCTCCGTGAGATCGTGCTCGAGATCAGCGGCGGCGTGACTGACGACAGCGGAAAGCCGATGAAGAACGGTTTCAAGGCCGTTCAAATCGGGGGCCCCTCCGGCGGATGTCTCACGGAAGAGCACTTTGACCTGCCGCTTTCCTACGACTCGCTCCGCGCGGTCGGTGCGATGGTTGGTTCCGGCGGACTAGTGGTGATGAACCAACACACCTGCATGGTGAGCATTGCACGCTTCTTCATGGAGTTCACGCAACGCGAGTCGTGCGGCAAGTGCGTGTTGTGCCGCGAAGGCACCAAGCAACTGCTGGCGCTGCTCGACGACGTGATTGAAGGGCGGGCTGACGCGGGAACGCTGGATTTGCTTGAAAAGCTTGGCCGCGCAGTCCAGGTGGGTTCGTTGTGCGGCTTGGGGAAGACGGCGCCAAACCCGGTGCTCTCTACGATGCGCTACTTCCGCAAGGAATACGAGGAGCACATCTTCGAGAAGCGCTGCCGCACCGGACGCTGCAAGGCGCTGCTGAAGCCGGAGATTAACGCCGAACGATGCAAGGGATGCGGGTTGTGCATCAAATCATGCCCCACCGGGGCGATTACCGGCGAAAAGAAGAAGCCTCATCATATTGACCCGGAGCTTTGCATTAAATGCGGAGCATGCGCCAAGGCCTGCAAGCTGCAGGCGGTAGAGGGGGTTTAGCCAGTGAAAGAGCTTACACAGCCGACATTAACGATCGATGGCAAAACAGTGCTGATTGAAGGCGAACGCAACCTGCTGGAGCTGGTGCGAAAGGCGGAGATCGATCTGCCGACGTTCTGCTACCACTCGGAGCTCAGCGTTTATGGCGCCTGCCGGCTCTGCCTGGTGCAGGTGGAGGGACGCGGCATCGCGGCCGCTTGTTCGACGCCCCCGGAGCCGGGTCTGAAGATTCTGACGACGACGCCGGAGATTCGCGAGATTCGCCGCATTTCCGTGGAGTTGTTGTTGGCCAATCACGACCAGCAGTGTCCGACGTGCGCGCGGAGCACGAACTGCCAGTTACAGAGCCTGGCTCAGCGGCTTGGCATCCGCAAGGTGCGTTTCAAGCCCGTGCATGCGCCCGTGCCCATCGATGAGTCCTCGCCGTCGCTGGTGCGCGACCCCAACAAGTGCGTTCTTTGTGGCGATTGCGTCCGGATGTGTTCCGAGATCCAGGGCATCGGCGCCATCGATTTCGCCCACCGTGGCCACGACGTGAGCGTGACACCCGCATTCGGCAAGCAATTGGGAGATGTGGAATGTGTGAATTGCGGCCAGTGCGCCAGCGTATGCCCGACCGGCGCCCTCACACCCAAGCAGGAGGTCGACGAAGTGTGGTCGCTGTTGGCCGATCCTGAGCAGACCGTTGTTGCGCAGATTGCACCAGCGGTGCGCGTTGGCTTGGGAGAATGCTTTGGGCTCAAGCCGGGCGAAATTACCACCGGACAGATTGTGGCCGCGCTCCGGCGACTCGGCTTCGACCGGGTTTACGACACATCGTTTGCCGCGGATCTCACGGTAATTGAAGAAGGCACAGAGTTTCTAAAGCGCAAACGGGAGGGTGGCAAGCTGCCGATGTTCACATCGTGCTGCCCGGGCTGGGTAAAGTATGCCGAGCAGTATTTCCCTGAGTTGCTGCCGCATCTCTCATCGTGCCGCTCGCCGCAGGGGATGTTCGGGTCGCTGATCAAAGCGATGGCGCCGGAACAACTGAAGACCGATCGCAAGAGTGTGAAGGTAGTGGCGATCATGCCGTGCACGGCGAAGAAATTTGAGGCGAAGCGGCCAGAGCTGGGAGTGGACGGCGATCCGGATGTGGATCATGTATTGACCACGCAGGAACTGGCGCACATGATCCAGTCGGCAGGCCTGAACTTCAACTTGCTGGAGACAGAATCCTTTGACATGCCGTTCGGCTTCTACACGGGAGCCGGAGTGATCTTCGGCAACTCGGGAGGCGTGATGGAGGCGGTGTTGCGCTACGCCGGGGAGAAATTGAAGGGCGGCAGCCTCGATCGCATCGACTTCCAGGAAGTCCGGGGCGAGTCAGGCTTGCGCGAGGCCAGCATCATGGTCGATCAAACCGAACTGAAACTGGCCATCGTTCACGGACTCAGAAACGCGCGCGTGGTTGCAGAGCAGGTCCGCGCGGGCAAGTGCGATTACGACTTGATCGAAGTGATGGCGTGTCCAGGTGGATGCGTGGGCGGCGCCGGCCAGCCGATAAGCACAACCCGCAACGCGCGCGCCCTCAGGACGAAGGGGCTTTACGAAGCCGACAAAATGTTGCAACTTCACAAGTCACAGGACAACGTCGTCGTCACCGAGTGTTACGCAAAGTTCCTCGGCGATATCGGCGGCGAAAAGGCGCATCACCTATTGCATACGACCTACCAGAGCCGGCGTCGCATCTCTGACGAGATTCTGCCTCTCATGCAGGCGCACGGGAGCAGAAAAACCAAAGTGAGCGTTTGCCTGGGAACCAATTGTTTTCTGAAGGGCTCGCAGGAAGTGCTGAGCACCCTCCTCTACCACGTGCAGGCAACAGGCCTGGATAACCAGATCGATGTTCGGGCAGCCTTCTGCATGGAGGAGTGCGAGTGCGGTCCCAACGCAATCGTTGACGGCGAGCACGTTCATGACTGCGTCGCCGCGAACGTGATCGAAATTCTGGAAAACCGTATCGAAAGCGAAGACAAGCGCGGCCGTTAGAAACGCGCTTGAACCTGCACCCAGGGGAGGACATCATGATTTTGGCGGAACGCGCGGACTTTATCCAACCGGAAGAGGTCGAGGCACTACTGACAGGGCGACGGCAGCCAGCTCGTAGCAAAGTTCGCGAGCTGTTGGCCAAAGCGCGGGAGATGCGCGGCTTGTCAATGGAGGAGGTCGCCAGCCTGACGCTCGTGGAAGACCCGGAGCTGTTGGCCGAACTCTTCACGACGGCCAAGAGCATCAAGGAGGAGATCTACGGATCGCGGCTGGTATTCTTCGCGCCGCTCTACATCTCAAACCGCTGCGCAAACGAGTGCACGTATTGTGCATTCCGCGCCACCAACACCGAGCTGAAGCGCCGCACTTTGACGCAGGAGGAGATTGCCGAAGAGACGCGCATTCTCATCCGCCAGGGACACAAGCGCGTATTGGTGGTGGCAGGCGAGGCACTGCCGCCGCGAGGCTTTGAGTACATCACCGATTCCATTGCGACAATTTACGCAACGCGAGTAGAGCCGGGCGAGATCCGGCGCGTGAACGTCAATCTGGCGCCGCAGAACGTGGAACGCTTCAAACGATTGAAGGAAGCCGGGATCGGAACCTTTCAGCTCTTCCAGGAGACCTATCACCGGCCGACGTATGCTTCGGTTCACCTGAAAGGGAAAAAGCGCGACTACGACTGGCGCGCCACGGCATTCGACCGGGCGATGGAAGCCGGGATCGACGACGTGGGAATGGGGCTTCTCTTCGGGCTCTATGACTGGCGCTTTGAAGTGCTGTCGATGATGCAGCACATCCGGCATCTGGAAGAGACCTTCGGCGTCGGTCCACACACGCTTAGTTTTCCTCGCATCGAGCCGGCGGTGGGTTCAACGCTGGCGTCGGCTCCTCCCCATGCCGTCAGCGATGCGGACTTTATCAAGATGATTGCGATTATGCGTCTCGCGGTTCCGTATACCGGCATGATTATGTCGACACGCGAGGGCGCGGACGTACGGCGGCAGACCTTTGCCGTGGGCATCTCGCAGATCTCCGCGGGCAGCCGCACCGATCCCGGAGGTTACAAGGATGGCGAAGGCGACCCGAACGGCAGCCAATTCCAATTAGGCGATCACCGCTCTGTGGAAGACGTGGTGCGGGATGTTGTTTCGCTCGGCTATACACCATCGTTCTGCACGGCGTGCTACCGGCTGGGGCGCACAGGGCAGGACTTTATGGACCTGGCCAAGCCCGGCGAGATCAAGTATCACTGCCATCCGAACGCTCTCTCAACGTTTCTCGAGTATCTGTGCGATTACGCGGGGCCGGCGGCCAAGTCGGCAGGCGAAAAACTAATTTCGATTGAGCTGCAGCATATGGACGGCCAGCAAACGGCTTGCACATTGCCAATGCTCAATCAGGTGCGACGCGGCGAACGCGACGTCTTTGTGTAGGTCGAAGGGGAGGAAAGAATGGTACGCGCAACAGCGAAGGGATTCCGGCTGCACATTGGGTTCTTTGGTCGGAGAAATGTTGGCAAATCGAGCCTGCTGAATGCCATCACGCGGCAAACTGTGTCGATCGTCTCCGATGTTCCCGGCACGACGACCGATCCGGTGGAAAAGCCGATGGAGTTGCAACCGATCGGTCCCGTGCTCTTTTTGGATACTGCGGGCGTTGACGATGTGGGCGCGCTGGGCGCGCAGCGGATTGAGAAGACGCGCCAGGTCATCGCGCGCTCCGACATTGGAGTGCTGGTGACGGAAGCCGGTGTGTGGGGTGAGTTCGAAGAGAAGCTGCTGGCCGAGTTGCGCACGCGCAGCATTCCCGTTCTGCTGGCCGTGAACAAGGCGGACCTGCGCAAACCCACACCAGAGCAACTCGCTCGCTTTGAGCACGAGAAGCTGATGTGGGCGCTTCTCGCCGCGACGAATGGCGAAGGCGTGGATGCGTTCCGCGAGCTGCTTTGGCAAATTGCCCCGGCGGAAGCGGCGGAGCCGCCGGCAATCGTGCGCGACCTGGTGCCCTCTGGCGAAACGGCCGTATTTGTGATGCCGATCGACAACGAGGCCCCCAAGGGACGAATCAAGAATCTCCAGGTGCAGGCCATTCGCGATCTCCTTGATGGCGAATCGTCGTGCATCGTGGTGAAGGATTCAGGATTCGCAAGGGCGCTCGACAACATGAAAACGCCTCCAAGTCTGGTGGTAACCGACGCGCAGGTCTTCGACATGGTGGCGAGGCTCACCCCAACAGACGTGCCGCTTACCGCGTTTTCCATTCTGCTCTCGCGGCTGAAGGGAGATCTGGTGGCGCAGACAAAGGCAGCTCTCACGGTGGATGATTTGCGCCCCGGCGACAAGGTTCTGATCGCGGAGTCGTGCACGCACCACCCGATCGAAGAAGACATCGGGCGGGTGAAGATTCCGCGCTGGCTTGAGCGGTATGTGGGCGGTGCGCTCGATTTCACGCACGTAAAGGGCCGCGATTTCCCAGAGGACCTGTCGCCCTACAAGCTGGTAATTCACTGCGGCGCGTGCATGTGGAACCGGCAGGAGATGATGAGCCGGATCCGCGACTGCCAGCGCCAGGGTGTCCCGATTACAAACTACGGGCTTGTGATCGCGATGGCGCAGGGAATTCTGGAGCGGGCGCTTGAGCCGTTTCCCGAGGCTCTAATGGCATACCGCGAAGCGCGAGCCGAGAAGATGGCGTGGGCCGCGATCGAGCGCGCGCCGCAAATTGCGGAGGCAGAAGTTGCGCGGGTGAACTGAACTTGACACCACTGGCCCAATCCGAAATTCACGCGTGGCTTAAGGAGGAACGGCCTGGCGCACTACGTGAGCTCTACGCCCGGGCCGACGCGGTGCGCAGGGAAAATGTGGGCGATGGGGTGCACCTGCGTGGGCTTATCGAAATATCGAGCCATTGCGAGCGGCAATGCATGTACTGCGGTCTGCGCAAGGCGAATCTCAATCTTGAGCGCTACCGCATGACGCGCGCGGAGATCGAGCAGTGCGCGAGTATGGCAGTTCGGCTTGGCTACGGAACCGTAGTCATCCAGGCCGGCGAAGACGACGCGCTGACCGCGGATTGGATCGCGGATATTGTCGCTTGGATCAAGCGAACGACACCGCTGGCGGTGACGCTCAGCCTGGGCGAACGCAGCAGCGGCGATTTGAGACTGTGGCGCGAAGCCGGGGCCGACCGGTATCTGCTGCGCTTCGAAACATCGGATCCGTATTTGTACCGCACCATCCATCCCCGGCGATTTCCGGATCGCCCGGATCGTCTCATGTTGCTCAAGGAGCTCAAAGGGCTGGGCTATGAAGCCGGCGGTGGCGTGATGGTCGGCATTCCCGGCCAGTCGTATGCGAGCTTGGCGCATGACCTGCAGGCGTTTCGCGATTTCGATCTTGACATGATCGGCATTGGGCCCTACATTGCCCATCCGGCCACGCCGCTGGGATCCGGGCAACTCAATCCACCGATCGTTCCTGCCGATCAGGCTCCAGGCAACGAGCAAATGGTCTACAAGATGATTGCGCTCACTCGCATTCTTTGCCCAAGGGCAAACATTCCCAGCACCACGGCACTGGCGACCATCAATCGCACGCACGGACGCATGCAGGGGCTGCGAGTTGGCGCCAACGTGGTGATGCCGAATCTAACGCCGGTGAAGTACCGACCGCTCTACCAGATTTATCCGGCAAAAGCGTGCATTGAAGAGAGCGCAAAGGACTGCAATGAATGTTTGCGCGGCCAGATTCGCTCACTCAATCGCTTTCCCGGCCGCAGCACCGGCAGAAGAGGCGAACTCGAAGTCGATACGGGAGTCTTTGCGAACGCCGCTTCGCAGCTTGTTCAGCTCCAGGAGCAAAGTTATGGCGGATGACAACAAAACCACCGAAGTTGTCGTGTGTTTGGGCAGCTCGTGTTTTGCACGAGGAAACTCCCAGAACCTTGCCGTGGTGGAAGATTACCTGCTGAATCACGGGATGCAGAATTCCGTTCGCGTGACGGGATGTCTCTGCCAGGATGAGTGCAAGAGCGGGCCCAACCTGACTGTGCGTGGCGAACACGTGCATGAGGTAAATCCTGCCAGGCTACGCGAAATCCTGTTGGCGCTGAGCGCGGGGGCTCGCTGATCCATGACGCAGCTCCAGGCCATCTACACCGTGCGCCGCGAGTGCCAGGATTGCCACAAGTGCATTCGCGAGTGTCCGGTGAAAGCGATCCGCGTCCAGGATGGTTACGCGCGCGTTGTTTCTGAGATGTGCGTACTTTGCGGCAACTGCATTGTCGCCTGCCCAAGCAACGCCAAACAGGTTCGCAACGATCTGCCGAGAGTGAAAGAGCTGTTTGCAAGCGGGCGAAAGGTGATCGCCTCGCTGGCCCCGTCCTTTGTGGCGCAGTTTCCGGGCGTGCGAGCCGGGCAGTTGATTCGAGCTCTCAAGACGCTGGGATTCTTCGCCGTCTCTGAGACTGCGCTCGGCGCGCAGCATGTTTCCGCCAGCGTTCTCGAACTGATGCGTGGAGAACCTGGACATGTCTGGATCTCCTCTGCCTGCCCGGTAGTCGTGGACTTTGTCGCCAAGTATCATCCTGAGTGCCAACCGAATGTCTCCGCACTTCTGTCTCCGCTGCTCACGCATTGCAAGATGCTGCGCGCAAACTACGGCGACGAAATCGCGATCGCATTTATTGGACCGTGCATTGCCAAGAAGAAGGAAGCCGAAGAGCATCCGGAGCTTCTTGACGTGGTTCTCACGTTCGAGGATCTGGAAAACTGGCTCGACGAAAAGAACATCGATCTGCCCGCGTTGGTCGAGTCCGAAGACGACCGCTTCGCTCTTGAAGAAGCGCGTGAAGGAGCCCTCTTTCCCATCGAGGGCGGCATGACGTCGGGAATTACGCGCGACGGGACGGTGAATGGTTCGCAGATCATGTCGTTCTCAGGCATCGCCAATGTGGAACAAGCGCTGAAAGGCATTGCTGAGTGGAGGCCGGAGCACAACATCTTCCTCGAACTCACAGCATGTGCCGGATCCTGCGTAAATGGCCCCAAAGCGGCGCGCAATCTGTCGATCGCGAAGCGCCGGTTTGAGGTTCTGCAATACGCCAAGCCGGCCGATGGCGCGCCGCGCGCCGCGAGCCTGGCCCGGACACGCCCCTATGACGCGACTCCGGTTCCGCGCGAGGAGTTGAGCGATTTCGAGATCAGCGAGGCTCTGCGCACCGTAGGCAAGTACTCCGTCGAGGACGAGTTGAATTGCGGTGGGTGCGGGTACGAATCGTGCCGCGACTTTGCGCGCGCTCTCATTGCCCACAATGCGGAGCGCATGATGTGCGCTACCTACACGCGTAAGCTGGCGCAAAAGAAGGCCAATGCGCTGCTCAGGAAGATGCCTTCGGCCGTGGTGATTGTTGACGAGCAACTGAAGATCATCGAATGCAATGCGAACTTTCTGCGTCTCTTTTCAGAGGATGTGGAACAGGAAAAGGATCTGGAGAACACCGCGCTCGACGCCGTGATTCCATTTTCCAGCCTGTTCCAGCGGGTGCTGGAGTCGGGAGAAGACATCGTGAATCACGATATTCGCTACCAGCGCAGCATATTGAATACGAGCATCTTCAGTATTGAGCCGCACCTTGTGTTGTGCGGTACCTTCCAGGACATCACCGAGCCGATCTTCCAGAAAGAACAGATTATTGGACGCGCCCGTGAAGTCATCCAGAAGAACTTGAAGACGGTGCAGCAGATTGCATACCTCCTCGGTGAAAATGCGGCCGATTCCGAAATCATTTTGAACTCCATTGTGCGGTCATTCAGCCCCGAAGACCTGGATGAAAGCAGTGTCGAGAAGCCGAAATGAATGCCCAGGAAGAGAACTTCATCGAAGTCGACTATTGTCAGCACGCCAAGCATGGCCAGCTGATCTCGGGCGATGTGTTTCTTACCGAAAAGGTGAAGGAGGGGGATCGTATCGTTTCAGTGCTCACCGATGGCTTGGGAAGCGGCGTGAAAGCAAGCGTCCTTGCCACGATGACCGCGACCATGGCTCTCAAGTTCGCCGTGAGTCCTATGGATATTCGCAGATCGGCAGAAATCATTATGGACACGCTTCCCATCTGCAGCGTCCGCAAGATCAGCTATTCCACGTTCACGGTCGTTGACATGGCCCGGAGGGGCCAGACTCGAATCATCGAACACGGTAACCCGTCGTTCTTACTCATCCGGCCCGGAGGCGAGGCCCGTGTTGAGAAAACTGAAGTACGGCCGGAACGCTGGCGGGATCGAGTCATCAGCTACACCAGCTTTGGCGTACAGCGCGAAGATCGTATTGTGTTCTTCTCCGACGGCATCTCGCAGGCGGGAATGGGCGAGTTTCGCACGCCCATCGGGTGGGGGCTGCCGGCTGTGGAAACCTACATTCGCGAGCAGATCGATCGGCATCCGCATATTTCGGCGCGTGAGTTGTCGCGCGCGCTTGTGGCCCAGGCTGTAGAGGTTGACGGCCTCACTGCCAAGGACGACATTACATGTGGCGTCGTGTACGTGCGAAGCCCTCGCCAGCTTCTCGTCATGACGGGCGCGCCCTTCAATCGGGTTCACGATCAGGACCTGGCGAAAATGGCAGAGCGGACACCGGGACGAAAAGTGATTTGCGGCGGGACCACGGCGAATATTATCTCCCGGCAGCTTAACCGCTCCATTGAGATTGACCTGCGCCAGGCGCGCGATTCGCGCGTTCCGCCCACGGCCAGGATGCAGGGATTCGATCTTGTCACTGAAGGAATCCTGACGCTCGGTGAGGTGGTGAGGATTCTCGAGGAAGGCCTCGCACCGGAAGAATTGAGAGCCAACGCTGCTGTGCGCCTCACTCGAATGCTCCTTGACAGCGATGTGGTGAGATTTGCAGTGGGCACCCGGATCAACGAGGCACACCAGGATCCAAATATCCCCGTCGATCTCGACCTGCGACGCAATATCGTCAAACGAATTGCACGAATCCTCGAAGACAAACACATGAAGCGCGTCATCGTGCAATATATCTGAGCGATGGATCTCGCGGAACTGCCTGGGCTGCAATCCGATGGCTCACGCGAAGATGGACGCGTTTTTCAGCGAGCCAAGCAACTTCGTCAATCTGTGTGAGGGATCCAACCGGCATGCGGAAATGCGCGCAGTTCATTTCCGTCGCTGTGCAAAGACAGCCGGCTTGTACGAAGATTGTGCGGGTGGTTGCTTCAAATCTCCCGCATCGGACGGAGATCTCGAGAAAAAAGCACCTGGCATCCTGTCCGATGTTCGACCGCATCTTTTGTTACGCCTTCAGCGATCTCCTGCATGACAAGTCCTTCAGCGGATACGTGGAACCAGCCCAGTTCAGTAACGATGTCATGAACGACGCGTTTGCCTGTAAGAGGCAGCGAGCACTCTTCGACGATCTTAGGTGCTCCGTCCTTTGCATTGTGCTCCATCGCGACAATGACATGGGCGGCACTGGCTACAAGGTCCATCGCGCCGCCCATGCCTTTCACCATCTTTCCTGGAATCGTCCAGTTGGCAAGGTCGCCGCGGCAAGAGACTTGCATGGCTCCCAATATGCTCATGTTCATATGCCCGCCGCGGATCATGGCAAATGCCTGATCACTTCCGAAGAAACTGGAACCGGGAAGGACGGTCACCGGTTGTTTGCCGGCATTGATTAAATCGGGATCTTCCTGATCCGGCGCGGGCGGGGGGCCGATCCCCAACAAGCCATTCTCAGATTGAAAGATGACTTCGATTCCAGTCGGCACGCATGCTGCGATCATGGTGGGCAGGCCGATACCAAGGTTGACATAGAAACCGTCTTTCAGTTCCCGGGCAATTCGCGTTGCGATAAGCTCTTTACCGTTCACCTTGATACCCCTCCCCGACACTCCGTTCGGGACAAAACCAGAATCGCGACGGCGCCGTCGCGTCAGAAATGATATCCACCGCTGCAGATCAGCACTTCGCCGGTCACGTAGTCCGATAGCGGAGAGCAGAAGAACAGTACGGCTCCGGCGGCCTCCTCAGGGGTACCTATGCGTCCCAGCGGGCAAGCGGCGACTATGGAATCGAGCATTGCGGGCTGGACGCCGATCGGTATCTCCTTGCCGCCCATGTTGATTTTCCCTTCGGGCTTGAGCGGCTGGGTCATGCGCGTCTGGATGAGACCGAAGCCAACCGCATTCACATTGATGTTGTATCGGCCCCATTCCCTGGCCAGAGTCTTCGTGAGTCCAATCACTCCAGCTTTGCCCGCCGAGTAACCTGCCTGGCCGGGATTGCCATCCGTTCCGGAGATGGAGGTGATGTTCACGACTTTGCGCATGACGCGCTGGCCGCCGGCAATCTCGCGTTTGGCGGTTTCGCGAAGATATCCGGAGGCGGCGCGCAGCAAGCGGAACGGCGCGACGATGTGAATATTCAACATCGCGAGGAACTGCTCGTCAGAGGTTTTCTGGATGACGCCATCCCAACTGAAACCGGCGCAATTGACGATGATGTCGATGGAGTGGAACGCTTCGAGCGCGGCATCGACGATTTTCTGCGGAAAGGGAGCTTCCATCAGATCCCCGTCGACGGTTGCGACACTTTCGGGATTGCTGACGGAGGCCTTCATCTGCTGCAATGCCTCACGATCCAAATCGCAAGCGAGCACCCTTGCGCCCGCTGACACGAGCCGCTCGACGACGGCCTTGCCAATCCCTCTTGCGCCTCCCGTCACGATGGCGGTTTTGCCAACCAACGTAAACGGAGCTTGCACCGGCGCTGCATTGTCCTGGGTCATGGCTGCGCATGCTCCTTAATAAAGCGATATTCGACGGGCTTCTTGAACTCCGGTCCCACGACGACCCTGTCTACGTAGATACCAGGAGTCACAATTTCATCCGGTTCCAGCTCCCCTGGTTCAACGAGTTCTTCGACTTCTACGATCGTCAGTTCCGCGGCCGTCGCCATCGCCGGATTAAAATTGCGGGCTGTTTTTCTGTAGACAAGATTGCCGTGGCGGTCTGCCTTCCAGGCCTTGATCAGCGAAACGTCAGCGTGCAGAGCGTGCTCCATCAGGTAGGACTTGCCACTAAACTCCCGCACTTCCTTGCCTTGGGCGACAACAGTACCGACACCGGCAGGAACGTAGAATGCCGGAATGCCTGCGCCGCCAGCGCGAATCCGTTCGGCGAGAGTCCCCTGCGGTATGAGAGTAAGATGCAGTTCGCCGGCGATGACCAGCTTCTCCAACAGGCGGTTTTCGCCCACATAGCTGCCGACATGAGAGGCGATCATTCCCGCCTCAAGCATCAGGCCCATCCCGAAGCCATCGACACCCATGTTGTTGCTGATCGTGTGCAGCCCTTTTACTCCTTTGCGAATAAGAGCTGCAATCAGATTCTCGGGGATTCCACACAATCCGAAGCCGCCAAGCATGACGGTCATGCCATCGCGCAAATCTGCGACCGCCGCGTCAGGAGACTTGATCACCTTATTCACGTTCTTGCCCTCTCTCGGGTTCCACCGGAATCCACCTTGCCCGATTCCCCCGACCCGGCCAGCATAGAGCGCCTTGCCCCGCCCCCGAAAGTGTTTCGCAAGCTGCCATCGAAGTTCCACACAGGATCACTACTTAGCCGCTATACGTTTCATTCAGCCGAGATCACGATTGCGATTCCCATACCCCCGCCAATACAAAGGCTGACGACACCATATCGCATTTGAAGTCTCCTCAGGGAGTGAACCAGCGTAACGAGCACGCGAGCGCCTGAAGCGCCGATGGGATGTCCAAGGGCGATGGCTCCGCCGCTGATGTTGACTTTGGCCGGGTCAAGACTGAGCTTGCGGATGACGGCGATCGATTGTGCGGCGAACGCCTCATTCAATTCAAAGAGATCGATTTGCTCCAGGGCCAGGCCCGCCCTCTTTAAAGCGATCGGCACCGCCGCCGCCGGACCGAGCCCCATGACTGCAGGGGATGTGCCCGCCAGACCATACGAGAGAATGCGGGCCAGCACGGGGAGTCCATGATTTTTTGCGTATTCCTCGGTGGTCACCGCCAGCATTGCCGCGCCATCATTCAGGCCGCTGGAGTTTCCTGCTGTAACCGTGCCATTCGGTTTGAAGGCCGGTTTCAGCTTTGCCAGGACTTCCAGCGTGGAATCCGGGCGGGGATGTTCATCCGTCGCGAACTCGACGATGCCTTTTTTGGCCTTTATGGGAACCGGAACGATTTCCGAGCTGAAGACTCCATCTTTCAACGCTTTCGCCGCGCGTGTCTGGCTCTCAAATGCAAAAGCATCCTGCTCTTCGCGCGTGATCCCGCATTGCTCGGCAATATTCTCCGCTGTAAGCCCCATCGCGTAGCCGAGAGTCGGATCGGTCAGGCCCTCGCTGAGGATGCTGTCGACCACTTCGCCAGAACCATATCGATATCCTCCGCGCGCCTGCGGCAGAAGATAGGGCGCTCGCGACATGCTTTCAGTGCCGCCAGCGAGATAGATCTCGCCGTCTCCACAATGCAGTCCTTGGACGGCCGATACGACCGCCTGCAGGCCACTGCCGCAAACACGATTGATGGTCTGCGCCGTCACCTGATCGGGAAGACCCGATTTGAGAGCGATCTGACGGCCAGGATTCATGCCGTTGCCAGCCTGTAGAACATTGCCGACAATCACATCGGCGATATCCTCGGCGGGGAGGCCGGGCAAAATCGCCTTGGTTACGGCAACGCCCAGGTCAACCGCAGAACAGTCTTTTAGAGTGCCTTGAAATCCTCCAATTGCCGTACGCTTTGCTGCTGTAATAACGAAGTCTGACATAGGATTCCGATCCAGGCTGGAAAGGCCCCAAAAGAACCCACTTCCAAAAAGGAATGCTAATGATGCACAATTGTGCTGCACAGGTTTAATTCGGACATAAGAGTGTTCTTTTCGGACAGGATTTAGGCGGTCATGGAATTACCTCTTTGGAACGAAAAACGGTACGCGCCCTACAAGGTAGCAGCCCTGGTTGAAGTTCTCGGGGAGCAGGGAATTGCGCCTCAAGCGAGCCTGTCAGGCACAGGCTTATTGCCGGAGAGTCTTGCGAATCCTGAGACTCTGACCTCAGTGCGCCAGTACATTACGGTATGCCACAACGCACTCCAGCTATCGAATACTCCCGAGACTCCTTTTCGCACCGGCAGTCTAATTCCGCTGTCTGCATATGGAATGTACGGATTCGCGCTGGTAAGCAGTCCGACGATTCGCGAGTATTTCCAGGTGGCAGTCAAATACCATCGTCTTGCGACACCGCTTCTAACCGTTTCGTGGCGCGAGGAGGGTGACTACGCATCCTGGGTTTTTCCGAACAATGGAGCGGTCACGCATCCCGACGCATTGTTGCGTTTTCTTATGGAGCAACAGCTGACGCAACTAGCGACGCATCTGAGAGATGTGCTCGACAGCGACACCTATCTGCCTATTCGCGCCGAGCTTTCGTATTCCGCCCCGGACCACACCCATCTTTACAAACGCTATCTCCGCTGTCCGGTGCAGTTCGGTCAGCCGATGTCTCAACTCATCTATCCGAGATCGATTCTCTCTGCGAAGCCGCGCCTGGCGCACGGTCTCACCTCGAAGATCCTCCGAGACACCTGCGATCGCATTCTCGGCGAGGTAAAGACGTCGACCGGTGTCGCCGGTGAGGTCTACCACATCATCGCGTCTACGCCCGGACATTCCCCGAGCATGGAGGAAGTAGCCAGGCAGATTGCCACAACCGTACGGACGCTCAACCGAAAGCTCCACGCCGAGGGTACGTCTTTTACTCAGATTCTCGACGATGTCCGCTGCAACCTCGCAAGCGAGTACCTCCGTTCCACGAAGCTGAGTATCGAGGACATTTCAGAGCTTGTGGGATTCAGCGAGGCAACGAACTTTCGCCATGCGTTCCGCAGATGGACCGGCAGCACTCCGGCGCGGTTTCGGCCCTGAGCGCAGGCATTCACCGGGTGGCAAAAACCCGTGGCGCGGGTCCGAAAACGACACAAAAATGTCCGCTCGGAACCTGTCGTGTCCCGTCTTCAACTTCTTATCATCGTTCGGTCATTGATCCTAGTCATACTGTCGAGAGCGAAGATGGCCAAAAACACCCGAAAAGTCATCATTTCCTGTGCTATTACCGGTTCTGTCCACACTCCGACCATGTCGGAGTATCTTCCCGTCACCCCATCCCAGATCGTCGACAGTGCGGTTGAGGCCGCTGAGGCCGGGGCCGCGATTTTGCATCTCCACGCCAGGAAAGCGGAGGACGGCAGGCCCTCGGGAGATCCGGCAGACTACCGGAAGATTTGTCCTGTTCTGGCAGAGCGGACAAGCGCGGTCATCAACATCACGACGGGCGGCAGTTCCGACATGACGATCGAGCAACGGCTCGCATATGCCAGCCAGGCCCAACCGGAGATGTGTTCGCTGAACATGGGATCCATGAACTTCTCCATTCATCCAGTGGCCGAGCGGATTACCAACTGGCGCTATGACTGGGAGAAGCCGAAGATCGAGGGCATGAAGTCGGGGGTATTCAGGAATACCTTCGCCGACATTGAATACATCCTCGGCAATGTTGGAAAGAGCGGTACTCGATTCGAATTAGAGTGCTACGACGTCGGGCACCTTTACAATCTGGCCTACTTCGTCGATCGTGGCATCATCAAGCCGCCCCTCTTCATTCAGGCTGTTTTTGGAATTCTCGGCGGGCTCGGGCCGGACCCGGAGAATCTCTTCATCATGCGGTCAACGGCGGACCGCCTGTTCGGACGCGATTCCTATCAACTTTCGATGCTGGGTGCAGGACGCCACCAAATGTCCCTTCTGACCATGGGAGCGATCCTGGGCGCGAATGTGCGCGTGGGGCTTGAAGACAATCTCTATCTCGGACCCGGCGTCAAGGCGACGAGTAACGCCGAGCAAGTCAGAAAGATCCGTCGCATTCTTGAAGAGCTCTCCTTTGAAATTGCCACCCCCGCGGACGTCAGGGAGATCTTGCAACTGAAAGGTCCGGAGAACGTCCATTTCGCCTGATTGCAAGGGGTGGTATCCCGTCATCCAAGAACAAGTTCAATGAGAGGTGAATCAAGAATGACCTTCCAGGATCGACTCTATCCGCCAAAGGGATTGCGGGTTTTGGTCACGGCAGGCGCATCCGGTATTGGAGCCGCCATTGCCACTGCGTTCGCGGAGACGGGCGCCAAAATCCACATTTGCGATATCGATGACGCTGCCTTGGCCGCATTTCAGAAGGGCCTTCCTTGCTGCCTGGCGACCCACGCCGATGTGGCCGATGAAGCGCAGGTCGCGACGCTGTTTGAGGCGCAGCGGGCCAAATTCGACGGCCTCGATGTCCTGATCAATTGCGCAGGAATCGAGGGCCCGACAGCCGGGGTTGAAAAGATAACGGAACAAGAATGGAAGCGCACAATCGACGTGAACCTGAACGGCCAGTACCGCTGCCTGCATCATGCTGTACCGATGCTGCGAGAGTCGAAAACAGCCAACATTGTCTGCATTTCGTCGATTGCGGGTCGTTTGGGGATTCCATGGCGGACGCCATACGTGGCGACAAAGTGGGCCATCGTGGGAATCGCGAAATCGCTGGCCATCGAACTTGGCCCCGACAACATCAGGGTGAATGCGATTCTGCCCGGCATTGTCGAGGGACCAAGGATCGATCGTGTCATCAGTGCCCGCGCCAAACTGGAAGGCGTGGAAGAGATGGCGATGCGTGAGGATTACCTCAAGCATATTTCCCTGCACCGCATGGTGAACGCGGACGACGTGGCGCTCACGTGTCTCTTTCTGTGTTCGCCGGCAGGAAGAAATGTTACAGGCCAGGCCATCAGCGTGGATGGCAATTATTTCTAGGTTGTGTGGAGCGAGGTCGAGTTGAAATACGCGAGCTCTAAAGGTGCGTGACATGAGCCGCGATGCCGTGATTGTCTCCGTAGCGCGGACACCGATCGGCCGCGCATACAAGGGTGCGTTCAACGCTACCCCTGCCCCAACTCTTGCCGCTCACGCTATTCGAGCCGCGGTCGCGCGCGCAAAGGTTGAGCCCGGAGAGATCGAGGATTGCATTGTGGGGTCGGCGCTGCCACAGGGCCAGCAGCATACGATCGGTCGGACTGCCGCCTTGACCGCGGGGTTGCCGGTCTCGGTTGCCGGGCAGACCGTTGACAGGCAGTGTTCGTCCGGTCTCATGAGCATCTCGATGGCATCGAAACAAGTCGTCATGGATCGAATGGACATCGTCGTAGCCGCTGGCATGGATTCCATCTCGATGGTGCAGACGGCTGAACTCCGTCTCGGTTCCGACCCGGAGCTACTCGCGCTTCATCCGGACATTTACATGCCGATGATCGACACCGCCGAGGTTGTCGCTCGCCGGTACGGCATTTCGCGCGAACAGCAGGATGAATACGCGTTTCAATCGCAGCGCCGAACGGCCGAAGCTCAGGCGGCCGGCCGCTTCGATG
>Ga0265342_10000941_pt1 | contig 28967 bp, 25 predicted proteins | sample 4CB327metaG_FD_203125 | JGI IMG/M metagenome (GOLD analysis project Ga0265342, IMG submission 203125) | Rhizosphere microbial communities from Carex aquatilis grown in University of Washington, Seatle, WA, United States - 4-CB3-27 metaG | ecosystem: Host-associated > Plants > Roots >... | reverse complement strand
GCGCGCGCGAGGCGGCGGTGATCGGCGTCGGCAGCCTGCCGGGCGCGGGTGAAGCGGGCGCGCGGCTGCTCGGCGAGGCGCTCGCGCAACGAAGCGAAGCGCTGCGCACGGCGGCGGCGCGCGCGCTCGGGCATCTCGCCGAACGCGAGCCCGAAGTGGCGCGGCCGTACCTGGAGCGGGCGGTACGCGATCCGTCGTACGACGTGCGCACCGCGGCGATTCCCGGCTTGGCGCTGGCTTGGTCGCGCAAGCGCACCACGACCGATCTGGGGGAGGCCCTGGCCACGGCCGAGGCGGACAGCCCCCGGCGCTTCGTCGCGCTCGAGGCGCTGGTGATCACGGCGCAGCAGGGAAACGCCGCCGACAAGGCGTCCGCGAAGCAGACGCTGGATCAGATCGCGGCGGGCGGACCGCCGCTCGCGCGGCTGGCGGCGCAGATCGGGCGCGCGTTCATCGGCGAGAAGCCCGCGGTGATGCACACGTTCATCGAGCGTTTGCTGGGAAGCTGACGGTGGGCCGGCGGCCCTAGCAAGGCCGCGGGCGCCGCGGCTCGCACGGCTCGCCCTCTCCCTAACCCTCCCCCGTGGACGGGGGAGGGGATCGAACATTCTTCAGCGAGTCACCCTCTCCTGCGGTCCGCCGCGGGAGAGGGCCGGGGAGAGGGCAGGCCTTGCGAGAGGCAACGTGCGGGAGGGAGAAGGGCGAGCCTGCGAGCCGCAGCGCCGCAATCGGCCGCGTCGCTCAGTGCGGCGACCAGGAGCAGAGGTGGTTGTCGCCGGCCACCACGATGCGGCCCTTCACCGCGATCGGAGCTGTCCATTTGTGCACGCCGGCGCAGGCGTTCGCCGCCCCGCCATCGGCGGCGAGTACGCCGTCGAAGACCGTCGCGCCAGTGTCCCCGTCGACGCCCATCAACTTCGTGCCGTTCATGAACCAGACGATCGCGTTCGCTGACCCATCGGTGGTGGTCGCCATTGGTGACGCCGGGAAACCGAGCGTGGCGTTGTTGACGGGGATGCACCACGCGACCTTGGGCACCGGCGGTGAGCCGGACGGGATCAGCACCGAGATCACCGCCTTGCCGTTCGCACCCGGACCGGTGCACTGCGCGCCGGTGTTCACGGTCAGCACCACGTGCATGCCCTGCGCGGTCGCGTAGGCCGCAGGCGTGGTGTGGATGACCATCGCGCCCCCGGTCGCGAGCGTCAGCATCGCCAGCTGGCTGTTCATGCCGCCAAAGTTGTGCGCGTCGACGAGATACAGGATCCCGTCCTTGGACACCGCTGCGACCATCGGCGAGGGCTGCGCCAGATAGACCGGACTGCTGGCACCGAAGTCGGCGTCGACGCTGTCCATGTTCATCCAGGTCGTCGGATAGAAGATGTTGGCGTTGGTGGTGCGGTCGAGGGTGGCGAGCCCGGTCAGACGCACGACTTGCTCGCTGTCGGCGTGGGTCGCCGTACGCGTGAGGTTGTTGCCGGTGACCGCGATGACGCCGTTTCCGTCGGAGGCCATGCCGCCCGCGGCCCAGATCCCCTCGCCGCGCGTGCCACCAGTGGCCCAGGCGCCACGCTTGGTCGGGTCGGCCACGTTGACCGCCACGACCCAGCCGCGATAGTTGCCGCAGTCGCCGTTGTGGCCACCGTAGGCGACGTAGAGAATGCCGCCGACCAGCGACAGCGCGCTCCGCTGATTCTGGGGCTTCACCGTGAACGTCGCGCTTCCCGAAGTCATGCCGGTGACGTCGATGGGCCACCCCGCCCTCTCCGTGCCGTCTTCGGGCGAGAGCGCGTGAATTTGGTGCCCGGTGATACCGGTCGTGTTTCCCACCGCGCCGGCGACGTAAATCGTGCGCGTCTGCGGATCGATGACCGGCGTGCTGATGATTCCGATCGGCGAGATGTCGCCGCAGCCCGCTCCCGAGATCGCGGGCGCCGGTCCGATATTGCGCATCCAGACCGTCGCGCCCGTGGTCTCATCGAGCGCGAACACGTTGTTGCTGTTGGTGACGACGATGAAGATGCCTTTGCCACCAGGTCCGTTCTCGAGATAGAGCGGCGACGCCCAGGTGCTGCCCGTGAAAGTGGCCGCGAACCCGCTGTCGATCGCCATCGTCGCCGCCGCCGCCTTGGTCAGCGTCGGCTGGAGGAAGTGCCCGTCGCGCGACGCGTGGTTGTTGCGTTCGTAAACCGAGTTCGCCGTCGGACCGCTGCTGCCACCGCCGCTACCACCCGATCCCACCGCCGCGCCGCCGGGACCACCCGCGCCGCCGACGCCGCCGTCACCGGTCGGTCCGGCCTTCTTGTTCGAACAGGCGGCGCAGAGCGCAATGGCCACGAGCCCCAAAAACAGTCGCTGCATGGCGACGACGCTATTCCTCGCGAGAGATCCGGTCAAACCAGCGGAGCGCCGCGCCTGCTCGCGGCGGCGTTCAGACGCGCGTTCCGAAAAGGGTCGCCGACGTGGCACGCGTGATGGTCACGTCGATGAGCGCGCCCGGGCCGACGCCCGGACCGGCCGGCACGACCACCGCGCGAAAGCCGTCGGTGCGCGCGAGCATCTCGTCGGGCGAGCGCTTGGACGGGTGCTCGACCAGCACCCGCTCGCGCTTGCCAACCTGCGCCGCCATGATCTCGGTCGAGATCCGCTTCTGCAGCGCGATCACCTCGGCCAGGCGGCGCTGCTTCACCGCCTCGGACACGGTGTCGGGCATCTTGCGCGCGGCGACCGTCCCCGGCCGCTCGGAGTAGACGAACATGAACGCGCCGTCGAAGCGCAGCTCCTCCTGCGCGCGCAGCACCGTCTGGAACTCCTCCTCGGTCTCCTCGCAGAAACCGACCAGCAGATCGGTGGTGATCGCGATTCCGGGCAGGGCCGCCCGAAGCGCCGCGACCAGGCCGCGGAAGTCGGCATAGGTGTAGCCACGCCGCATGCGCTCGAGCACCGCGTCCGATGCCGTCTGCAGCGGCAGGTGCACGTGCCGGCAGACCTTGGGCGTCTCCGCCATCGCCGCGATCACCTCAGGCGAGAAATCCAGGGGATAGGGCGACATGAAACGAATGCGTTCGATCCCGTCGACTTTCGCCACCGCGCGCAGGAGCTCGCCGAAGCCCACGTCCTCGTGGCGGTACGAGTTCACGGTCTGCCCGAGTAGCTGCACCTCTTTGTAGCCGGCCTCCGCCATCGCGCGTGCCTGGCGCAGCACCTCGCGCGGCGGCGTGCCCCGTTCGCGCCCGCGCGTGTAGGGCACAACGCAGAAGGTGCAGAACTTGTCGCACCCGCGCTGGATCGTGATGTGTCCGGTGACGCCGCCGCCGGTGCCGTCCTCCGCCGCGCCGCGCGTGTGCGCCGGATCGAGGCCTTCGTAGGTCTCGAAACGGTCGAGCTGGGTGTCCTCGACCGCCTTGCCACCGCGCGCGCTCTCCACGTGATCGAGCAGCCGCCGGTAGCCATCGGGACCGACCACCACGTCGACGTAGGGCGCCTGCTGGCGGATCGCGCCTTTCAAGTGCTCGGCCATGCAGCCGGTGATGCCCAGAACCACGCCTGGGCGCGCCTTGTGCGCGGCGAGCATGCTCGCGCGCGCGTAGACCTTTTCCTCGGCTTTTTCGCGCACGGCGCAGGTGTTGAGCAGGATCAGATCGGCGCGCGCCGGATCTTCGGTGCGCCCGTAGCCCGCGCCCTGCAGCAGTCCCAGCACCATCTCGGTATCGGCGACGTTCATCTGGCAGCCGTAGGTCTCGACGTAGGCGAGGCGCTGCGGGTGCGGCCGAACCTCGTCCGCGGGTGTAGCCACGCCGGCGGCGCTGCGTCGCCGCAGCGGGACGAGGTCGCTCATCGACATGAGGCAGGCTTATAGCGCGAAATCAGAACTCCAGGCCGCGCGGCGTGAGCGCGATCCAGGGGCGGTGGCCGGAACGCGGCGCTCGCGGCACCTCCTGGGTAAAGGTCGAGCCGGTGCTGCTGGTGACCGACGTGCGCGCGCTGATGGTCAGGTACAAGCCGAGAATGATAGCGGGCAGTCCGATAAGCATCATGGTCTCGCCGGTATGAACCGCGCTGCTCGAGTTGGAGGACGAGGAATCGATCGACCCGAGCTTTCCCAGCTCCCAGACGTAGAAGCCGAGATAGGCGACCGCCACGCCGCCGCCCAGCAGGATGACCCCGCCCGCCAGGCGCGAGGTCGATCCGGCCTGCACGTCGAGCGACACCTTGTCGCGATCGTCCGGCAGCATGAATTGCGAGGTCGTACGGACGCCGTCGCCCGCGATCACATAGACACTGCCGGTGTCGAGCATCTTGCGGCACGGCGCGTAGCAGGCGGGGATGCGATTATTGCCGACGACGCGATCGATGCGCACGTGCGGATCGTCGGTTCTGACGTCGACGAAGACCCAGCGCGGAGGAGGCGCGCCCCACCCCGGATAAGCACCCGGATAGCCCGGCGGCGGGTAGCCCCGCGGTGGATAACCCGACGGTGCCGGGTCCCCCTGCGGAGGCGCGTAGGGGGTCACCGTGGGAGGGACCGGAACCATCGTGGGAGCCGTGCCCGTCGCCGGTGCGGGCTCGTCCGCCGCCGGTTGCGCCCGCGCCGCCATCGGCCAAGCGAACGCCAGCAACGACAGGAAGCCGGCTCGTCTGGCGCGCGCGGAGTGCTGCAACCTCACGACCACATCGGCACCACCACACGGCATGCGAGCAGCATAACCCGACGGTGCTGGGCGCCACCGTGATATAGATCGGACGATGCGAAGGCCCTCGTTGCGCATCGGTGCCAGCCTCGCGCTGGCGACGGCGCTGTGGCTCGCAGCCGGCGCGCGCGCCCAGGCGGCGCCGGAGTGGATCTTCCGCCGGCTGACCCTCCCGCGCGGTGACGTCGCGCTGGACATCGGCCTCGGCCTGGGGCACGTGCCCGACAATGCCAACCGTTCGACGACCGGCTTCGGCATGAATCTGGAGATCGCGTTCGGCGTGACCCACGAGCTGGAGCTGGGGCTGCGTACCGGCACGCGCATCGGCGGCGACGGCGAGGCGACGCAGGCCGACCGGTACGGCCGCACGTTCGACACCGAAACCTACGGCACGAGTGGTGATGCCGTGGCCAACCCGGAGTTACGAATGACCTGGGCCGTCGCTCAGGGCCCAATGGTGCACCTGGGCCTCGAAGGCCGCGTCTACCTGCCGATCGAGAATGGCACGCGCGTCGGCGTGATGTTCGCGGTGCCCCTGCGCTTGCGTCTGGGCGCGGTCCGGGTCGACACGGGCGTCTACGTGCCGATCCTCTTTTACGACCCGACGCAGGACACCATCAGCTTTCCGTTCCACATCTGGCTGCAGGCGAGCCGCACGCTGTGGCTGGGGCCGCTGCTCGGCGTCAAGTTCGTGAACGGAGGGGGCGGCAGCCACACGGAGTATCCGCTGGGATTCGGCCTGGGTACGGCGCTGGCAAGTGCGATCGATCTGCGCACGTGGTTCCTGTTCCCCGACATCAAGCGCAATGAAGCCGCGCGAACTTTCGGCGCCGGTCTGGCGCTGCAAATCCGCTTCGAATAGCCTGACGGCGAGATGTCTCTCGTTCCGGTAGCGATGGCGCTGGCCTGGTTCGCGGGGACGGGCTTCGCGCCCGCGCCGCCCGCCTCCCCCGCGCCAGCGCCCGGCTTCGCGCCAGCGCCCGGCTTCGCGCCGGCGCCGCCGGCGACGACCGATCCGAGCGCGGCGCCCGCGCCACCGACGACGCCCGCAACGCCGCCCACCGCCGCGCCGCTGCCAACCGCCGCGCCGCCGCCAACTGCCACGTCGACACCCTCGCCCGCCCCGCCGGCGGCGCCTGGCGCGACCCCGCCCCTCTCCCCGCAACCGCCGTTTCCCGACGAGAACGAGCTGCCACTCGCGCCACCGCCGCACTCCCATCCGTCGGTGCCGCCACCGCCGCACCGCTACGGCGACCCGGGCTCGACCGAGCTCTCGCTCGCGCTCGGCTACACCAGGCAGACCGGCTTCTTCGGGGGCGGCGGGGTTCGCCGCTTCGTCATCAGCGGCATAGCACCCGGAATCGAAGCCTCCGTGCAACGAAGCGACGGGCAACCCACGACCGGCTTGGTGCTGGCTTCGCTGAAGCTGGTGCCGGTGCGCGGTGACATGGCGGCGTTGATCATCACCGGCCGCGCCGGCCGCGCGTTCATCTTCGACCACGACGACGGCTGGGCGGCGGGCGGCTCGCTCGGTGCGATCGTTTTCCTCTCGCCGGGCGTGGGCCTCGAGGTGGGCTACTCGATCTTGTGGCTGATGCCCCGGCACTTCTGCGCCGACCTGGTCAGCTGTCGCATCGAGGGCCCGGAGCTCGGCCTGCGCGTCGTGTTCTAGCGTAGCGCGCCGATCGCGTGCGCCGCCTCTTGAAAGACGGGCACCGCCGCGGTCGGCCGCCGCGTGAGCGAGGGATCGAAGTCGAAGTCGATCGAGAACAAGCCGAAGCGTCCGCGATAGCCGTGCGACCATTCGAAGTTGTCCATCAGCGACCAATATAGGTAGCCGATGACGTCGGCGCCCTCGGCGCGCGCGCGATCGATCGCATAAATATGTGCGCGAATGAAATCGCCGCGCCGCCCGCCACCGTTGTCGGCGATGCCGTTCTCGCTGACCAGCAACGGCCAGCCGTACGAGCGGTAGTGCATGAGCAGGCGGTAGAGCCCCTCGGGATAGATCTCCCAGCCCATGTCGTTGCGCGGCAGCTCGGACGGCGCCGTCGGTACGTAGTGGTCCGGGCCGAGGAGATGGCCGATCACGAACTCGCGCGTGTAGTAGTTCACGCCCAGGTAGTCGAACGTACCGCGCAGCGCGGGAAAGTCCTCATCGATGTCGATCGCACCCGGGATCGACACACGGATGTGGCCGCGGGCGACGCTGTCGATGAACGAGTCGTTGTAGAACGAGGCGGCGATGCCGGCGACGATGCCGTCGACCGGGTTCGATGTCGCGGGATCGAAGATGCGCAGGTTCTGGGCGATGCCCACGCGGGTCGCGCGCCCGTCACCGTCGGCGTCGGCAACGTCCGCGCTGCGCAGGGCCTGCGTGGCCAGCGCGTGGGCCTTCATCAGCGCGCGCAGCACCTCGCCGGCGCGTCGCGGGTCCTTCACGCCGGGCGGCCATTGCGCCGCCAGGTAACCCTTGGCGACGTAGACGTTCGGCTCGTTGATCGTGCACCAGAGATCGACCGATGCCCCGAACGCCGCGCCGGCGCGCGCCGCGAATGCCGCGAAGGCTGCCGGCGCGCCTGCCCACTCCCAGCCGCCGCGATCGGCCACCCAGGTGGGCAGCGTGAAATGATAGAGGGTGACCATCGGCTGGATGTGCGCCGCCACCAGCGATTGCAGCATCTCGCGATAGCGGTCCGCGCTCGGCTGATCCCAGACTCCCTCGGCCGGCTCGAGGCGGCTCCATTCGATCCCCAGGCGATAAGTGTTGGCGCCGAGCAACTGCAGCGCCGCGATGTCCGACCGCCACAGGTTCCACGAGTCGGCGGCGCGCGCCGCGCTGGCGCCGCCCTGCACGTGCGGCTGCCCGTCGGGGTAGCTCCCCTTCTCCCAGGCGGTCCAGTCGTTGTGGGTGCCGCCCTCGATCTGGTGCGCCGACGTCGCGGCGCCGAGCAAGAACGTCGCCGGCGCACCGTCGAGCATGGGGTGCGCGGCGATCTCCTCGGGCGAAAAATGCAGGCGGTTGCGACAACCGCCTCCCAGCAACAGCAGCCCGGCAGCGAGAGCCACCGCGGGCAGGCGCGACGTCAGCGGCGCCGCGAGCGTGCCGACGATGCGCCCTTCTTCTTGCCGGACGTCTTGCTCGCCGTTTTCCTTATGGACTTGCTCGCCGCCTTGGCCGGCTTGCGCGAGGCTGCCTTCGTGCTCGCGGGCCTGCCGCGCTTGGCCTTGGCCGCGACCTTCTTGGTGCTCTTCACCGCGATGGCGCGGCGCGCCGGCTTCTTGCTCGCCGCCTTGGCGGCCGCCACTTTCATGGCCGGCGCCTTTGCCTTGGCCTTCGCCGCCAAGACCGGCTTCTTTGCAGCAGGTTTGGCAGCCGTCTTGAGCGGCGCCTTGGCCTTGACCGCCATGGCCGGCTTCTTTGCCGCCGGCTTGGTCGGCTTGGAACGCGCGCTTTGGCTCATCACCCGCGTCGGCGCATCGCTGACCGTCGACGGCTCCAGCTCGACGATCTCGGACTCCACATCGACGTCGACATCATCCACGTCGATCTCGCCGCCGGGCTCCGCCCGGGTTTCGAGGGTCGGCTCGCTATCGGCAAAATAGCTCTTGAGCCGCGTCAGATAGTATTCGTTCCAACCCTGGCGGTAGCGATCTCCCTGCCCCACCGGAATATCCGTGTGCAGCAACGTCACCAGCGTCCCGCCAAGCGTCGGTTCGAGCGTGATCTCCACCCGGGAGTCCGGGCTCTCCGCCGGAAACTCCGTCGTGCGCCAGCTCTGCACGATGCGCGAGCCCTCGTTCAGCTCCAGCGTCCGGCCCTTGATGTAGCCACCCGCCGACTGGTGCTCGCCGCCCACCTCGGGGACCACGATCGCCTCGTCGCCGGTGAACGCACTGTGCTCGGCACTGTCCATCCACGCGCTGAAAATCCGCTGCGGAGTGGCCGGAATGACCTCGGAGATCAAGATCGACTCGTTCGTCACGGCATCGCCCTCCTTCCCGCAGGACACTATCACCTTCCGTGCTATACGGGCCGAGAAACGCGCATGATCCGCCTCGATTCAGTCAGCAAGCAACACGGCCCTCGCATCCTGTTCGTCGACGCCGCCGCCGCCATCCACCGCGGGGAGAAGGTGGGGTTGGTCGGCCCCAACGGGGCGGGAAAGTCCACGATTTTCCGGCTGATCATGCGGGAGGAGTCGCCCGACGACGGGCAGGTCTCCATCGATCGCGGCGTGACCATCGGCTACTTCAGCCAGGACGTGGGGGAGATGGCCGGCCGGAGCGCCGTCGCCGAGACCATGGACGGCGCGGGCGCCGTCGCCGAGGTCGCGGCCGAGTTGCGCGACCTCGAGCAGGCGCTGGCCGACCCGGCGCGCGCCGACGAGCTCGACCAGCTGGTCGCGCGTTTCGGTGACGTGCAGGCCCGGTACGACGAGCTCGGCGGCTACGCGCTGGAGGCGCGCGCGCGGGAGATCCTGGCCGGCCTCGGCTTCTCACAGGCGATGCAGGACGGCGACGTCGCGGCGCTGTCGGGCGGCTGGAAGATGCGCGTGGCGCTGGCGCGCATCTTGTTGATGCGCCCCGATGCGATGCTGCTCGACGAACCATCCAACCACCTGGACATCGAGTCGATCATCTGGCTCGAAGGGTTCCTGAAATCCTACGAGGGCGCGCTGTTGATGACGTCGCACGACCGCGAGTTCCTGAACCGCGTCGTCGGCAAGATCATCGAGATCGACGGCGGCGTGCTCACCACTTACTCGGGCAACTACGACTTCTACGACCGGCAGCGGGCGCTCAACGAGGCGCAGGTCGAGGCGCAGTACGCGCGCCAGCAGGCGATGCTGGCCAAGGAGATGCGCTTCATCGAGCGGTTCAAGGCGCAGGCGGCGAAAGCGGCGCAGGTGCAGTCGCGCGTGAAGAAGCTCGACAAGATCGAGAAGGTCGAGCCGCCCAAGCGCCGTAAGGCGCTGGTGTTCGACTTTCCACCGGTGTCGCGCTCCGGCGACGACGTGGTCAAGATCGACGGTCTGCACAAGGCCTACGGCGACCACGTGATCTACGACGGCCTCGACCTCATCATCCGCCGCCAGCAGCGCTGGTGCGTCATGGGCGTCAACGGCGCCGGGAAATCCACGCTGCTCAAGCTGATCGCCGGCGAGACCGCGGCCGACGGCGGCAGGGTCACCGTGGGCGCCAGCGTGAAGATGGGCTACTTCGCCCAGCACGCGATGGAGGTGCTCGAGCCCGACAAGACCGTCTGGCAGACGCTGGAAGAATCGTTCCCGCTGGCTTCGATCGGCTCGCTACGGTCGCTGGCCGGGTGCTTTGGCTTTTCCGGCGATGAGATCGAAAAGAGCTGCCGCGTGCTCTCGGGCGGTGAAAAAGCACGTCTCGTGCTCGCGCGGCTGCTCTACGACCGCCCCAACTTCCTGGTGCTCGACGAACCGACCAACCACCTGGACATCGCCACCAAAGAGATGCTCATCGCCGCGCTCCGCGACTTCGAGGGGACGATGCTCTTCGTCTCCCACGATCGGGAGTTTCTGGCCGGTCTCTCGAATCGCGTCCTCGAGCTCGGGCCCGGCGGCGCAACCGCCTATGGCGGAGGCTACCGGGAGTACGTCGAACGAAGCGGTCACGAGGCCCCCGGGCTGCGCTGAACCGAAGCGGTGTCGCGCGGCGCGCGCGGCAACACCACCAGCGTAGTGCGGTCCGACAGACCCCACTCGCTGTCGAAACCTTCCAGCGTGTTCTCGCGCCAGCCGTCGGCGGGATCCAGCGTGAGGATGCGGCCGCGGGCCGGGTTCACACCGATGACAACTTGGTAGTGCGCGATCGCGCGGTCATTGCCGTAGCGTTTGACCACGCCCACGACCACGGGGCGGCCCTGGCGGATCTCGTGCGCGAGATCCTCGAGTCGCCCGCTGATCACGAACGCATCGAAGCCGCGCGCGCGCAAGAGCGCGCGCAGCTGGCCGGCGCGCCAGCCGTGCGCGGCCGCGAACGGATCGTGCGCATCGAGCTCGGCGACCGTCGTCGGCGCCGACCAGTGCGCGAGCACCATCGCAGCCGCCGCCGAGCCGCAATCGGCGTCGGAGCGCTGCCGGATCAGGGGCACGTTCTCGACGACCAGCCAGCCAGGATCGGCGGCGACTTCAGCCGCGACGTCGCGTGGCGAGATCGCGTGCGCGGTACCGGCGTAGCAACCCGCGGCCGGCAGCGCCGCGACCGCGGCGGCCACCACAAAGTGGACAGCTCGAAGTGACGCCGTGTCCACGTGCGTTTCGCGGTCAGAGGATCACGAGGATCAGCAGGATTATCAGCGCCGCCGTGAGCACGCCGCCGCCGATGTAGATGCTGACCCCTCCGCCCTGGAAGTTCTCGTTCCGGGGTGCCTGTTCCTCACGCGCGGCGTACTGCGCCGCCTCACTAGTGGTATTCGCGCTGCGCGCGACCTGAGCTTGCTCGACGATCGGAGCGGGTTGCGACTGCGGAGTCGTTGCAGCTGCGGCGGGAAAAGACCAGGCCGCCAGGAGCGCTGCCACGACAATTCGACGAAGAATTGAAGGCATTGGGTTCCTCCTCGGTGACTCCCTTGAAGGTAGCCACGGGAAGCCCAAGCGGAAGAGGAGAGGATCAGACGTTGCGGCGAGCGCCCGCCGAGGCGCGCAGCCGGGCGCGCTTCATCACGTAGCGATAGGTCATCGTCGCCTTGGGCGGAATCACCAGGTCGGCCAGGTAGCGGACCGGGTTCATGCAGCGATCGTCGACGCGAATTTCCAGGTGGAGATGGGGCGGAGAGACCTTGACCCCGGTGCGCCCGACGTAACCGATCGTCTCGCCTGCGGTGACACGATCGCCGTCCGAGATGCGATAGGTCTGGAGATGCATGTAGCAGGAGACGACCTTGCGGTCGCTGTCGTGCTGGACGCACACGTAGATGCCGCCCACCCCCAGCGAGCGGTTGGTGTAGCGGGCGATCTTCTCAGGCGGAATCGATTCGGCCCGCGGCCGGTTCTTGCCCAGGCTGGCGCCCGCGTAGATGACCACACCGTCGGCAATCGCGCGGACCGGTTCGCCGATGGTCGCGGTGATGTCCAGCCCGCGGTGCTGGCGTGCGCCGCCCTCGCGCTCCTCGCCCGGACCGCTGGTCGCGACGCGCGGGGTGCCCTCGAGCGGCGACACGATGCGGATGCCCAGCGACGTCTCGCGCATGTCATCCGGCACGGCGTTGTAGTTCAGGATCATCCGCCGCCGCGCCGTCAGGATCAGATCCTCCTGGCCGCTGCTGCGCACGGTGTCGCCCCAAACGAAGTGCGCGACCGCGCTGCGGTGGGGGACGCCGCCGAACTGCTCGTCGAGCGTCACGTGCGCGTCCTGCCACATCTTGAGCAGCCGCGCGCCCACGTTGAGGTTCTGCTTCGGATCGAGCAAATTACGTTCAGCCCACTCGGCCTTCTCGACTGGCGGCTTGGGGGCGCCGGCGGTGAGGTACATGTCGCGGTCGATGCGCAGCAAGCCGGCGCCCGCCGGCGACGTCAGCGCGGGATTGCAAGCACTCTGGAAAAGCGCCAGCGCCGCGAGCAGGAACGGATCGACCTCCGACGCGGCGGCGGCCGCGAGCAGATCGTCGGAGATTGCGGCGCCCACGGTCTCGCCGCGACGGCCGCACAGGTGAATCAACGACGCCTTGAAACGTGCCGCATCGATCGCCGGCGGCGTCGCCGGCTCGGCCGGCCAGGTGGCGACCGTGCGCAGCTGGTGCGCCGGTGTCGGCTCACGCGCGGGAGACCGCGCCTCCCATGGGCCGCGGGCTTCAGCCGCCGCCGTGCCGACCAGCGAAAAAACCGCGACGACCGAAATGACTCGCAGCACGCGGAGAAAGTATCCCACAGCAGCGCCGATCTGTCGCCGATCTGTAGTAGTCGATTTTCTTGCCGCACCGAATCGACATCACTATCGACTGCAATAGAGGTAGGTAGTATCGGCGTGTCATGAACCTCGCGCGAGATGCTTTTCTGGTCGGATCCTCGGTGGCGGCGGGCGCGATCAACTCGGTTGCCGGCGGAGGAACGCTGCTTTCGTTCCCCGCGGCGATGGCATCCGGCATGCCTCCCGTGATCGCGAACGCGACAAACGCAGTGGCGATGACGCCGGGCTCACTGGCGGCCGGCTGGGCATATCGCCGATTTCTCGGGGAAAAGGCGCGTCTTTGCGCCTGGCTGATGCTGCCGGCCGCGATCGGCGCGACGCTGGGCGCAATCATCCTGCGTCACACGAAACCGAGCCTCTTCGAGGCGATCGTGCCGTGGCTAATCCTCGGCGCGACGCTGGTGATCCTGCTGCAGCAACTGGGCCTGAGCGTCAGCGCGAAAGCTCCGTTGTCGCCGGAAGCCGTGAACGCGCAGCGACGGCTCGCGTTGATCATGTTCTTCCAGCTGCTGGTCGGCGTCTATGCGGGGTATTTCGGCGGTGCGATGGGGATCATCATGCTCGCGTACCTGTCGCTGCTGGGCGGCATGGAGATCCATCAGATGAACGCGATCAAGAACTTGCTCGCGGCGCTGATGAACGGCGTGGCCTCGATCTACTTCGTCGCTTGCGGCATGGTCGATCCGCGCGGCGCACTGCTGATGACCGCGGGAGCCGTCTCGGGCGGCTTCATCGGCGCGCGCATCGCCCGGCGAGTCAAACCACGCGTCGTGCGCTGGACGGTGATCGTGATCGGCCTCAGTCTCTCGGCGATCTTCGCACTTCGCTATTTCACAAAGGGCTAGCCTAGCGCGCGGAGCGCACGCCCAGGCCGTCGGGCGAGGGCGGGGACGCGACGTAGAAAAAGCCGGGGGTCGGCGTCTTGTGGCGGCGTGATTGCGCCGAGCTACCGGCGGCGGTGACCGCGACGTCGAGCGGCAGCGTGAAGAAGAACGTCGTGCCCGCGCCGACACGGCTTTGGACCCAGATCTGCCCCCCGTGCACCAGCACCAGGGCCTTGGCGATCGCGAGGCCGAGACCGAGGCCGCGGTGATCGCAGGGTGTCGCTTGCCAGCCGAGATCGAACACCCGCGGCAAATTGGCGGGCGTGATCCCCGGACCATCGTCCGTCACCGAGAAGCAGACATGATCGTGCATCAGGCCGGCGCGCAGCTCGATCCGGCCGTGCTCGCGCGCAAACTTCAACGCGTTCCCCATCAGGTTCGAAAGCACCTGCAAGATCCGATCGGAGTCGCACTTCACGACCACGTCCGGCGCGGGCGTCGAGACGACCAGCGTCTGCGCGCGCTGGGTAGCCAGCGGCTCGAACAGCGCGGCGGCCTCGGTCAGCATCGAGTGCACCGAGTTGGTCGCGCAGCGGAGCGCGATGCCGCCGCGCTCGATCTGCGCGACGGCGAGCAGATCCTCGGTCAAGCGGCTCATCCGCTCCGCGGAGCGGCGAATGACCTCGAGGCGCCGTTGGCGGCCGGAGCTGGTGGCCGTGCCCTCGGCAGCGAGCAACCCCTGTGCGCCCGCGAGGATCGCCGTCAGCGGATTGCGCAGATCGTGCGTGACCGTCGCGAGCAGCTGATCGCGGCGCAACGTCTCGCTGGCGCTGCGCTGGACCAGCGCCGACTGTTCCAGCGCCGTGGCAACCCGCTGTGCGAACGCGTTCGCGACGACCAGATCGAAGATTCCGTAGCGCGCGGATCGGCGCGCGAGCGAGAAGGTCAAGCGCCCGAGCCGGCCCCTCTGGCCGTAGAGATCGGCCGTGATCTCCGACACCAGCCCGCGCTTCAGCAACTCGCCGCCCACCGGTGACGGCCGGCGCGTGCGCTCGTTCCCTTCGCTCGCCGGCGGCGGTGCCGTGGTCTCGACGGTCAGCGTGCACGCGTCGCCACGCAGAGTCGCGGCCCACTGATCGCGCAGGTGGCGGCGGCGTTCGATGTCGCGGATCTCCTTCTCGCGCACCGAATCGGGATGTCCGACGACCAGGCGCTGCACGCGCTCGAGCACGGGCGACAGCCGGAGCACGCACCAGTCCGCCAGACCCGGCACCGCCAGCCGGGGGGCGGCTGTCGCCACCGTTGCGAGATCGGTCGAGGCGCTGAGGAATGCGCTGGCCTCGGCGAGCAGCCCCAGCCGATCGCGCGCAGCCGCCGGATCGATGCGCGAGCAGAGCGTGATGGTTTCACCATCGGCCTCGAGCACACGGTGCTCGCTGTCGCCGGCGTTCCGCTGCACGACCTCGCACAGCGAAACCAACCTCCGGTCGGCACTGCCGCGAGACCAGAGATCGATCTGGCTCAGCCAGCTGGCGAGCGGCGTCCCGGTTCCCCACACCGGGGTCGTGCTCGAGATATGAAGGCGCCGTTGTCGAGCGCCGATTGACCAAACGATAGTGTCTAGCTTTCGCATGTCGGTTGAAAGCGCCTCTTTCCGAGGCTCTTTTTACAAGTAAGGGGGCGTGGACCAATAGTCGGGTCGATCGCGTAAAGTTGCGATCGCCTTGCAGTCTTTCTGCTCTCTCGACCTCATCGGGAGCAACGGGTAGTGAATGCCGCCTAGGGCCTAGCCGCTTCGGGACCCGTCGTCAGATTGGAGAGGGAACGGTTTCAAGGAGGGAGTCATGATCTTTGCTCAACCAATGATTGCGAATCAGACCGTCGGCACGCTCCCGGCGCAAATCGCGGTCCAGAGCGATCAGCAGCGGGTCGCTCGGAAAGCGCCCTACACGTTCGGCCTGGTGGCGCAAGCTACGCCCGGCTCCAGTGCTGGTAGCGCAACGGGCACGACGGGCGGAGGCAGCAGCGCACCGGCGCAGGTCGGGGGAAGCAGCAGCCTGCCCAGCTACGGCACGGCGCCGAGCCCGAGCTCGACGGGCAGCGGGACGACCACGCCGGGAGATACGACCGGAACCTCGACCAATCCGACGAATTCTCCCACGGCGCTGCCGCCGATCGACACCAGCCCCAATCAGACCGGAAGCAGCGGCACGGGCGCGGGTGAAAATGAGAAGACGGTGACTCCGGACACCTCGGGCGCCGGAACCTCGGGCAGCGACAACAGCGGCATGGACACGAGTGGCGCACCGAGCGGCACGACAACCGTCACTCCCGGGACGGACACCAGCGGCAATGGTTCGCCGGGGCATTCCTCCGGCGCTCCCGGCCACAACAGCGGCTCGCCGACCAGCGGTTCGGATACCGCTGCGCCGAGCAGCGGGCGGAACAGCGGAGGCGGAATTCCCCAGTAATCCACGTGACGAATCGGGGTGCTGCTGGTCGTGATGCACGGCCAGCGAATGCCCCACTTTCGACGGCCACCTTTCGCGTGCAGGTGTAGCATCGCTCTCGAAGTGGAAGGAGGGCCGTCATGGGGAAGACCACCGGAAAGCTGGAAGCGATGGCGACGCGGGCAGTGGTTGAGCAAAAAGGCGGCAACCACGACCCACCGCTCGAGCCGGGCGCGGAACAGCGTATCGACGCCAGGGAGCGATTGACGATCGAGCTCGCGCGGCTGCGCGCGAAGTTCGGCGCCGATCCGGCGATCGCCGGGACGTCGCTCGACGATGCGTGGATGTCGCCGACCGCCGCGATGGAAGAGGACGAGGCGGAGTTCATCGACGCGGTCGCCGATTGCCTCGGCGTCGGACTGTCGCTGGACGCCGCGCTCAACTGCTGGGACAGCGGCGGGCTATTCTACGACGACGGCGACGGCGATGATGGCGACGAGGCCACCGACGTGTCGTTGCCGTCGGTCGCCGCGCACCATGCGCACGCAACCGGACGCCGTCTCGTCATTCAGTGATCGACATCGCCCGAGCGTTGATGATCGCGCGCAGCGGCGCGCGACACTGATACCCCTGTGCCGGCAGCTCCCAACGTGCGCCGCATCTGGTCCACGTCGAGCTCGTTCTCCCAGCGCGCGAGCGCGACGGTAGCGACACCGTTGCCGACGAGGTTGGTGATCGCGCGCGCTTCGGACATGAAGCGATCGATGCCGAGCAAGAGCGCCAGCCCCTCGACCGGAAGTGTGTTGGTCGCCGACAGCGTCGCCGCGAGCGTGACGAATCCACCTCCCGTGACCGCGGCCGCCCCTTTCGAAGTGAGCAGCAGGATCGCGAGCAGCCCGACCTCCTGGCCCAGTCCCAGGGGCACGTCCAGTGCCTGCGACAGGAAAAGCGTCGCCAGCGTGAGATAGATGGACGTCCCGTCGAGGTTGAACGAATACCCCATCGGGATCACCACGCCGGCGACCGCCGGGCGACAACCGAGCGCCTCCATCTTCCGGATCATGCGCGGCAGCACCGACTCGGAGGACGAGGTCGCGAGGACGATCAGGATCTCTTCACGGATGTAGCGGATGAAGGCGATGATGCTGAAGCCGCAGCGGCGCGCGATGATCCCCAGAAAGACCAGCACGAACAGTGCGCCGGTCAGATAGAACGTCACCATCAGCTTCGCGAGCCCGACCAGCGCACCGACGCCGAACTGCCCGACGGTGAAGGCGATGGCGCCCAGCGCACCCAGCGGCGCGAGCCGCATGATGATCCCGACCACGCGGAACAGGACGTGGCCAGCGGCGTCGATGAAATCGACCACCGGTGCCGCCGCGTCGCCGATGATTGCGGCCGCGGCGCCGAAGAGCACCGATACCAGCAGCACCTGCAGGATGTCGCCCTTCGCAAACGCGTCGACCAGGGTGGTGGGAATCACGTTGAGCAGGAAATCGACGGCGCCCAGGTGCTTGCTCGCGGTGACGTAGCTGGCGACCGACTTGCTGTCGAGCGACGTCAGGGCGACGTGCAGCCCCGCGCCAGGACGCACCAGCTTCCCGACGACGAGGCCGATCACCAGCGCGCACGTCGTCACCAACTCGAAGTAGATGATCGCCTTGAACCCGATGCGCCCCAGCTTGCGCAGGTCGCCCATCTTCGCGATGCCCACGACGACCGTGGCGAAGATGATCGGCGCAATCAGCATCTTCACCAGCTTGATGAATCCCTCACCCAGCGGACGCAGCGCCACGCCCACGCTGGGCCGCAGATGCCCGAGCACGGCGCCGATCACCACGGCGACGAGAACCTGGACATACAGGCTGCGAAACAGGCGCGGCGTGGTCACGAGCTGAGAAGATAACCCGGAATCACGCTCCGGCCGCGCGACGCCAGATCGGAAGCAGGTCCTCGAGCAGCACCTGGCGCCAGCTCGGGATCTCGCGCAGCGCCAGCGCGCGCGCCGCCCGGCCCATCTCCACCCGCCGGCGCGAGTCGGTGGCCAGCGCCGACACCGCCTCGGCCCAGGCTTCGACGCCGCCCCGAACGACCATTCCAGTGTCGCCCTCGACCAGCAGGCGATCGGCGCCGCTCGCATCGGCGACCAGCACCGGCAACCCCGAGGTCAGCGCTTCGAGCACCGCGTTCGAGCCCAACTCGATTTCGGAGGGTTGCGCGCACAAGTCGGCCGAGGCATAGGCGCGCGACAGCGTCTCCGGATCGAGCACGCCCGGACACGTCCCGTGATCGCCGAGGCGCGCGCGCACCGCCTCACGATCCGGCCCCGTCCCCGCGCACAGCAGGTGAACCGCAGAGCCGCGATCGGCGAGCTGGCGGATCGCGTCCGCGAGCATGGGCACGTTCCGGTTGCGATCGATCTGGCCGACGTGAATCACCAGGCAGCGATCGCGCGGAATGCCCAGGCGGGCCTCCAGCCACATGCGATCGCGTCGGGCCGGATCGAAGAAGCGGTGCTCGATTCCACGGCGCAGATGCCCGATGCGATCGGCGCCGAGCAGTCCGGCCAGCCGCGACCAGTCGTCGCCGCGCGAGAGCAGCACGAACGCGCACCGTCTGAGATGAGCGTCGAGGCGGCGTCGCATACGCCTTTCGGCGAAGCGCGCCAGCCCCAACCCGTCGACGAGCAGGCGCGACACCAGGCCTCGCCCGAAGAGGCGTTCGATCGTCGCAGCGGTGAAGATGCGCGTGTAGCGCGCGGTATCGGTGTGCACCGACGTGACCAGCGGCAGCTGCCGCGCCGCCGCGGCGCGCGCCGCCGTACGCGCGAAGTTGAACGCGCCGTCGGTGGTGTGGAGCACGTCGTAGCGGTTGCGGATCAATCCGTCACCTGCGCCGTCGATGACCAGGCGCGCGGCGAGGCGCCGGTGATGGCGCGCGAGATCGGTGTGCGCGGGGATGTGCGAGAGGAACGAAAGCCGCGCGGTGCTGAACACCGGCGCATGGATCTCGTAGCGCACGTTCGAGCCGAGGATGTGGCTTGATGACGTCGCGCCCTGGAAATGAATGGTGAGCTCCAGCGCTTCCGGCGACGACAGCGCCGCGCGCGCCAGGCGCTCCCAGGTCTTGACGTGACCGCCCGCCGTCGGGCTCCAGGGAAGATCGACCAGCACGCCGACCCGCAGAGGGCGATCGGCGAGCGACGCCGGGACCAGGACCGGTCGCGCCATCAGGTCTCGCCTCTCGAGCGCCGGGTCAGCCGGCGCCACAAGCGATCGAGCAGATGGCGTTCCGCGATCGACCAGGCGATGACCGCTGGCGCGCCGACCAACACCTCGCGCATGCGCTTGATGAGGCCGAGCGACAGCGCGACCGGCGCGTCGATCCCGAAGGGCGCCGCCAGAAGCATGAGCGCGCCCTCTTGAACGCCGACCCCACCCGGGACCACGAACACCGCGCTGCGCGCCGCCAGCGCGAGGCTCTCGATCGCGAGCGCGCCCGCCGCCGAGACGGCCACGCCAATCAGGTGCAGGATCAGCCAGGTCTCGAACACCTGCGCGAACCAGCCGACCAGATGGAGCACGAAGGCGAGGGACAGATCGGCGCGCCGCGCGAGGATGTCCGCGAGCGCCCGATCGACGGTATCTGCGTGCGCGTGCAGCGCGCGGAGCATCCCCAGCCGGCGCAGGATGCGTCCGACGCCAACGCGCGCCACGAAGACCAGCGCGCCGGCGCCGGCCCCGAGCGCGACGCACACAATCACAATGCCGCGCGAGAGCGCACCGAGTGAGCCGTGCAACGAGAACGCGACGGCGCCGGTAGCGGTGAAGGCAACCTGGCTCGCGGCGCCCACACCGAGATCGGCGACCATCGACGCGGCGGCGATCGGCCCAGGCACGCCTTGCTGAGCGAGCAAACGGGCGCGCGCGACGTCCCCGCCTATCTGCGCGACCGGAAGGAGCGCGTTCACTGATTCGCCGATCCATCGCAGGCGCAGCAGCATCGACAAACGCGGGCGGTTCGCCGGTGCGATCAGGAGGCGCCAGCTGACCGCATAGAGCAACAGCGGCACCACCCGATAGACCGACGCAGCCACGAGCGGCAGGGCACCGCCGCTGATGATCGACACGATCGCCGCCGGCGACGACGTCAGGACCAGCGCCAGCAGCAACATGGTGCCGCCGAGCGCGCATGCGATGACCAGCGGCCTCATGACGTCAAAATGGGTATCCGAGGACGACGTAGGCGTGGAACCCGTCGTCGGAGACGGCCAGGTCGATGCGTCCGAGCACGTTCGGGTGAACCCAGGCGCGCAGGCCGATGCCACCGGTGATGCGCACATGACTGAACAGGTCAAACTTGTCGTAGACCTGTCCCACCGCCAGGAACGGGTCGACCCGCCAGTCGGAGATGACGTTGAAGAGGTTCAGCTGAAGGAAGCGAATGCGCTGCTCGACCTCGGCCGTCCAGGCGCCAAACGCGATGAAGCGATCGTCGGGATAGCCGCGCAGCATGAGCTCGCCGCCCAGCGACGGGCGATAGTAGAACGGCACGTTGCTGCCGCCCCACTCCTGGGTCCAGTAGACGCGCGCCGCCGTCTGCATGAAGTCGGTCTCCGGGATGATCGCGCGCGAGTGCCAGGTGAGCTGCTCGAACAGCCCGCCGCTGCCGATCCCGTACGCGATGTAGAACGCGAGCTCGCTGGCCAGCCCCGCCAGCGAGTAGTCACCGTTCACGCGCGTGTCGAAACGGAGCGTCGTGCCTGCGCGCACCATCGCGGCGCCGTCGATCCCGGGCGCATCGGGATATGCGTCCTGCGTCGCCGGCAGGCCGAAGACCGGATGCTTCTCCAGACGGTCGCCGCGCAGCTCGCCGTAGCCGCCCAGGTTCAGGTTCGGCGTGAAGTTGTAGCCCCAGCGATCGTTCATGGTCGCGGTCGTGCGCGTGTAGCTGGATTCGCCCGAGCTCGGGGTGTCGGGACCGAGGCCGAAGAAGCGAAAAAACAGGTTGCGGCGGACCATGACGACCGCGTCGTGCGTCTGCGCGTGAGGGACGCGCGTGATGTTGTCGTAGGTCCACCAGATTGTGCGGTTGATGTGCGTGCTCGCCGAAATGACCAGGCTCCACGACCGCATCGGATCGAGGTAGCGGTAGTAGCGAAAGCTGCCGGTGACGCCGGCCTGCGAGTTCCAGCTGAGGCTGGGCGCGATGATCGAGTGAACGGCGCCAGTTGCCCCACCGACGACGTCGGTGAAGCCGCCCGCGTTCTCCGTGCGAAAGAACACCGGCATGAGGCCGTAGGTGCTGCCCTCGTTCGGAACCGTCGAGTACATCGGCAGCGGAATGATCTTCGTGGTCAGCTCTGCCGCCGATGCGGCAGGGCCTGCGGCAAACGACAGCGCGAGCAACGTCGCCGCGACCGAGGCGGCGCTGCGCGTGTTCAAGCCGTCGCGGGCAGATCCGCGCCCGAACCGGCAATGGGGAACACCGGCTGACCGTTGTCGACGTCGCGCAACACCGCCGAAACGATGCTGTAGACCTCGACGCGCGAGAGCTTCCCGCTCGGGCGCTGATCGCGGAGCGCCGCCAGCGTCCCCAGCGCCAGCCGTACGAGCAGCGCATTGAAGATCACGATGCCGCGCTCGGCGCCCTGCTCCTGCAGCGCCAGCGTGTAGTCAGAGGCCGAGCGCAGGTCGGCGCGCGCCAGGGCCATCACCTGCGCGCGCTCGGTGTCGCTGGGCAGGTAGATGCGCCCCTCGCGCGCGTCGGCGTCGCGGTCCTTGAGGATGTTGACCAGCTGCAGCCCCTCGCCGAACAGGTGCGCGCGCTGGCGCAGATGCTCGCTGACGCCCGACAGCTGCGGCCGCCCGAGAAGGAACAGCTCGGTCAGCATCTCCCCGACGATCCCGGCGACGATGTAACAGTAGTCGCGCAGATCTTGAAGCGTCGACAGCGACAGGCGCCCGCCGTCGTCGCAGCGCGAAACGATCTGGGCCATGCCCGTGCCCGAACGCTTCACGTGATGGCACAGGATCTCGCGCGCGTCGGGCGGCAGCTCCTCGAGCTTGCGGACCACGAACGGCATCTCGCGCAGCAGGTCCAGATAGCCGGCGTGCTGCACCGGTGGGTCGATCAAGCACCGCTCGGAGAAGAGACGGACCGCCTCGGGATCGCGCGCGTCGAGCAGCCGGGTGAAGGCCTCGATCATCTCCGAGCGCTGCACCGGCGGCCAGTGCGTCGCGTCCTCGAACGTGTCGATGATCCGGAACAACAGGTACGCCAGCCCCACCTGCTGCCGCGTCGGTGACGGCAGCATCGGAATCGTCACGGCGAAGGTTCGACTGGTCTTCTGAAGCAGGTCGTCGACATCGGTCATCACAGCTCCTCCAGGGCTCGCGTGCGTCCTCGCGGGCGAATCTCGATGCCTGCCGGCCAGGTATCGAGCAACGACAAGACAGCGCGCCCCAGCGTCAGGCCACCGCCGGCGATGCGGCGGCGCAACGCCAGCAGGCGCGGCAGCGTCCGCGGGTCGCCGAGGAGTGCCCAGCCGACGCGCGCGCGGCGGATCGCGCCGGTCGCGTCGCGGCAGCGATTGAGCCAGGCGGGCAGGCTCTCGTCGGCCGTGTCGGCGACCGCACGCAACACCAGCCAGGGCACGCCGGCGTCGGCGGCCGCCTCGACGTACGCAGCCGATTCGAGGTCGACCACGGCCGCGCCGCCGCCGCCGTGCCGCTCGTCGAGCGCCGCTTTGGCTGTGACGCTGGTGGCGATAGCCGGTGTCGTGATGACCCGCGCGCGCTGCGCACCGCTGGCGCGCGCCGCCCACTCGACGAGTGACGGAGAAGCTCGCAGGGGCTCGGCGCCGGGACGGCGTACATCATCGGCGACGACGAGGGCGCCCGCGCGGAGGCCCAGGCTCAGCGCCCCCGCGGCGCCGGCGACGATCAAGCGGCTCGCGGGGAACATGCGCAGGAGCTCGGCGGTGGCGGCGGCCGCGAGCTTCTCGCCTTCGCCGGTCGCGGCCACGACCACAACATGGCGGCCGAGGCGGCCGTGCAGCACGCGCGCGCGACCAAGGCGGCAGGAGGCCTGGCGCGTGAGCCGGCGCCAGATTGGGCGCACCTCCTCCGGCATCGCCGCGACAATCGCGGTGATCGCGCTCGGATCGGCGGCTCCTCGCGCGGCGTCGCGGGTCACGACGCCACGTACCCCTGCGCGCGAAACCACGCGACGGCGCGCGCGAGCGCGGTCTCGATCGGGCTTTGCGGCAAACCCAGGTCGCGCACCGCCTTGGCCGGATCGAAGAACATCTTCTTTCGCGCGAGGCGGACCGCCTCCAAGGATACGCGCGGCGGCCGGCGGCGCAGCCGCGCCAGCGGGGCCTCGAGCGCCGCCGCCAGCAGCGGAACGATGTGCGGTAGGTGCACGCGCGCCCAGCGCACGCCCGAGATCTGCGCCAGCATGTCGAGCAGCTCGGCGAGGGTGACGTTGCGGTGACCGAGAATGTAGCGCTCGCCGACAACGCCGCGCTCCGCGGCCAGCAGGTGCCCTTCGGCCACGTCGCGCACGTCGATGACGTTGAGGCCCGTGTCGACGTAGGCCGGGATGCGGCGCGAAAGGAAGTCGACGAGAAACTGACCGGTGGGCGTCGGGCGCGCATCGTCCTCGCCGACGGGCGTCGACGGGTTGACGATCACGATCGGCAGCTTGCGCATCGCCACGAAGCTGTCGGCGACCCGCTCGGCCAGGAACTTGCTGCGTTTGTACGCGCCGATCATCGAGCTCAGCGTCGACGGCGCGGTCTCGGACGCCGCGGTGCCGTCGTGCGACAGGCCCAGCGTCGCCACCGAGCTCGTGTAGACCACGCGCCCGACGCCGACGTCAGCGGCGGCGGTGAACAGGTTCTCGCTGCCGACCACGTTGTTGCGATAGAGCTCGTCGGGCGCCGAGGCCTGGAAGCGATAGTCGGCGGCGCAGTGAAAGACCACGTCGCAGCCGTCGATCGCATGGCGTAGCACGCGGCGGTTGGAGAGATCCCCGACGTGGAACGCCACCCCCAGTTGGTCGAGGTGGGCGCGGCGGCTCGACGGGCGCACCAGGCAGCGCACCTCGTGGCCGCGCTCGCGCAGCAGGCGGGTGAGGTGCACCCCCACGAACCCGCTCGCTCCCGTCACCAACGCCCGCATCGAATACGCCCCTGTTCCGTTCTCGCGTTTCAGCCCGTGAGATTCCACGCCACCAGGCGCAGCAGATCGCGCGGGTGCTTGCGCACGTCCATCACCACCGACGCCTCGAAGCCGGAGTGCATCGCGCAGTTCTGGCAAAGGTCGTCCTGGCGCGACTCCCAGTACTCCCAATCGGTGTGATTCCAGAACTCGTCCCAGTCCTGCACGTACTCCTTGCCGATGAGGTAGCAGGGCCCCTTCCAGCCGCGCGGCGTGAAGGTGACCGTGCTCCACGGCGAGCAGTCGTACTGGCGCTCGCCGGCCGCGAACTCCAGGAACATCGGCGACGACGTGATCGGGAAGCGCCGCGCCAGCTCCTTGACGAAGCGGAACTTCTCCTCGATCTCGCGCCGCGTGAGGAAGACGTCGTTCTTGACCGATTCGTACTGGTAGCCCGGCGACACCAACATGCCGTCGACGCCGATCTCCGACAGCATCGTGCACAGCGCTTCCAGCTCGCCGAGATCGGTCTCTTTGAACACGGTGGTGTTGGTCATCACGTGGTACCCGAGGCGCTTGGCTTCGCGGATCATCTCGATCGCTTTGTCGAAGACGCCCTCGCGAGCACAAACGTAGTCATGGGTGGCCCGCAGCCCATCGAGATGAACATTGATTGTCAGCCTCGACGCGGGTGCGATCTTTCCGAACACCGTCTCGTCGAGCAGCAACGCGTTCGTGCACAGGTAGATGTGCCGGCGGCGCGCGATCAGCGACGCGACGAGCTCGGGGAGCTCGGGATAGAGCGTCGGCTCGCCGCCGCAGAGCGAGACGACCGGTGCCTCGCAATCGTCTGCGGCCTGCAAGCAACGCTCGAGCGATAGTCGATCACGCAGCTTGCCGGTGTGGCGCTCGACGGCGCAACCGATGCACGCCAGGTTGCACGCATAGAGCGGCTCGAGCATCAGCACGAATGGAAATCGTCGACGGCCGCGGAGCGCGTTTTTCGCCTGATGGCGAATCATGTCGGTGGTGATGTGGATTGGAAAACGCATGTCGCCTCTTACTGTGGAAGGGGTTCGCCAACGCGACTTCAGTCTCGGTCGCTCTCCCCTTTCTCCTCGAGATGTGCATGCAAACGGCCACTGACGATGCGCAACAATCGGTATTTGAAGAATCCGCAACCAAAACATCCGTGATTCCACCGGCGCGCGTCGACGGCGCGATCGAACACGCCCGCGAATGGCTACTCGCGCGCCAGACCAGCGAGGGGTACTGGTGCGGCGATCTCGAAGGAGACGCGACGCTCGAGAGCTACCTCGTCCTGCTGCGCGCGTTCTTTCGCGGCTATCCGACGGCGACTCCGCCGGCGCCGCCGGATCCGGAGCTCGAGCGCTTCGCGATCCGTCTGCGCGAGCAAGTACGGCCCGACGGAGGCTGGAGCACCTACGCGGGCGGGCCCGGGAACCTCTCGGTCTCGTGCCTCGCCTACTTCGCGCTGAAGATTGCCGGCGACTCCGCGCACGCGCCGCACATGCGCCGCGCGCGCGATCTGATCCTGGCGCTGGGCGGCGCGGCGCGCACGAACTCGTACACGCGATATCACCTGGCCATGTTCGGCCAGTGCGACTGGAGGGACGTGCCGGCGATCCCGCCCGAGATCATGTTTTTGCCCAGCGGCGGTCCCTTCAGCGTTTACGACATGTCGAGCTGGTCGCGCACGATCTTCGTGCCGCTCTCGATCGTCTACGCGCTGCGGCCGGTCGTGATGCTGCCTCCGGACCGCGGGGTCGGCGAGCTCTTTCGCGCCCCGCGCGCGAAGAGCGGCGGATCGAAGGCGAGTGGATCGAGCCTCGACGGCGACGACGGCGGCGACGGTCACGACCGCGACCCGGTGGCACGCCGGTGGCGCCAGTTCTTCGGTGGCGTCGATCGCGCGCTCAAGCTCGGCGAACGATTGCCCTTCGCGAACGTCGTCCGCCGCCGCGCCGTCGAGCGCGCGACGCGGTGGATGACGGCGCGGCTGGCCCACTCCGACGGTCTCGGCGCGATCCTGCCGGCGATGACCAGCTCGGTGATCGCGCTGCGCTGCCTCGGCCACGGCGACGCGAGCCCGCACATGCAAGACGGGCTGGCCGCGCTACAACGCTTGTTCACCGATCGGGGAACCGCCGGCTTGCGTGTGCAGCCCTGCCTGTCACCAGTCTGGGACACCTGCCTCGCGGCCGCAGCGCTCTCGCAGGCGGGCGAGCCTGCCGACGGGCCGGCGTTGCGGCGAATGGGCGCGTGGCTGCTCACCCGGCAATCACATCGCCGCGGCGACTGGGCGGGACGCAACCCAGCCGCGCCGGGCGGATGGGCGTTCGAATTTCGCAATGACTTCTACCCCGATGTCGACGACACGGCGATGGCGCTGATCGCGCTCTCGGGCACCCGCCTGGCCGACGTGGGAGCCCTGCAGGTCGCGCAGCGGCGCGGCCTCGCCTGGTTGCTGGGCATGCAAAATCGCGACGGCGGCTGGGCCAGCTTCGATCGCGAGAACGACAAGCGGTGGCTCACACACGTCCCGTTCGCCGATCACAACGCGATGATCGATCCCAGCACGCCCGACATCACCGGGCGCGCGCTCGAATGCCTCAGCCGGTTCGACGGCTTCGATGCGCGCCACCCGACTCCGCGGCGCGCGATCGCGTTCCTGCGCGCGCAGCAGCACGCCGACGGCTCGTGGTTCGGTCGCTGGGGCGTGAACTACATCTACGGCACCTGGCAAGTCCTACGCGGCCTGCGCTGCATTGGCGAGGACATGACCCGCGCGTACGTCCATCGCGCCGCGCGCTGGCTGGCACAGCGGCAAAACCCCGACGGCGGCTGGGGCGAGAGCATCGAGAGCTACGAGGACGACGGGAAGAAGGGCGTCGGCCCGTCGACGCCCAGCCAGACCGCGTGGGCGATCATGGGGCTCATCGCCGCCGGACGCGCGGACGGCGCGGCCGTGCGGGCCGGCGTCGCGTATTTGCTCGACAGCCAAAACGAGGAGGGGACCTGGCGCCAAGATCCGTGGACCGGGACTGGATTCCCCGGGGTCTTCTATCTCAACTATGAATACTATCGGCACTACTTCCCGCTGATGGCGCTGGCGCAGTACCGGCATGCGCTCGGGTCGCGGGCCGCGGCGGCGCGAGATAGCGCCCCGTGATCAGCCGCGCGCCGTGCTTTGACATGATGTAGGCCCAGATCCAATCGAGGAACACCACCAGTCGGTTGCGGAAGCCGATCAGGAACCAGAGGTGGACGAACGCCCACGCGAGGAACGCGATCCCGCGCGTGAGCCCGATGCCCCGGAGCTGCGCGACGGCGCGGCCGCGCCCGATCGTCGCCATGAATCCCTTGTCGAAGTACTTGAAGGGAACGCGCGGCTTGCCGGCGATCGTGCGACGGATGTTGGCGCCGACCGATCGTCCCATCTGGATCGCGACCGGGCTGATGCCGGGCAGCGGAGCGGCCGCGCCGGCGGGAACGAACGCCGCCATATCGCCGATGACGAAGACCTCGGGGTGGCCGGGCAACGAGCAGTCCGATTCGACGACGACGCGCCCCGCGCGGTCGGGCGTGACGGGGAGGCGCGCGGCCAGCGGGCTCGGACGTACGCCGGCGGTCCAGAGCACCGTCCTCGACAGGATCGTCTCGTCCCCCACGCGCACGCCTTCGTCGTCGATCGCGGTCACCTCGACGCCGGTGCGAATCTCAACGCCCAGCTCGCGAAGCTGGTCGGCCGCGCTAGCGCTCAGGCGCTCCGAGAACGCCGTGAGCACGCGCGGCGCGCGCTCGAGCACCACGACCCGGGTGGTCGACGGATCGATGTGGTGGAAGTCGCGCGAGAGGATGTCGCGGGAGAGATCGGCGATCGCACCCGCGAGCTCGACGCCGGTCGGCCCGGCGCCCACGATCACGAACGTCAGCAGCGCACGGCGCGCCGCGGGGTCGAGCTCGCGATCGGCGGCCTCGAACGCCAGCAGCACGCGGCGCCGCACCTCGAGCGCGTCGTCGAGGTCCTTGAGCCCCGGCGCGACGTCGGCCCAATCGTCGTGGCTGTAGTAGTTGGTGTAAGCGCCTGCGGCGACGATGAGGTAATCGTACGCGGCGCGCGTACCGTCTCCGAGCACGAGCTCGCGGCCCGCGACATCGATGTCGGTGACCTCGGCCAGCACGACGTCGACGTTGCGCTGGCGCCAGAGAATCGATCGGATCGGCACCGCGATCTCGTTGGCGCTGAGGCCAGCCATCGCCACCTGGTACAGCAACGGCTGGAACAGGTGATAGTTCAGGCGATCGTAGATCGTGACGTCCGCGTCGACGCCGGCCAGGCTGCGCGCCGCGGAGAGCCCGCCGAAGCCAGCGCCGATGATCGCCACGCGTGGATGAGTGACGGGCCGCATGGCCGAAGTATGGGCAGGGAATGGCGCGCGTCTAGGCCGAGGCGGTTGGAGGTTCAGAACCCTTTGAGGGTTTCGAGCTAGACAGGCGGCTCCCGCGGCAACACGACCTCGAACCGGCTGCCCCCGCCCGAGGCCTGCGCCATCGCATGCACCTCACCGCCGTGGTAACGGGCAACCTGGCGCACCAGCGCGAGCCCGATCCCGAAACCGGTCGTGCCGGCGCCCGAGCCGCCCGCCGGTGCGTTCAGCCGATAGAACGGCGCGAAGATCTTCTCGCGCTCGGACTCGGGGATGCCGGGGCCGCCGTCCTCGACGGCCAGGATGGCGTTCTCGCCCGTCGCTGCCAGCACCGCGCGCACATCCTTGCCCTGGCCATGCCGGTAGGCATTCTCCAGCAGGTTGCGCACCATGTGCCGCAGCAGCAGCGGATCGCCGCGCAGCGAGACGTCGCCGCCGCTGACCT
>Ga0265342_10000940_pt1 | contig 28973 bp, 25 predicted proteins | sample 4CB327metaG_FD_203125 | JGI IMG/M metagenome (GOLD analysis project Ga0265342, IMG submission 203125) | Rhizosphere microbial communities from Carex aquatilis grown in University of Washington, Seatle, WA, United States - 4-CB3-27 metaG | ecosystem: Host-associated > Plants > Roots >... | reverse complement strand
CAGACGCGGCGTCAGCCGCCGCCCGATCACCCCGCCCGCCCCGGCCAGAAACACGCGCATTGAATCCTCCGTCGCAATCGTCCCGTCATGACATGATGACGAGGCGGCGCGCCGCAATGTGACGGCGCGCGCATGCCGGGTATTCGCGCGCGCCCGGCGGTGCCGCGCTACTCCGCGCCCTTCAGGCGCTCCAGCGCCTCGGCGATCCTGGCCTTTCGGGTGACGGCCTCGGCGCGCTTCTCCTTCTCTTCCTCGACCACCTCTTCCGCCGCGCGCTCCATGAACTTCGGATTGTTGAGCTTTCCGTCGCAGCGCGCGATGTCGGCCTCGGCCTTCTGCATCTCCTTGGCGAGACGCGCGCGCTCGGCCGCAAGATCGATCACGCCCTTGAGCGGCAGCGCCGCCACCTCGCCGCGCACGACGAGCTGCACGGAGCCCGCCGGCGCGCTCGCGGCCGACGAAATCTCCGACACCCGCGCGAGCCGCTTGATCACGTCCGACCAGCGCTGCGCCAGCGCCTGCGTGTCCGCCGACGCGCCGGCGAGCACGACCGGAATGACCACGTTGAGATTCATCTCGGCGCGGATCGAGCGGATCGCGGTGATCAAATCGATGACCCAGCCGATCTCGGCTTCCGCCTTGTCGTCGGTCAGCCCTTCGAGCTTCGGCCAGTCGGAGAGCGCCAGCAGCGCGGCGCGCTGCGGCCCCTGCTCGGCCGTGACCGCCCACAGTTCTTCGGTGACGAACGGCATGAACGGGTGCAGGAGTTTCAGGATCTCGTCGAGCACCCAGGCGGCCGTTGCCCGCGTCTCGTCCTTGGCCGCGCCGTCCGGTCCGGTCAGCAGCGGCTTGGACAATTCCACGTACCAGTCGCAATAGACGTTCCAGACGAAGCGATAGGCGGCGCCGGCGGCGTCGCTGAACGCATACGTCTCGATCGCCTGCGTGATCTCGGCCGCGGCCTTCTGCGTCTCGTGCGCGATCCAGCGGTTGAGCACTTCCTTCGCGCCCTTCGGATCGAATCCCGCGACGCGCTTCGCGCCGTTGAATTCGACGAAGCGCGCCGCGTTCCACAGCTTGGTCGCGAAGTTGCGGTTGTTCTCGACGTCCTGCGGCCCGAGCCGGATGTCGTGGCTCGGCGCGACCGCGCGCATCAAGGTGAAGCGCAGCGCGTCGGCGCCGTATTCGTCGATGATGCCGAGCGGATCTACGACGTTGCCCTTCGACTTCGACATCTTCTGCCCGCGCTCGTCGCGCACCAGGCGGTGGATGTAGACGTCCTTGAACGGCACGTTGGGCATGAAATGCATGCCCATCATCATCATGCGCGCGACCCAGAAGAAGATGATGTCGAAGCCGGTGACCAGCGCCGAGGTCGGATAGAATCGCTTGAGCTCCTTCGTCTCGTCCGGCCAGCCGAGCGTCGAGAACGGCCACAGCGCCGAGGAGAACCAGGTGTCGAGCACGTCCTCGTCGCGCGTGAGCGCGGTCGCCTTGCCGTAATGCTTGTCGGCCTCGGCCTGCGCGTCGGCCTCCGTCTCGGCGACGAACACCTTGCCGTCCGGCCCGTACCACGCCGGAATCTGGTGCCCCCACCAGAGCTGGCGCGAGATGCACCAGGGCTGGATGTTCTCCATCCAATTGAAGTACGTCGCTTCCCAGTTCTTGGGCACGAACACGGTCTTGCCGCCGCGCACCGCGGCGATCGCCGGCTTCGCCAGTTCGTGCGCGTTGACGTACCACTGGTCGGTGAGGAACGGCTCGATGACGACGTTCGATCGGTCGCCGTGCGGCACGACGTGACCGTGCGGCTCGATCTTCTCGACAAGGCCCATCGCTTCGAGCCGCGCCACGATCGCCTTACGTGCCGCGAAGCGATCCGCACCTTCGAGCGTCTTCGTCTCGGCGAAGTCGGCATTCGTCTGATCCGGCTTCGCGAAAGCTTCATCGCTGAACGTGATCTTCGCCTCGACGGTCAGCACATTGACCATCGGCAATGAGTGCCGCTTGCCGACCTCGAAATCGTTGAAGTCGTGCGCCGGCGTGATCTTGACCGCGCCCGAGCCCTTCTCCGGATCGGAGTATTCGTCGGCGATAATTGGAATGCGCCGGCCGACCAGCGGCAAAATCACGTTCTTGCCGACCACGCCCTTGTAACGCTCGTCGTCCGGATGCACCGCGACCGCGGTATCACCGAGCATCGTCTCAGGCCGCGTCGTCGCCACGACGATGAAGCTCGACGGATCGTCCGGATTGAAGGTCTTGCCCTCGATCGGATAACGCAGGTGCCAGAGCGAGCCCTTGGTCTCGACCGGCATCACTTCGAGATCGGAGATGGCGGTCAGCAGCTTCGGGTCCCAGTTGACCAGCCGCTTGTCCTTGTAGATCAGCCCCTCGCGATAGAGCGCGACGAACACCTTCAGCACGGCCTTCGACAGGCCCTCGTCCATGGTGAAGCGCTCGCGCGACCAGTCGCACGAGGCGCCGAGACGCTTCAACTGATTGATGATCGTGCCGCCTGACTCTTCTTTCCACGCCCAGACGCGCTCGAGGAATTTCTCGCGCCCCATCTCGCGGCGGCTCGGCTGCTGCCGCTCCATGAGCTGGCGCTCGACCACCATCTGCGTCGCGATGCCGGCATGGTCGGTGCCCGGCTGCCACAGCACGTCCTTGCCGCGCATGCGCTCGAAGCGGCACAGCACGTCCTGAAGCGTGTTGTTGAGCGCATGGCCCATATGCAGCGAGCCGGTGACGTTCGGCGGCGGGATGACGATAGAGTAGGTCTCGGCGCTCGCGCGCTCGGGCCGGCCGGCGCGGAACGCACCCGCCTCTTCCCAAGCTTTCGAGATGCGGCCCTCGACCTCCGAGGGCTGGTAAGTCTTGTCGATCATTGTCTTTTGTCTGCAGAACGGGACGGGCTACAAAGCCCGCCACGCCATCGAGAGTCAACGTGTCATCGCCTGAAGCCCGCACCGAGACGGACCTGCGCGTCGCCATCCTGCTGATGGCCTTTGCCGCGTTCGCCAGCGGTTTCTCGCTGCGCATTTCCGACCCGTTGCTGCCGCAAATCGCCGCCGATTTCGGCACCTCGATCGGCGCGACCTCGGCCATCGTCACCGCCTACGCCATCCCCTACGGCCTGACGCAGGCCTTCTCCGGGCTGCTCGGCGACCGCTTCGGCAAGTGCCGCTGGGTCGCGATCGCCTGTCTTGCCTCGGCGGTGCTGGTGCTTCTGTGCGCGCTGTCGCAGACGCTGCCGCAGCTGACGCTGGCGCGGCTCATCGGCGCGCCCGCCGCCGCCACCATCGTGCCGCTCGGCATGGCCTATGTCGGCGACGTCGTCCCCTATGAGCGGCGCCAGCCGGTGCTGGCGCGGTTCCTCGCCGGGCAGATGAGCGGCATGATCGCCGGCCAGGTCGCCGGCGGCGTCATCGGCGACCACTTCGGCTGGCGCATGGTGTTCGTGGTGCTTGGCGTCGTCTTCGCCGCCGCCGGCCTCTCGCTGGCGAGCCAGCTCCGGCGCAATCCGTGGACGCGGCCGGTGCGCCGCGACGCCGCCCACAAGCCCGGCTTCATCCGCGACTACCGCAAACTCCTCGCCAGCCCGTGGTGCCGTTTTCTCCTGATTGCGGTGTTCTGCGAGGGCGGGATCTTCTTCGGCGGCTTCACCTATGTCTCGGCCGACCTGCACGCGCGTTTCGGCCTGAGCTTCTCGACCATCGGCTTCGCCATTGCCGGCTTCGGCCTCGGCAGCGTCTGCTACGCCTTCGGCGTGCGCATTCTGATGCGCGTGCTCGGCGAGATCGGACTCGTCATTGGCGGCGGCATCGTCGTCGCGCTCGCCTATCTCTCGCTCGCGATCGTGCCGTTCTGGCAGCAGGCGCCGCTCGCGATCGGCGCGCTCGGCTTCGGCTATTACATGCTGCACAATACGCTGCAGACGCATGCGACGCAGATGCTGCCCGAGGCGCGCGGCACGGCGGTGGCGGGCTTCTCCTCGGCGCTGTTCCTCGGCGCCAGCGCCGGCGTCACGGCCGCGGCGCCGATCGTCGATCGTTACGGCGCGGTGCCGGTGTTCGTCGCCGCCGCGGTGTTGTGGCCGACGCTAGCGCTCTGGGTCAGGCGGCACTTGAGGCGCCACAAAGCGGAGGCTTGAGACGGCCTCAGCGGCCGCGCGCGACGCGCTCGATCTCGGCGCGGACGATGCGCTCGACCATGCCCGGCAGGTTGTCGTCGAGCCAGCTCTTGAGCATCGGCCGGAGCATTTCCTTGACCAGATCCTCGAGCGTGCGGGCGTTGTTGCCGAGCACCGTCGAGGCGAGCGAGTGGAACGCGGTGTCGACGGCGGCGCGGGTCGAGGCCGACATCAGTCCGCGGTCGACCCCCGGCGGCGGTAGCGGCGCGGGCTGGCGCGGCGGTTCCGGCGCATCGCCGCGCTCGGCGAAGACGACGTCGGAGGCGCCGTCGATGGTGCGGAACGATGTCGCCGGTGGTGGTAGCGTCGGTTGCGCCGGTGCTGCGGGCACCGCCGCCATCGCTTCGGTCAAATCGAGCACGTCGGTGGCCGGAGCGGCCGGCTTGGGCGCGGGCTTCGGCGGATCGAGATTGGCGAGGACCGCGTCGATCTCGTCCTGCTTGTTCGGTGCAGGCGGTCGAACCGGCGGCGGTGGCGGCGCGGCGGGGCGGGCCGGCGCGGCGGCGACCGGTGCCGGACGCGGCGGCTCGGGCGCCTTGGCGGCAGGCTTGGTTTCGTCGTCGGCTATGATGCGTCGGATGGAGGCGAGAATTTCCTCCATCGAGGGCTCTTGCGCCTTCGCCGATTGACTCATGCCCTAGGTCCCGCTCGAAGCGCTGCACATCGACGTCGCGAAACGAGGCTCGCAGCTCACACGCGCGGCCCGAATCGAATCGCCGTCGGATTCCATTTATACGCCAGAGTGGTAGGGCTGTGGCAGTGACCAATCCACGAACGGGAACGAAGTTGTGGACACGATGCGCCGCAAGGCAAAGCCGCGGCGCTGACGGGCTAGCGGCCGTCCGGATTGCGCGTGCCGGCCCAGGCGTCGCGCACCTGCTCGTAATGCACCTGCGGCCGATAGGTCGGCACATGTAGGCCGAGCACTTCCGGATTGAGGCGGCCGACCGCCGCGAGCAGCGAATATGACGCGACCACGCGGTCGTGCTGCGCCGTGACCACCGCGACGCGCGCGTTGACGAGGGTCTGCTGCGCGGTCAAGACGTCGAACGTCGTGCGCTGACCGACACGCGCCTCTTCGCGCACGCCGTTGAGCGCGATCTCGGCGGCCTGCACCTGCGCCTGCGTCGCCTCGATATTGGCCTTGGCCGCCTCGAGCTGGCCCCAGGCCTGCACCACGCTCTGCCGCACCTGGTCGCGCGTGACGTCGAGGTTGAGCCGCGTCTGGCCGAGCGTCTCCTTGGCCTGGCGGATCAGCGAGTATTCGGAGCCGCCCTGGTAGACCGGAACCGTGAGCGTGCCGAGCAGCGAGGCGTTGTAGCTCTCCATCGTCGCCAGCGAGCCGGCGGCGAGATAGTTCTTCTGCACGCTGCCCTGCACCGACAGGTTCGGCAGGAGCGCGCCCTCGGCGACCTTCACCTGCCGCATCGCCACGTCGACATTGAACTGGGCGGCGGCGACCGACGGGTTGGTGCCGATGCCGGTCGCGACCGCGCCCGGCAGCGTCTTCGGCGAAAAGCGGTCGACCGGCGTACCGGCCGCGAGCTTGCCCGGATTGACGCCGATCACCTGGCGATAGGTCGCCTGCGAGGAGGCGAAGTTCGCCTGCGCCGTCAGCACCTGCGAACGCCCAGCGGCGAGGCTCGATTCCGATTGCGCCACGTCGGTGCGGGTGACCTCGCCGACGTTGAAGCGGTCGCGCGTCTGGCGCAACTGCTCCTGCAGCACCTCGACGTTGCGCCGCTGCAAATCGAGGATCGCCGCGTCGCGCAGCAGGTTCATGTAGGCCGTCGCCGCATTGAGCAGCACGGTCTGGACGGTATTGGCGAGCGTGGCGCGCGAAGCGAGCACCTGCGCCTCCGCCTGCCGCGTGCGGTTGGCGGTCTGGAAGCCGTTGAACAGGTTCTGCGTCATCGTCAGGCCGACCGAGAACGGCGAATTGTAGCCGCTCGAGGTCGACCAGACCGACGAATTCGGCGGCGACGACGACGCCGTCTTGCTCGTCGTCGATAGCGACTGCTCGCCGCCGCTCGCGGTGATGTTCACCTTGGGGCGGTAGCCGGCAAGCGCCTGCGGCACGTTTTCGTCGGTCGCGCGCGTGCCGGCGCGCTGCGCGTTCAGGCTCGGATTGTTCTGATAGGCCAGGAGCAGCGCGCCTTCGAGCGTGTCCGCCCGCGCGAGACCGAGGGCCAAAGGGGAAGCGGCGCACAGCAGGGCCGCCCCAGTGACCGCCAGAAGGTTTTTCGCACCCGGACGCAACCGACCCACCGTACCGCAATAGTCACAACAGGGACGCCGCACGACGTGTGCGGTGCAAGGAACACGAACAATAGTGGGCCGCGGAAGGGGTTGAAACCCCCACCCTCAAACGACCTGTAGATAGCTCAGGGAGCGCGGCATTTTAGCCACGTAATGAATGGCATATCCGGGGAGCGCTCAGAACGCGAAGGCGGGCGCCTTGGCGAAGCCCGGGAGCACCGGCGCCGCGGCATCGAATACCGCCCGGCCGCTGACCTCGCCGCCCGTGCGCAAATAGAGCATGGCCTTGGCCGCCTGGTCGCCGCCCTGCACGCAGACGAGGCGACCGCCGTCGCTCAACTGGCCCAGCAGAGCGTCCGGCACCACCTCGGTCGCGCCTTCCACGACGATGAGGTCGTAGGGCGCCGCCGCCGTCCAGCCGGACTTGAGCGGCCCGCTCACCACTTCGACATTGGAGCGATCGGCGAGCGCTTCGCGCGCGCTGCGCGCGAGCTCCGCGTTCTCCTCGAGCGCCACCACCTTCGCGGCGATGCGCGCCAGGATGGCCGCGCCGTAGCCGGTGGCGCAGCCGACGACGAGGACCCGGTCGGTCGCGGCGACGCCGGCCGCCTGCAACAGCTTCGCCAGCACGCGCGTCTTGAACAGAGTGCGGCCCGGCGCGACCGGCAGGTCGAAATCCACATAGGCGAGCGCGGCCGACGCCGCCGGCACGAAGCGTTCGCGCGGAACCTCCTGGAAGGCCCACAGGAGCCGAAGATCGGTCACGTCGGCGGTGCGGATCGTGCCATCCACCATGTTGCGGCGAGCGGCGGCAAAATCGGTCATCGCGGTTCTCGGGCGGCTGATGCGTGTCGGAATACGCGGCAGTTCTGGTCCAAGGCCCGGCAAAAGGCAAGGGAAGCGGCAAGCGTTGTGAACCGCGCGCGTCTCCTATATAGGCAAGGCCGCGCGGCGGCCGGAATCGGTTTTGCTGCCAATGGCCTCGTGGCGGAGTGGTTACGCAGAGGACTGCAAATCCTTGCACCCCGGTTCGATTCCGGGCGAGGCCTCCACTCTCCCCCCCGCGGTCCGGTCCGATCCCCGACAACCGCGACTGGTTTTCGTTTGCCAAGGCCCGCATTCGGTCTTTGCAAAGCGGATGGGCTTTGTTATGAGGCGCCTCCGAAGCGGGCCCACGTGGGGCCAAAGCCCTGTTCCCGAGTAGCTCAGCGGTAGAGCATTCGACTGTTAATCGAATGGTCGCTGGTTCGATCCCAGCCTCGGGAGCCACCTGCCCGGTTTCACCTCATCGCGACGGCGCCTGCCCGGAATTCTGCTGGGCCTTTTCGCGCGCGTGCTTCTTGGCCTCGTGATGACCGATGGCGCAGCCCGCGGCCGCGCCTACGAGGCCATGATGGCCGGCATAGTGGCCGGCAATGCCGCCGACGATGGCGCCCTTGATGCAACCCTTGGCCTCTGCGGCCTGACCCGCGGCCATGACCATGCCCGCCGCGAGCGCCAAAGCGAGTGTCGTCTTCATGCGAGACTTCCTTGCTGTCGAGCCTTGCCCCGCCCGCAAACGCGGGGCACTGCGGCCGCGTTCCGCGAGGCCGAGAGATTCGCGCGAGGCTCCCATGAATCGCGCCCGGCCCCGCTTGCGACTACACTGACCCTCCCTCCGTCTCATGCCGTGTGACCCCGCCATGCCCGCCGTCAGCGCTCTCGCCACCGACCTCTATGAACTCAACATGGTGCAGGCCTATCTCGACCGCGGCGAGACCGGCGAAGCCGTGTTCGAATTCTTCGTGCGGCGGCTGCCGGAGCGGCGCGGCTTTCTCCTCGCCGCCGGCCTGGACGACGCGCTCGATTACCTCGAGACGCTGAGCTTTACCGCCGATGAGATCGCGTGGCTCAAAAGCACCGGCCGGTTCCGCGCAAACCTCATCGATTATCTCGCCGCGTTCCGATTTACCGGCGACGTGCACGCGATCCCCGAAGGCACGGTCTGCTTCCCGAACGAGCCGCTGATCCGCATCACCGCACCGCTGCCGCAGGCGCAGATCGTCGAGTCGCGGCTCATCAACATCCTGCACTTCCAGACCATGGTGGCGTCGAAAGCCGCGCGCATGGTGCTCGCCGCGCCCGGCAAGGGCCTGTCCGATTTCGGCCTGCGCACCGCGCACGGCGCCGAGGCCGGGCTGTTCTCGGCGCGCGCGAGCTACATTGCCGGCTTCTCCGGCGCCGCCGACGTCGCCGCCGGACACCGCTACGGCATCCCGGTCGTCGGCACGATGGCGCACTCCTTCATCCAGGTGCACGACGACGAGGCGACCGCGTTCGAGAATTACGCGCGTGCGCGGCCCGACGGCGTGGTCCTGCTGATCGACACCTACAATACCGAAGCCGGCGCACGCAAAGTCGTCGCGCTCGCGCCGCGGCTCAAGCGCGACGGCATCTCCATTCGCGGCGTGCGCATCGACTCGGGCGACCTCATCGCCTCGGCGCGCAAGGTGCGCAGCATCCTCGACGAAGGCGGCCTGAAGGACGTCATCATCCTGGTCAGCGGCGGCATCAACGAGGATGTGTTGCAGGTCATGATGCGCGAACAGGCGCCGATCGACGGCTTCGGCATCGGCGTCAATCTCGACGCCTCGATCGACGCGCCGTCGCTCGACTGCGCCTACAAGCTTCAGGAATTCGGCGGCACGCCGCGGCGCAAGCGCTCGGAGGGCAAAGCGACCTGGCCGGGGCGCAAGCAGGTCTGGCGCAACTACGACGCCGAAGGCCGCATGCGCGGCGACGTCCTCTCGATCGAAACCGACAGGCACGACGGCGAGACGCTGATTGTGCCGGTGATGCGTGGCGGCAAGCGCATCGGCGCCGCCGAAAGCCTTGCCGATATGCGCGCCCGGGCCGCGCGCGAGCTTGCGCGCCTCCCCGCTCCGCTCGGCAGGCTCGAGCCCGGGCACGACTATCCGGTCACTGTCGCCGACACCCTGGTGGCGCTCGCCCGCGAGGCCGACCGCGCCATCGCAGGCTGACGTTGCGCCGCCGCCATGGCCGGCCCCGGAACGCTTATCACCCGTGCACCGTTCCTTCTCCATCCAACGGGAGGGGACCATGCACGCCGTGCGTATCCATTCCTTCGGCGACGCTGATGTCTTGAAGGTCGAGGAGGTGCCGCCGCCCGAGCCGAAGGACACGGAGATCGTCGTGCGGGTGATGGCGGCGAGCGTCAATCCGGTCGACTACAAGATCCGCTCCGGCAAATATCCCCTCGTGAAGCAGGACCAACTGCCGAAGGTGCTCGGCCGCGACGTGTCCGGTGTGGTCGAACGCGTCGGCGCCGGCGTGCGCAAGTTCAAAAAGGGCGACGCCGTCTACGCCATGCTCCGCAGCGAGGTGGGCGGCTACGCGGAATATGCCATCGTCACCGAGGACGAGGCGGCAAAGAAGCCGAAGCAGCTCGATTTCGTCCAGGCCGCGGCCGTGCCGCTTGCCGCGCTCACCGCCTGGCAGGGCCTGTTCGACCAGGGCGGCCTGAAGGCCGGGCAGCGCGTGCTGATCCACGGCGGCACCGGCGGCGTCGGTCATTTCGCCATCCAGTTCGCCAAGGCCAGGGGCGCGTGGGTCGCGACGACCGTCTCGGGCAAGGACATGGAACTCGCGCGCCAACTCGGCGCCGACCAGCCGATCGACTACACGGCGGAGAAATTCGAGGACGCGGTGAACGACATCGACCTCGTCTACGACCTGATCGCCGGCGAGACGCAGAAGCGGTCCTTCGCGGTGCTCAAGGACGGCGGCACACTGATCTCGACCTTGCAGAAACCGGACGAGGCCGAGCTCGCCCGCCGCCACGCGCGCGGCGCGCACTATCTGGCGAAGCCGAATGCCGCGCAGCTTTCGGAGATCGCCACGCTCATCGACGCCGGCAAGGTCCGCGTCGTCATCGACGCGATCTATCCGCTGGAGCAGGCCGCACGCGCGCATCGGCACATGGAAGACGACCACATTGCCGGCAAGGTGGTGTTGCAGGTCGCGGCGTAGCTGATAGGCCGCTCATCTCTCCGGTGTCGTCAAAGGGCTTGTCCCGGTGACCCCGTTGAGAAAGGCACTGCGGCCTCCTAAGCGAGATGGCCGGGACAGGCCCGGCCATGACAAAATCGGAAGGCGCGGCTAGCCCGCCGTCCCCGCCCTGTTCCAGCCGCGTGCGCCTTCGCCGTAAACCTCGTGGCCGGTGTCGGTGACGATCACCGTGTCTTCCAGCTTGATGAAGCCGCGCACCGGGTGGAGCAGCGTCGTCTCGACCGAGACGACCATGCCGGCCTCGAGCGGCTCCTCGGCATATTCGTTCGGATAGGGCACCGGCCCGCGCGGCGCGAGCCGCGGGCCTTCGTGGCTGACCATGCCCATGCCGTGCGCGAGGAAGTCGATGTGATTGTGGTGCTTGGAGCGCGACACGACCGGCGCGGCCGCGGCGTAGATCTCCTTGCCCATGGCGCCGGCGCGGATCGGCTTCATCGCCGCGCGCTGCATGGTCTCGATCTCGCCGAGCAGCTCGACGAGCTCCGAATCCGGCTCGCCCTGGATCGCCATGCGGCAGACGTCGCCGATGTAGCCGCGGTAGTTGCCGCCGCTATCGATCGACATGATGTCGCCCTTCTCCCAGCGCTGGTCCGACGGCGCGCGGTTCATGCTGGTGCCGGCGGTGATCAGGCAATATTCGAAGGTCATCCCGCGATTGGTTTCCTCGCGGCGCAACGCCTCGACCACCTCGGCCTTGGTCGTGCCGGGCTTCGACGCGGCGATCACGGCCTTCATCGAGTCGATGACCGCTTCCGAGGCGTATTTCAGAAGCTTCAATTCTTCCGCCGACTTCTTCACGCGCTGGCGCTCGAGCACGTAGAGCGCGTCGACCCAGTCGGCATTCGGGAAGGCGGCGCGCAGCGTGTTGGCGGCGTCGTACGGCAGGAAGCCGAACTCGGCGGCGATGCGTTTCGTCGCAAGACCCGCCTTCTTCATGTAGTCGACCGCCTTCTGCATGGCGTCGACGGAGCCGGCGGAATTGGTCTGCGTCTCCGGCGTCCAGAGCGGGCTCACCTCGTGCTGGAACTTCTCCAGACGGTGGCCGATATAGGCGGCCTTCTCGGGGTGCCCTTTCGGATAGACCAGCACCGGCAGGTAGCGGGTGATGCCGGTCGCATCCATGTAGTCGAAGAAATTGGCGCGGTGCCCGCCGAGCAGGTACTGCACGTTGTGCTTCGAGGTCGCGACGACGACGTCGATACCGGCGGCGTCCATCAGCCGGTCGAGGCGATGGTGATCGAAGGGGATGGCGAGGCCGCTCGCCGGCTTGGCGCTGATGTTCATCGGGCTGGGCTCCCTCATGACGGCGGGGTCGTATGCCGTCCCGCCTGTCAACGCCGAGAGCCTAGCGCAGATGCAGGCCGTTCGTCAGCCGGGACCTCTCGTCTGTCGTCCCCTCGAAATCTTGCCGTCACCCTGAGGAGCCGTCGCGCAGCGACGGCCTCGATGGGTCTGTGAGTCACAGGTCCTTCGAGGCCCGTGCGCGAAATGCGCACGGCGCCTCAGGACGACGGCCGGCGCAGCGCAGCACAAATTCTTTGACTAGGACTGTTGACACATTCGCCGGAATGTGGATTATCGTCCTGTCCTGCTCTTCGAGGGGCGTCGTCATGGGACGCCGTGAAGACGGAGCAGCGGTGAGAAACGGGGCGGAGATGTGCCTCGATCTCACCGGGTCGGCCAAGCGGGGAAATCCCGCCGTCGGCTGATGCGGCGCCGCGGGCCGGAGGCGAACGTAGCCTCTGGCACCCGGGCGATGGCGGGGCTCCGCTCCCGGGCAATAGGACCCGGCGCCAGGAGCTGGCTGACAGGCGTGGCTGGTCCACGTTCTCGAAAGCGCGGCCCGCACATCGTGAGAACGCCGCTGTGGAGCGCCGGGAGGCGCCTCGTTCCGATGAGGAGCGAGGGGACGCCTCGCAAGCGTCCCATCGAGCGGCCTCGCCCGCCGCTCACCGGGGGTTTCGCACACCCCCGCGTCTGCCGGCGCTCCGCTCCCCTCGATCGGGAGCGAGGAATTGGACTTTGCGACGAGGGCCTGCCCGGGGCCGACCAAAGAATACGGGCGATGGCGCGTGGCTGTTTGACAGTTGAATCGGAGATGAGCGCGCCAAATCTCTCCCGTCGTCCTGAGGCGCGAGCGAAGTGAGCTTCGAAGGACCTGTGAGCCCGAAAGATTCGAAATCGAGAGACAGAGATCCTTCGAGGCTCGTGTGCTGACGCACGCTTCGCGCCTCAGGATGACGGTAAAGCGCCTACTGCGGCGGCGCGCCGATCAGCACCAGCGCCACGAGGCCGACAATGCCGACGATCAGCCCGAGCAGGAACACGCGCAGCGCGTGCCAGCGCCGCCGCCGGCGCTCGACGCGCAGCACGGTCTGCGCCACGGGCCGCCCTTCGTCGTCGGCGAGGGCCCGCTCGCGCTCGATCAGACGCCGCGCGACATAGCGCGTCACGGCCTGCCTGATGTCGGCGATCTCGTAGCTCTCGGCGAGCACCGCGCGGCCGTAGCGCGTGTCCTGGACGAAACGGTACTGCCGCTTGTCGCCGCCCATCACGACATGGGCGATGACATCGACCCACAGCCGCGGCACGTCGCCGCGCGAAATGCCTCGGTCGAACAATTCGACGTCGGCAGGAATGTCCTTGAAAACCGGATCGAGCGCCTCATTGAGCAGTTCGAGACGCGCCAGCTCGGCGTCGCGCAGGTCGACGATGACGGCCGAACGCTCGGCCGCCTCGATGCGCGCTTCGCGCACGGCGTCCTTGAGGTCCGAAGCGGCGGTCTCGTCCGCCGCGGGTTTTTCCCGACGTCCAAACATGACGGTTAATCTAGCAGGCCGAATCGGCCCCGGCAAAGCCGGGAACGGCGCGTTTTCAAAGGCTTTGCTGGTTAACGCGACGCTTTCAGGCCGTATTTCACGCCCCAGCCGAGGCCCGCCTCGGTGGCCGCGCGCGGCCGATATTCGGCGCCGATCCAGTGCGGATAGCCCAGCCGGTCCATCTCGGCGAAGACGAAGGGATAGTTGATCTCGCCGTCGGCATCCGGCTCGTGCCGCACCGGCACCTGCGAGCACTGGATGTGCGCGATCAGCGGCTGGTACTTCTTGAAGCGTTCGATGATGTCGCCGCCGACGATCTGCACATGATAGAAATCGTACTGGATGAACACGTTGTCGCTGCCGACCTTGCCGATGATGTCGGCGGCATGTTCGACCTGATAAAGAAAATAATTCGGGATGTCGCGCGGATTGATCGGCTCGATGTAGAGCTTGATGTTCTTCGCCGCGGCCTGGTCGGCGGCGCGTTTCAAATTCTCGACGAAGACGGCTTCCGCCTCGCGGCGCCGGTCCGGCGGCACCATGCCGGCGAGGCAATGGATCGCAAGGCCGCCGACCGTGCTGACGTAATCGAGCGCCTGCGCAAACGATTCTTTCCAGTCGCACTCGCGGCCCGGTACTGCGCCGAGGCCGAACTCGCCCTCGCGTCCCTGCGGCGTGTTGATGCCGAGCACTTTGAGATTGTTGCGCTCGACCGCGCGTCTGTAATCGGCCGCCGGCACGTCGGGAAAGCGGCCCTCGATCGCCTTGAAGCCGCAGGCCGCGGCCGCGTCGATACGCTGCAGCAGGGGTCGGTCGAGGAACAGGTAGCCGAGATGCGCGGAGAAGCGAGGCATGCGTTTTCCAACCTTGCGCGACTGATGTGATGGCTATTTAGTGCAGGTCCCGCTCGCAAAGACAAATCAGACCATGGCCGCCAATTCCGCCTTCCACATTGCCGTATTACCCGGAGACGGAATCGGCCACGAAGTCATGAAGCCTGCGCTCGACGTACTGCGCCGCATCGAGGCGACGACGCCCGGCCTGTCGTTCCGCTATACGGAGGCCCCGGCCGGGGCCGAGGAGTACAAGGCCACCGGCAAGTCGATGTCGGCGTCGACCGTCAAGCTGTGCGAGACCGCCGACGCGATATTGCTCGGGGCTTGCGGTCTCCCAAGCGTGCGATACCCCGACAACACCGAGATCATGCCGCAGGTCGAATTGCGCTTCATCTTCGACCTTTACGCCGGCGTGCGTCCGGCGCGGCTCATCCCCGGCGTCCCCTCCCCCATCGTCGGCGCACACGAGAAGGGCATCGATTTCGTGCTCATCCGCGAATCCACGGAAGGCCTGTTCGCCTCCATGGGCAAGGGCGTGACGACGAAGGACGACGCACGCGAGACCCTGGTCGTCACGCGCAGCAAGACCGAGCGGCTGTTCGACTTCTCGCTCAGGCTCGCCGAGCGACGCAAGGCGCGCGGCAAGCCCGGCAAGCTGTCGCTGGTCGACAAGGCGAACGTGTTCAAGGCGTTCAACTGGCAGCGCGACATCTTCAACGAGCGCAAGGCGAAGTTTCCGAACGTCGAGACCGAGATGGTCTATGTCGACGCCTGCGCCGCGATGATGGTGCTGCGGCCGCAGCGGTTCGACGTCATGGTCATGGAGAACATGTTCGGCGACATCCTGTCCGATCTCGCCGCGGGCCTGATCGGCGGCTTGGGTATCGCGCCGTCGGCCGACATCGGCGACACGCATGCCGTGTTCCAGCCCTGCCACGGCACGGCACCCGACATCATGGGTCAGGGCAAGGCCAATCCGACCGCGATGATCCTGTCGGCCGCGATGATGCTCGACTGGCTCGCCGACAAGCACGACCATCCGGTCGCGGCCGAAGCCGCGCAGCGCATCGAGGGCGCGGTCGACAAGGCCTATGCGGCGGGCCTCAGGCCGATGGAATATGGCGGCAGCGACGGCACCGCGGCGATCTCGAAAGCGGTGATGGCGGCGCTGGGCTAGAGCCCGACTAATCCACCGATCGCTTTCAGGAACGCGTCGGGCTGCTCGAGCGGCGGACAATGGCCGCAGCCCGGCAACTCGACATACTTCGCGCCGGTGACTTTCTCCGCGATCTCCTTGTTGAGCGCCGGCGGGGTCGCCTGGTCGTGCTCGCCGCAGACGACGAGCGTCGGCACCTTCAGATGACTCAGGAGCGGCACGAGGTCGGTCTCCTGCAGGATGCGGCACGCCGCCTGGAAGCCCTTCGGGTCGATGCCGAGCAGCACCTTCTTGCGCTCGTCGATTTTCTCCGGATGCGCGGCGAGATAGGCCGGCGAATAGACGCGCTTGGCCGCGATCTCGGCCACGGTGCCGAGGCCGCCTTGCGCGACCTTGTCCGCCATCACCGCGAACTGCGCGCGTCCTTCCGGCGGGAAGCAGGCGGCCGCGTCGCTCACTACGAGCCGCGATATGCATTCGGGATGGGCAATGGCGAAGGCGAGCGCGAGCGTGCCGCCGAAGCCGTTGCCGATCAGCACCGCGTCCTTGGCGATGCCGAACTCCAGGAAGCCGTCCTGCACCGTGGCGACGTAGGCGTCGAGCAGCGCCAGCACCGGCGGCTGCGAGCCGTGGAAGCCCGGCAGGTTGATGAGCGTGACGCGGTGCTTTTCGGCCAGCTTCGGCAGCACCGGATCGAAGGCATGCCGGTCGGCAAGCAGAGAATGCAGCACGACAATGTCTGGCCCGTTGCCGGTGCGCACCGCCTTCAGCGCGCCGTGTCCGGCCGCGAGTTCTTGCATCTGCATCCACCATCTCCCTGCTTCATTTTCCGGACGCCGAAAGCGTTGGGCACCGTCCCGCGGGCCCGGATCATAACGCGCAGGGTCGCATTCATTTCCATCCTGTGCAAAGCTGCAGCCAACGGCAAACGCGGCACGATACCGCGCGGCGGCGGGCATTCGCCGCACGACAAGCCGATATGGGAGGACCATCAAATGCCGAACATCGCAACCGGATTCCGTCGTCTCGCCGCCGCCGCGCTGGGGCTGGCGGCCAGCAGCCTCTTTGCGGGGGGAGCCACCGCCCAGACCTACGGCATCGCCACGATGCAGCCGGGCACGCTCAGCCACACCAGCGCCTCGGCTATCGCCAAGGTGCTCAAGGAGAAAGGCGCGCTGAACGTGCTGGTGCAGCCGACCGCCGGCGAGACCACCCTTATCCCGATGGTCAACCACGGCGAGGCCGATCTCGGCATCGCCAACATCTTCGAGATGGAGAACGCCAAGAAGGCCAATCCCGACCTGCGGCTGATCGGCTCGCTGCATTCGCTGCGCGGCGCTTTCTGGGTGCGCAAGGACACGCCGATGAAGACCATCGCCGACCTCAAGGGTAAGCGCGTGGTCCTTGGCTTCTCGGCGATGCGCACGATCGACCCGATGATCAAGGCGATCCTGGCGACCGGCGGCCTGACCGAGGCCGACGTCAAGCCGGTGCTGGTCCCGAACGTGGTGCGCGGCGCCGACGACTTCGGCAACGGCGCGGCCGACATGTTCTTCTTCGCCTTCGGCGCCGCCAAGGTGCGCGAGATCGACGCCACGGTCGGCGGCATCCGGGCGCTCGAGATCCCGGAGAGCGGCATGGCGGCGGCGAAGAAGATCCTCGCCGACGGCTATCTGTCGCCGGCGCAGCCCGGGCCGTTCTTCGTCGGCGTCGATCACCCGATGGGCGTCTACACCTGGGACAACATGATCTTCACCAACGCCAAGGTGAAGGACGAGATCGTCTACAAGATGATCGACACGCTGGAGAAGAACAAAGCCGACCTCGTCGCCGTGGCGCCGGCCTTGCGCGAGTTCAGCGCCGCCGGCCTCTACAAGAGCTATGATTTGCCCTACCACCCGGGCGCGCTGAAGTACTTCAAGGACCACAACATCGCGGCCAAGGCGGTCCAGTGAGCGAAAACCATGCGATCGAGGCGGCGCCTGCCGGCGCCGTCTCGCGGCCGGTCCGCATCGCGACCGATCTTCTGCAGGCCGTCCTTCTGATCTGCGTCGTCGGCTGGGCGCTCGACCTGCCCCGGCGGCTCTTCGGCGCCTCCTTCTACACCGAGCAACTGCTGGCGGTTTCGCTCGGCTTGAGCCTCGCTCTCTCCTTCATCAGCGCGCGGCTCAGGCCGGCGTGGCTCGGCTGGCTGGCTGCGGCGGTGGCGCTCGCCATCTGCGGCTACATCGCCTTGCGCTACGAGACGCTGACGCTGTCCATTGCGCTCATGCCGACCGATGGCATTATCGGCAGCGCCATCTTGATCCTGCTGGTGCTGGAGGCGACGCGGCGCTCGGCCGGCGGCATCCTGGTCATCATCATTCTCGTCATCTGCGCCTACGTCTTCATCGGCCCGCACATGCCGGGCGATTTCGCCACGCGGCCGGTGTCGCTGTCGCGGCTGCTTGTCTATCTCGGCATCGACACGAACGGCATGATCGGCAACATCCTGTCCGTCGCGGTGCTCATCGTCGTGCCGTTCACGCTGATGGGCCAGGTCCTCGGCCGCACCGGCGGCGCCCATTACTTCGCCGACCTCGCCATGTCGGCGATGGGCAATTTCCGCGGCGGCGCCGCCAAAATCGCTGTGGTCGGCTCGGCCCTTTTCGGCATGATTTCCGGCGCGGCCGTCAGCAACGTGATGGCCGTCGGCATCGTCACCATCCCGCTGATGTCGCGCTCCGGCTTCTCGCGCACGCGTGCGGCGGCGATTGAGGCGGTCGGCTCGACCGGCGGCCAACTGATGCCGCCGGTGATGGGCGCCGCGGCCTTCATTATGGCCGAATTCCTGCAAGTGCCGTACGGCAGCGTCGTGATCGCGGCGACCATCCCTGCGGTCCTCTATTACGCTGCGCTGTTCATCCACGTCGACCTCGAAGCCGCCAAGCACGGGATCGGCCGCGCGCAAGTCGATGAGATGCCGCCGTTCCGCGAAGTCTTGCGATCGGGCTGGCATTTCCCGATCCCGATCGCTTTCCTGATCTCCACGCTGGTCTGGCCGGAATACTTCCAGATCCCCATCGAGCGCGCGGCGATCTATTCGACGGCCATGCTGATCGTGCTGAGCATGGCGTTCGGCTACCGCGGCACGCGCGTCACGCCGGCCGAGATGCTGCGCGCCGTGCTCGATACGGGCCGCGCCGCGCTCGACATCATCCTGATCGGCGCCGCTGCCGGCATGGTGGTTGGCGCGCTTAACATCTCCGGAATCTCGTTCGGGTTGACGCTGCAGCTCATCGAGCTCAGCGGCCAGAACCTGTTCGCGCTGCTGGTGCTCACCGCGATCATCAGCATCATCCTCGGCATGGGCATGCCGACCGTCAGCGTTTATGTGCTCACCGCCTCGCTGCTCGCGCCGTCGATCGTCAAGCTCGGCGTGTCGCCGATGGCGGCACACATGTACGTGATGTATTTCGGCATGCTGTCGATGATCACGCCGCCGGTCGCCATCGCCGCCTACGCGGCGGCGAACATCGCGCGGGTGTCGGGATGGACCGCGGGTTGGACCGCGGTGGTTGTCGGCTGGAGCACGTTCTTCATTCCGTTCCTGTTCGTGACCGAGCCCAGCATGCTGATGAACGACACGGCGCTGTCGATCGGCTGGAATTTTGCCCGTAACATCCTCGGCATCTTCGTCGGCACCGCCGGTATTGTCGGCTTCGCCTTCTCGCCCCTCGGCGTGCCGATGCGCATCGCCTTCGGCGCTTCGGCGCTGGCGATCCTGATCCCGCAGCACGCCTTCCCCGGCGCCGAATTTCTGGATTGGTTCGGGCTCGGCGGCGCGATTGCGGTGCTCGCATTCAACTGGATGCAAAGCCGGACGCAAAAGCAAACGGCCCCGCAAGCCGCGGGGCCGTAACTCAGTCGACGGCGCGGGTCGTTAGTTCCCTTCCCGCCAGATGCCGAGCGCTTCCTGCGCGGGCTTATCGGAGATCGAGAACAGCACCGCGTCGTCCTTGCCGGCGACGTTGTGCTGATAGCGCTTCCATGGCGGCACCACGAACACGTCGTTGACGCCCCATTCGAACGGCTTGCCGTCGATGATTGTCGTGCCGGTGCCTTCGGCGACGCAGAATACGGTGCCGTCGGTCGAACGGTACGGCTCGCCCTTGAAGCCAGCCGGCAGGAGCGACAGGTTCGCGCCCATGGTCGGGATCACCGGGCCGCCATTGATCGGGTTGGCATAGCGCACGCGCGCGCCGTGACGCTTGTCGACGTCGCCGGTTTTCTTCAGACGCTCGAGGATCGGCTTCATCTTGGCGTAAGGATAGTTGATGACCGGCGTGCGTAGCGTCTGCGCCGGCGCACCGTCCGGCAGGACGCCCATCGCGTAGCGCTCGAACGAGTCACCGTCCTCGTGATTGACGTTCTGCATCTTGTCGTCGAAGTGGTGCGCGAACGACGCCTGGAAGTGATTGACCGTCGGCATGTCGAGCACGTCGAGCCACATGACCGGCTCCTTGCCCGGATTGCCGTGGTCGTGCGGCGCCCAGTTCGCGGTGATGATGAAGTCGCCATGCTCCATCTGCGACTTCTCGCCCTCGACCGCAGTGTAGGCGCCCTTGCCCTTGAGCACGAAGCGGATGGCGGAGGCGACGTGCTGGTGCGCCTCGGCGACCTCGCCCGGCATGATGAGCTGGATGCCGGCGAACAGCGAATTGGTGATGCGCGACTTGCCCGGGTCGCCCGGGTTCTCGAGCACGAGCACGCGGCGCTCGGCCTCCTCGGCAGTGATGACGTCGCCGGCTTCCAGCATCAGCTTCTCGACCTGCGGGAACTTCCACAGCGCCGGGACCATCTGCGTCTTCGGCTCGGGCGTGACGAGGCCCTTCAGCACCTCCCACAGCGGCGCGAGGTGAAACTCGGAGATCTTGTCGTAATAGGCCTGCCGGGCGTTCTGGATGTTGTGCTTGGGGTCGGCGTGGGCCGTGGCGGTCGCCATGCGATTTCCTCCAAAGGAAGCCGATAGTTTGCTTTGAAACCACTATACCGGATCGGCGGGCGGGCGGAAATGCCCGATTGGACGGCCCGCCATGCGCGCCGCCGTCAGTTGTTGACCGAGCCGCCGTCCACCACCAGCGATTGACCGGTGACGAAGTCGCTGTCGGACGAGGACAGGAACACCAGCGCGCCGACGAGGTCCTCCGGATAACCGTCGCGCTTGAAGGCGCGCGAATTGCGCACCGGCACGCGCTCCTCCTCGACGTGCGTCGCGTTCTCGAGCCCGGTGTCGCTCAGGATATAGCCCGGCGACAACGAGTTGACCGCGATGTTGTGGGCGCCGAGCTCGCGCGACAGCGCGCGGGTGAAGGCGAGCATCGCGCCCTTCGAGGTGACGTAAGGCAGCATGCGCGGCACGCCCTTATAGGCAGCGCCCGAGGCGATATTGATGATCTTGCCGCTCTTCTGCTTGATCATATGCGGCGACACGTGACGCACCATCAGGTACGGCCCGCGCACGTTGATCGCCATGACCTTGTCCCACACCTCGGCGTCCCATTCGTTGAAATTGCGTGGGCTGAGCTTGGCGTAGAGCGCGGCGTTGTTGACCAGGATATCGATGCGGCCGAAGCGTTCGGCCGTCTTCGCCACCAGCGCTTTCACCGAAGCTTCGTCGGCGACGTCGAAGCGCTCCGCGACCGCCGCGTCCTTGCCGTGCTTGCCGCAGATCTCCGCCGCGATCGCCGCGCCGTCCTCGATGTCGGCGATCATCACGCGCGCACCGGCGGCCGCAAGCGCCCGCGAATAATGCGCGCCGATGCCCTTCGCGCCGCCGGTGACGATCGCGGTCTTGCCCTCGAGTTTGCTCATGCGCGCAGGCCTCCCGTCTCTTGTCATCGCCGGGCTTGACCCGGCGATCCCGCTTAGGCGAGCACTGTTGCGTACCCAAGCGGGGTGCCCGGGACAAGCCCGGCCATAACAGAGTAGATCATCATGCCCAACGACATTGCCGACCGCCTCGCCATCCGCGACATCGTGGAGAACTGGGTGCTGTGGCGCGACGCGCGGCAGTGGGACCGCTTCCGCACGCTCTGGCACGCCGAGGGGCGGATGTGGGCGACCTGGTTTCAGGGCACGTTCGAGGAGTTCATCGCCGTCAGCCAGCAAGGCTACGAGCGCGGCGCGCGCATCCATCACATGCTCGGCGGCACGACGATCGATATCGAGGGCGCGCGCGCCATCGCCCGTACCAAGGTCGAGATCGCGCAGCGCGGCATGGTCGAGGGCGCGCTGTGCGACGTCACTTGCTGGGGCCGCGCCTACGATTTCCTCGAGAAGCGCGACGGCCGCTGGGGCATCGTGCTGCGCCGGCACACCTACGAGAAGGATCGACTCGATCCGGTCGCGCCCGGTGCGTCGGTGACGCTCGATGCCGCCCTGCTCGCGCAATTCCCCGAAGGCTATCGCCACCTCGCCTATCTACAGGCGAAGGCGGGCTATCAAGTGAAGCGCGATCTGCCCGGCCTCGACGGGCCGGCGCTCGCCGCCATCGATGACGACGCCGCGCGCTGGCTCGCCGGCGGCAGCCTCTAGCCGCGCGCGACGAGACGTGCGATTTGAGTGCGCCGCGCACGCGGACCGACTTTCCAAGGGGGAAACCTGCAAATGACCAGCGCGCTGTTCTCGCCGATCACCATGCGCGGCCTGACGCTGCCCAACCGCGTCGTCGTCTCGCCCATGTGCCAGTACAACTCGACCGACGGCTCGGCCAATGACTGGCATCTGATGCACCTCGGCCAGTTCTCGCTCGGCGCAGCGGCGCTGGTCATGACCGAGATGACTAACGTCAATCCGGTCGGCCGCATCACGTACAAATGCGCCGGTCTCTATTCCGACGACAACGAGAAGGCGATGAAACGCGTCATCGACTTCTGCAAGCAGTACGGCATCGCCAAGCAGGGTCTGCAGGTCGGCCACGCCGGGCGCAAGGGCTCGACCCAGCCGCCGGCGCTCGGCGCCAAGCCGTTGACCAAGGAAGAAAACGCCTGGGAGACCGTCGCGCCGTCGGCGATCCCGTTCGGCGAGGGCTGGCATACGCCGCACGCGCTGACCCAGGGCGAGATGAAGGACCTGATCAAGGATTACGTTTCGACCGTGCAGCGCGCCGAGCGCATCGGCTACGACGTCATCGAGATGCACGGCGGCCACGGCTACCTGATCCACCAGTTCCTGTCGCCGCTCGCCAACCAGCGCACGGACGAATACGGCGGCAGCGTGCAGAAGCGCATGCGCTACCCGCTCGAAGTGTTCGAGGCGATGCGCAAGGCGTGGCCCTCCGACAAGCCGATGGGCATCCGCGTCTCGGCAGTCGATTGGGTCGACGGCGGCACCACCATCGAGGACACGATTGCGTTCGCGCACGAGCTCAAGGCGCTTGGCTGCGACTACATGGACGTGTCGTCCGGCCAGGTCGATGCGCGGCAGAAGATCCCGTTCGCGCCCGGCTACAACGCGCCGTTCGCCGAAGCCGTGCGCAAGGCGACCGGCCTGCCGACCATGTCGGTCGGCCTCATCACCGGGGCGCAACAAGCCGAAGACATCGTCGCCTCGGGCAAAGCCGACTTCATCTGCATCGGCCGCGGCGCGATGTGGGACCCGCGCTGGGCCTGGCACGCGGCGGAAGAGCTGGGCGCCGAGGCGCCCTACGCGCCGCGCACCATGCCGTGCCATCCCAAGATGCGGCCGCAGATATTCCCGAAGCGGGCGGCTTGATCTTGCACCTCTCCCCGCTTGCGGGGAGAGGTCGACGCGCCTGAGCGAAAGCGAAGACGCGTCGGGTGAGGGGCATTATCAATCGAGCGAGCGCCATGAAGCGCCCCCTCATCCGGCTCGCTTCGCTCGCCAGCCTCTCCCCGTAAACGAGGGAAAAAGTTACGCCTTCACCCGCTCGATGAACTTTGCAAAACCGGCAAGCTGCTGCTGGACGAACTTGCGCGTCGTCTCGTCGGTGAGCTTGAGGTCCTTGTCGAACTTGTTCTGCGCCACCGACACGATCACCTCCGGCGTGCCGAAGATGAAAGCGTTGAGGTAGGTGAACATCATGCGCATGTGATACTGCATGCGCGAGCCGCCGAGCGGGCCCTGCGAGCAGGACTGGATCGCCACCGGCTTCTCCTTGAACGGCTGATCCTTCATCCGCGACACCCAATCGATCGCGTTCTTCAGCGCGCCGGGGATGGTCCAGTTGTATTCCGGCGAGACGACGATGACGCCATCGGCTGCGCGGATCGCCGCCGCGAGGTCCTCCGCGGCCGGCGGAAAGCCCGACGCTTCCTGGATGTCGGAATTGTACATCGGCATGGCGTCGTAGGCCGGCGCTGAAATGAGCGTCATGCCCGGCGGCGCCAGCTCCGGCAGCGCGCGCGTCAGCGCGGCGTTGTAGGAGCCCTTGCGGAGCGATCCGCAGATGACGAGCACTTTGACTTGGTCGGCCATGTCTTCCTCATTCTCGAAAGGCGGGGGGCAACGTGCCCCCGCTTAATTTGGTTCAAGCCCGGCGGTATCGCGGACCTTTCGCCATTTCTCGACCTCATCGGCAAGATGCCGGCCGAACGCGTCGGGGCCGACGAGATTGACGACGGCGCCGGCCTTGGCGAGCTGCTCGCGCACCGCAGGCCGCGACAGCACCTCCTTGATGGCGGCGTAGGTCTTGTCGACGATCGGCTTCGGCGTGCCGGCGGGATAGACCCAGCCGTACCAGCCGACCACGGCGTAGCCGGGAACGCCGGATTCCGCGACCGTCGGCACGTTCGGAATGGTCGGCCAGCGCTCCGTCGAGCCGACCGCGAGGATCTTCAGGTTGCCGGCCTGTACCTGCCCCTGCACCGCGTGCACGAGCTCGACGCCGTAGTCGACCTGGCCGGCAAGCAGCGCCGTCATGAGCGCCGGCGTGCCGCGAAACGGAATATGCGTGACCTTGATGCCGGTCATCTGCGCAAGAAGCTCGCCGGCGAAATGCTGCGTCGAACCGACGCCGACGCTGGCGAAATTGAGCTTGCCCGGCGAAGCCTTGGCCAGCGCCACGAGGCCCTTGATGTCGTTGGCGGGGAAATCCTTGCGCGCGACGACGACGAAGCCCGAGTTGGCGACCATGGCGACGGCGGCGAAGTCTTTCACCGCGTCATAAGGCTGCGCCTTGAGCATCACCGCCGAGATCGTGTGGCCGGTGCTGATCATCGTCGCGGTGTAGCCGTCCTTCGCCGCCTTGGCGACGTCGTTCGACGCGATCGTGCCGCCGGCGCCCGGCTTGTTCTCGATCACGATCGACTGGTGCAGCAGTTCCGACAGCGGCTGTGCGATGATGCGCGCGACGATGTCGGTGCCGCCGCCGGCGCCGAAGCCGACCAGCAGCCGGATCGGCCGGTCGTTCGGCCATTCGGCGTGCGCCGTCGCGACGCTTGACGCAAAGACGGCGGCCGTCATGGCCGCCGCCAGCATGATCTTCTTCATGACATCCTCCCTTAACCGTCGCGCGTGGACCGCGCTTCTTGTCGGTATCAGGGAACGTTGCGCCCCCGGCCCTGTCAAGCCGGGGCGCGCTTACTTCTCGTCCTCGATCGGGTTGCGCAGCGTACCGATGCCCTCGATCTCCACCTCGGCGACGTCGCCGGCCTTCATCCAAACCGGCTCCGGCTTGCGCGCATGGCCGACGCCGGACGGCGTGCCGGTGAAGAGGATGTCGCCCGGCTCGAGCGTGATGCCTTCCGAGAGGTAGACGAGCGATTCCGCCACCGGAAACATGAACAGGTCGGTGTTGGACGACTGCATGGTGTTGCCGTTCAACCGCGTCTGGATCTTGAGGCCCTTGCCGCCCTTCGGCAGCTCGTCGGCGGTGACCATCCACGGGCCGATTGCGCCGGTCCGGTCGAAGTTCTTGCCCATGCCCCACTGCGTGGTGTGGCGCTGGTATTCGCGGATCGAGCCTTCGTTGCCGCAGGCATAGCCGGCGACGCAGTCTGTCGCATTCTCCAGCGTCAGATGCTTGGCGCGCTTGCCGATAATCACCACCAGCTCGCCTTCGTAGTCGAACTGGATCGACTTCTTCGGCCGCATCAGCGGCTGCAAGTGGCCGGTCAAAGAGGACGCCATGCGGAAGAAGATCGACTGAAATTTCGGGATGTTGTCGCGCTGCGGGCCTTCTTTCACGTGGTCGAGGTAGTTCAGGCCGAGGCAGATGATCTTGCCGGGCTTCGCGACCGGCAGCGTGAAGGTGAGGCTGGCCAGCGGCCGGCGCGCCGAAGCCGGCGCCTTCTTCGCCAGCTCGCCGAGCGGCTTCAGGTCGCCGTTGCTCGAGCGCAGATATTCGCCGAGGTCGCTCGGAATGGAGGCGTCGACCGCCTGTAAATCGACGACATCGTCACCATCGAGCACACCGAGCCGCGCGCCGCCGCTCGTCTGGAAACCGACAATCTTCATCGCGTGTCCACCTTCTCACAATCCGGCGCGTCGCGGCCGGGCGGCGGAGGCTTAGCGCAGGCGAGGCTTCAGGGGAAGGTCACGGCGCCGGCCGCGGCCGCGGCGGCTCTTCGGCGTAGGTGAAGGCCTGGACGGAGAAATAGCCGTTGGCGTCGGTCCACACGCCGTCGGGCAGCCAGCCCACGCCGCGGGCGAGCGCCCGCAGCGAGTCGACGGAATACTTGTAGCTATTCTCGGTGTGGATGGTCTCGCCCGCGCGGAAGTCGAAGGTCTCACACGCCACTCGCACCTTCTGGCGCTTGAGGCTCGCCAGATGCATCTCGATACGGCTGCGCTCGCGGTTGAAGAAGGCGTGATGCTCGAAGCATTCGAGACGGAAATTGGCGCCGAGCTCGCGGTTCATGCGCACGAGCAGGTTCATGTTGAATTCGGCGGTGACGCCGGCGGCGTCGTTATAGGCCGCATTGAGGATCTCGACCGGCTTCACGAGGTCGGCGCCGATGATGATCTTGGCGCCCGAGCCGAGCATCTTGCCGGCGTTGCGCAGGAACGAGGCCGCCTCGTGCGGCTCGAAGTTGCCGATCGTGGAGCCCGGGAAGAAGCCGACGCGCAGCGGCGCGTTGCGCGCGGCCTCGGGCAACTCGAACGGGTAACAGATGTCCGCCGCGACGGGCAGCACCGTGAGGCCCGGGAAATCCGCGCGCAACTCGGCCGCTTCCGCCTCCAGCATCTCGGCCGAGATGTCGACCGGCACATAGGCCGCGATGTGCGGCGCCGCGCCCAGCAGCAGGCGCGCTTTCTTGTTGGAGCCGCTGCCGAACTCGATGACCGCCGCGTTCTCCGGGATCAGCGCGGCGATCTCGCCCGCCTTCTCACGCAGGATCTCCATCTCGCAGCGCGTCGGATAGTACTCGGGCAGCTCGGTGATCTGCTCGAACAGCTCCGAGCCGCGCGTGTCGTAGAAGTACTTGGCGGGGATGTGCTTGGGCGTGGTGCTCAAGCCTTCGATGACGTCGCTCGCGAACGGCGACAAATCCTCGCGCTGCGGCGACGGACGGCGGGACCGGGCAAAGGCAACCATGAAACGCCTCTTACGTCTCTAATGTCACGGGTCAGACAAACTCGGCCAGCCGCACGCCGGTGAACTGCCAACGCGCGGACGGGTAAAAGAAGTTGCGGTAGCTCACACGCTCGTGACCCTCGGGCGTCGCGAGCGACGAGCCGCGCAACACCATCTGGCTCACCATGAACTTGCCGTTGTACTCGCCGAGCGCGCCCTCGGCGGCGCGGTAGCCCGGATAAGGCAGATAAGCGCTGCGCGTCCATTGCCAAGCGGTGCCGTAGGCATCGGCCATGAGGCCCGCGCGCGCCGCAATCTCCCACTCCGCCTCGCTCGGCAGGTGCTTGCCGGCGAAACGGGCGAAGGCCTCGGCCTCGTAATAGCTCACATGCAGAACCGGGGCCGCCGGATCGACCGGCTTCACGCCCGCAAGGGTCATCGTGTGCCAGCCGCCGTCTTTGTTGCGCCAGTAGCCGGGCGCCTGCCAGCCTTCGGTCTGCACCGCCGTCCAACCGTCCGACAGCCACAGCGACGGCGTCGCGTAGCCGCCAGCCTCGATGAAGGCGATCCACTCGGCATTGGTGACAAGATGGCGCGCAATGCGCATGTTCGCGATCAGCTCGTCGTGGAACGGCAACTCATTGTCGAAGCAGAAGCCCTTCCCCTCGTGACCGATTGCGTGAATGCCCTGCGGCACCGCGACAAAGCCGCGCGGACCGGCGGCTGCCTTCGGCGGCTGCCAATCCGGATCGTAGGCGGGATCGGTCGGATTCTGCGCGAAGGCGTGAATGATGTCGGTCAGCAGCAATTCCTGGTGCTGCTGCTCGTGGTGCAAACCGATCTCGAGAATCTCGAACACGCGCGGCGCATCGGCCTCAGCGACAGTCTCGATCAGCCGCGTCACCGCGGCGTCGACATGGGCGCGGTAGGCGGTGACATCGTCGGCGTTCGGCCGCGTGATCAGGCCGCGCTGCGGACGCGCGTGGCGCGGGCCGGCGGCGACGTAATAGGAGTTGAACAGAAACGGGAAACGCTCATCGAAGATCGCGTGGCCTTGCAGATGCGGCTTGAGCAGAAAGGTTTCGAAGAACCAAGTGACGTGCGCGCGATGCCACTTGGTCGGCGAAGCGTCCGCCATCGACTGCACGATCTGGTCTTCCGTCGACAGACGTGCCGCACGGCGCTCGGTCTCCCCACGCACCCTGAGAAAGGAGTCGCGCCAGCGCAGACGAGCCGAGTCGGTCCGCTCCGGCGAGGCAACTTGCGATACAGGCGACGTTATGCTCCGCGCCATGCGGACTCCCGGCTTGTTTTTCAGTGGCTTACCGTCTTACCGGCGAGAGCACGGTCCCCCGATCCGGTAGACGAAAGAAAGGCATAATTGTTCCATCGGCCGCCAGGAGCAACCCGGGGCCGACCTCGCCCGACCCGATGTGACCTGATTGTGATGACCGCCGAACGTCGGCCCGCGATCAGTCCTCGGCGGCGGGCTTGTCCGGCAGAAAGCCCCTGAACGCCCAGTTCGTCGCCAGCCCGAAGATCATGAGCGCGATCGGCGGCCCGAACAGCAGCACGGGGATCGCGAGCAGGTCGCCGGAATGCGAGAAGCCCTCGCGCAGCGCCCAGATCGTCAGGTAGACGCTCCAGCCCAGCACCCAAGCGCTCGAGGCGAGCACCCACAGCCGCCAGAGGCCGCGGCGCCAGTTGAAGGGCGGCGAGTTGTTGTCATTGGTTTGCCCGAGGCGCAGCCCGGGAAAGCGCGTGATCGACGCGGAGGACCGTGGCATCGCACTCACTCCGATCGCTGACAATGAAAGACGTAGCACGTCGTTCCAGCCGAGGAGACGAGCATCGCCTCCGATTTTGGTCAAGTCGCGGCGGAGCGCGTGGGAATTACCACATGCGCGCTCAGGCCTTTGCAGCCCAAGGCCGCCAATGCGTGGGGCGGATGTCGAGATGGCGGCGCGATACGGCGTCGATCCAGCCGTTCGATGTGCGCCGGCACGGGACGACGAGCGGGTGCTCACCATCCCTGTCGATGACGGCGACCTCGACGTCGCGGTCGTCGGGAGCGGCGATAATCTCTTTCCAATCGGGCATGGATGCGCTCAAAAAAAACGCG
>Ga0265342_10000933_pt1 | contig 29049 bp, 20 predicted proteins | sample 4CB327metaG_FD_203125 | JGI IMG/M metagenome (GOLD analysis project Ga0265342, IMG submission 203125) | Rhizosphere microbial communities from Carex aquatilis grown in University of Washington, Seatle, WA, United States - 4-CB3-27 metaG | ecosystem: Host-associated > Plants > Roots >... | reverse complement strand
GGACGGGACTTGAACCCGCGGCCTCCGGCGTGACAGGCCGGCGTTATAACCAAGCTTAACTACCACCCCATGTGACGGGCGAGAAACGCCCAACACGGGCGAGGATCTACCTGGGCTCGTCCGGGGTGTCAACAGAATGCGCGGTCGAAGGGCGCAGAAAGCGACAGCGAAAACGACCGCGTGACCGACGACGGCGGGAAGGACGTCGTGTTAGGGTGCGGACCCTCGGAGGTTCTTACATGCCCACGTCCCTGTCGCGCTCGACGTCGTCTCCCCGCCGGCTCCTCACCCTGCTCGCGCTCAGCTCGACCCTGGGCGTCGCGGGCGCGTACCTTCTCCCCCTCGGCTCGGCACGCGCGGACAAGCCGGCGCCGGCAGCTGGAGCCGCGGCGGCCAAGCCGGCCGAGGCGCCGAAGTGCAAGACCTGGGGTAGCAAGCCGCAATGCTGCGACCCGGCGGTGACCATGCACCTGACCAAGCAAGCCATCTACTCGGCGTGCGGCGAGTCGGACGCGACGTTCCTGGGCGAGCAGGGCTCGAAAGAGACCTGCAAGTACGTCTTCAAGGTCGAGGGCCAGAAGGAAGACGACACCTTCGTCCAGGTCTACGTCCCGGCGCAGAAAGAGGTCCCGAGCGAGCCCAACGACCCCTTCTTCCAGTGGAAGAAGGTAGGCAAGGTGTTCGTGACCGAGAAGGCAAAGTCGCCCAAGGCGGCGCCGATGATGGTGAACTCGACCGGTCTGTGGCTGCCCGCCAAGGGCTATTTCGTGAGCGTCAATGCGTCGACCAAGGTGTGCGACAAGGCCCAGGCGAAGCGCTTGGCCTCGAGCATGAAATAGCCGCCGATCCGGGGTCCTGGCCCGGAATCGCCGCCCCAATCAGGCCGCTCGAGGCACGGGCGCGCTATCCTACCTGCTGCTGCCGCCGACGCTGCTGCTGCTCTACGCCAGTCGTGGCGGTACCGACCTTGATTGGTCGCGGTCGAACATCTATCATCTTTTGATCTGAACGTGAGCACAGAGAAGACTCTTCCCGGCTACTCTCGATCTCACCGCGCGGTGGAAATTACCAGTATCGCCCTCGTCTTGGCGACACTCGTGATGATGGCGATCCGCGCGGGGCGCGCGATTGAGTCGACCGGCGACTGGATCTATCTCGGCTTTACGGCCCTGACGGGATATCTCACCGCCGACTTCCTGTCGGGGGTCGTGCACTGGGCGGGTGACACGCTCGGCGACGAGACCACGCCGTTCCTCGGCAAGAACTTCGTGATGCCGTTCCGGCAGCACCACGTGGATCCGAAGGAGATCGCGATGCATGATCTCATCGAGACCAACGGCAACAACTGCATCGTGGTGCTCGCGCCGCTGGTGATCGCGTACTTCGTGATGCCGAGCGAGACCGGCTTCTGGTTCTTCGCGTCGACGCTGATGGGGTTCCTGGGGCTGTTCATCGTGGCAACCAACCAGTTCCACAAGTGGGCGCACACGGACAACCCGCCCCGCGTCGCGGTGCTGCTCCAGCGTTGGGGGCTGATCCTCTCGCCCGAGCACCACAACAGTCACCACGCGCCGCCCCACGACCGCCACTACTGCATCACGGTGGGCTGGATGAACCCGCTGCTCAACCGCATCCAGTTCTTCCGCGGTGCCGAGGCGCTGGTGGCGGCTGTTCGCCCGGAGTGGCTCAACCTCGAAGAGCGCGAGCTGTTCATCGCCAATGCGTCGGCCGCGGCCGACGCCGCCGGCCAGTCGCGCCCGGTCTGAGTCGACGGTCGAGGTCGATTCGACGATGCCTTCGTTCGACGTGGTCTCCAAGGTCGACATGATGGAGCTCGACAACGCGCTCAATACCGCGCGCAAGGAGATCCAGCAGCGCTACGACTTCCGCGGTACCAACACCAGCATCGAGCGCGGCCCCGAGGGGATCACCGTCCGCTCGTCGGACGAACCGCACATCGATGCGTCTGTGTCGGTGCTGCGCGAGCGCATGGCCAAGCGCAATGTGTCACAGCGCTGCTTGGACCCGAAGCCCGCGGAGGCGGCGGGCGGGAACACCATGCGACAGCTCATCCTCATCAAGCAGGGGATCGAGCAGGAGACGGCAAAGAAGATCACCCGCGCGATCAAGGACAGCAAGCTCAAGGTCCAGGCCCAGATCCAGGACGACCAGCTGCGCGTGACCGCCAAAGACAGGGACGCGCTGCAGGGAGCTATCGCGCTCATGCGCAAGAACGACTTCGGGATCGACCTGCAGTTTGTGAATTTTCGCGATTGAGTGGGCGGTTGGCCTACCATTCCCGCCGTGGGTCATCCTCGATCTACCTCGGAACCCTCAAAGGGTTCCGAACCTCCCGCAATGGGCTCCGGCGGGGGACCCGCCTACGCCCGACGCGCTAGGACCCCGGCGGTCTGGCTCGCGCTGGCGCTCGGCGCAGGTCTGACCGCGGGGTGCGGGCGACGGGCGAAGCCGCCGGCCGAGACGGCGCCCCACCCGCCCGCACCGCCCCCCGCCCCGGCGGGGCCGGTGCACGCTCCGATCCCGCGCCGGCCGCCGGCTCCAGGCCAGGTCGCGGGCGAGACCTACGTCTACAAGGGCGACGTCGCCGAAAAGCAAACCGTCGAGGCCGCGCGCGCCGCCGGCCTGCTCGACGTCGACCTCACCGACGGGTGGGCGCCGTTCATCCTCCAGGACACGAGCGGCGCCGAGGGCGACGCCAGCAAGCCGAACGCCTACCGCGCGACGTTCGTGGCGCTGGCCAATGATCGGGTCAACCCCGACGGCCGCGACCCACACCGCGACGAGCACAACTATCTCGAGGTGTTCGGCATCCCGCCGACCCTGTCGGTGCTCGCGGCGCGGGTGGAAGAGGACCTTCAACCCGCGCGGCGCGCCTGCTTCGACGGTCTCGACTTCGAGCCGTTACGGCGCTTCACCGGCGAGGTCGGCTACCTCGATCGCGAACGGGCGAAGCGCGCCTACCTGGAGGCGGTCCACGACGCCGAGTGGATCCGGAAGCAAGGCACCAGCGCGAGCGGCGTGGTTGACGCGGCGCTGATCCAGTCGCTGCGCGACGACCCCAAGAAGCGCGGCCGTGTCGACCGCTACCTGCGCGGCCAGGCCCGGCTGCGCGCGGTGCGCGCGGCGCAAGCTTACCTCGCGTGCGCTCGATTGTTGTCGCCCGACGCGCGCACGCGCTTCACCGACGGCATGTTCGATCTGCCGACCCACGAAGCGCTCGCCGAATGGGAGCGCAAGAACGACATCTTCGGCTGGGGACTCCTCGGCGGCGAGACGCTGGCCAACATGCTGCGGCCGCCGCTCGACCTGCACCTCGACACGTTCAAACGCATCCTGGCCGAGCGAATCGCCGACGCCGCGGGCATCGTCGAGGACGGCTCGACGGCGCGCGCGAAGAATCCGCCCACCTACCGCGACGGCGCCGGCGAGACGCACCCGGTGCCAAACCTGATCCAGCAACACGTCGATGCGCTGCTCGCGAGCCTGCACGTCGCCACGCCCGAGGACCTGGTCGCGTTCCTGCGCTCGCACGCGGCGACCGCCGGGCTCGACGTGCTTCATGTGGCGTTCCGTGCGCCGCCGCTGCCGCCGTATTACGGCGCCGACGACATGGACCTGAGCGTGGAGATCGACCGCGGCGACGTCTGGTACGACTTCCCCTACGACGGGCGCGGCCGCCCGATCGAGCAGCGCCGCGATCACTACCCGCACCTCACGATGTTCGTGCGCTGGAACGACCAGAAGATCCCGCTCTGCCGCTGGCGCACGACGATTGGCTCCTGGCGCAGCGAGGTGCACCCCGACGGCCGCATTTACATGAAGTACAAGAACTCCGATATCGGCGAGCGGGTCTGGAAGAACATCGTCGCCGGTCCGGTCTGGATCCCGCCCGACGGCACGCCGGCGCGCGATCTGCTGACCCGCAAGGTGCTCGACCGCAACGTCGGGCCGGTCACCGTGGTCCGCAGCGACGTCATGGGCCCGGGCTTCCAGTCGGCGTATGGGCTGGTGCTGGCGATCCACATCGATCCCAAACGCAGCGGCTTCGACAACCAGATCCGTACGCACGGCTCGGTCGACTACACGTCGATCGCGCGCCGGTTCTCGCACGGCTGCCACCGTCTGGTGAACAACCGCGCGGTGCGCCTGTTCGACTTCGTGCTGCGCCACCGCGCCTTCCGCCGTATCGGCGACGTGCCGCTGCGCGTGCGCCGCAAGTTCTCGGTCGACGGCAAGGAATATGCTTACAAGCTCGATACGCGTGGCTATTACTACGAGCTCCTCCACCCGGTGCCGGTCGACGTCGGCGAAGGGCGCATCATGGGCGCGGTGAAGAAGCCAATCCTCAGCTACATGCGCAAACCGGGCGTCGACTACAGCGCGCCCGCGATCGGCGACGCCGCGGCGTCGATCGCCACCCAGCGGGCGCCGAGCGCGCCCAGTGAACCGGCGACCAACGATCCCGAACCGCCCGGCGCGGTCGACAACGAACACGAGCTCGGCCCATGAGGAGCGCCCTGTGACCGCCAACCCCGTCGCCGGCGCCTCCGCCGCCGGCATGACAGCCCCCGCCGAGCGTGATAAGGGGGGATCACCCCGCGCAATGGATATCAGCGTCGTCCTTCCGGTCTACAACGAGCGCGACAATCTGCTCCCGCTGTTCGACGAGATCGAGCGCGCGCTGTCTGCGACGAACAAGCGTTTCGAGGTCATCGCCGTCGACGACGGCAGCCGCGACGGTAGCGCGCGCGTGTTGCGCGAGGCCGTCGCGCAGCGCCCCTACCTGCGCGTGATCGAGTTCCGCCGCAACTCGGGGCAATCGGCGGCGTTCGACGCCGGCTTTCGCGCCGCGAGCGGCGATCTGGTCATAACCATGGACGCCGATCTCCAGAACGATCCGGCCGACATCCCGGCGCTGATCGCGAAGCTCGACGAAGGGTTCGACGTGGTGACCGGCTGGCGCAAGCACCGCAAGGACGGCGCCGTTCTCCGCAAGCTGCCGTCGAGCATCGCCAACTTCATGATCCGCCGGCTCACCGGCACCCGCATCCACGACCTCGGCTGCTCGCTCAAGGTCTACCGCCGCTACGTCACCGACGAGATGCGCCTTTACGGCGAGATGCACCGCTTCATCTCGGTGCTGGCCGACGGCCAGGGCGCGCGCGTCGGCGAGGTGGTGGTCAACCACCGCGCGCGCCGCGCCGGCCATTCGAAGTACGGCCTCATGCGCACGTTCAAGGTGCTGCTGGATCTCACGACGATCTGGTTCATGCGCCGCTACCAGACCAAGCCGATCTACCTGTTCGGCGGCCTGGGCGTCCTCATGTTCCTGGGCGCGTTCGCGATCTCGGGCGTGGTGCTCTACGAGAAGTTCGTCGATGGCGTCTGGGTCCATCGCAATCCGCTGTTCCTGATCGGCATCACCTGCGCGCTCATGGGCATGCAGTCGATCGGGACCGGCATCCTCGCCGAGCTGATCGTGCGCACCTACTTCGAGTCCCAGGGCAAGACCGCTTATTCGATCGCCTCGCGCGCGGGCTTCCCGCCGGACCCGCGGGGCTAGCGCCGCGCGATGTGCGGGATCGCCGGCTTCGTGACGCGCGCGGGGGACGCGGACGCCGACCCCGGCGCGCTCGCGCGCATGCTCGCGCAGATCGCGCACCGCGGGCCCGATGGCGAGGGCGAGTGGCGTGGCACGCTCGACGACGCCGACGGCGCGTGGCGGGTCGCGCTCGGTCACCGGCGGCTGGCGATCATCGATCTCGTGACCGGCGCGCAGCCGATGGACAACGAGGACGGCTCGGTCGTCATCACGTTCAACGGCGAGATCTACAACTTCGCGGCGCTGCGCCCGGCGTTGGAACGCGCGGGCCACCACTTCAAGACCCGCAGCGACACCGAGACGATCATCCACCACCTCGAGCAGCACGGCGAGGGCGGCGTGCGCGACTTGAGCGGCATGTTCGCATTCGCCCTCTGGGACGCGCGCGCGGGGCGCCTCACGCTGGCGCGCGATCGCGTGGGCATCAAACCGCTCTACTACGCCGAGGTCGCGGGCGGCGGCATCGTCTTCGCATCCGAGCTGGCCGCGGTGCTCGCGCATGGCGGCGCCGACGGCACGCTGTCGGCCGAGGGGCTGGCGTCGTACTTCTTCTCCGACTACGTCCACCCGCCTCACACTATCGTGCGCGGCGTGAAGAAGCTGCCGCCGGGGCATACCGTGGTCTGGGAGCGCGGGCGCCTCGGCGTTCCCCGCGCTTTCTGGCAGGTGCCGCTCGCGCCCGGCTCGGCGGTGGTGCGCGGCGCCGATGGCCCGCTCGCCGAGGAGCTGTGGCGCCGCCTCGGTGACGCGGTCCAGGCCCAGCTTGTCTCCGACGTGCCGGTCGGGATCTTCCTCAGCGGCGGCGTCGACTCTTCTTGCGTGGCGGCGCTGGCAGCACGGCGCGCGCCCGGCCGCATGAAAGCGTTCTCGATCGGCTTCGACACCAAGACCTTCGACGAGAGCGGTTACGCGCGCCTGGTGGCCGGCCGCCTCGGCGTCGAGCACATCGTCGAGACGCTGAGCGAAAAGACGCTGCTCGACGTGCTCGATCCGGCCCTAGACCGGCTCGACGAGCCGCTCGGCGATCCGTCGTACCTGCCGACGTTCCTGCTGTCGCGGCTCGCGGCACGGCACGTGAAAGTCGTGCTCGGCGGCGACGGCGGCGACGAGCTGTGGGCCGGCTACCCGACCTACCGCGCGCACCGCTACGCCGCTATCTACGGAAAGATCCCCGCGCCGCTGCGCGCGCTGCTGGTGACGCAGGCCATCGATCGGCTGCCGGTCGACCACCGCTATCAGAGCCTGGAATGGAAGCTGCGCCATTTCACCAAACGTTACGATGACGACCGCGTGCGCCGCCACCTGCGTTGGATGTCGGCGCTCGACCTGCCGGATCTCGCGACCGCGCTCGGGCACACCGGCAACGGCAGCGGCCTCGAACCGGCGACGCTGGCCACGCACCTGCCCAGCGACGGCGGCGACTGGCTCAACCAGATCCTCGCGCTCGACTTCACCACGTACATGCCGGGGTCGGTGCTGACCAAGGTCGACCGGGCGTCGATGGCGCACGGCCTGGAAGTGCGTCCGCCGCTGCTCGACAACCAGGTGGTCGATTGGGCGTTCAGCCTGTCGTCGCACTACAAGCTGCGCGGCACGCAGGGAAAGTATCTGCTCAAGCGCGCAGCGGAAGGCAGCGTCCCCGACGAGGTGATCCACCGTCCGAAAAAGGGCTTTGCGATCCCACTCGCGCGCTGGCTCGCCGGACCGCTGCGGCCGCGCGTCGACGCGCTGATCGGCAGCTCACCGCTTTGGGACCTCGGCGTGCTCGATCAGCCGACATTCGCGGCCTGGAACCTCGAGCACCAACAACATCGACGCGATCGCTCGAAGCCGCTCTGGGCGCTCCTGGTCCTCGACCACTGGGTGCGACGACTGCCGGCGTTCTACCGCCGCGGCGGCGGTTCCCAGGTCGAACGCACGAACGCGGCCGCGCGCGCCTCGGCCGGGTTGGGCCCGCGCCCGTAGCGGCTGAGCGGCACCAGGCACAGGGCGGCGATCACGACCGCAATCGCGGCGTGTGTCGCCCAGCGCGCGGGCCGCGGATCTTCGCCGCCGATCGACAGCGAGAGCGCGAGCAGCAGCGCGAGCGCGAGCGGCGCCAGCGACCAGATCCCGGGGAACTGCAGCAACCCCAGGCTGTACGGCACGAATCCGCCGCCCAGCAGCGGGAACGCGAGATCGAACACCGGGTTGTCGAACTCCGTGGGGTAGTGGGGGTAGACCGCCGCCGACACCGCGTTCAGCACCACCGACACGATCAGCAGACCGGCGGCGGCGACCGTGAGCACGGAACGCGCGCGCACCAGGCGCCAGGCGTGCGCGATACCAGCGATCAGGAACGGCGCGACCGTGGCGATGTAGCGCGGGCCGACGCACCACCCGGCGCGCCAGTTGCTCATGCCGCCGAGAAAGATCAGCATCACCGCCGCGATCGCCAGGAACAGGATCCCCTCGCGGCGCACTCCGCGCATGATCACGATCGACGCGCAGACCGCGCCCAGCGCCAGGATCGGCGAGAACACGAACAGGCCGTAGTCCGGCGCGAACAGCGACGAGCCGATCGCCGACAGCTTGGGCAGCGCCAGACCGTGGAACCCGGCGCTGTGGCCGGTGCGCAGGAAATCGGGATTCTCGATGTAGCCGTAAGGGAACCGCCAGGGGCGGCCGAACAGCACGGTGTGATAGAGCCCGAGCAGCAGCGCCGGCGGCGCCGCGCCCGCGAGCGCGTACAGGGCGCGCCGGCGGTAACGCGCGGCCGTGTAGACCGCGAGGGTCGCGCACACCAGCAGCGCCTGGTACTCGAAGGCGACCGCGCTCGCGATCAACACGCCGGCCCAGACCAGCAGTGCCGGCGGCGCTTCGCGCTCGACCAGCAGCGCATCCAACGACGAGGACCAGTCGTCGCGTGCGCCGCCGAAGACGCCCGACAGCAGCATGTATCCACCGAACGCGAGCGCCGCCGCCTGCGCGTGCCCGACGAACATCACCCCGTAGGGATAGAGCAGCGTGCCGAGGCCGAGACCGATCACCAAGAGGTCGCGGGCCACCGGCGAGCGAGTCACGCGCTCGACGTAACGCGCGAAGAAAAAGAAGAACAGCGACATCGGCAGCTCGACCGAGAAGACCCGCAGCCACAGCGTCACCTGCCGCTTGCTCGGCGGCGCGAGGCCGGTCAGCCGGTGGAGATACGTCTCGACGAACAGCACCGGCACGCCCAGGAACGACGTCCCCGGCGCCTTCGACGAGTAGAGATGCGGGCCGGTGGTCGCCTTGTCGTTGACGTAGCCCCACTCGCGCGACTCCTGGTCGATGTTGAGCACGTGATGCTCGACGATCGCGCGCGACGCCCAGATGCGGACGTTCTCGTTCGGGTTGTTGACGCGCTCGAAGTACGGGAAGACGTAAAGATAGGCGAGCGTGACCAGCAGCCAGGCCGCGTGTCGGTTGAGCAGCGGTTCAAACTTCATGATGGGAACCCTCGGAGGGTTCCCAAACCCTCCCAAGAACCATCTGACGATGGGCTCCGGCGGGGGACCCGCCTACGCCCCACGCGTCCAGCGCTGCCCGTCCGTCGAACTCCATGCCGCCGACACCCTACGTAGGCTCACGCGCGGAATCAAGTGAACCGACGCGGGTTTTCGACTAGTTTGGTGCGCAGCGCGCTGGCAGAGCCAAGGACCGGACGCGCGCACAACCGATGAACGAATCCGTCTACGAAGTCGACGCGCGCCGCGAGGTGAACCATTGGTGGTACGTCGGGCGGCGCCGGCTGTTCGCGAAGGTGATCCGTACGCTGGCGCTCTCCGCCGACCAGCCCGTGCTGGACGTCGGCACGAGCGCGGGCACCAACCTGCGCCTGCTGCGCGAGCTGGGGTTCGCCGACGTCACCGGCCTCGACTACAGCGAGGAGGCGATCCGCTTCTGCGCCGAGAAGGGCCTCGGCAACGTGCGGCGCGGCGACATCAACCAGATGCCGTTCTCCGACGAGTCGTTCGCCCTGGTGCTGGCGACCGACATCATCGAGCACGTCGACGACGACGTCGGCGCTCTGCGTGAGATCGCGCGCGTCCTGCGGCCGGGACAGCATGCGCTGGTCACCGTCCCGGCGTTCCCGTCGCTGTGGGGCTTCCAGGACGAGGTCTCGTTGCACAAGCGGCGCTACCGGATGGAGCCGCTGCTGGAACGCATCCGCGCCGCCGGGCTCGAGCCGGGCGAGCGCTTTCACTTCAACTACCTACTATTCGCTCCAATCTGGGCGGCCCGCCAGGTGATGAAAGTCTGGAAGCACTCGTACCAGAGCGAGAGCGACGTGACTGGCCCGCTGGCCAACCGCGTGCTCACCGCGATCTTCGCGTTCGACGTGGTGACGTCGCAGCACCTGGCGCCGCCGTTCGGCGTGTCGATCCTGGTGCTGGTGCGCAAGCCCGACTAACCGTCAGAAGCGCCAGTCGCCTACTTGCGCGCGGAACGCCGCGGTCCGAGGCGCTCCTCGAGCCGGTCGAGCTCGCTCTGGAACAAACTCTGCGTGAACGGCAACAGAGTCACGCTCGCCGCACCCGCCATCAACGCGGGCTTTTCGATGTCGTCGGTGAGCGTCGCTGTTCCCGCGACCACGCGACAGCGCCGCCCGGCGCGGCTCGACAGGCTCGCCAGCACGCGGCAGGCGTCGAACGCGTGCACGCTCGCCAGCCCGAGGTCCAAGAAAGCCATCTCTGGCCGGTACCGATCGGCCAAGCACATCCCCATGGACAGGCTGCTGGCGGCCAGCCCAGCCATGTCGGAGTGGCGCGCCAGCACGTCCGCGAGCTCGAGCCGGCCCTCGCCGTCGCTGGCGATCAGCAGCACCACCCCGCGCGATGCCGACTCCAGGCGGGTGGCGTCGATCGCGAACAGCGAAGCGTCGGCGTTCAGATCGGCGGCCTCGACCTTGGCGGTGGCGGCGACGCCACGCCGGCGCTTGGTGACCTCATCGGTGCGCGACCGGCCAACCTGCTTCTGCGCCTGCTCCTGGGTCAGTGTTCCCGACGCCAGCGCCACCAACATCATCGTCTCGACATCCAGCGCATCGGCGAGCCGAACCAGGTACTCGGCCCGGTCGACGTACATCTGTCCTTCTTTCCACCTGACCGCGCGCGAATGCTCGAAGCCCAGGATATTTGCCAGATCGCGTTCGCGTGTGTCCTGTCCGCGCAGCTCGCGCAAGCGATCCATGCAAAATTTCCAGAGCTCGCGTGACGGAGGGTGACGCAATGTCTTCATGAGTCCTTTCGGTCTGAAACGGGACCAATCTAGGCATCACCCGAGGGATTGCAACCGGGGGGGTGCCGTCTGCATAAATCGCGCAAAAATGGCGCAAGCGAGCGAAACTTCAATCACTTTCTAGGCCCCCCACGGCCCACTCTTGTACAAGCTCTGCCTGACTCCGGGGCACTCGACCGTACGGCCCCTGCCTGAAGGCACCCACGGGGTGTTTGCCCGACGGACCCGGTCTGTGGCAAGGTGGCAACGGCAATCCGCGTCATCAACCCCGTCGGGGGTTCCCACACCCCTGCACATTCCGGAGACCGCTCGATGCGACTGCTCTCGGTTCCGTCCCGCTCTCACCGCCGTCGCCGTCTGCTCGTCACCGTCTGCCTCGGCGGAACCGCGCTCGCGGCCGCGTGCGGCATCGGCATCCGGCGCGACTACTCGACGATCCCGCCCGGCCAGGTCGGCTTCGACGACCTGTGCGGCCTGCAGGACTACTTCGATACGATCGAGGCGAAGCTCGCCGCGCCCCCGACGCTGGTCAGCGCAGTCGACACCGAGAACCAGGCCAATGCGCGCCAGCAAGGCGGCAAGAACCGCTTCTCGTTCGATACCGAATTCCAGCTCAAACAGCTGCACCGGACGCTCGACGAGAACTGGAAGAACCTGCCCGAGCCGATGGCCAAGGCCGAGCGCATCGACATCGAGGTCCACTGGTCGGCGAAGGCCGGCGTGCAGCGCGTGGTCACCGACACCGATGCGGAGCTGATCGTCGGGCGCGAGTCGTTCGCCCTGCCCTATCAGGTCTGCCTGTCGGAGCTGCTCTTCGGCGCGCCGCTCTATCGGCAGCGGCGGCTGCTGGCGGGACGAATGCTTCCGTACAAGCCGCTGTTCGGCGACGGCGGAGTCAACGTCGCAAGCGGAGACGCGGGAACGACCGCGACGGCACAGATTTCACCGCCGGCGCCGTCGTCGGCGATTCCGGCCGCCTCGCCCATGCCTACGCCCACGCCTATGCTGAACGCCGCGCCGGCGGCCGCACCCGCCCGGGCTGCCCATGCCCCGACGCCTGCCCCAGAGGCTGGCTCGGCCGCGACGGCAAGCCCGGTCTTCAAGCAAGCGCCGCCGGCGCAATAGGGGCCAGCCCGCTCGAGAGCGGGTAGAATCCCCGGCCCATGTCTTACGACCATCGCACCGTCGAACCGAAGTGGCAGGCTCGCTGGAAAGAGGCGCGCCTGCACCGGACGCCCGACGTTCCCGGCCGCCCCAAATACTACGCGCTCGACATGTTCCCCTATCCGTCGGGCGCCGGCCTGCACGTCGGCCACTGCGAGGGTTACACCGCGACCGATATCATCACGCGCTGGAAGCGCATGCAGGGCTGGAACGTGCTGCACCCGATGGGCTGGGACGCGTTCGGCCTGCCCGCCGAGAACTACGCCATCAAGCACGGCGTGCACCCGCGCATCGTCACCGCCGAAGCGATCGCGAACTTCCGCCGCCAGATCGACTCGGTCGGCTTCGCCTACGACTGGGATCTCGAGATCAACACCACCGATCCCGGGTACGTGAAGTGGACGCAGTGGATCTTCCTGCAGCTCTTCAAGCGCGACCTGGCCTATCAAGGCACGGCGGCGATCAACTGGTGCCCGTCGTGCAAGACCGGGCTCGCCAACGAAGAGGTGAGCCAGGGGCGCTGCGAACGCTGCGGCAGTGTCGTCGAGCGCAAGGACATGAGGCAGTGGATGTTGCGCATCACGCGCTACGCCGACCGCTTGCTCGAGGACCTGGCGTTGCTCGACTGGCCCGAGTCGACGGTCGCCATGCAGCGGCACTGGATCGGCCGCAGCGAGGGCGCCGAGGTGGCGTTCACCACGACGGAGCCGGTCGCCGGGCGCGAGATCCGGGTCTTCACGACCCGACCGGACACGCTTTACGGCGCCACATACATGGTGCTGGCGCCCGAGCACCCGCTGGTCGCCGACCTGACCACGCCGGCCCAGGGCGAGGCGGTCGCCGCGTACCAGGCGCAAGCGCGACGCAAGAGCGACCTCGAGCGCACCGATCTGGCGAAGGACAAGACCGGCGTCTTCACCGGCGCGCGCGCCCGCAACCCGGTGAACGGGCGCGAGATCCCGATCTGGATCGCCGACTACGTGCTCTCGAGCTACGGCACCGGCGCGATCATGGCGGTGCCGGGGCACGATGAGCGCGACTTCGCGTTCGCGAAGACGTTCGCGCTGCCAATCCTGACCGTGGTGGCGCCTGGCGGCGCGGCAGCGGCGGCGGTGCCCGACGCGCCATTCACCGATGACGGCGTCGCGGTCAATTCGGGCGATCTCGACGGGCTGCCGACCGCCGCGGCCAAGAAGAAGATCACCGCGCAGCTCGAGGCGGCCGGCACCGGCAAGCTCGCGGTGAGCTACCGCCTGCGCGACTGGGTGTTCTCGCGCCAGCGTTACTGGGGCGAGCCGATTCCGCTCATCCACTGCCCGACCCACGGCCCGGTCGCGGTGCCCGACGCCGAGCTGCCGGTCACGTTGCCCGACGTCGAGCGCTACGAGCCGACCGGCACCGGTGAATCGCCGCTGGCCGCGATCGAGAGCTTCGTCAACACCACCTGTCCGACCTGCGGTGGGCCGGCGAAGCGCGAGACCAACACCATGCCCCAGTGGGCCGGGTCGTGCTGGTACTACCTGCGCTATCTCGATCCCAAGAACTCCGAGCGCATCTTCGATCCGGCGGCGGAGAAGAAGTGGATACCGGTGGACCTCTACGTGGGGGGAGGCGAGCACGCGGTGCTGCACCTGCTCTACGCGCGCTTCTGGCACAAGGTGCTGAACGACATCGGCATTGTCAGCGGCCCCGAGCCGTTCAAGAAGCTGCGCCACCAGGGCACCGTGCTCGCGCGGTCGTACGAGGATTCGATGGGCCGGTATCACGAGCTCGGCGAGATCGAGTTCCGCGGCGACGAAGCGTTCCTGCGCGCGACCGGCGAGAAGCTGAAGACGGCCGTCGAGAAGATGGCCAAGAGCAAGATGAACGGCGTCAATCCCGACGACGTCGTGCGCGACTACGGCGCCGACGTGATGCGCCTCTACGAGATGTTCATGGGCGAGTTCGAGCTGCCCAAGCCCTGGGACCCGCGCGCGATCGAGGGCGTGAACCGCTTCTTGAAGCGCGCCTGGCGCCTGGTCGAGGAGTTCGATGCGGCCAAGGCGCCGGCGGACGACCCGCACAAGATCCTGCGCCACAAGACCATCAAGCGCGTGACCGCGGATCTCGAGCGCATGCAGTTCAACACCGCGGTCGCCGCGATGATGGAATTCGTCAACGAGCTGACCGCCAAGGGCGCGACGCGTGAAGACCTGGTCGTGCTGGTGAAGTTGCTCGGGCCCTACGCGCCCCACCTCGGCGACGAGGCCTGGGAGCGGCTCGGCGAGAAGGGCTTCCTGCTGCAGGCGACCTGGCCGCCGTACGACGAGGCGCTGACCCAGGACGCGATGGTCACACTCGGCGTGCAGATCGACGGCAAGGTCCGCGGCTCCGTCGAGCTCGCGCGCGACGCGAGCGAGGATGAAGCGCGCAAGGCGGCGCTGGCGGTGCCCAACGTGAGCAAGCACCTCGAGGGACGCAAGATCAGCAAGTTCATCTATAAGCCCGGGCGGATCATCGGGATCGTGTCGGCGCCGGGGTGAGAACCCCCCGACCGCGCGCGTCCGGTACTCTCCCCCGTCCGCGGGAGAGGGGACCGGATCTCTTCACGGCACGGTCGGCGTTCCCGTCGCGAAATACGACGTCAAGAACGCCCCCCAATCCGTCACCGCCGCTGGCACCTTGAACGCGACGAAGTTCCCGTCATCCCCCGCCGCAGGCATGTACTGCGCCGCCACGCCCGTGCGCATCTTGGTGTCGCCAGCGGTGATGTTCAGGCTCACTGGCCTCGACACCAGCGAGAGATCCGCGGTCTCGAGCAGCGGGCGGATCGCCGAGATGTGCAGCGACAGCACATTCGCGGTCAGCGCCGACGCCGGCGTGTAGGTGTCGCCCACGCCCCACGACATGAAGATGTGCTTGGACGCGTGTCCAGTCTGCGGGCGCTTCAGCGCGAGCGGGTTGGTGTTGAGCGGATCCGCACGGTCGAAGAAGCTCTGGAGCAGCGTCATCACCGGGTGCGCCTCGTCGATCGGCTCGCCGACCGCGATCGCCAGGCCGGCCGCGAGATCGCTCGGGCTGCGGCGATCGACCAGCGACGCCGAGATGAATGCGCCTGCGCCCGAGAGCACCGCCGCCAGCGCCGCGTCGGTGAATGGGAGCGCGAGCTCGCCCGAGGTGCTGCCCTGGGTCTGCCCGAAGAACGCGGCCGCCGCTGGATTGAATGCGATCGTCGACCCGATCGGCGAGGTTGCTGCGCTCAGGTTCAGGCCCGCCACGCGCAGCGCCTGGTCGATGTCGGCCGCGCCCTGCAGATAGGTGTCGCGCGCCGCCCGCGGATTGAGGAGATTGAAGACCAGCTGGTCGGGGCTGACCTTCGAAGCGCCGCGGCGCGCGCCGTGCTCGACGGCCTCGAAGCCCAGGCCCGCCGCCGCGGGCGTGCCGCCGGCCAGCGCACCGGCGACGCCGTCGGTGACGATCGAGCGCATCGAGCCACCGGTGCCGTGATGGTAGACGACCAGCGGCCAGCCGGTGGTGGGCGCGGTCGCCTTCGGGATCGTCAGCGCGAAGCAGACCGCCTCGGTGCGCGCCACCTGGGGAACGCCGGCGGTCTCGGTGATGCCGCCACCGTCGGTGGGCTTCTGATACGGCGCCGTCCCTTGCTGGAAGATCGGGATGGTCAGCTTGCCATGAATCTCGTGGAACCTGGGATCGGCGGCGACGCAGGCGCGGGCCGGCGTACCATCGTCGCAGGGCGAGGTGACGCCGGTATCACAGCGGGTCAGCACCGACAGCACCGGCGCCGGCTGAGCCGCCACCGCCGCCGCCAGACGCGCGGCGTGGCCGGGCGCGTCCTGCACGGTGAAGACCGCGGCCGCCGCGACCGCCGGCGCCGTGCCGCCGCGCATGGCGATCCAGTCACGCAGCGGTTTGTACGCGGCCCACGCAGCGGCGAGCGCGCTGTCGGTCGCCGGCGCCGCCGGCGCGAGCAGCGCCGTCAGGTCCGAGTCGGGCGCAGCCGCGGCGCCGGTCGACGAGTGGATCGCGGTCGTGAGAATCGCGCCATACGTGTGATCCGGCAGAAGCGGCGTATCCAGGCCGGTGCGCATCACGAGATGGTTGGCGCACACGTACTTGCCGCGGGGGCCGGTGTACGACCAGTTGCGCGCGAGCAGCGCGCCCTGAGAATCACCCACTGTGAGATCGATCAACAGCACCGAATCGCCGGTCGCCGTCGTGAAATCGAGCGGCGCCGAGAACCGGAACACGACCGGCGCGATCGAGCTGAAGCCGTCGAAGTCGGCGGTCCAGGCGTCGGCATAGAGCCGCACGAAATCGACGCCCAGAACACCGATGCCGGGCGTGGGGAGGTCGCTGATGTCGAGCTTCCCGGCGCTCACACGCACATCGTTGGGAAACGGCAGGCGGAAGAAGTCAGCGGGCGGACGGCTTGGGCGCGGGACCTCGAAGTAGGCGCGAAACGGCCCCTCGTCGCTGCACACCGCGCCCGGGTAAGGCGGGTACGCTGTCGCCGTCGATTGGCAGGTCTGGTTGCGCGCGCAGGACAGGCCCGACAGGCAATCGGTGTGCGTCTGGCAGACAGAGCCAACATCACCCGCACCCGATGCTGTGCAGGCGCCGGTGAAGCTGGAGAGCGCGCAGCGCAGCGGCGCCAGACAGGCTGCATCCGTCGTGCACGGCGCTCCCGCGACGCCGGTCCCGCCCTTGTGACAGGTCGCCTGCGGGTCGCAGTAGAGGCCTGCCGCGCAGTCGCGCGTGGCCACGCAGGTGGTGCCCTCGCCGACGGTGGGCGGCGCGACGCAGATCCCGGAGACGCACACCTTGCCCCCGCTGCAGTCGGCGGTGATCCGGCACTCGGCGCCCGGGCCGGCGGTGCCGGTCGACTTCAGATCGCAGCCGAACGCGAGCAGCACAGCCAGCGGCAGCAACGGCGCCGAACGAGAGGCAAGACGGGACGGGGAAGCACGCATGCGGCTCCCAGTGTCCGCCAGGATCCCATCGCCGTAAACTGTGGTGTGAAGGCTCTCCTGCTCGCGCCACGCGTCTCGCAAGGCGAGAGGCGCCTTCAAAAAAAAACGCCCGAACCATTTCTGGTCCGGGCGTTCAGTTTCGTTCGGTGCTCCGCGCTTACGGCGCCGTCAGCGCGCTCGCGGCGCAGGCGCCCATCGAGATCGACTTCTGCCCATCCGGGACCGTCGGCAGCGACGGGTCGCACGACCAGTCGACGGCGGGTAGGTCGCCGGTCAGGGTCTTCAGGAACTCGACGAGGTCATCGATCTCCTGGTCGGTCAGGCCGAGCGGCCGGATACGCGCCGACTTGGTGCCCACGAAGGTGCCCGTGGGGGCGCCGCCCTGGTTGTAGTGGACGACCACGTCGCGCAGCGTGTTGTACATGCCGGTGTGGAAGTAGGGACCGGTCATCGCCACGTTCAGCAGCGTCGGCGTGCGGAACGCCCCCTCTTCGCTGTCCGCATACTTCGTGCAGATGCTGACGCCGGTCGCCGTGTTGGCCGCGATGCAGAGGGCCAAGCGCGCGTCGGCGGGCTTGGCCGGCACCGGCGGGGTCTTGGTGTCGTCCTCTGGCGCGCCGGGATAGAAGAGCGCCTGGCAGGCCGCGGTCACGTCATCCATGCTCGTGCTGCGGGTGGTGCAGAGCTGCGCGTCGAGGTCGACGAGGCGCTGGCGGCCAGCGGTGGGGCTGTCGCTGTACTGGCCCGCGCCACCGAAGATCGGCACCTGCTGATTCTGATCCGAGATCATGTCGTTGGTGCGGAGGTTCATCAGCTGATTGTTGAGCTGCGCCGCCAGGACGCCGCCGTGACCGCGATCGGGCGTCGCCGGGGTCGCCGAGCCGGGTGGGAATCCCATTGGCGTCGGAACGCCGATGTTGTGGAACTGGTTGTCGCTCAACGCCGGGCCATTGTGGCAATCCAGGCACGACGCTTTGCCGATGAACAGCCGCAGACCGTTCTTGGCCGACTCGCTGATCATCGTCGAGTCCTGCTTGGTGACATAGAGCTCGAACGGCGAGTTTGGCGTGTTCAACTGGCGCGGGTGAGCCTCGAAGACGATGCCCATGTTGCCCTTGAAGTTGTTGGCCTCGCGCTGATCCGCGAGCGTCATCTTCTCGAAGACGCCGTCGGCACCCATCACGGTCTTGCCGTTGACCGTGGCGGCCCCCTTGGCATTGGCGGTGGCCGGGAAGCGCGCCGCATCCGTCGCCCCCGGCTCGAACGGGGACATCCCGGTCGTTTGGTTCTGCGGGGCATTCGGATCGAACACCGTCCCCGGGAAAAGCGCGTTGTACTGGTCCTTGTAGTACGTGTAGATGAAGTGCATCTGGGCGAGCGTCGTCGCGGCGGCGCCCATCGCGCCCGCGCCGTGCTCGCGCAACGAATCGAACCGGCCGGTCCACAGGACCGACTCGAGATACCCGGTATTCACCATCGTCGGCGTGTTGTGCTGCAGCCAGTTACGGCCGTGCGACAGCGGGAAAGGCCGCGATTCGACCCAGTACGGCGAGCCGTGGCAGGTCACGCAACCGACCTTGCCCGTCTCGCCCGGGACGATGATCGCCTTGCCCGTCGAATCGACGGCGGGCTTGCCGGTCGCCGGGTCAATCGGCTGGTACGGCGCCTTGCCCGAGGGCCCGTCGACGGTGATTCCCTCGGCGCCGCGCTTGTCGAAAAAGAGGCGTTGTCCGAATTTGGCGAAGGCCGTGTTGCCGGCCATGACGTCGAACTGGTTGTCCGGCATCTTCGTCGACATCGGCGCAATGGCCTCGATGCGCGACCAGTCTTCATTGCTGAAGCCGTCGATCTTGTTACCGCCGCAACCACCAATCAACGGCAGGATTGCCGTGACGGCCAATGCAGAGCCATTCCAAACATTGCCTCTCGAAACCATTCATTCCTCCATTTGCTGCGTGTTCCCGCCGGTAAGCATCACCGGACGGTGCTGACGCACCCGCCTTTCTGCTATCGACCGAGTTCGCCGCTAATTTAGACCCCATGAAAACTGTATTCTAGTTCGCACTTCGTAACGACGTAGGTGATGTCGCCGTCTGCGCGTGCTGCGTCCCTACCAAGCAACGCATCAGCGCGCAGACATTCCCCGCATCGGAACAATTGCGCGGATTATTTGCAGGGCCGTCAACAAACAGCAAGGTCGATCAAAACGACATGACCAGTGAGTTGGTGAAGATGTTGTTTTCGAAATTTGGAATCCCGCCGTATTCCCGATTCCACAGGAATTCCGTCTTGAAAACGATATGTGGGCTGAAGACCACACGCGCACCAACGGTCAACCGCTCACCCTTGGTCAGGTAGGCGCGATTCGAGCCGAGCGCGACGAACGCATCGCGATTTTCTCCACGCAGCATGAAGCCCAGGAACCCCCACGGCAGAATGTCGAGCTCCACGTAGCCGGATGTGTGCAGCTGGAGGTGCCAGGCGACGTCGTCGACCGTGCCCGGGGCGCCGCCCTGAATCACCTGCGCCTTGAGCATGAAGCTGGTCGACAGATACTGCAGATCCACGCCGGCGAACCAGATCTTGCCGCTGTTGTCGGTGGCCCAATCTTGTGCACCCCACTCGCCCGACGCTCCGATCTCCAGGTGATGTCCCAGGAGGAACGGTACCAAGTCGCCGATCGGTATGTTCAGCGCCAGGCGGCCGTTCAAAGTCTTGCCAGAGTTCTTGTCGATCTCCGACTGAAAGTGGAACTGCTCGGTGCCCGACGAGTCGTTGGTCACCGACCCGGCGAAGATGATCCAGTCGTTGAGCAGCTTGGTGCGCACCTTGACGCCGAGCTGCGGGCCCGAGGTATAGCGCTGAATCAGCGACGGCGTGATGCCGAAGCGCTGGTCGGACTTGCGATCTTTGTACTCGATGCCGAACACCGGCATGATCTTTCCGACGAAGATCGACGTCTTGCCGTCGTCGGTGGGCACCCACTCCATCTCGGCGAGATCGACGTCCATGAAGTCGCCCATCGCGAAGTCCATGCCCGAGCGGGGCATGAAGTTGATGCTGGTGCGCAGGATCGCCTTGTCGGTCAGCGCGTAACCGACGCGCAGGTTGACCTCGTTGACGATGAAGCCCGGCGCGCCCTGCGAGTGAATGCTGTCGAAGCGCGGCCGATCGAGCCCCGGCGGGTTGCCGAGGTCCGCGACTTCACCGCGCGAGTTGACGGCGGTAGACAGGATGTCGCCCAGGAACGTCCATCCGTAGTTTCGGTATTGCGGGAAGGTGTTCTGGCCGACGTCCTCGATGAACCCGACGCCGTGGTTCCCCAAGGGAGCGAAGAAGCCGAAATCCACGTAGCCGTTGATGGACAGCGGCGACGACGCCTTCTTGACCTGCGCGTCCTCCAGTTGCTTCAGGCGCTCCTTGAGCTCTTGCATCTCGGCCTGCAAGGGATCGAGCGGCTCTCCCCCGGCCTGCTGCTCCTCGACATCACCGCCGGGCAACCCCGGAGCCTCGTCGGGATCGGCGGCCGATACGACGGGTCCGAAGAGACAAAGCGGCATCGCGAGCGCGACCGCTGCCGTCACTGGATTGAGGAACATCTGCCGAACCATTGAGCCCTGCCTCAGGAATTTGCCCATTCGAACCCTTTCCTCCCTTGAAGAAGCGATGACGAACCTGACCTAACGTATGGGACGCTGGCCCCCTTGCTTGCGGTCGCTGCCCGCGCGCAAGAGCTCTCCGATGACGTCCTGGAGATTGAAGAAGATCGCCGGCTCGGCCGGCGCATCGGCGGCATGGAACGAGTACGGCCCCTCGGACCAGGTCAATATCTCGGTCAGCGCCGCGTGAATGCGACGCGAGAGGAGCTGCGCGATGGGCCGGGCCTCGACGACGCGCTCGCGGATGAGGAGCGTGCCCAGAATCTCGACCGACTCGCGATCGCGAACGCCCTTCTTCGAAATGAATGACTCGAGGTTAGACTTGCTGATCGCCTTCACCTCGATCAGCGCCTGATCGAACCGCCGCGTGTTCGAGGTCGCCGCACTGCTGATCTGCCCCTGGTACAACCGCAGCTCGCCCGCTCCCCGCGAGCCCGAGAGCGCGAGCGTTCCCGTCCGCTGCTGCAGGCGCAGGTACTCGAGCAGGTCGAGGAAGGAGGTGGTGGCGAGGTTGCCGGCGATCGCCATGCCCGGGGCCGCGACCTCGGAGGTCGAGAGCGAACCGGTGTTGCCCGACTCGGCGCCCGACCCGAACAGCCGCGCGAGCACGCTCTGGATCTCCGGGTCATCCGGCGCGAGCACCAGCGCGCGCAGCAACGCGCGGCGCGCACCGGTTAGATCCTTCATCGCCTCGAGCGTCAGCCCGAGGTTCAGCGGCCCGACGACCAGATCGGGCGCGAGCTGCTCGCTGGCGGAGAACGCGTCGGCCGCCTCGCGCAGCCGCCCCAGCTTTTGCTGAACGAGGCCGAGCGCGCACTGAGCTTGCGACGACCGTGAGTCGAGGGTCAGCGCCGTGCCGATCGTCGCGAGCGCGTCCTCGGTGTGTTCCGCAGCGAGCTGCGCGAGCGCGAGGTCGACGTAGGCCGAGCCGACATTGCGCCGGCGCGCGGCCACGTCCTTGAGCACCTCGACGGCGTCCGTGTGGCGCCCCATCCCCGAGAGCGTGATGCCGAGGGTCGTGAGCACCTCGAAGTCGTCTCCCCCGCTCAGCATCGCAAGCCGCTGCAAGTTGCGCACGTAGCCCCGGTCGTCCCCGAGGCGTTCGAGGACGCCGCCGAGCCGCTTGATTGCATCGGCGTGGTGCGGATCGACCGCAACCACGAGCGCCAGATGATCGGCGGCGTCGACGAGCATCCCCAGGTGGTCATACGCCGTCGCCGCGAGCAGGTGCCCGTTCACCGAGCGTGGATCGCTGCGCAGGACGCGGCCGATGATTCCGACCGCTTCGCTCGCGCGCCCGGACTCGAGCAGAACGCGCGCGAGCGCGAGCTGCGCATCGGGCCGCTCGGGCGCGCGCCCGCACGCCGCGCGCACCGTCTGCTCTGCCTCGGCGATCTGTCCCGCGGCCAGCAGCGCGAGGCCGGCGCCGACGACACGATCGATCTCGAGCGGTGCCAGCTGCACCGCCTTCAAAACGGCCTGAGTGCCGTCGGCGATCTCACCGAGCTCAAGGGCCTTGATGCCGAGCGCGTACCAGCCTTGCGCGTCTCCCGGGGAGCGAGTGACAACCTCCAAGAGCTTGTTGAGCGCCCCATTCATTACTGGCCGTGTTGACTCTATCCTGTCCCCAGAATCGAACACAATAGTTAACGCGCGCTAATTGGGCCTGTTGCCTGCGTGTTGCCCCGCATGTTGACCTGCGTGCCGCTCATCTCGATCGGGCCCACAATCAACGAAACAGCGTCGTTGTGAGCGTCTGAATCGTCATTGAGCGGTTCCTGGGTCCCCGGTGTCTCGCGTGTGGCCGACAGACGGTTCCACGTATAGCGCTTGGTGGGGCCGTCGCCTCTGGCAGCCCCACCATGGCGCTCCCTCCATAGCGCTCTTGCGCTTCGATCTGTATGGACACTTACCGTCGCGAATGGCGGTGCTCATCAGTTGCCTCGGGATTCGGGCGTGCGAGCACATGTCGGTGTGTGCGTGCGTGTCCATGGGCGCGGGACAAAAGTTCATCCAAAGACTTCGTCCGCAGTCGCTCCGTTCAGTTCACGCCACGACCGTGTGCCGATCGCGCCAAGCCAATGCAAACACCCTGCGCACGACGCCGGCAGACTCCACAACGCTTCGGCAACGCGCAACGAAATGCAGCGCAAAACAAGGATGCTCCCGCGCCCAGCACCCGAGTCGCGAACCGAACGGTTCTCGTAGCGACACGCAATGGATCTTGTGAACGAGAAAGCGGTAGTTGTATATTGACGAGCCGGAGAGTCATTTTCATGTCTCACCAGACCCCCCAAGAGCAGCCGCACGGCGGAGCCGGCGAAGGCGAGCGGTTCGGCAGATATCGATTACGCGGAATTCTCGGCCAGGGGGGGATGGGCCGCCTCTACGTCGCCGAGCAGGTCGGGATCGAGGGCTTCAGCAAGGTCGTCGCGCTCAAGCGGATCCTGCCGCACCTGGCGGACAGCCAGCACTTTCGCGCGATGTTTCTCAACGAGGCGCGCGTCGCCGCTCGCCTCGAGCACCCGAACATCGTCGCCACGTTCGAGCTCGGGGAGGTCGACGGCAACTACTTCATCAGCATGGAGTACCTGTCCGGCGAAGATCTGGCGGCGATCCTGACGCGCTGCCAAACCGCCGGCCCCATGCCAATCGGAATTGCGGCTGCGCTGGCCCAACAGAGCGCCAACGGCCTTCATTACGCGCACGAGATGCGCGACACCGGCGGCAAAGCCCTGGAGCTCGTCCACCGCGACGTCAGCCCGCTCAACATCTTCGTCACCTACTACGGCATGGTGAAACTGCTGGACTTCGGCATCGTCAAAGGTGTGACCGATCCGTCCAGAACCGTACCCGGTGTATTCAAAGGGAAGTACGCCTACTGCTCCCCCGAGCAACTCGATGGAGGTGTCGTCACCAGACAGACCGACATCTTCTGTCTGGGGATCGTTCTTTGGGAGTGTTTGACCGGGCGTCGTTTGTTCCTGCGCGAGACCGATGCGGCCACGATCGACGCGGTCCGGGGCGTCGAGATCGAGCCGCCGAGCGCCCTGCGCAAGGACGTGCCCCGCGAGCTCGACCAGATCGTTCTTCAGGCGCTCTCGCGACAGCGCGTCTCCCGTTTCGGGACCGCGCACGCGTTCTCCGAGGCGCTGGACAAGTTCCTCGCCTCGCGCGGCGACCGGCCAACCTCGCGGAGCATCGGACTGTGGCTCGAGTCCGTCTTCGGCGCTGATCGCGCGACGCTAAAGAAGGCGATCGCGCAAGGCAACGAGGTCGAGGCCGCGCTCAACCGACTGCCAAGCTTCGACGCCGACAAAGTACCGTTTGGCGGCGAGAGCACGAGCCGCGCGCCCAGCCGCGCGGCAGGTACGGCGCGCATGCCCTGGTCGAGCAAGGTGACCAATGCCGCCGCGCCGGTGCCGGCACACGGGACGACCGGCGCCGCGCTCGTCGATTCGTCCAAGGGGGCGCGCCCCGTCCCGCTCGGCGCTGGCTTGCCGCCGCGGGTGACGCCGGCTCGCATGGAGTCCTCGCCCGCGCCGCGGGGGCCTAGCTCTCTGCGCCGCCAGGTGATCGCCGGTCTCGCGACCGCGCTGGTCGTCATGTCCGCGACCCTCTTCATTGCGCGCACCCGCGCCAACAAAGTCGAGGCGCCCGTGGTGGCGCCCGCCGTCACCACCGCGACGCTCACGCTGGCGACCGAGCCGCCGGGCGCCCAGATCTTCATCGACGGCGATCCGAGCGGGATGGTGACACCGTCCACGCTGACGGGCCTGCGCGCGCAGCGGCCAATCGAACTGCGTATCGACAAGGTCGGCTTCCGGCCCGTCACCGAGAAGATCGAGCTCATGGCCGGCGAGACGCGCTCCCGATCGTACCGCCTGGTGGCAGACGACGGCACCGTGGTCATCGAAGGCCTGCCGCAACAAGCAACGATCTACGTCGAGGACAAGCTGACCGAGGGCCGGGGCCCGCTGGTCCTTTCTCTGGGAGAGCACCGGATCCGGATCGAGACCGCGGCCGGCGTCATCTGGTCGCAAACCGTCACCGTCGCGGCCGGGCAGCAAACCATCCGGCTGCCGGCACCAAAGAAGGGCGCAAAGACACGATGAGCTACTCTCGTTACGAACCGCTCGGGCCCACGCCCGGGGCCGCCGCGGCACCGGCTTTGCGAAATCGGGCGGCGCTGCTGGCCGGTTTCGCCCTGCTCGCTCTGGCGGTCGCGGCGTCGGTGTTGAGCCAGCGCCTCATCGACCGTTTCCTCGTACAGCTCGACAGCGATGCCGTGCAGACCGCGCGCAAGGTCTTCGAGCGCACGATGGAAGAGCAGCGCGCGCAGGCGCTGTCGCAGGTCAGCGTGCTCGCCGAGGATACGCGCATCCGATCGACGGCGATGATGGCGAACCTCGATGAAGCCACGGTGCGCGACGTGCTCAAGGATCTGATGGCGACGTCAGGCGCCGGGCTGATGGCCGTGCTCGACGTCAACGGCAAGGTGCGCGCGGTGACCGGCATCGAGGGATTGCGCGACGTCGACCTCGGTTCGTCGGCCGTCGTGAAGGCGGCGGTCCAGCGACCGAGCGCGTACATCTGGACCTTCCCGCAACAAGTGCTGGCCGTGGGCGTCGCGCCGATCAAGACCCAGGATCAGGTCAACGCGTTTCTGGTCATGGGGTTCGAGGCCGCGAAGGCGACCCTCGGCGCGATCCACGGGTCGCTGAGCGTCTCAGCGGCCGTTCTGCTCGGCGACAAGCTGGTCGTGAGCGGGACCGACGACGCCGCCGCGCTGGAGGCGATGCGCTCCATCGCCGGGACCGAGGCGGACAAGGACGCCGTCGCGACCGGTGGCGACCAGGTCTTCTACGCGCGCGTCAGCCGCGTCGTCGAGTCGGTCGCGTCCGCCAAGGTGGTGTGGCTCATCCCACAATATCACGAGGCGCAGCGAATCTATCCGTTGAAGCTCGCGATCTGGACGCCGTCGCTGGCGGCTGCATTGATTCTGGCGCTGACAATGGTTGTCTCTCGACGAGACGGAAAGGCATCGTGACAAAACTCAAGTGGTGCACAACGAGGGTGTCTCTTGGCAAATACGTGGTGGGCGCGGCGGCGGCGATGTCGTTGCTGGCATCCGGCCCGATTGCTCGCTCCCAGGAGGGAGAATCGGGCGAGGTCGAGGAGCTGCGGCGACAGGTGAGGCAGCTCGAGGCGCAGGTGCAGGCGCTTCGCTCGGCGATCAATGACTCCATTGACGTCAACCGGCAGCAGATCGCCAGCCTGAACCGCGCGCTCAAGGGCCAGAGCACGGCAGCGGTCGAGGCGCCGGCATCCCCGCGCGCCGAGGCGCCGGCGGACAACGTCCGCCTGCCGCCGTCGCTCCCCAAGTTGCCACCGTCCAAGGGCGGCGCCGTTGCGACGCGCGCGGGCGGCAGACACCGAGGCGGCGACGAGGCCGCGACGGGTTCGATCCGCGGCCGCGTGGAAGTGCCCGGCGGGGAGCCGGTCGCGTACGTCTACGTCGAGAACGTCTTCGAGCCCGCGGTGCACGGCCACAAAGAGGTGATCCAGCAAAAGCAGAAGCAATTCGTCCCGCGCTGGGCGGTCGTGCAGCGCGGAACGACGATCGAGTTCCCCAACAACGACAGCATCTATCACAACGTGTTCTCGCTCAGCTCCGGCAACTCGTTCGATCTCGGCCTCTACAATTCGTCCGGCGAGGCCAAGTCGCAGACCTTCAACGAGCCTGGCGCGGTGGACATCTACTGCAACATTCACCCGCAAATGATCGCCAGCACGCTGGTCGTCCCCAACCGTTACTTCGCCAAGGTCAAGGGTGACGGAACCTACGAGCTCGCCGGCGTGCCCGCCGGCAAGCGCAAGATCGTGGCTTGGGCGCCGGGATCGCACCTGACCTCCCAGTGGGTCCAGCTCGATGCGGGCGGCTCCGCGGAGCTGAATCTGAAGCTCGAGTCCAAGGCGGCGGGTCACAAGAACAAAGCTGGCCGCGCTTACGGCTCCTACGAGTGAACGCCATCGTGAATGAATCAAATCAAAGAGCACTTGACGTGAAAAAGCATCAGTGGCGCCCGCTTGGGTTGGTGGCGAGCCTGCTCGCCTCGGCCTTTGCGGCCGCCTTGCTCGGCTGCGCGACCGCTCCCGAACCGGTGCAAACCATCGAGCCGGGCGCGCCGCCATCGTCCCCGCCCCCGGCGCCGAGAGGCGCGTCGGGCGGCGGCGAGCCGAACAATTTCGTGGTCTCACGCGAGCCGATCTCCGAGGAGCGCCCGAGCGAGGACTCGCTGCACATCGGAGACAAGTGGTGGAAGTTCCGCGGCACCTTCCTGAAGCTCAACGACGCGCAAGCACGCGAACGCGACATGGCGGTGTCGACCAAGCAGGCGCCGCAGGGCTTCTGGGATCCGCAAACCCGTATGGAGACCGTGCAGATCTGGAGCGGCCTCTGTAATCAGTGCCACGGCGGTCGCCGCAACCAGCAGGACGCCCTGTCGATGCCGCCGCCTCCGCCCAACTGGGGCCAGGGCGAGGGGCTGTTCTTCGGTATCCGACGCCAGTACGCCGACGTCTTCAGCACGGTGACCAACGGCGGCCCGAAGCACGAGGGCAAGGTGGCGATGCCGTCGTGGAAGACCGTGCTGGCCAAGGAAGAGATCTGGGCCCTGCTGTACTTCCTCGAGTACCAGTCGGGCGGCATCGAAGGTCGCTTCCCGCCCAGCCTCTATCCGCGCTTGCAGAGCGACGTCGGGCAGAAGTAAGTCACGACGTCATGAGGGTGGTCGACGGCTGCGCGTAGCAGCTGCGACCGCCTTTTTTTGCGTCACGCGCGGGAGCGCTCTTCGATGCGGATGACGCCGTCGCGCAGCAGCGCGCCGGCGATCTTGAGCGCATCGATCGCGGGGATCTTGGTCGCGCGGAAGACCTCGTCGAGCGTGAGGTGGCCGTTCATGCGGCGCAGGAGCGCCCAGTGCAGCTCGTCGAGCGCGATGGTATCGAGCTCGACGTTCGAGCGGTTCATCACCGGCACCTTGCTGGCGGGCCCCGCCGTGAAGATGGGCGCGAGCGGTCCACCGGCCGTGTCGTTGAGGTTACCGGCCTCGGGCTCGGGGCTTCGCTCGTTGGCCACGACCGCTGCCGACGCTGCCAGCACCGCCGCGCCGATGTCGCCGCCGTCGAGAGAAAAGCGCGCCTTTTGCACCAGAATACCGACCGGACCCAACTTTGGGATCATCTGCTCGGCGGTCGGTGCCGAATGCGCGTCGCGCGGTTGGGCGCCGAGCTCGACGCTGTAGCCGCGGCTCTCGCGTTCGGCGGGGACCGCCTGCGCCCGGATGACAACCGCCGCCGGGACCGGCGCGCGGGGCGTGACGAGTCGCGCGGCCGGCGCGGGCGCGCGCGGGGTACCGGATGGGACCGCCGGCTCGGGCGCAGCGACTGGCCGCGCCGGCGCGCTGCTGGGCGGCGGCCGCATGGATTTCGCCAGCATCGACGGAATCGGAGATACCAGCGTGTTGCGGCGAGCGCGCCGCACGGTCAAGTCGCGTGGCGAGGCAGCGCCGGTGCTGTTGTCCTCGACCTCGACCGCGACCGCGCCACCATCGAGGCCCTCGCGCACCAGCTCCGCTTCGACCTGGAGCAGCTCCTCGCTCATCGAGTCGACGTCGAACTCGATGGTCCGTTCCTCGGTGAGCTCTTCACGGTCAGCCGACCGCGCGTTCGGGGGTTCGCCTCTTGCCGCCATTCGCCATGATTCTCGGAAGACCGGCCGGCCTACTTAATGTGCCCAGGTGTCGCTGGAGTCGCCTATGTCGTTACCGCGACCGACTTGCGGAACACCTTCAAACTCCGCCGATGCGCTCACGCCCGCGACCTCATCCACAGCCAGGATGAGGTCGCGGGCAGGTTTCGCAATCCGGCAGCAGGTTTTGCTGCGGGATCCTGTCGTCGCCGCTCGCTCGGGACGCCCCCGGCGCGCGCTCAGTTGGCCGGCGCCACCGACCACTGCTGCGTGGTCGCGCCGGTGTAGGTCCACTGCTTGACGGTGGGGCCCGTCGTCAGCGACGAAAATATGTTGGTGCCCGGCGTGAAGCGGTAGTTACCGTCGCCCGTGGGCAAGAAGTTCCAGAGCTGGCTGGTGGCCAGGGTCGATGCATCGAAGAGCAGGGTCTCGACGCCCTCGACGGGCACGCCGCCCCAGACGTCGAGCACCCGGTTCGCCTTGGCGTTGGTGAGCTTGTAGTTGCCGGGCTTGAACTGCACGATACGCCACTGCTGGCTCGACGCGCCGGTGTACTTGCTGGTGGTGATGCGCGTGAGATCCGCGGTGCCGCCGAGGACCGTATCGAGGCAACGCCCGTCG
>Ga0265342_10000931_pt1 | contig 29084 bp, 30 predicted proteins | sample 4CB327metaG_FD_203125 | JGI IMG/M metagenome (GOLD analysis project Ga0265342, IMG submission 203125) | Rhizosphere microbial communities from Carex aquatilis grown in University of Washington, Seatle, WA, United States - 4-CB3-27 metaG | ecosystem: Host-associated > Plants > Roots >... | reverse complement strand
CTTTACGCCGTCGGCTGACCCGAACGTGCTGAAATTCCTGCGCCGGCGTCTCGACGATTTCCTCGGCATTCTCGAGAGGCATGTACAGGGAAGTGCATTTGTCGCCGGCGAGCGGCCGACCATCGCCGATCTTTCGATGATCGCCTATCTTCACTATCCGGGCGACGAGACGGGATATGATTTCGAGGCGAGCCATCCCGCGGTTAATCGCTGGCTACAGCGCGTCGCGGCGCTGCCGGGCTGGCGTTCGGCCTACGATCTCCTGCCGGGCAAGCGCCTGACGCATCACGCCGGCAAAGGCGCCTGAGGCCGTCGCTCCCTACTTATTATGGATCATCACCCAGCCGAATGCGATCAGTCCGATCACGACGGCGACTGCGATCGCCCAGACACTGACGCGAATGGAGCTGGTCGTTTGCCGCGCGCTCTCGTTGGCGGCGATCTCGCGGTTGCGTTCCTTGCTCTCTCCGGTCGGATCGGTCACGACGCAGCTCCCGCAAAAACTATGGCTACAAGCTACCTTATGCTGGTGCCCGCGTCACCGCCTCGAGCGGCGGCGCCGGAGCGCTGACGTCTTCGCCGCCGTCGCCCAGTCCCGCCAACCGGCCGAGTGAAAACGCCGCCAGCGCCGCGCACAAGGCCGCGGCGGCGGCCAACATGAAGATGGACGACGTCCCCAATCCAAATCCGAAAAGCCTCATCTCCAAAGTAGCGCCAGCGACCAGCGGCCCGACAATCGACCCCACGCGCCCAACCCCGAGCGCCCAGCCCACGCCCGTCGCCCGGATCGACGTTGGATAGAAGCCGGCGGCGAGCGCATTGGCCGCGATCTGGCCGCCGACAATGCAAAACCCGGCGGCGAAGATGGCCATGGTGACGAAAACAATCGAATGACCGAGCTGGCCGATCGCGGCAACTGCGAACACGGCGATGAAGTAGACCAGCGCGAGCGCACGGAACGAGAACCGATCGATGACGCTGCCGAGCGCAAGCGTCCCGGCCACGCCGCCGACTTGCAACATCGAGCCGGCGACAACGGCGGTGGAGACCGATGCACCGAGATCGTTGAGCACGGTCGGCAGCCAGTTCGACAGCAGATACAGATCAAGCAGGCTCATGAAGAACACGACCCACAACAACAGCGTGGCCAGCGTTCTTCCGCCCTGGAAAAGATGCGCAACAGGAAGCCCCGCTAACGCCGGCTCGTTGACGACGAAGCGGGTCGCTTGCGAGAAAACCGCTTTCGGATCGACGCGGGCGAGCAGTTGCGCGACCCGCTGATGGGCATGTCCGGTCAGCGCCAGGAACCGCACCGATTCCGGCAATCGCAACGCCAGGATCGGAGCGAGCAACAACGGGGCGATGCCGCCAACGACGAACACCGACCGCCAGCCGAATTGCGGGATCAATGCCGCCGCCAGCAAGCCGCCAAGCGCGGCCCCGATCGAAAAGCCGACGAACATCACCATCACCATGGTGGCGCGGCGGCGGCGAGGATTGAATTCGGAGGTCATCGCAATCGCATTCGGCATCGCGCCGCCGAGGCCGAGCCCGGTCAGAAACCGAATTGCAAGCAGCGTATTGACGTCCCTGACGAAGGCAGTCGCCAGCGCCCCGAGACCGAAGGCGAGCGTCGATAATACGATGATCCGCTTGCGTCCAACGCGGTCCGCGAGCGGACCGAACAACAACGCGCCGATCATCAAGCCGAACAGGCCGGCGCTGAACACCGGCCCGAGCATGCCCCTGCTAAGCCCCAGATCCCTGGTCAGCGCGGGCGCGACATAGCCGATCGCCTGGGTGTCGAAGCCGTCGAGAAACAGCACCGTTGCGCAGGTCAGAAGCAGTTTGACCTGGAAGGCGCCGACCGGCTGCACATCGATGAAGGCCGCGACATCGACCGCTGGCGCATCTGGCGCGGACGTTCCGCTCACGCGCGCAACGCTTCTTTGGAAAATCCCGCGATCTTTTTGTAGCTGTCGGACAGCGCGACCAGCTCTTCATGGCTGATGACGTCGCCAATCGCCTTGAACGGCGTGTCGTTGGTGCGCTGGTAGACCTCGCGCAGAATCGCATCAGGCGGATTGGTGCGGTTGGTCAGGACGATGCGGGTGGTTTTCTCCAACCGCTCCTTCTCGTAGGCCGCAAAGGCCGCAACGGGATCGGCGGTGGCTGACAATGCGTTCACCATCGCCCGGGTGTCGAGGATCGCCTGGCCTGCGCCGTTCGAGCCGCGCGGCACCATCGGATGTGCGGCATCGCCGAGCAGCGTGACGCGGCCAAAACTCCAGCGCGGCAACGGGTCCTGATCGACCATCGGAAATTCCAGCACGCTGTCGGCGGCGCGGATGAAGGCGGGAACGTCGAGCCAGTCGAAATGCCAATCGGCGAAGGCGCCGATGAAATCGTCGATGGAGCCCGCACGGTTCCAGTCGCGCCGGCGATAGTTCGGCGTTTCGATCTCGGCGACCCAGTTGACGAGCTGCAAGCCGTCGGAGCCGGCCTCGCGGATCGGATAGATCACCATCTTGCCGTGCGAGAGCCAGCCGGCGCGCGTCAGGCTCGCGCCCGAGAGGATCGGCTTCCACCGCGTGACGCCGCGCCACATGTTGACGCCGGAATAGCGCGGCTCGCCTTCGTCCGGGAAGAACTGCTTGCGGATCACCGAATTGATGCCGTCGCAGGCGATCGCCGCGCGCCCGCGGACGCTTTGGCCGGATGCAAAGCGCAAGGTGAGGCCAGCCTCATCCTGCTCGACGCCGGTGCAGAGATGATTGGTGGCAATGCGGTCGGAGCCAACGCGATTTTTAAAGGCTTCCAACAACACCATTTGCAGGTCGCCGCGATGAATCGAAAACTGCGGCTGGTCGTAGCCCGCCGCGCGCCCGAGCGGTTCCTGATAGATCAGCTGGCCGAAGCGGTTGAAGAAGGTCGAATCCCTGGTTGCAATCGCAACCCGCGCGAGATCGGCCTCGAGGCCGAGCGCAGCGAGTTCCTTGGTGGCGTGGGGCAAGAGGTTGATGCCGACGCCGACGGCGCGGATTTCCGGCGCGGCCTCGAAGATACGGCAGGGGATTTTCGCCGCATGGAGCGCCAGCCCCAGGGTCAGGCCGCCGATGCCGCCACCAACGATCAGGATCTCGTCCATGTTTCCTCCCGCGTCTTTATCGGCGGTTTTGGCGATGAAACACGATTAGTGAGCCTACTGTCAATCTGCCGGAACCGTCCGCCGGCTACCGGTTGCCGACAAAACACATGCCCATGCGCGACGCCTCGCTCATCACCTGGCAGGAAAGCCCCTTGGCGCATCCCCACGAGGTGAAGCTGCGGTCATTGTCGGCGGCTTTCGCGCTCGGGCCGTAGCAATGCGCGCCCCAGCCATCGTCATATTCGGTGCCTGCCAGCTCGCGGTTGCCGCGCAGCTGCGGCCGCTCGGAAAAGCCTCGGCTGTAATCGACGTCTTTGCCATCGCGGATTTCGGTCAGGATTTCGCGGCGGCGAACCTGGTCGCCGAAAAAATGCGGCGAAGCCGGCACGATCGTAGTGTTGGACGGATTTTGCGCCATCCAGTCGACGCCCGGAAAATGAAAGCCGCCGATGCCGCGGGTCTGGTGGCAGCCGGCGCAGGTAATGTCGTTGAGGCGGCGTGCAAAGCCCGCAACCGAGCGAATATTCTGCAACTTGATCCCGCGCGCGGCAACCTTTTGCAGCGCCGTGACAACATCCTCGTTCGAAAAGACGGGATTGTTGCCCTCGCCTTGCAAGAGACCGAAGGAAGGCAGCGAAGCTGAAGGCGAAAATCCGATCGGGGCCGACGCAATCGCAGCCTTAGCCAGAAATTCTTTCGGGATCAGCACGGTGCCACGATCGAATTCGGCAAGGTGCGAGGGATCGAGCAACCAGGCCTTGAAGTCGCGCCTGAGCTTTTCGTCCGACAACAAACGCTCACGATCGATCTGGTCTTCCAGCGTCGCTTCCTCGAATGCTCCCGTGTTCGGATTGTAGTCGAAGACCTTCAGGAGATAATCGGTGCGAAATTCATGCGTCGGCGATTGCGTGACGTGCACGATCTGAAGATTGGTTTCGATGCGCTCGATGTTATCCGGCCCGATCGAGGAGAGCGCGCCCTCGGGCGACGTCAGCCGGTTCGCGAGCGCGGCGCCTGTGAGCGGCGAGTTGGCGGTGTCGAGCCAGCGGCGGGCCATCGTCGCGCAGGTGAGCGAGATGGCGCGGCCATCGGCCCTCGCCTTCAGTACCAGGTTGAGCGTCATCGGCAGCCGCGCCGAGGCACCGTGATCGTCGACCGGCGGCGCATCCGGCTGCGTGAGTCGGTAGATCAGACGGATTTCGCCGCAGCTCCCGGGCGCCACAAAAGCGCGGTCCATCCGGTTGACGATGCCCGCGAGCACAAAACGGTTGGCCTGCGAATAAAGCTGATCGCGATCGAACAACTGAAAATCGAACTGCGGCCCGACACCGATAGTCTGGTTCGGGAGTTCGCGCTTGTGACGCTCCACGTAGCGCTCGAATTCGTCGTCGAGCGATTTGCGGATCGGCGATACCGAAGGGAGTGCAAACAGCGCGCTATCCGTGAGCGGTTCGCTCGATGACGCCGACAGCATCCGCGCCAGCCCGAACGGGCCGCGATCGAGCTCGCGCAAAGCGTCGGGATCGGTGATCGCCGCGCCACGTTCCAGCAAGGGAGAACTTTGCCCGGAACTCGACAGAAACAGAACGCTTGCAAGGATGATGAGGAGATGACGCAAGGAACCCATGTCCTGACAAACACCGCGCTAGTGGTCCAATTCTAACATTCGCATCCCTTCTCAGCGACCACTTTTGCGAATGTTAGAATCACGGGACCACTAGCAAACATAAATTTCCAGTGGAGTTTCAGATTTGACATTCGCTCACGAGCTCGCGGCTAGGCGGTTGGCGAATGTCAAATCTACTCCACTGGAGCCCTCATTCCGGGAGGTGGCTCGCGAGGCTGTACGTTCAGGAAATAGACAAAAAGACGGCGGCTGTCTTGTGACAACCGCCGTCTTTACGTTTCTGTGAATGCCGGGAAAGGCTTCTTCAGCGCGCGACGATCAGACCGCGGCTTGTCACGACGACCCAGCGGCCGTCCTGGCGGCGGATGGCGTCGACGCGGCCAAGCCCCGGGATCATGTCGCCGGCATAGACTTCGTAGCTGCCGCGACGGCTGTCGATCAGGGCGCTGCCATAGGCGACGTCACGCAGCACCCAGCCTTCCACCGTCGGCAAACGGCCGACTTCGGTTTTCGCATCCAGCTTGGCTTCGGTCTTCGGGGACTGCGCGGCAGCCTGCTGCTGGGCGGAAGCCGGTCCGATCGAACCGGTTACATCCTTCGCAGCCGAAGACGTGGCGGGCGTTGCGGCCGCAATGACGGACGCGGCAGCGGGTGCCGCGCGGAGCTTGTCGATGGCTTCGCTGAGCTTGGCGAGTTTTGCCGCCGGCTCAGCCTGCGCACGCTCGATTTTGTCGAGGCGATCGCTGGTCTTGCTGAACTGGTTCATGCCGAGCTTGGAGGTGTGATCGAGGCCGCTCTTCAGCGCCTGGACCTCGGAATCGATCCGAGACAACGCAGCCTCCAGCGAGGTCTGGCTGCCGGCCTTGGCGACTTCGCTGCCGCCATGCATGAAGGTTGCGGTCGCGAACGCGCCGCCCAGCGCGCCGGCTGCGATAGCCAGCGTCACCATGGCCGCGATCGCGGCAATCCGGCGTTTGCCGAACACGCTCCCGTGCGCGGTGGTCCCCTCAGGCCCGACATGGATGTCATGGTCGGCCCAGGCGCGATCCCCCCGCGACATCACGATGACCTTGCCCGGAACGTGCGTAGCCTTCTCAGGTGTGGCTTCCGGCTGGGTGGCCTGAGCGCTCGCTTCGGCCTTCACCGGCTCGGCCTTGGCGGGATCGGGTTTGGGCGCTTCGGACAACGCCGGCTCGGATATCGAAGGCTCCGCCTCTACGGGCTCGGATACGACCGCTTCAGACGCCGCGACATCCTTGGCCCGGCTGGCTTGGGCGGCGGAATTGAGGGAACCCTGTTCAACGCTCGGCTGCTCGGCTGCTTGGTCGCTCACGGTCAATTCTCCCTAAAAGATTGACCATTTGGTAACTTTCATATCTTGCCAAATCCTTACTTCGCCTCGGGCTTACCGAAATTTTAGGAATTGAGCCGGCCGGCCTCGGCTCCCAGCCAATCCCTCCCATGGGACGGCTTGCCTGGGCCTGGTTGCCCAGGCCGGTTTGCTTGGCCCGCTTTCCCGTCTAACATGGCCCTGAAGATGGGGTGGAGGGGCCATGGCCATCGAGAAATGCATCAACGAGTTTGATGTCGATCAGGTCATCTTCGAGGAAGGCTCGACGGGCCGCGAACTTTTCGTTGTGCTCGACGGCGAGGTCGAAATCGCCAAGCTGAACGGCGACGCCAAGACCGTCATCGTCAAGCTCGGCAAGGGCGAGTTTTTCGGCGAGATGGCGGTCATCGACGGCTCGTCACGCTCGGCCACCGCCATTGCTGCCGCGCCAAACACCCGCGTGATGCGGATCAACCACGCTCGTTTCGTCTATCTCGTCAGCCAGCAGCCGGCATTCGCGCTGATGGTGATGGATGCGCTGAGCAAACGCCTGCGCGCGTCCAACGCGGCGGCTTTCCGGGCGAACAATCCATGAGCGAACACAGGCCGAGCCCGTTTCCGACGCTACTCAACAACGACGTCTGCTCGCTGATCCAGGCCCACGACAACGTCTACCAGATCCGCTTCAAGAACCGCGCCGCCAACGCCTATCTGGTGCGTGGTAAGTCGCGCACCGTCATGATCGATGTCGGGCTGACTTCGAACTATCCGGCACTGCTCGAATGCCTCAACCATCTCGGCTGTCCGCCAGAAAAGATCGACATGGTGGTCCTGAGCCACGAGCATCTCGATCACATCGGCGCGGCCTGGCACTTCAACGAGAAGCGCACCATCGTCGCCGCGCATCGGCTCGCCGCCAACAAGATCATGCTGCGCGACGACTTCTCGATGCTGCGCAAGATGTTCAACGAGCCGAACCGGCCGATCGACGTCGACATCTGGCTGGAAGAAGGCAACCTGCTCGACCTCGGCGACTTCCGCCTGAACGTGATGTACACGCCGGGCCATACCTCGGCCTGCATCAGCCTGTTCGATCCGGACAAGGGACTGTTGTTCGCCGCCGATACGCTGATGCCCGGCGGCGTGATGGGTGGCGTGTTCGGCTCCGGGAGCATCAGCGATTACATCCAGTCGCTGGAGCGGCTCAAGGCTCTCAACTCGAAAATCCTGCTGTCGGGCCATGGCCGGTTGTCCGATACGCCGCAGGAAGACGTACGGATCGCGATCGCCCGTTCGCACGCGCTGCTCTCGGACACCGCACAACTGTTCGACGCGCTCGATGCGCGATCGAACTTCGACCCGATCATGCAGTCGGTGCGCGATCTCAACAAGCTCGACGACAGCTAAAATCTCTTCGGACGGGTGGCGCTCATTTGACAGGCCGCTGTCGGGTCTGCTCAATGCAATCTGCCAATAAGAACAAGGGGGAGAACGCCAGTGAAACTTTACGACTCGATCGGGCCCAATCCGCGCGTCGTGCGCATCTTCATCGCGGAAAAAGGCATCGAGATGCCGAAGCAGACCGTCGATCTGCGCGGCGGCGAAAATCGTCAGGCCGAACATCTCAAGCGCAATCCGCATGGCCAGATGCCGACGCTCGAACTCGACGACGGCAGCTATCTCTCCGAGATCACCGCGATCTGCGAATATCTCGAGGAGATCAAGCCCGCGCCCGCGATGATCGGATCAACGCCGAAGGAGCGCGCCGAGTGCCGGATGTGGACGCGCCGCGTCGACCTCAACATCTGCGAGCCGATGGCAAATGGCTATCGTTATGGCGAGGCCGTGAAATTTTTCGAGAAGCGTATTCCGGTCGTCCCCGAAGCCTCGTCAGGCCTGAAAATGGTCGCCGCGAACCGTTTGGCCTGGCTCAACAGCCAACTGGCGGACGGACGCGAATATCTCTGCGGCAAGCGCTTCACGCTCGCCGACATCCTGCTGTTTTGCTGGCTCGATTTTGCCGCCATGGTTGGTCAGGGGATCGCGCCCGAGAATACCCATGTCAAAACATGGTTCGATCGCGTGGCAGAGCGGCCTTCGCTCAAGGCCGATCCGGTCAACCCGCCTGCCGGTGGAAAGCGCGAATAACGCACGCCGGCCTCGTCATCGCAGCGGCAAAGTCCAACGGGCCGCGCAAAGCGCGGTCCCGTTGGCTCGCAATGGAGCGGCGGGGCTACTAACCGACATTGCGAGAGGCGTGCTCGTCCGCTGTAGGTCGGAGAGCGAGGGCGATAGCAACTGTCTTGAGATTCGCTCGGCTCACGCCGCAATCAGCGACGTGCGCTCTTGTCAATTCGGCCAGCACCGGCCCCGGTACGGGCCGAGGTGATAACCCGGCGGACACCACCTTCCACCGTACGGGCCAAAAATCGGTCTGACCCCGCCATCCGCTCCGCCCGGATAGCCCCATTGTCCGCCTGGCCGGCATCCGCCATACGGACCGCGGTGCCAATAAGGACCGCAGCCGCCGGAAACGGGAATGACCTGCGCGTCGCCGTTGGCGACATTATCGATCGGCATCGCCTGTGCATTCGGCGTTCCAACCATTAAGCCCAAGCCACAGGCGAAGGCACCGGCGGCGATCCAATTCTTCAACATGACTGTGCTCCATTCATGATATCTCGCGAGAGGCCGACCACGGTGTGACCTCGGCAAGAGAATGTCGCAGTGAGAATGAACCGCAGACGAATGAACGGTTCAGCATGATGAACAACATAGCGCGCGATCGCGAAGCGCGCGCAGCGGCGATCGGCGCACACTCCATAAACTCGCGTCATTCCGGGATGCGCCGTAGGGCGCAGGCCCGGAATCCATTGCTCCGTCCGAACGCCAGGAGAAATGGATTCCGGGCTCGATGCGGAGCTAGTCATCGGGCGCGCATTCGCGCGACCCGTTGGCACGGCCCGGAATGACGAGCTCAGATCACGATCGGCGCATCCGGAAGTTCGTTTGGCCCGGCACCTTGCCGCGGAAAATACGTCGCGAGCTCACGCGAGACTGCCTGGATACCCTTGATGACGCCGCCGGCGAAATTTCCGGTCCTGAAATCGGCTTCCATCGCCGCGCAGATTTTTTGCCAACCGGCCGCGCCGACTTTCGCATGGATGCCGCGATCGGCGACGATCTCGACATCGCGATCAGCGAGCAACAGATAGATCAAGACGCCGTTGTTGTGTGCGGTGTCCCAGATCCGCAAATGCGAAAAAATATCAAGCGCGCGCTCGCGGGCAGATTGATTCGAGAACAGCGGCTTGCCGTCGAGCGCGCCTTCGACGACGAAGCGCACCTGCCCGGACGTGGTCGCCTCACCCGCTTTGATCGCCTGATCGATCAGATCAAGCACCTGCTTCGGGAAAACCCGGCGTGCCCGCCAGTGATGCTCAACGAGATGTTTGCCGATGCGCTTGAGGCCCATCTTTACCAACTCCCCGAGGCGCCGCCGCCGCCAAAGCTGCCGCCCCCACCCGAGAATCCGCTGTCGCCGGAACCTGAACTCGACCCGCTCGACCATGACCCGCCGGACGAGCCCGACGACCAGCCTCCGCCAGAACCGCCCCGCCCGCTCCGGGAGGCCTGCTGGCTTGCGGCCAGGATGGCATCGCCAAACATGGTGAGAAAGAACGCGACAATGCCGAATGCGGCAGAGACGGCGATCGAACCCAACAAGAACCAAAAGATCGCGCCGACTACGCCTGCGGTGACGCCGGAACCGAGCAGCCGGCCGAGAAGGCCGCGGAAGATGGCAGCGATCGCTGCAAAACCGATAAAGCCGAACGGGCTGAAAATGAGGTTGAACGCCATGTCCGGATCGCCATGATGTGACGCCTCCGGTGTCGGCTTCGGCAACGGTTCGCCATCGATGACACGAATGAGGCGGTCGACGCCGTCCGAAATGCCGCCGGCGAAATCGCCGGTCCGGAAACGCGGTACGATGATCTCGTCGATGATGCGCCGTGCGGTGACGTCCGGAAGCGCGCCCTCGAGGCCATAGCCGACCTCGATCCGCAGCTTGCGGTCGTTCTTGGCGACGACCAGCAGGGCGCCGTCGTCGATCTTCTTGCGCCCGATTTTCCAGGCTTCCGCTACGCGGATGGAAAACTGCTCGATCGATTCCGGCTGCGTGGTCGGAACGATGAGGACCGCGACCTGGCTGCCCTTGCGGGTTTCCAGGTCTTTCAGCCGCTGCGTCAGCGCATCCGCATCGCTTGCCGACAGCGTGGCGGTCTGGTCGACCACCCGGCCCGTCAGTGGCGGCACGGCGACCTGCGCCGAAGCCGCGAACGGCCAGCAGATCAGGAACGCAAAGAGGAGGGCTCTTGCGAGCATCGAGGCGAAACTACTTCGCAGGCTGAGGCGCCGGATTGAAATCCACCTTCGGCGCGGTCGAAATTTCCTTCTCGTTCTCGACCGTGAAGTTGGCCTTTTCCTTGTAGCCGAACACCATCGCCGTCAGGTTGTTCGGGAAAGTACGGATGCCGACGTTATAGTCCTGCACCGCCTTGATGTAGCGGTTGCGTGCCACCGTGATGCGGTTCTCGGTGCCTTCGAGTTGCGTCATCAGGTCGTGGAACAGCGCATCCGATTTGAGCTGCGGATAGTTCTCGGTCACCACCAGAAGCCTGGACAGCGCGCTGGAGAGTTCGCCCTGGGCGGCCTGGAATTTCGCAAACGCGCCGGGATCGTTGACGAGTTCCGGCGTCGCCTGGATGCTGCCGACCTTGGCGCGCGCATTGGTCACGCCGAGGAGCACGTCCTTTTCCTGCTGCGCAAAGCCCTTCACCGAATTGACGAGGTTCGGCACGAGATCGGCGCGGCGCTGATACTGGTTGAGCACCTCCGACCAGGCCGACTTGACCTGCTCGTCATTGGTCTGAATCGCGTTATAGCCGCAATTGGTGAGGCTCAGCGTCGCCAGTGCCGCGAGCACGGTCAAAAACTTGCGCATCGAATATCTCCTTTACAGCCGCGTAGCGAACCTATCAGAACGGCAAGCGCGGGTAAGCCACGAAAGCCGGTTCAGCCCGCGATTTTGGGGAGCTGTCGGTTTAAGTCGCTTCGATGACAGGAAAGGTTCAGGTGAGTTTGCGGCCCGGAACACCACCTCTCCCGGTGGGGAGAGGTGGGCACTGCCGTTGCGGCTAAATTCAAGCCGCTTTCGCCCTGGCGGCGCGGATCGCTTCCCAGACCTTCATCGGAGAGATCGGGGTCTGGATCGACGCAATGCCGAGATCGGCGAGCGCATCCATCACGCCATTGGCGATGCAGGGCGGACCGCCGATCGCACCGGACTCGCCGCAGCCTTTGGCGCCCAAGGGATTGGTGCGGCACGGCGCCGAACCATCCAGCGTGACTTCGATCGGCGGCACGTCGTCGGCGCGCGGGATGCAATAATCCTGATAGCTCGCGGTGATCAATTGGCCTTCGTCGCTGTAAGTCACACCTTCATACAACGCCTGACCGATTCCCTGCGCGACGCCGCCATGCACCTGCCCCGTCACCAGCATCGGATTGATGGCGACGCCGACATCGTCCACCGTCGTATAACGCACCACGCGCGTCACGCCGGTTTCCGGATCGATCTCGACCTCGCAGATATGCGTGCCGTTCGGCCAACTCGGGCCGTCGGTCTGACCTTCGCTGTCGACCGAGAGCCGCGCGCCCGCTTCCTTTTTGGCGATGTCGAACAGGCTGACATGCTTGTCGGTACCGACCACCGTCAGCCTGCCGTCGCGATATTCGATATCCTCGACCGAGGCTTCCAGCAGCTGCGACGCCTTTTCGCGGGCTTTGGTGATCAGGTCGGCAGCCGAGACCACCGCAGCGGTGCCGCCGACGAACAGCGAACGCGAGCCGACGCTGCCGAAGCCGATCGCAAGATCGGTGTTGCCCTGCACCACATCGACCTTGTCGATGGAAACGCCGAGCGCTTCCGCGATCATCTGCGCGAATGAAGTCTGCAAGCCCTGCCCCATCGCCTGCGTACCGGCATGAAGCACGATACGCCCGTCGGCAGTCGCGTGCAGCGAAACCTTTTCGTTATGCACGGTGCCGCCGGTCCATTCGATATAGCTGGTAAGGCCGCGGCCATAGAGCAGGCCTTTTTTCTTCGCTGCTTTCTTGCGCGCGGCGAAACCATCCCAGTCGGCAAGCTTGGTGGCGCGCTCCAGCATATGCGCGAAGGCGCCGGAATCGTACACTTGGCCGACGGCGTTGGTGTAGGGCATTTGCGCCGGCTTGACGTAGTTCACTTTTCGGATCGCGCGTGGATCGATCTTCAACTGCCGCGCGGCCGCATCCATCAACCGCTCGACGACGAACACGGCCTCGGGGCGGCCGGCGCCGCGATAGGCCGCCACCGGCGCGGTGTGGGTCATCACCGCCTTGAGGTCGTAATGAACCAGCGGCAGATCATAGACGCCGGTCTGCACGAAGGGTCCCAGGATCAACGGGATCAACGCGCCGGTGCCGGAGATGTAGGCGCCGGTCCCGCCAACGGACCGTACGCGGAACGCCTGCACGCGGCCTTTGCCATCGAGCGCAAATTCGGCGGTCGTGGTCAGATCGCGGCCGTGGGTGCCACCCAGAAAATCGTCCGAGCGCTCGCCGCGCCAGCGCACTTTCCTGTTCAGCTTGACGGCGGCGTAAGCCACCATCCCATCTTCCGGATAGAGGTTGGTCTTGTGGCCAAAGCCGCCGCCGATGTCGCCGACCAGAACCTGGATGCTTTCCTTCGGGCGCTTCAGCACGGCTTCGGCGAGAGTGTCGCGGGTCGAGCCCGGCGTCTGCGACTGTACATGCAGGATCAGACGGCCGGTCTTCTTGTCGACTTCCGCAATGGTCGAACGCGGCTCCATCGCGCAAGGCACAAGACGCTGATTGACGAGATCGAGCGAAACGACATGCTCGGCCTTGCTGAAGGCGGCCTCGACCGCCGCCGCGTCGCCGTAGCTCATGCGGGCCACGATATTGTCGGGCACCTCGGACCACACCAGCGGCGCGCCCGGTTTGACCGCTTCAAGCGGATCGACGACGGAGGGCAGTTCCTGATATTCGACCGCGATCGCCTCGGCCGCGCTCTGTGCGGCGAAACGTGACGTCGCCACGACCGCGGCAACCGTCTCACCGACATAGCGCACGAGGTCATGAGCCAGCAGCCGGCGCGGCGGCACCGTCATCGGTGAGCCGTCGGGCCGGGGGAAAATCAACAGTGTTGGCAGCGTGCCGATATCTTCCGCGATCAGATCAGCGCCGGTGTAGATGGCTTCGACGCCCGGCATCGCGCGGGCGGCTTTGATATCGATCGAAACGATCTTCGCGTGCGCGTGCGGCGAGCGCAGCATATAGAGCCACAACGCGCCTTCTTCCGGCTTGTCGTCGATGAACTGGCCCTTGCCGGTCAACAGCCTCTGATCCTCCAGCCGCTTGGGCGACTTGCCTGCACCGAAACGTAGATTGCCGGGGAGAATGTTCATCGTACTTTCCTTGGAATTTGATCAGGATGACAGTGTAGCCGACAGGCAAGGAACAGGCCAAGCCCTTCCCTGTCATTCCGGGCGCGAGTGCAACGAGCGAGCCATGGTGCGCCATTGCGCATCTGAGAATCCATCTCGCAAAATCGAATGCTGGGAGGAAAGGATTCCGGGTTCAGCCCTGACGGGCCGCCCCGGAATGACGATGGTGGCCAGGGAACGCGCTATCCCACCTCGACCAAAACCGCCTCGACGGCCTTGCGCTCGTCGGCGGTCAGCGCCTTCTGGGGCGGGACGGGATCGCCGACATCATAGCCCTGGATCGAAAGCGCCGCCTTGATGCAGGCCGCGAGGTTATAGCGGGCGAAGGCCTCGTTGACCCGCCACAATTTGCGTTGAAGCACGAGCGCCTCGTCCCAGCGCTTGGCGTTGCAAAGGTCATAAAGCGCAACGCTCTGGCGCGGAATGATGCAGGCCGGCCCCGCCATCCAGCCGACGCCGCCGATCAGCATCACCGCGGCAGGAATATGGGCGGACGCGGAAAACACGCGGATGGAATCGCCGCAGCGGTTCATGATCGACAGCAGCCGCCCGGTATTGGTCGAGGCATCTTTGATGTACTGGATGCGCGAATGGGCCGAGAGGCGCTGAATACAATCGAGCGACAGGTCCGAGCGCTGGAATTGCGGGTTGGTGTAGATGACGACGGGAATATCGACCGCGTCCGCAATGGCGCGAAAGTAGGATTCGACCTGAGCGTCTGAAAGCGAGAAATACGCCTCCAGGATCGCCAGAATCCCGGTGGCGCCAAGTTTTTGATACGCCTTTGCCTGCGCAACGGCATCCAGCGTCGAGGTCGAGGCGACACCGGCCACAACGGGCACGCGGCCGTGAGCGGCTTCGATCGTGGTCTCGACGACGGCAAGTCGCTGGGCGTTGTTGAGATAGGCGAACTCGCCAGTCGAACCGAGCGGCGTGAGCCCGTGGACACCAGACGTGACGAGGTCGCCGCAGAGGCGCGCCAGTACATCGCGGCGAACGGCGCCGTCGGCATCGACGGGCGAAACCAGATAGGGAAATACGCCGTGGAAGTCGGTCATGGCATGGATTCCTTAGAAGATGCGGCCTTCCGTAGCAATCAGGCCGGTTGCGACCAGGCTGATGCCGCTTGCAGCTTCATCATGACAAAATCGAGCAGCAGGCCCACGCCAAGCATGGTCAGGATATAGGCGAACACGGTCGGGCTCTCGAAGAAGCGCTGCGAATACATCAGCGTCGCGCCCATCCCGCCGCCGCCAGAAACCATCTCCGCCGTAAAGGTCGTGATCAGCGACACCGGCAACGCCACCCGCAGGGCGGCGAAAATCCGTGGCCAGGCGGCCGGCAGCAGGATGCGAAACAGCACGCCGGCGTTCGACGTCCCCATGGACGTGGCCGACCAGATCAGGACCCGGTTGACGCTTGTCGCCGCCGCAAAACTTCCGATCAGGACCGGAAACACGCAGGCGAACGCGACGAGCAGGATTTTCGAGAGGCTGTAAATGCCGAACCACAGAATGAAGATCGGCAGGAACGCGATCTTCGGCGATGGAAACGCGAGCGCGATCACGGGGTCAAACAGCCAGTGCAGAAGGCGGCTACGCGCCATCGCGATTCCGAGCGGCACGCCGATCGCCGTCGCCAGACCAAGCCCGACCGCTGCACGCGACAGGCTGACGGAAAGATCAAGCAGCAGCGAACCGTCGGCGCAGACGGACCACCATTCGGCCATGACCTTGGTGAAGGGCGGCAGGAACAACGCCGACACCAGACCGGCACGGGCGGCGGCTTCCCAGACCGCGACGATCACGAGCACCGAGATCATCGAACGAATGAAAAGACCGCGTTGAGTTACGGCCTTGGCCGTCATCGCCCTGTTCATGACGACCCTCGCGCGGATTCATGCCAGCGCAGGCTCTTTGCCGTCAGCATCAGCAAAAGCCGATCGGCCAGGAACGCGACCACGACCACGCAGGCGATGGCGGCGAACATGTAATCGTAGGCGCCGTTTTCGCCATACATGAAGATCAATTTGCCGTTGGTTGACGCAATCATCTCCGAGGAGATCGCGAGCACGAACGAAAATCCGAGCGCGACGCGGAGGCCTGCAAAAATGTCAGGCATCGCGTGCAGCAGATAGACCCGCCACAACATCGCACGCGGCTGTGTGCCGAACGCCTCCGCACTCCAAACCAGGACGCGCGGCGTCGACGAGACGCCCTGCGCCGTGTTGACGACCATCGGCAACAGGCACGCCAGAAACACCGCACAGACCGTGGTCGCCGTCCCGATGCCGAACCACAGGATGAATAGCGGGATCAGCGCCGACTTCGGCAATGAATAGGTGCCGCCGACGACGGGCGCGGCGTAGGCGCGAAAGACTTCCGAACGCGCCATCATCAGGCCGAGCCAGATGCCGGCGATCGAACCGAGCGTGAGTCCAAGACCCGCGCGCCACAGCGTGATGAAGATATTGTCCCTGATCTCCCGCCCCGTCAGCAAATCGTAGGCGGCAACACCGATGCGCGCGGGCGACGGTAGAAAGGCGGGATTGACCAGGCCAGAACTACTGGCCCCTTGCCAGAGCAGGCCAATCAGGACCAGCGGCAACACTCTCCCCACAGGCGACGACAGCCAGGAGGCGCGATCAGCTTCCATGCGCCATCTTCTCCGCCGTTGATGGAGTGGATTTGACATTCGCCGCCAGCGAAACCACGGACTCGTATGCGAATGTCAAATCCAAAACTCCATCAAAAAAACATATGATGTTAGCGGCCCCTTTAACTCTAACATTCGCAAAAGTGCCTGCCAAACCGGGGAGCGAATGTTAGAGTTGGGCCGCTAGTGCCTGCTTTCGCACCGAAATCCAGACCTCGTTACGAACCTTGTTAAACGCGTCCGAGGTGAAAAGCTGTTCGCGCGGAATGGTGCGGTCGAGGTCGATAGTGAATTCCTCGACGATCTTGCCCGGCCGCGCCGACATCACGCAGATTCGGTTGGAGAGATAGACCGCCTCGCTGACATCGTGGGTGATCATCAGCACGGTCTTGCGGGTCTCGAGCCAGATCCGCAATAGCTCATCCTGCATGACCTCGCGGGTCTGCGCGTCCAGCGCCCCGAAGGGCTCGTCGAGCAACAGGATGGACGGATCACAGGCCAGCGTGCGGGCGATCGCGACGCGCTGCTTCATGCCGCCGGAAAGCTCGCGCGGGTAGCGGTCCTCAAATCCCTTGAGGCCGATCACGCCGATCAAACGGTCGGTGATGCGCGCACGCTCTTCGGCCGACAACGAGCCACGATCGAGCCCATAGAGAATGTTGTTGCGCACCGTGAGCCAGGGAAACAGTGCATATTCCTGAAACACCACGCCGCGATCGGTGCCGGGTCCTGCGATGGCCTTGCCATCGACCAGCACTTCGCCGGCCGCAGGAAGAAAGCCGCCGACGACGTAAAGCAACGTGCTCTTGCCGCAGCCGGACGGCCCGACGATGGAGACGAACTCGCCGGCCTTGATCGAGATGTCGACGGTCTGAAGCGCCTGCACCGCCTGTCGGTCGCCGGGATAGGTCTTGGAAACCCCCCTGATATCGACCTTGGGGAGATCAGGCATCACAACGCGCACGGTTTCGGCAGCAGACCGATGTTGAGGTATTTGGAAACGTCGATGCGGCGATCGATCAGCTTTTCCTCAAACATCGCATCGAGCGGCTTCTGGATCGTCTGTGCCGACACGCAGGCATTGGGATCGCGATAATAGTCGCGGCCGGTCGCGAAATACGAATTCAGCACGTCCTTCGACGACTTGGTGAAGTCCGACACGAGCTGGATCGCCTTCTCGCGGTTGGCGGGGTCGTAGAACCAGGCGATCCCGTCGACATAGTCGGCCAGGAACGCCTTGACCGCGTCGGGATGCTCTTTGAGGAACGCATTGGTCGTGACCTGGAAGATCACCGAGGACGGACCGAACGCATCGCCCCCGGTGAAGACCGGCCGCAAATCACCCTTCGGGCTCTCCATCGCCAGGAACGGAATCACCAGTACGCCGCAATCGATGCGCTTCTCGCGGATGGCGGAGGCGATATTCGGGAAGGCGATTTCGACGATCTCGACGTCGCGCCGCGGATCGATGCCGTTTTTCTTCAGCACCACGCGCAGCGCCAGATCGACGGCGGAGGCAAACGCGTTGATGCCGATCTTCTTGCCCTTGAGGTCGGCGATGGTCTTGATCGGCGAATCCTTCAAAACCATGAAGCTGTTGGTGGCGTTACCGGGATGACCGTCCTGGTAATTGTCCGAGATGATAGTCAGACCGTTCGGCACCGCGTCCTTGACGATGATGGTGGCGAAGGCCGGCCCGGACAGCGTAGCGAGGTCCGCCTGCCCGGCCGCGAGCAGCGCCGCAGCTTCAGGCGTGCCGCGCGTGAACGTCATGTCGAGCGTGTAGGACTTGCCGTAGTCCTTCAGGACGTTCTGCCTGACGTAGTCCAGGAAGATGATCGTCTCCATCTCGTTCGGGCCGATGCCACCGCCGGTCGCGTAGCGGATGTTGGGCACCGCGGCAAACGCCGTGCGGGACACAAACGGCGCCGACAACGCGGCGCCCGCGGCGCCCCGCATCACGGCACGGCGGGACAGGGAGAAGGACGATGGCATCTGGTTTCCTCTCTCGACCAAACGAAATAGCAAAGCCGAAGTGGCAAAAATAGCGGCGGTAACATCGGGCAAATCTCATGCCTTGAGAAGAGCCATAATGCGCAGGAAGGGCCGCTATGCCCTGAGGATCGCCATCGCCTCGATCTCGACGACGAGGTCGGGATGCGACAGCCGACGCACCTCAACGGTTGTGCTAGCGGGCAAGCCAACGCCGAGATAGTTGTGCCTGACATCGACGTGTTTGAAGAATTCGTCGATATCGGTGACGAAGGTTGTGGTCTTGACCAGGTCGCTGAGCGTCGCGCCGGCAGCCTCCAGCGCGTTCTTCAGGTTCTCGCCGACCTGCTTGATCTGCGCGCGCATGTCCTTCGGGCCGACGATCTGGCCGTCCTTGTCGCGCGCCAGTTGGCCGGAGACGAACACCAGCTTTTCACCGGAAGCAACGACGACGTGGGAATAGAGCACATGGCCGCCCACGGCGCGTTTGAACAACTTGTCGGGCTGGATTTTTTCGATTGTCATATTTGATGCGGCTTTCGCGAGGGGATACCCGTCAACGCGGGCAAGGCGCGCAACTCTTGCCAAAGCTCGGACAAAGAGCAACCCCGGAAAACCGCATGGAGATAAGACGGCCATGCTGTGCTGAACGCGCGTATCGCTTGTGAGATTCTACCTCAAACTGCGGGTACGGTTCGCCAACCGGTATTCCCAAAGTTTTGTGACTACTCTTACGAACCAGGCGGGAGCACCGAGGTAGCGTAGCGCTTCAATACTCCCCTGCACGTGGCGGTCCTGAAAACGCATATTGGAGAAGTAGTCGTGATCGTCGAAGCACCAACTCAAGGTGGCGGAAAGACCCTCCCGAAGCTTTTCGCCGCCAGATAGCTTGCCAACAAAATTCAGTTGTCGTCGAATGCAGATCGCCTCAATCCGCCGACGGACCTCGTCTTCGTAGGTAATGCCCCAGTGCTCCAGCCTTGCATGTGTCGTCTCATGGACAATGGTTGAGGCGATCTCGTCCACCGTTTCGGAAAGAACAAAGCGCTCGTCAACCACACACGCATTCGATCGTCTTTCGTAGTGCGCCCCGGCATTTGAAATCAGGCGCACCCAGATTCGATCGAGATGTCTGGTGACGCGAGAATAGCTGATCGGGTCATGATCCTTGATGAGACGCAGCGCGCTCTCGACACGGCCAAAGCCTGGCCAATCCTTGCTTTCCATACCCCCGATCCAAAGCCCGTCGATCCTGCGGCTGGTCGAAAACCAAAGTTCGAGCCTGTCAGAGAAAGGCACCTTTTTAACAGGGATTTTCGCGCGATTTTTAGGCAGCAAGCCATGGCGCGTTTCTGGTCGCGGCAAACGGTGATCCTCGGCCATGGGACTTCAACAATCTCGACAACCTATAGTATAAGCACAGGACGCTTTCGCGCTTGTTAGAGACTTAATTCAAATCATAGCGAGTTTTCATTGAGGCGCCGACAGTGACCAGTCCGGGCGAGTCGCCAAACCGAGTGAAGATAATCGAGGTCGCCATCGAGCCCATCTCAAAGGCCGACCAACAAAAGCTGAGCGAGTCATTGGCCACACTTGCTGCGGAGGATCCGTCATTCGCCGTCTCGACCGATCACGAGTCCGGCCAAACCATTTTAAAAGGAACAAGCGACGAGCATCTCGATGCGAAAGTCGGGCAGCTCAAGCGCGATGGAATAGGCTTCGACATCGGTGCGCCGCAGGTGGCTTTCCGCGAGCGCATTACCCAGCGCGTCGAGCACAGCTACACCCACAAGAAGCAGACCGGCCGTACCGGCCAGTTTGCGTCGATCACGCTCATCGTGGAGCCGAACGACCCCGATAAAGGGTACGAGTTCAGATCCAGGATCGTCGGCGACGCGCTGCCGAAAGCATATATCACCGGTGTCGAAAAGGGCCTGGAGAGCGTGCTGTCGTCCGGCGTGGTCGCGGGCTTTCCCATGGTCGACGTCAAGGTGCAGTTAATCGACGGCAAATATCACGACGTCGACTCGTCGGCGCTGGCTTTCGAGATCGCGGCTCGTGCCTGCTTCCGCGAAGCCTTGCAGAAGGGCAAGTCGGTCTTGCTCGAACCGATCATGAAGGTGCAAGTGGTGACGCCGACGGATTGCGCCGGGGCCATCATTCGCGATCTGCGGCTACGAAGGGGTCAAATAACCGGGCAGGATACGCGTAGCGATGTCGTGGCCGTCCACGCAATGGTGCCGCTCATGAACATGTTCGGTTACGCCAGTCCGTTACGAGAGAATTCGAGTGGCCGGGCCACGTTCACGATGCGGTTCGATCATTACGCGGAAGCGCCGCCCAATACGACCAGTCCGGATGACCCTCCGTTTCGACCGGCGGTCGGTATGCGCCCATGAGGCGAGCCGCGGCCTCCAAATACTTACGCGGCGTTAAGCATCGGCCACGTGGTGGTCTGGACCATCCAGCTCTGCAACGAGCTCACGCCCGTCTCGCGCTGGCCGAAATAGGCCTCGAGTTCGGCCAAGGCGCGGCGTTCCCACTCAAGCGCCTGCTCCAGCAGCGAGAGCCGCTGAAGCGGACGGAACGACGCCGTCTGGCGATACAACGACGCCGTGGCGCGATATCGCCGCACGTTTTCCAGAATTGCCATCCCGCTCATCGACACTCTCCCCAAAACTTCCCAACGGGAGCGATTTTGGCGGCGGCAGGTTTTCAATTGCTTACAGGCTTAAGTAAACGACTTTCACGGTTTGCAAAATGTTGACGGCATGGGCGGCGACGCATGCAGCTCCGCCCCTTGCTCCCCCGCGGCCAGACCGGATAGCATTCGCCCGCCCAAAATAAGGGCCAAGGCAGTTTTCACGGGAGGAAAATCATGAAAATCACAAACGGACTCTGGCGATTTCTGCTGATGCCGCTGGCGCTCGCCGGCATGTTGAGCATCTCTTCGGCGGCCGAACTCAATCCGGCCGCGATCAACATCAAGATGCCCGACAATATCCCCTGGAGCCCGGTCGATGCCCGCGGCGCACAGACGGCCGTCGTGGTCGGCGACCCCACCAAGCCCGGCTTCTATATGGTCTATAACAAGTGGACCAAGGGTAACCATTTCAGCCGGCCCCACTTCCACCCCAACGACCGCTACATCGTGGTGCTGCAAGGCACATGGTGGGTCGGAACCGGACCGCATTTCGATCCGGCCGAAACCAAGGCGATCCCTGCCGGCAGCTTCGTCACCCATTTCGGCAAGCAGGTGCATTGGGACGGCGCCAAGGATGAGGACGCGGTGCTGCTGATCATGGGCGAGGGCCCGGGTTCTTCGACGCTGGTGAAAGAAGAGTAACCTCGATCCAGCACGAGGTGCTCCATGCGCTGGCTGAAATTCACCGCTAACGGAAAGCCGTCCTGGGGGATCGTCGAAGGCGACCGCGTGGTCGCGGTCGACGGCGATCCATTCGGGGAATGGCAGCGCACGCAGCGGACGCATGCGCTCGCTGAGGTCAAGATCGAGCTGCCGGTGGTCCCACGCACCTTCTACTGCGTGGGACTGAACTATCTCAAGCATCTGAAGGAAGCCGCCAACAAGCGCGGCGAGGTGCCGAATGTACCCGACCGGCCCGAGGTCGGTTATCGCGCCCAGAACGCGCTGATCGCGCATGACGAGAACGTGGTCATCCCGGCCAATGCGACCGAGCAGATTCACTACGAAGGCGAGCTCGTCGTGGTGATCGGCAAGAAAGCCAAGCATCTCACCGAGGCCAACGCGATGGACTGCGTGTTCGGCTATACCATCGGCAACGACGTCAGCGAGCGGACCTGGCAGAAGGCCGACCGGGGCCTGTGGCGCGCCAAGAACGCCGACACTTTCAAGCCGATGGGCCCCTGGATCGAAACCTCCGCCGATCTCGACAAGATGGAGACCATCGTGCGGCTGAACGGCCAAGAGAGCAATCGCTTCCACACCAACGACATGCTGTTCGGGATCAAGGAATTCATCGTCGAGATGACGAAGTACTTCACGCTGTGGCCCGGCGATGTGATCTGGATGGGAACCGACGGCGCCTCGCCTAACATCAAGGCGGGTGACGTCGTCGAGATCGAAATCACCGGCATCGGCACCTTGCGCAACAAGTTCGTCGCAGAGAAAGCATAATGAGCCGGCACTCGACGGCACATCATTTCCTGCAAGGTCTCGTCGACCTCGGCGTCGATTACATCTTCGCCAATCTCGGCACCGATCATGTCTCGCTGATCGAGGCGATGGCCGAGTGGGACCGCGACGGGCGCAAGCATCCGGAGGTCATCCTCTGTCCCCACGAGGTGGTCGCGGTGCACATGGCCGCCGGCTACGCGCTGGCCACGGGAAAGGCGCAGGCCGTTTTCGTGCATGTCGATGCCGGCACCGCAAACGCCTGCATGGCGATCCAGAATCTGTTTCGCTATCGCCTACCGGTGCTGCTGTTTGCCGGCCGCGCGCCGTTCACACTGCACGGCGAATTGCCGGGATCGCGCGACACCTACGTGCATTTCGTGCAGGACCCTTACGATATCGCAAGCATCGTCCGTCCTTACGTCAAGTGGGAATATTCGCTGCCTTCCGGCATCGTGGTGAAGGAGGCGCTGGCGCGGGCCTATGCGTTCGCGCAAAGCGACCCGCCGGGGCCGGTCTACATGATGCTGCCGCGAGAGACGCTCGCCGAGGAATGGGACGATGCGGCGATGCCCGCCTATCCGCCGGCGCGCTATGGCAGTGTGCAGGCCGGCGGCATCGAGCCCGCGCGGGTCGATGCGATGGCGGACGCGCTGATGGCGGCGGAAAACCCGATCGCCCTCACCGCCTATCTCGGCCGTAAAGCGCATGCCGTGGCGGCGCTCGAACGCCTGGCACAGCTTTGCGGGATCCGCGTCGCGGAGTTCAATTCGATCGACCTCAACGTCTCGCAGGATTCGCCCTGCTTTGCCGGCTTCGATCCGGCGCCGCTGATGGAAAGCGCCGATCTCGGCCTGCTGCTCGATTCCGATGTGCCGTTCGTGCCGCAATACGCCAAGCGAGCGGACGCCATCAAATGGATCCAGATCGATATCGATCCGTTGAAGGCGGATTTTCCGATGTGGGGCTTTCCGACCGATCTGCGCATCCAGGGCGATTGCGCCACGATACTCCAGCAAGTCTGCGAGGCGATCGAAGCCAGGGCCGATAATGCCTTTCGCCAACGCGTTGCGGCGCGGATCGCAAGCTGGAGCGGCGCACGCGAGGCGATGAACATGCGCCGGGCGGACGCGCGTGCCAATAAGGGCAAGCCCGGCGCGCTGACATCAGCGTTTCTGTTTGCGACGCTGAGCGGGAAAATCTCGCAGGACGATATCCTCGTCAACGAAGCGATCCGCAACGCACCGGTCCTGCAAGAGCACGTCAGGCGCACCAGGCCCTGCAGCTATGTAGGGCTCGCCGGCGGCGGCCTCGGTTTTTCCGGCGGCATGGCGCTCGGATTGAAACTCGCCGAGCCGAAGCGGCGCATCGTGCAAGTGATCGGCGACGGCGGATTTCATTTCTCCTCGCCGGACAGCGTCTATGCGGTCGCGCAGCAGTATCGCGTGCCGATCTTCACGATCGTGCTCGATAATGGCGGCTGGCAGGCGGTGAAATCGGCGGTGCAACGCGTCTACCCCAAGGGCGTGGCCGCTGCGACCGATCAGTTTCAATCACGGCTGACGTCAGGCCTTCAGGGTGAACGGCGGGATTTTGCGGGCGTGGCGGAAGCTTTCGGCGCGCATGGCGAACGCGTCAGCGAACCGGAGGAGCTTGCGACCGCGATCGATCGTTGCCTTGCCGCGCTCGACGATGGCCAGGCCGCGGTGCTTCATGCGCAAATTACCCGGCTGTGACGACATGAAGATTTTTTGTCGGAATATCGCGATCGTTGCCTGCCTCGGACTGGCGCTTTCAGTCTCTGTAAACGCACAAGAAGACCCGTCGAAATATCCGACGCGGGCGATCCATATCGTCGTCGGCTTCACGCCGGGCGGCGGCAATGACCTGATCGCGCGCATCGTCGGGCAGAAGCTGTCGGAAAGCCTCGGTCAGGCCGTCGTCATCGATAACAAGCCGGGCGGCGGCGCGATCGTCGCCACCGAATATGTCGCGAAGTCCGCTCCCGACGGCTATACGCTGCTGATCGGCGCCAGTGGCGCGATGGCGATCAATCCCGCGGTCTATGCCCGGCTGGGGTACGACCCGGTGAAAGATTTCATTCCGATCACCGAACTCGGTTCGTTCCCGCTGATCCTGATCGTCAATGCGGCGTCGCCGATCAAGTCGGTGGCCGATCTGATCGCTTTTGCCAAGGCGCATCCAAAGGACGCGAACTATTCGTCGTCCTCCGCTGCGTTTCAGCTGGTCACCGAACTGTTCAAGCAGAAGACCGGCGCGCCGATGCAGGAGATCCCCTACAAGGGCGCCAACGACTCGGTGATGGCGGTGATTTCCGGCCAGGTCACCGCGACGATTGCCGACGCCGGCCCGGTGTCGGGTCAGGTCAAAGGCGGCCAGGTGCGTGCGCTCGCGGTGACCTCGCCTGCCCGCGCGGCAGACCTGCCTGACGTGCCCACCATGAAGGAAGCCGGCACCGACGTCGATGCGGTGCTGTGGAGCGGCATCTTCGCACCGAGGCAGACGCCGCCTGCGATCGTGAAGAAGTTGGAGGCCGAACTGACGCGGATCATCAGGGAGCCCGACGTCATCGCCCGACTGAAACCGCTCGGCATTCAGCCGGTCGGCAACTCATCGGAAGAGTTTGCCCGGATTCTCGCCTCCGACATCGCGCGATGGACCGAGGTCGCGCGCGCCGGAAATATCAAGATCGAGCAGTGACGGTCCGCGGTGCGGTCATGTTGACCAGCGCCGAGACGACGACCGCCACCACCGCGTTGATGATCAGCGCGCCCAGGCCAACGTAGAACACGTAGCTGGTGTCGCCGATTTGCAGCGTGGCGAGCGGCTTCAAGCCGTTGCTCCACGCCGTCCAGGTTCCCCACAGCGTTCCGACGGACCAGCCGAGCAGCAGCCCGGATGCACGGAGCCAGCGCGTGAACAGGCCGAACACCAGCGCGGGGAAGGTTTGCAGGATCCACAAGCCGCCGAGCAGTTGCAGATCGAGCGCATATTGCGTCGGCAGGAAGGTGATGAAGGCGAGCGCGCCGACCTTGACCACGAGAGAGGCGATCTTGGCGACCGATGCTTCGCCAGCATGCGTGATGTTCGGATTGACGTAAGATTTCCAGATATTGCGCGTGAAGAGATTAGCCGCACCGATGCTCATCACCGCGGCCGGCACCAGCGCACCGATCGCGATCGCCGAAAACGCAAAGCCGGCAAACCAGGACGGGAACAGGGTCTTGAACAACGTCGGCACGACGTCGTTGTTCGACGTCACCTTGATGTTGGCGGCATACGCCATGTAGCCGAGCAGCGCGATCAGGCCGAGCAGAAGCGTATAGGCCGGCAGCAACACCGCGTTCTTGCGGATCGTGTCGGCCGATTTGGACGCGAAGATGCCGGTCAATGTGTGCGGATACATGAAGGCGGCGAACGCCGAGCCGAGCGCAAGGCTCGCATAGGGCAGCATCTGCGACGGCTTCAACACAAGGCCGGTAGCGCCGCCCTTGGCGGCGAAGGCGTCGTTGGCGGCGGAAAACACCGCGGCATAGCCGCCGAGCTTCATCGGCACCACGACGACTGCGACGAGCACCACGATATAGATCATGATGTCCTTGACGAAGGCGATCAAAGCCGGCGCACGGAGACCCGAGCTATAGGTATAGAGCGCCAGAATGACGAAGGCCGCGACGATCGGCAGTTCGCCGGTCAGGCCGATCGCCTTGATCACGACACCCATGCCGATCAGTTGCAACGCGATGTAGGGCATGGTCGCGACGATGCCGGTGACCGCGACCGCAAGCTCAAGCCCGCGCGAGCTATAGGTGTCGTGGACCACGTCGGCCGCGGTCACATGCCCCTTGGCATGCGCCACCTTCCAGAGCAACGGCATCACCGCGAAAACGAAGGGATAGACCACGATCGTGTAGGGAAGCGCGAAGAAGCCGTAAGCGCCCACCGCGTAAACCAGCGCAGGAACGGCGATCACGGTATAGGCGGTGTAGAAATCGCCGCCGACCAGAAACCAGGTGATCCAGGTGCCGAACTGACGTCCGCCCAGGCCCCATTCATCGAGGTGCTCGGTCGTCGCGCCGGATTTCCAGCGCGCGGCGACGAAGCCCAGCACCGTTACGAGGGCAAAGAAGAAAACAAAGATGACGAGTGCAGTCCAATCGATATCTGCGGACATGGCGGACCTTGGTTGACTTGAAGGGCGCGGCTTGAGGGGCGCGGATTCTTACGGCGTTTCGTCGTCGGGCTTCTGCGAGCGATGCACAATCCAGATCAGAAACGAACAGATCGGCACCCAGGCGAGCTGGTACCAATAGAAGAAGGGAAAGCCGAACAGCGCCGGCTCCTGGAAATTGTAGAAGGGCACCCACAACAGGCCGACGAACGGCAACAGCAACAGCACCCACATGACGGGCATCCTCTCATAAGCGGCTTCGCAGGCTTGAGCAGCCGAAGCCGGCCATCTTTTTGGGTGTCTACGACCGGATCGGTGTGCCGTCCAGTAGGTTTGCGCTTCCGCATTGCTGCGATGACGCCTCGTCAATACGACAACGCCGCGGAGGATTTCCTCCGCGGCGCTGAGATATCAGTTGGATTAGACTAAAACGCTAGAAAGCGCCGATTACTTCACGAGCTCAGCGCCGACCTTGCAGATCGCCGCGTCCTGGTCGCCGGTGCCGCCGCTGCAACCGATCGCACCAATCAGCTTGCCGCCCTCAACGAGTGGGAAACCGCCGGGGCTCGCGGTCAGCGTCGGATCGAGCGTGCCGGCGCCGGTATGACCGGTCTCGTAGGCATTGAAGAACACGCGGGTTTCGCGGCGGAAGCGCGCGGCGGTACGAGCCTTGTTGGTCGAGATCGAACCGGAGGCGATCTGCGCGCCTTCCATGCGCTCGAACATCACCAGTTCGCCGTTGGTGTCGACGACCGCGATGTTCATTTTCCAGTTGCGCTTCTTGGCTTCGGCCTCGGCCGCCGCCATCACTTGCTTGGCCTTCTCCAGGCCGATCGACTGGCCATAGGGAATGTCGAAGGGCATTGCGTCGGGGGTGCCACCCGCTGACGGCGGCGCCGGCGGGTTGGCGGCCGGCGCGGGAGCCTGCGCCATCGCCTGCGAAGAGATCGCGACGGCGGCTAACGCCGCCAACCCCAAAGTAATCGTCGAACGCATGAAGTACTCTCCTTGTTGAAGTTTACGTCCCGGTAGTTCGTTAGGTTAGTCAGCCGATGCCTACATCGGCGGCGTCAGACCGTCCTTGCCGTAAGTGACGCGCGGCGTCTGCCAGGTTCCGTCAGCGCCCTTCTTCGCAGCGCCAACGAAGATCTTGGTACCGGGCTTCAGATCGGCCTTGTCGCCGATCACGTAGGTGACGACCTGGGTCTCCGGCGTTACCAACACCTTCTTCTCACCGTCCTTGTATTTCACGGTCAACACCGGTCCATCGACGCCGCCGACGGTCTGTTCGACATTGGCGTTGGTCATCTTGGTGTTGGGACGGAGATCCCAGTCATAGTGACCCTCGCCGGTGCCACGCATCGATTCCGGGAAGATGTGCACTTCGATCGCTTTCTGGCTGCCGTCGGGCTGGGTCATACCGGTCGCACCGACGAACTGGCCCGGCTTGATGTCGGCCATCGTCGACTTGACGATTGCAACATAGAGTTGGGGATCGGTGACCGTGACTTTCACTTCTGCGCCGTCGCGATTTTTGACGACATAGGTTGCGCCGTCGACGCTCTCGATCGTGCCGCGGATACGCATCGTTTCCTGCGCCGACGCCGGCAGAGCGAAACAAGCCGTGACGAAAATCACAGCAGCGAGCATGCGCTGGAGCGTACTGAACATGGGGATCCTCCATGGGGTCTGAATGGATGGCAGAACGCGAGAAGGGCCGTTCCGGCCAAGTGCCTGAAAGGCGCGTTCTCTGCAACCCCCGCGAGGCTGGAATATTCCTTAACAGGGTTACGGGCGCACCGATCATTGCAGTGCAATAGGATGGGACGTTATCCTACTCGACCTTGATTCCCGCCTCGATGATGACGCGGCGCCAGCGTTCTTCCTCATCGTGAAAATATCGGTCGAGCGCTTCCGGCGGCAGCGCGACCATCACGAGCCCCTCATTGACGCTGAGCTTCCTGAAAGCCTCTGACTGCGTGGCCGAGGCTGCCGACATATTGAGCCGATCGATGACATCCCTGGGCGTGCCCGCTGGCGCAAACAGCCCGTACCAGCTTTCAGCCGCGTAACCGGGCACCCCGGCCTCGGCGACCGTCGGCAACTGCGGGAACGCCGGCGAACGCTCTGCCGACGTGACGGCGATGGCACGCAATTGCCCGCTTTCGACCAGCGAGGCCGCGCTTGCCACCGTCGTGAACATGACGTCGATCTGGCCGCCGATCAGGTCGGTGATCCCGGGCGCCGCCCCTTTGTAAGGCACGGCGGTCAGATTGACCTTGGCCATGTCCTTGAACAGTTCGCCGGCCAGATGCGCCGACGTGCCGGGACCGAACGTGCCGAACGTCAGCTTGCCGGGATTGGCCTTGGCGGCAGCGATCAGATCCTCGATCGACAGAACGGGGGATTTCGGATT
>Ga0265342_10000926_pt1 | contig 29144 bp, 26 predicted proteins | sample 4CB327metaG_FD_203125 | JGI IMG/M metagenome (GOLD analysis project Ga0265342, IMG submission 203125) | Rhizosphere microbial communities from Carex aquatilis grown in University of Washington, Seatle, WA, United States - 4-CB3-27 metaG | ecosystem: Host-associated > Plants > Roots >... | reverse complement strand
AAACGGTGGGACTGGCGCGGATCGTGGCACAGGCCGGCGTGCCTCTGATCGCGATCACCGATTCGAATTTCAGCCCGCTGGTTGAGCTCGCCACGGAGTGGCTCGAGGTGGCAGAGGCCGATCACGCGGGGTTCAGATCGCTCTCGGCTTCCATCGCCTTGTGCATGGCGCTGACTGTGGCGGTCGCCAGCGCCCGCGAAGGCGACGCGGAATAAACATTCCATATTGACCGAGGGGGTGAAATCGGTGTTTCGTCTCGACTTATCCCGCTGGCGCGGGCGCAGGCTGTCGCCTTCGAGCATTGCGTAGGAATAGCCACCGCGATGAGCCATTCTTCATCAGCATCAGCGCCGCCCACTCTGGACCTGATAACCATTGGCCGCGCCTCGGTCGATCTTTACGGCCAGCAGATCGGTAGCCGCCTCGAGGACATCGGCAGCTTCGCCAAGTCGGTCGGCGGATGCCCAGCGAACATCGCGGTCGGTTCAGCGCGCCTCGGCCTGAAGTCGGCGCTTATAACCCGCGTCGGCGACGAACAGATGGGCGGCTTCATCCGCGAGCAACTTCGGCGCGAGGGCGTGGTAACCGACGGGGTGAAGACCGATCCGTCGCGACTGACGGCGCTGGTGCTTCTCTCCGTCGAGAGCGACCGGAACTTTCCGCTGATTTTCTATCGCGACAACTGTGCCGACATGGCGCTTGCGGAAGACGACATCGATGCGGAATTCGTGGCCTCAGCGGCTGCGGTACTGGTCACCGGCACGCATTTCTCCAAGCCGAATACCGAGGCTGCGCAGAGGAAGGCGATGCGGATCGCGCGCGAGAACGGCCGCAAGGTCGTCTTCGACATCGACTACCGCCCGAACCTCTGGGGGCTGGCCGGTCACGCGGCCGGCGATTCGCGTTACATCGCCTCGTCCGAGGTATCGGCGCGGCTGCAGACGGTTCTGGCGGCGTGCGACCTGATTGTCGGCACCGAGGAGGAGATATTGATCGCCTCGGGCGAGAGCGACCTGCTCACCGCGCTCAAGGCTGTTCGCTCTCTGTCGCCCGCCACGATCGTACTGAAGCGCGGGCCCATGGGCTGCATTGTGTATGACGGTGCGATCACCGAACTCGAGGCCGGTGTCGTCGGCCGTGGCTTCCCGATCGAAGTCTATAATGTGCTCGGCGCGGGCGACGCGTTCATGTCGGGCTTCCTGCGCGGATGGCTGCGCGGGGAGCCGCACGCCACCTCGGCGACGTGGGCCAACGCGTCGGGCGCGCTGACGGTGTCGCGGCTTCTGTGTTCACCGGAAATACCGACGTTCGACGAGCTTCAGTTCTTCGTCAGACAAGGCAGCCCCTACCGCGCCCTGCGGAAAGACGAGGCGCTCAACCACGTCCACTGGGCGACGACGCGGCGCAACCAGTATCCGGTGCTCATGGCGCTGGCGATCGACCATCGCGCGCCGCTCGAGGCGATCGCGAGCGAATCCGGAGCCAACGACGAGCGGCTCGGCGCGTTCAAGCGTCTGGCGGTCGAGGCGACGGCCCGGGTGGCGGCAGGGCGACCCGGCTTCGGCATGCTGATCGACGACAAGCACGGACGAGAAGCCTTGTTCGACGCAACCCGGCTCGGTCTCTGGGTTGCCAAGCCGGTGGAGGAGTCGGGTTCACGGCCACTGCGTTTTGAATTTTCACAGGACATCGGATCGCGGCTCATCGAATGGCCGGTTGATCACGTCATCAAGTGTCTGTGCTTCTACCATCCCGATGATGAGGCGGCGCTGAAGCGCGAGCAGCAGGAAAAGCTCGTAGCGCTGTCAGACGCGGCGCGGAAAGTCGGTCGCGAGCTGCTCGTCGAAATCATTGCCGGCAAACACGGTCGCCTGGGCGATGACACCGTGGCGCGGGCCCTTCGCGAGATCTATGCACTCGGGATCAAACCCGATTGGTGGAAGCTGGAGCCGCAGGTTTCATCAGCCGCGTGGGCGGAAATTGATGCGGCGATCCGCGACAACGATCCTTATTGCCGGGGTGTGGTGCTGCTTGGCCTCGAAGCACCGGCGGCGGAGCTTGAAGAGGCGTTTGCTGCGGCAGCCGCCGCGACCGTGGTGAAGGGCTTTGCGGTGGGGCGGACCATCTTTGCCGATGCGGCACGGAGCTGGCTCGCTGGCAAGATCGGCGATGCCGAAGCCATCGACGATATGGCCGGGCGGTTTGCGGCGCTGACGGAGACCTGGTCGCGGCTTCATCGCCGACCAGTTGCCTGAACAAAAGGGAAGTGGAGGGAGGATCACATGGCGAAGTCCATCCGCCTGACCATGGCGCAGGCGCTGATGCGGTTTCTCGCGCAGCAAATGACCAAGGTCGACGGCGTAAAGGTGCCGATCTTTGGTGGGGTATGGGCGATCTTCGGCCACGGCAATGTCGCCGGTGTCGGCGAAGCACTGTACGGCGTGCGCGACAGCCTGCCGACGCTGCGCGCCCACAATGAGCAGACCATGGCGCTGGCTGCCGTCGCCTATGCCAAGGCGAGCTTCCGGCGTCGCTTCATGGCCTGCACATCCTCAATCGGTCCCGGTGCGACCAACATGGTGACGGCGGCCGCGGTTGCGCACGTCGACCGGTTGCCCGTGCTCTTCCTTCCCGGCGATATATTCGCCAGCCGCATCCCTGACCCGGTATTGCAGCAGGTCGAGAATTTCGGCGATGGCACGGTATCGGCCAACGACGTGTTCCGGCCGGTGTCGCGCTACTTCGATCGCATCTCGCGGCCGGAGCAGATCATTCCGGCGCTGCGACGGGCGATGCAGGTGCTCACCGACCCGGCGGAATGCGGGCCGGTGACGCTGGCGCTCTGCCAGGACGTGCAGGCGGAGGCTTACGACTATCCCGAGGCGTTCTTCGATGAACGGGTGTGGCGGCCGCGCCGGCCAGAGCCGGATCGCGCCGAACTCGCAGCGGCTGTGGCCGCGCTCAAGACGGCGCAGAAGCCGGTCATCATTGCCGGCGGCGGCGTGCTGTATTCGGGTGCTACCGAAAGCCTGCGGCTGTTTGCCGAAGCTCACGCCATTCCCGTTATGGAGACGCAGGCTGGCAAGTCGTCGCTGAGCCACGATCATCCCAACAACCTGGGTTCGGTTGGCGTGACCGGGTCCTCGGCGTCCAACGTGCTGGCCGAAGATGCCGACGTCGTGGTGGCTGTTGGCACGCGTCTGCAGGATTTCACGACCGGTTCCTGGGCACTTTTCCGCAACGATGCGGTGAAGATCGTGGCGCTCAACGTCCAGCCGTTCGACGCGACCAAGCACGAGGCGCTGCCGCTGGTGGCGGATGCGCGGGTTGGGCTTGATGTCCTGCACGCGGCGCTTTCGGGCTGGCAGGCGCCAGCGCCCTGGCTGGGGAAGGGCAGGGCGCAGAAGGTGGCCTGGCTGCGCGATGCCGGGGAGGTCACCCGCGCGACAAACGCAACGCCGTCAGACGCCCAGGTGATCGGCGCGGTGCAGAGAGCCGTTGGTCACGAGGTGGTCCTGGTTGGCGCTGCGGGTGGGTTGCCCGGCGAACTGCACAAGCTGTGGCAGGCGGGCGGCCCGGGCAGCTACCATCTCGAATACGGATACTCGTGCATGGGCTACGAGATCGCCGGGGGCCTTGGCGTCAAGCTTGCCCGCCCGGAAGCGGACGTGGTGGTGATGGTCGGGGACGGCTCCTACCTGATGGCAAATTCCGAACTCGCGACCGCCGTCATGCTCGGTGCGAAGATCACGGTTGTCGTGCTCGACAATCGCGGCTTCGGCTGCATCAACCGGCTGCAGATGGCGACGGGTGGTGCGAACTTCAACAACCTGCTCAAGGATGCTCAGCACGAGGTGCTGCTGGAGATCGACTTCGCTGCGCACGCGGCAGCGCTCGGCGCCCGGTCGCGCAAGGTGCAATCGGTCGCCGACCTGGAAGCGGCGCTGAAGGATACGCGCGGCGAGAGCGGGCCGGTTGTGATCGTGATCGAGACGGACCCGCTGCCTTCGACGGACGCCGGCGGCGCCTGGTGGGACGTGGCGGTGCCGGAAGTCAGCGCGCGGCCGCAGGTGAATGCCGCCCGCCGCGAATACGAGCAGGCGCGCAAGGCGCAGCGCGTCTAGGTCATCGGGGAAGAGCATGAGAGCAAAGCTCGGCATGTCGCCGATCGCATGGTGGAACGACGATCTCGTCGAACTCAGCGATGACGTTTCCCTTGAGGAGTGCCTGCGCCAGTCGCGTTCTGCCGGGTTCACCGGCATGGAGAAGGGTCGCCGCTTTCCCGACGATCCCGACGTCATGTTGCCGATCCTGAAGCGGGCGGACGTGACGTTGTGCGGCGGCTGGTTCTCCGGCACGCTAGTCAATGAGGACATGGCCGCCAACAAGGATCGCATCCAGCCGATGATCGATCTGTTCAAGGCCGTCGATGCGCCCTGCATCGTGTATGGCGAGGTCGGCCGCTCGATTCAGGGCGATCGCTCGAGACCGCTCGACGGCAAGCCGCGGCTGAGCGACGGCGAGATGAAGGCCTATGCCCGCAAGGTGACCGAGTTCGGTGAATGGTGCGCCGATCAGGGGATGCCGCTCTCCTATCATCATCACATGGGCGCGGTGGTGCAGACCGAGCCGGAGCTCGATGCCTTCATGCGGCATTCGGGTACCGGGATTCCACTGCTTCTCGATGCCGGCCATCTGGCGTTTGCCGGCGGAGACGTGCTCCGCGCCATCGACAATCACCACCGGCGCATCAACCACGTGCACGTGAAGGATGTGCGCAGGGCGGTCCTCGACCGCCTGGATTTCGCCAGGCAATCGTTTCTCGATGCGGTCGCGCTCGGCGCCTTTACGGTGCCTGGCGACGGGTCGCTCGATTTCGGCGCGATCGTGAAAAGGTTCGCGGGCTATGGCTACGAAGGATGGTTCGTCGTCGAAGCCGAGCAGGATCCCAGGAAGAATCCGCCGCTGAAGATGGCCGAGGTTGGACACAAGGAACTGATGCGGGTGATGACAGCCGCCGGCTATACGGTCGAGACGCAAGGATTTCCCGTGGGCTCGCCCACTTCCCACAAGGCACCGGCATGAACCTTCGCGCAAAACCTCAGGGCCAATTCGGCCGTGTGCAGCACATCACTCCGGCAAGCGCGCACTGGACGTACGTCGGCTTCGATCTCTGGCGGCTGAGGGCTGGCGAGAGCATCGGTGAGAAAACCGGGGACCGGGAAGTCTGTCTGGTCATGGTCTCGGGCACTGCCCGTGTCAGCGCCGCCGGCCGAGATTTCGGCAGCCAGGGTGGACGTAGCTCTCCGTTTGAGGGCAAGCCGCACGCCGTCTATGTGCCGGCGGGCAGCGAATGGAAGGCGACGGCAGAAACCCAGTGCGAGATCGCCATCTGCTCGGCGCCCGGCAAGCCAGGGTCCCACCCCGCACGCGCGATCGGTCCGGCCGATGTCGGGCAGGAAGTGCGCGGCAAGGGCACCAACACCCGCTACGTGACCAACATCCTGCCGGAAGGCGACCCCGCCGACTCGCTGCTCGTCGTCGAAGTGATTACCCCGGGTGCCAATACGTCATCATACCCGCCGCACAAGCACGACCGTAACGACCTGCCGCGCGAGAGCCTGCTGGAAGAAACCTATTACCACCGGATCAAGCCCGCCCAGGGCTTCGCCTTCCAACGCGTCTACACCGACGATCGTTCGCTTGACGAGGCGATAGCAGTTGAGGACGGCGATGTCGTCATGGTGCCGCGGGGGTATCATCCGGTGGCGACGATCCACGGCTACGACGTCTATTACCTCAACGTCATGGCCGGGCCGGTGCGCACATGGAAGTTTTACAATGCGCCGGAGCACGCGTGGCTGCTCAAGTAGCGGAAGCTACTCCGGGTACGCGCCGGCGACGTTCTGGTCGTAGTCGATGATGGAGCCGGTCATCACGCCGGACTGCGGGCTGAGCAGGTAGGTGATGAGCGCGGCAAGTTCGTCAGGTTTCACGAGCTTGCCCATCGGCTGGCCGGCCTCCGCTTTGGCAAGCCAGTCGTCGGTCGCGCCGTGCACCGTCTTCTGGATCTCGTCTTCGCCGGGCGTATCCATCCAGCCGGGCAGCACGCCATTGCAGCGAATGCGATGCCGGCGCCAGGCGTTGGCGACGTTGCGGGTGAGCGTGACCAGGGCGCCCTTCGAGGCCGAATAGCTGACAATGAAGGACTGGCCGGCATGCGCGGCCATCGACATGACGTTGACGATGGAGCCGGGCTCGTCGCGTTCGACGAGATGGCGCACGAGGCCCTGCATGAGGAAGACGGGCCCGCGCACGTTGACTGCGAACATGCGGTCGAAGCCATCGGGCGTGGCATCGAGGAGCGTGTCGCGCGCGGTGCTGGCGGCGGCGTTGACGAGCGCATTGATATTGCCCATGGCCGAAATGGCTTCACTGATGGCGCGCTGGCAATCGGCGACACTGCCGATATCGGCAGCGATGAAGACGACCCTGGCGCCAGCGGCTTCCAGTTCCGCCACTGCCGCCGCGCCCTTGGCCGTCGAGCGGCCAACCAGGGCGAGGTGGGTTGCGCCTTCGGCGACGAGCTGGCGGGCGACCGCGAGGCCCAGTCCCTGGGCGCCGCCGGTGATCAGCGCGCGAGTTCCGGCGTTGCGGCTTGCGAGTGGCAAGACCATCGGCATCAGCCCGTGATCTCCTTGATCTGAACCGTGCGCTTCTCGGCTACCGAGCGGACTGCGGCTTCCGCCAAGAGCAGTGCGGCAAGACCGTCGCTGCCGTCGGGCTTCGCCTGCGTGTTGCTTTTCACCGCAGCAATAAAGGCGGCGATTTCGCCGGCGTAGGCGGCGATGTAGCGGGTCATGAAGAAGTCGTGGAGCGGTGGCCTCAGGAAGCCCTTGGCGGTGGCGATCTCGATCGATACCGGCCGCTGGTTTTCCGCGGCAACCATGCCCTTGGCGCCCAGTACCTCGACGCGCTGGTCGTAGCCGTAAGTAGCGCGGCGCGAATTGGTGATCACGCACTGCTGGCCGCTGCGGGTCGTCAGCACGACCGTCGCGGTGTCGAAGTCGCCGTGCCGGCCGATCTCGCGGTCGACGAGAACGGAACCATGGGCGGTTACCGAGACCGGTTCGGCGCCAAGCAGAAAGCGCGCCATGTCGAGGTCGTGAATGGTCATGTCCCGGAAGATGCCGCCGGAGCGCGCAATATAATCGTATGGCGGGGGGCCTGGGTCGCGGGAGGTGATCTGGACCTGTTCGACCTTGCCCACCGAACCCGCATCGACCGCCTCCTTGACCGCCATGAAGTGCGGATCGAAGCGGCGGTTGAAACCGACCATCAGCGTCGCCTTGGTCTTATCGACGACCTCCAGGCACTGGCGGACGCGCGCAACGCTGAGGTCGATCGGCTTCTCACAGAAGATCGCCTTGCCGGCGCGCGCAAACTTCTCGATGAGGTCAGCGTGGGTGTCGGTGGGCGTGCAGATGACGACCGCGTCGATGTCCTTTGCCTTGGCGATGTCATCGATGGAGCGGACCTCGGCGCCGTAGGCGACGGCAATGTCCTTCGCTGCCTTGGGCAGGGCGTCGGCGACGGCCGCCAGCCGGCCGTCCGAATTGGCGCCAACGGCGCGTGCGTGAACCTTGCCAATGCGGCCGGCACCGAGAAGACCGAAACGTACACTCATGGATTTTAGGTTCCTGTAGAGATCGAACGATGCTCGCGGGGAGCTGGAACGGGAGCGGGAAGCGGCCTCAGATGAATGCGGCCTCGCGGTCGGTTTTGGCGGCCACACCGGTGATCATGGAGACGACCTCGTTGCCGCTGCTCTTGTCGGCATCGACAGCGCCGACGATGCGGCCACGGCGGAAGACCCAGATGCGATCCACAAGGTCGAACACCTGGCGAAGATTGTGGCTGACCAGGATGAGCGGGATGCCGCGCTGCTTCAGGGTGCGAATGATGTTTTCGACCTGTGCGGTCTCCTGCACGCCGAGCGCTGCCGTCGGCTCGTCCATGATAATCAGCCTCGAAGCGAAAGTGGCGGCCCGGCTGATGGCGACACATTGGCGCTGACCACCAGACATGTTGCGAATCTTGCTGCGCAGGTCAGGGATTTTGACGCCCGTCGCATGCAGCGCCTCGAGCGCGCGGGAAAACATCTTGCCCTCGTGGAGGAAGCTGAACGGCCCGAGGGGAAAGCGGATTTCCTCGCGACCGAGAAACAGATTGGCTGGCACGTCGAGATCGTCGGCCAGGGCGAGATTCTGGAACACCGTCTCGATGCCGATATCGCGGGCCTCGATGGGGCTGCGGAAATCAACTTCGCGTTCCTCGAAGTAGATCTTCCCCTCGGTAGGGCGTTCGACACCGGTAATCTGGCGCACGAACGTCGACTTGCCGGCACCATTGTCGCCGACGACGGCAACGTGCTCGCCTTCGCGAAGGACGAAGTCGGCGTCGTCGAGCGCCTGCACGCCGCCGTAGTGCTTGGTGAGGCCCTCGGTACGGAGGATGATCCTGGTGCCGCTGCCGGTGACGTCTGCCATCATCCTCTCCCGCGCCGACGTTGCCGATACACGTCCTGGACCACCGCGCCGACGATGATCACGCCTTTGATCATCTCCTGATAGAAGGCGTCGATACGGAGGAACGTGAAGCCGGAGATGATCACCCCGAAGATCAGCATGCCGAGTGCCGTTCCGATGACGGAGCCGCGTCCGCCGTAGAGAGAGGTGCCGCCGATCACGGCCATGGCAATGGCGTCGAGCTCGTAGCCAAAACCCATTCCGGCCTGAGCCGTCAGATTGCGGGACGACAACACGATGGCGGCAAGACCGGAAAGCAGGCCGGCCATGGTGTAGACCAAAACCAGATGGCGCTCGACGTTGATGCCGGAGACGCGTGCGGCCGATTCATTCGATCCGATGGCGTACGTGCGCCGTCCGTAGAGCGTATAGCTCAGCAGCACCTGAAACAGGGCGGCGACGACTACGAAAATGATGATCGGCCGGATGCCGACGGCGATCGCCGCGAAGCTGTCGGTCGGGAACGAAATCGGCATGCCCTTGGTGTACCAGTCGGCGACGCCGCGGGCGCTGACCATCATGCCGAGCGTGGCGATGAACGGCGGAATTTTCGTGTAGGCGATGATGCCGCCGTTGATAAATCCGGCGAGCAGGCCGCAGGCGAGGGCGACGGCGACCGGAACGATGACAGGCAGGTCAGTGAGGGCCGGATAAACCGCGCGCGTGTATGTGCTGACCTGCGCGAAGCTCATGGCGATCATCGCGGTCGCGCCCACGACCGAGCCGGAGGAAAGATCGATGCCGCCGGTGATGATCACCTGCGTGACGCCGATGGCGATGATGCCGACGATCGAAACCTGGAGAATGACGATCTGGATGCGGGCCGGATTCAGGATGAAGCTCTGGTGGATGAGCAGCCAGCCGAGGGCCTCGAAGACCGCGATGATGACGACGAGGCCGACCAGGACGTTGACTTCGCTGGGCCACGGGCGCTTTGCCCTGGGCGGCGCCGATCTCTTCGTCGCCTCGGCCAATTCTGCCATCACCATCCCTCCTCCCAAGGGGTCAGCGCCCGGCATCGCAGGGCGTCGATCATGCGCCTAATTGCACGGCTAGGCGATTGCCCGTCTGCGTCGCTCCCCATCGGGGACGCCTTTCGGCGGAAAGCGGGCGGCCAGAGGGCCGCCCGCCCGCTTTCCCCAGTCGGCGTGAGCCGCCGGATCAGTTCTTGGACATGTACTTGTCCATGGTCTCCGGCGTTACGAGCTGGAAGGGCACGTAGATGACCTGATCGACCTTCTTGCCCGAAGCGAGCGAGAGAGCGGCGTCGAGCGCCCCCTTGCCCTGGCCGGCCGCGTCCTGAAACACGGTGACCTTCAGATCGCCGGCCTTCATGGAGGCGAGCGCGTCCTGCGTGGCGTCAACGCCGCCAATGATCGCCTTCTTGGTATCCACACCGGCCGCCTTCATCGCCTGAATCGCGCCGATCGCCATTTCGTCGTTGTTCGAGATAACGGCGTCATAGGGCGTGCCGGCGGTGAGCCAGTTTGACATCAGGCTCTGGGCCTGATCGCGCGACCAGTTCGCCGTCTGCAGGTCGATGATCTTGATGAAGCTGCAGTCGGGTGTTGCGATCACATCCTTGACGTCCTGGGTGCGCTGGACGGCCGCCTGATTGTTAAGCTGGCCTTCCATCACGTAGACGTTGGCGCCGCTACCCTTGCCGGCATCCTTGAGCAGCTTGCAGATCTGCTGCGTTTCCAAGGTGCCGGAGTCCTTTTCATTGGACCCGACGAATGCCTCGTTGGCCGGAAGCGAGCTGAGATTCGCTGGCTGGCGGTTGACGAACACCAGCGGAATGTTGGCATCCGAGGCAAGCTTGGTGATCGCCGCCGTGGCGCTGGTATCGACCGGATTCACGACGATCGCGTCGACCTTCGAAGCAACGAAGTTCTGTACTTCGCTGAGCTGCTTGTTGACGTCATTGCCGCCGTCTTCCACCTGCAGGCTGACGCCGTTCAGGGTCTTGGCGTAGTCGATCATGCCGTTCCTGAGCACGGTCAGGAAGTTGTCGTCGAACTGGGCCATGCTGACGCCAACGTTGGCGGCCATGGCAGAACCCGTCAGCATCGTGCCGGCGAGCAGAGCGCCCATCAGGGCCGAGAGTGCCAGATTTTTCATATTTTCGATTCCTCCCATGTGAGCGTCCGGTCACGCCCGTTTTCCGTCGTCCGGATTCCTCGCATCGCGTCGCTCCACAAAGCCGGCGCTTTCAGGCCGCCCGGCTCAGGAGCCGCGATGCGATGAAGTTCATGCTTTCGCGAATGGCGTGCGCGGGTTCGGCAGCAGTACGAAGATCTTCCGCGAAGGGCTCGAATGAAAAGGGACCCGCATAGCCTCCGGCGCGCAGAGCATTCATCTGCTCGATATTGCCGAGGCGATCAGACGGCCCAACCAGCACGCGATGTGCGTCGCGCATATCGGCGATCTCGAGGTGCGGCTCGTCGACACCCGAAATGTGGACGAGGCCGGTGCGCTCCGGAAAGATGGCGGGCTCGCCGGCAAGATGATGGTGAAACGTATCGTGGACCAGGCGGAAGTCACCGCCGACTTCCTCGATCGCCTGCGCAGCTTCGCTCTTGAGGCGAAGGGAGCAGGACTGAAATCCAAGAGGCTCGACCAGGCCAAGCAGACTGTAGTCGCCCAGAATGGGCCGCAGGTTCCGCAGCGCCGTGCGGAGGTTGCGCTGGCGTTCGCCGTCGCCACGTCCGCTGCCATCGTTGGTGGGAACGAGCACGAGACCGGTAACGCCCGCGGCGGCGGCATAGGCGGCAAGAGCAGAGGCCTCGCGTTCGCGCGCGGCATTCCATTCGTTGAAGCGCTGAAGTGCGTTGATCGTGATGATGGTTACGCCTGCTTTCGCCGCGGCGGCACGGATCGTATCCGGCGCGGTGCCATCGAGAATCGGCTTGCCGCTGATGTCGTTGCGAATTTCGACGTCGCGGATGCCAAGGCCGGCCGCCAACGAAAAGAATTCGGGCAAGCCAAGTTGCGGCGCGACCATGTGGTTGAGCGCAAGACGCAGGGTAGGCGTGGCTTGCAACGGCGTTCCTCCCGACGCTCGCCGACATCTTTCACCAAGCGCAGTGCCGTTCGAGCCTCTTAACGAAATACCGGTTCCGTATTCTTGTCAATGCGGAATGCCTGTTCCATTTGAAATACGCGAGGGTATCGTTGCTCGCAGCCTCAGAATCCTGTGGCTGCACAGCAGTGAGGGCGTCGGCGTGGCTTTTCCGCAATTGGCAGGGACCTACTTGAGGCGTAGTTTCGTTACGTTGTGCAGGAGGTCATTTTGATGAAGCTCATCCTTGTTGCCGCGGCCACGCTGGTTGCCGCGCTTGCTGTCGGCCAGTCAGCTGTTGCTGCCGAAAGCAAGGCCGGCGGCGGCCATCATTATTATTGGGTCGAGACGCCGTTGCTGCCTCCCGCCCAGGATTGTGACTCGCGCGATATCTCGCGCGTGATCAACGAGGGCGACATCTGCCCGGCGCTCGATGCGCCAACGGCACCGCCGCTCGTAGGCCAGTAGACCAGCGAATAGACTGCCCGGGCCTTTTGCTTCGGCTTGCCGTGCGGCCCGGTACGGCGGCACATAGGTGCCGCGGGAGGGCACATGCTCAAATTCATCGATCCGGTGCTGACGCCGGATCTGCTTTACGCGTTGCGGGCGATGGGCCACGGCGACGAGATTTCGGTGTGCGACGCCAACTTTCCCGCCGATGCCGTAGCACGCGACACGGTCATGGGACGGGTTGTCAGGCTGGACAGCGTTACCGCGCCGCGGGCGGTTCGCGCGATCCTTTCCCTGATGCCGCTGGACTCCTTTGTCGACAAGCCTGTCCGCCGGATGGAGATCGTTGACAAGCCTGACGAAGTCGCGCCGGTTCAGGCGGAGGTGCAACGCGAGATCGATGCCGCCGAAGGGCGCTCCTGGCCGATGGGTTCGATCGAGCGCTTCTCGTTCTACGACATCGCGCGCAAGACGTATTGCCTGGTGCAGACCGGCGAGCGGCGCTTCTACGCCAACTTCATCCTGAAAATGGGCGTCGTTCCGCCCGAAGCCTAGACTCCGGCCGCGAAATCGCGGCCGTTTGGCTTGAACCCTGCCGGCCCCTGTGGCAGGTAAGCGCGCCCGAAAGGGCGTATTCGGGCTGCGGTAGCTCAGTGGTAGAGCACTCCCTTGGTAAGGGAGAGGTCGAGAGTTCAATCCTCTCTCGCAGCACCAGCTAACCTCATCATTTGAAATATGGTTTTGCGCTTCGTCGACATTTTCTCGCGAAGATTGCAGGCGGTTTTCCTGCAGCCAATATTCATAGAGTCGTAATGCCGTCGTGAGCAGGTTGCCGACGCAACCAGAGGCCGAGCAGGCCTTGCTACAGAGGCGACAAATCCATGTGCTTTGAATGTGCGACTGGCTACAGCCGCCGGAACTTCTTCGGTTTTGCGGCATCGGGACTTGCGGCGGCGGGACTGCTGACACTAGGCGCCGGGTTCAGCCGGAGTTACGCCGCGACGTCGGTCAGCTCGGATGATGCGATCGCCAAATTGAAGGCCGGCAATCAGAAGTTCGTCAACGCGCCGGAAGTCTGCGCGGCCGACCTCGTCAATAACCGCACGACGGTTGCCAAGGGCCAGTCGCCCTGGGCCACGATCCTCACCTGCGCCGACAGCCGCGTTTCGCCGGAACTCGTCTTCGGCGGCGTGGGTCTTGGCGAACTGTTTGTCTGCCGCAACGCCGGCAACGTCGCCGACACAGACGTGCTCGGCTCGATCGAATACGGTGTCGAGCACCTGGGTTCCCCGCTGGTGGTGGTCATGGGCCACAGCCATTGCGGCGCCGTGCAGGCGGCATGTGATGTAGTGGCCAAGGGCGCCAAGCTGCCTGGCTCGATCAAGGCAATGGTCGATTCGATCGTGCCCGCCGCGAAGGCGGTGAAGGGCAAGCCCGGCGATTTCGTCGACAACGCGGTGCGGGAGAATGCGCGCATGAACGCGGCGAAAGTGACGGCGAAGAGCGAGATCGTCCGGGAGTTCGTGCACGAGCACAAGCTGAAGGTGGTCTACGCGCGTTACGACCTCGACACCGGCGCGGTCGATTTCCTCGGCTGACCCCGACCGGCCGCATCCCTCCAGCGAAGCTCCTGCGTTCGCGCCGGGGCTTCTTCTTTTGCAGAAGGGCGGTGGTCGCGCTATGCGGATGGTCGCCATGCCCGACCGGAAAGACAAGCCTCCATCCGAACCCGTTGACCGCCATGCGGCGCAGCGGAACGCGCGCGAGGAGCGGCTGGCGAAAGCGCTGCGCGCCAACCTCAAACGGCGGAAGGCGGCGGCGCGGACAGCCTTGGACACAGAGCCCGAAGGGACTGCCGACGAGCCGGAGCAGCCCGAGAGCTGAGCGGAGGAGACGCGCTGTCCCGGCTGCCTCGCCTCAATGCACCAAGACGTTGCGGAACTGCCACGGATCGCTCGGGTCGATGTCCTCGGGGAAGAAGCCGGGGCGATCGGTGAGCGGGGTCCAGTCGGTGTAGTAGCCCTTCACCGGCCCGAGGTACGGGCGCTGGACCTCCAGGCAGCGGCGATAATCCATCTCGTCGGCCTCGACGATGCCGGCGTTCGGATTTTCCAGCGCCCAGACCATGCCCGCCAATACGGCGGACGACACCTGCAGGCCGGTGGCGTTCTGGTAGGAGGCGATGCGGCGCGTCTCCTCGACGGAGAGCTGCGAGCCATACCAGTAGGCGTTCTTGCCGTGGCCGTAGAGAAGGACACCGAGTTCGTCGATGCCGTCGACGATCTCCTCCTCGCCCAGAATGTGATGCTCCTTCTGCATCTGGCCGGCGCGGCCGAACAGCTCGTGCAGCGACAGGACCGCGTCGTTCGACGGATGGTAGGCGTAATGGCAGGTCGGCCGGTAGGCGACCTTGTCGCCGTCGCGCACGGTCAGATAATCCGAGATCGAGATTGCTTCGTTGTGGGTGACGAGGAAGCCGTACTGTGCGCCGGGCGTCGGGCACCATGAGCGCACGCGGGTGTTGGCACCGGGCTGCTGCAGATAGATCGCCTGCGCATCGGGGCCGAGCGTGCCGCTGTTGTCCGGCCGCCACGTCTCGTTTGTGCCCCAACCGAGTTCGGCGGGCTGCATGCCTTCCGAAAGGAAGCCCTCCACTGACCAGGTGTTGACGAACACGCCCATCTTCTTCGGATTGCGGGCGCGCTGGGTGTCGCGTTCGGCGATGTGGATGCCCTTGATGCCAAGCGCCTGCGCCAGCTTCGCCCAGTCCGCGCGATCATCCGCCTTGGGCTCGGCAAATCCGGCGAGCTTGGTTTCGCGGGCGAGATCGACCAGCGCCTGCTTGACGAACCACGAGACCATGCCGGGGTTGGCGCCGCAGCACGAGACAGCCGTGGCGCCGCCGGGATTCTTTGCCTTTTCGGCGCGCACCGTTTCGCGGAGCGCATAGTTGGTGCGCGCATCCGGCCCCAGCGACTTGTCGAAGTAAAAGCCGGGCCATGGCTCGACGACGGTGTCGATGTAGGGAACGCCGATCTCGCGGCAGAGGCGCATGATGTCGAGCGAGGACGTATCGACCGACAGGTTGACGCAGAAGCCGGTGCCGCCGCCGGCGGTGAGAAGCTGAGTCAGCAGAGCCTGGTAATTCTCGCGCGTCACCGCCTTGTGGACATGGCGGACGCCGTGGTTCGCCAGAATCTGGCTCTCATCCACGTTGGGTTCGATGACGACCATGCGCTTCTTGTCGAACTGGAAGTGGCGCTCGATGAGGGGCAGGGTGCCCTTACCGATGGAGCCGAAGCCGATCATGACAATCGGTCCGTCGATCTTGCCGTGTGTGGGCCAATCGGTCATGGCGGGGGTCTCCTGTCGCGCGTCTTGCCATCTGTGATTGGCGGGAAAGGGGAGGGCGAGTCAACCGGGGAGGCGGGTCGCCTGCGTTGAAATTGCTGACACATTTCTTTTGCATTGGGGCGAGCCATTGCGCCGTCCCCAGGGGCCCGGCTTTTGGCCGGCCCGAGGGTAAACTCCTGCGGGGTCCGCTGGGTGCCGGCGCGTTTGTCCCCGGAGCTTATGTCCCCGGAGCTTATGCACATCGCCAGGTCCCTGGGTCCCCGCTTTCGCGGGGAAAGCGGGTGAGAGGCAGGCGCGACCTCTCGTTCCCGCGAGCGGTTTGGCTCCGGGGTATGATTTCCTTCCTCGTTCCTTCCCTGTCGCGCCTTCGGCGCTCCACGGTCTCTTGTCTTCCCTGTCGCCTTCGGCTCCACGCTCTCTTGCGGGAAGCCGAAGGGGTGGCGGGCGCTCATGCGAGTGCCAGTCGGGTAGTCCAGTAGAGGGCGCTCGACAGAGCGCCCGCCGTGGCGGCTTTTGGCGACCGGTCCGCGCCGGGCTCGCGGGCAGGCACGCTCCCCTGAGGGGACGCCCGTGTCCTGCTGCCGGCTCTCACCCACCGTCATTGGCGACGGCGGTCAAAAGTCCGGGCCCACGCACCCTTGCCCTCGGGATAGCCACGAGGGGAGCCGGAGATAGCGCCGGCCGGCGGATGACGGTGCCTCCCGACGACGCGGAGTACGTTGCTCCACGCCAACGGGCGCCACATCCTTGCTCCGCCAACAGGTCGCCACCGGTTGGCGCCCCTTCGAATGAGCAAGGACATCGATCAAGATAAGCGAGGTGCCGAATCCGGGGATAAGTGGCTGAGCTATCCCCGCATAGGCGGCGGCGGCTGAGAGACTTATCTCCGCTTCCCCCGCGCATGCGGGGGTCCAGGGAGTGCCGCAGGGCTGTCCCCAACGTCGATGCGCAAAGCCCGGGCCCCTGGATCCCCGCTGGAGTTTATCCTCGGACCGGCCAAAGGCCGGACCCGGGGACCAGGAAGGCGTCTTGCGTGGGCCGCAGGCGGATCAAGCCCCGCGCCAAAGACGCCCTACCCCGGCTTCATCCCGAGTTCCCCCTCGACCCGCTTGATCAGCGTGGCGAGTTCCTGCGCGCGGATCTGGTCGAGCTTTTCGTGCAGCGCCGCGATCTCGATTTCGGCTTTGAGGTTGACCTCGTAATCGTGCGTGGCGGCCAGACGGTCCCGAATGGCGGCCCGGTTCTGCGACATAAGGATGACCGGCGCCTGTACAGCGGCAAGCATCGAGAGGGTGAGGTTGAGGAAGATGAAGGGATAGGGGTCGAAGGCGTGCGTCGCCAGGATGATCGTGTTGAGGGTGCACCAGACGGCGATGAACAGGCCGAAGGCGATGATGAAACCCCACGAGCCGCCGACCTCGGCGACGCGGTCGGCAACGCGCTGGCCGAAGGTGGAGTTCGTGTCCATCTCGATGTTGATGTTGCGCGACACCGCCAGCCGTCGCACGCACCGCTCGATGACCGCGCGTTCGTTCGGCTTCAATTCGCCCTCATCGAGCGACAAAAGCTGCTGCGCCAGCGCCGCGATCGCTTCGTTGTTCTGCATCGCCGAACCTCCGTTGCCCGAATCCCCACGCCCGCCCTCAACGTGGAGCTTAGCCGGGAACGGCCGGGCAAGGCGACCAGTCGCTTACACGCTGTCCGGTGTGAACGTATCGCAGGCGGCAAGCGTTCCGCCGTTGTAGCCGCGCTTGAACCAGCGGCTACGCTGTGCCGATGTGCCATGGTTGAAGGTCTCCGGCACGGCATAGCCCTGTTCGCGCTTCTGGATCGTGTCGTCGCCGACCTGGGCGGCGGCATTCAGCGCCTCGTCGATATCACCGACGTCGAGGAAGCCACGCTTCTCCTCGTCGCGCGCCCAGATGCCGGCAAAGCAGTCGGCCTGCAGTTCGATGCGGATGGAGAGCTGGTTCGACTGCGCCTGGCTGGCGTTCTGCCGCTCGGCATCGATCTTCGGCAGCGTGCCGAGAAGATTTTGCACGTGATGGCCGACCTCGTGCGCGATCACGTAGGCCTCGGCGAAATCACCCGGGGCCTGAAACTGGTCCTTGAGCTGCTGGTAGAACGCGAGGTCGATGTAAACCTTGCGGTCGTTGGGGCAGTAAAACGGCCCGGCCGCGGTCTGCGCGACGCCGCAGGCGGACGAGGTGCTGTTGCTGTCGCCTTCGGCTGGCGTGTCGCTGCCGAACAGCACCAGCGTCGGCGGCATGTACTGCTTGCCCATCGCCGAGAAAATGTCGCTCCACGTCGTTTCGGTATCGGCGAGCACCGTGGCGACGAACTTGCCCTGTTCGTCGGTGGGCGCACCGACCTTGCCGACGGTCTGGCTATTGCCGTCCGCCGACTGGTCGAGCGGAGCGCCGTTCTCGATACTGGAGAGAAGATCGATCGGATTGACGCCGGCGATCCAGCCCACGATCAGGATGACGACGACGGCGCCGATGCCAAGGCCGCCGCGCCCGCCAAATCCGCCGCCGCGAAATCCACCGCCGAACCCCCCGCCTAAACCGCCGGCATTGCCCATGCCGCGGCGATCCTCGACGTTCTCCGACTCACGACGGCCCTGCCATTCCATGATTGAAATCCGTTCTGCCGCAGCCCGGCGGTCAGCATAGACCGGTCAGCGCCCGCGGTCAGGTCGATCATCACACCTGCTCGTTTCCCGCGAGGCGCAATCCTTCACGCGAGCGAAATGCGGTAGCGTGGCGGCCTTGATGACTTCGCCCGGCGCCAGTCGCGCAGAACCTCTCTCAGCGCGCGCCGCGACTTATGCGGTGGCAGGCCGGCGAGGGCGTAGTAGCGGTCGAGAATGTCGGTGCGCAGCAACTGCCGCTCCTGCGTGAAGAAACTGAAGTGCGCGATGACGAGATCGCCGAATATCTTGCCGCAACGGCCGGTAAGGACCGGCAGGACCGCCGACAGCCACTCCTCGTCATCGCCGTCTGGCGCGTAGAATTTCTCACCGAGCGCGACCTTGTCGGCGCCGAAAAAACCGAACGCGTTGATCGAGAAGCGCGCCAGGCGGATCGTCTCGTCGGGCACCCGGAAATCGGTAAGCCGCCCTGCCTTCACCGCCTCGATGAAGACCGGATGAAGGGCGATGGGCAGTTCGGCGCGCGCCCACGTCGAGGGACACATCGCCTGCGCTGAAGCCTTTCCCTTGAAGCGAAGCGACGAACGATGCTTGAGCAGCCATGTGCAGATGGCGTTGTTGACGATCAGCGGCGTGAACCAGAGGGCCTTGCCGCGCTCGGCCTCGGCCCGGGCGATAAAGCGCGGGAAGAACCCCGGCTCGATGAAAACGATATCGTCGTCGAGCCGCAGGTAAAGCGCCTCGGGATCGTCGCAGTACCGGAAGAAATCCCCGATGATCGCCAGGTTGCCGTCGGCGCCGGGGAGTTCCTTGATCCGGCAGCGCGGATCGGTCGCCGCCAGCCGGCGCAGATACGCCCGGTCGCTTTCGTTGCGGCAGTTGTCCCAGAGATGCCACTCGGCGACTTCCGGGCTTGCCAGCACATAGTGGCTGAGGAGCTTCAGGTAGCGCTCGCGTCCCGCCGGCGTGGCAACAATGAGTTTCAACCGGCCCCCCTGACGGCCTCGCGCGAACCGCCCGGAAATCACGGCATCGGGCTTCCGGCGATCCAGTGCGGCGCGCAGCGTTCCCGATTTGCCGTCGGCGAGCAAGCCCGCGGCCGGGGCTTGCAGAAACGCCCGGCCTTAAGCCGCGCCGGCGACGTCCTGCAGCTGCTCCTCCTGGGCCTTGCGCACGATCTCGGCGCGCTGGGGTTCGGACAGCGCAGCGGCGATGAGCGCATCGAGCAGACCGGGGAAGCGCGCGTTGAGGTCGTCACGACGGATCGAGACGTAGCGCGAGGTACCCGCCGGCCGCGCCCGCGTCACCCCCGCCTCGCGCAGCTTGGTGAGGTGGTAGGTGAGGTTCTGCTTGGAGCCGAAGGCGGTGAAGGCACCGCAGCGCGCTTCGGACATTTCGTCGGGAAGCGATGCCAGAAAGGCAAGGATGGCCAGCCGCGTCGGGTCGCTCAGCGCTTCCATGATGCGGGCAAGCTCGATCTGGCCGGTCTCGGGTTGGGGCAACAGGGTCATGCGTTCTACGTAAGCAGGAATTTCTTGAAATTCAATTGTCAAAGGATTATTGAATTTAGAATTGACGCGACGCAGCATACGGCCTAGATAGTTCAACAGTCATTGAACTAAGGAGGCGCCACCATGCTGGCCCGTCTTTTCTGGCTTTCCCTTGGAACCTTCATGATCGGCAGCGAGGCCTTCCTCATGGCCGGTCTCCTGCCGCAGATCGCCGGCAGCCTGCACACCCCGGTCGCGGTCGCCGGCCAGTTGGTGACGGTCTACGCCCTCACCTACGCGGTTGGCTCGCCGGTGATGGCAACGCTGCTCGGCAACGTGCCGCGCAAGCCCCTCCTGGTAGCGGCACTGGCGACGTTTGCTCTCGCCAACGCCGCGGCCGCGCTCGCCACCAACCTGCCGCTCCTGATGCTCGCCCGCGTGCTGATGGGCCTGTCGGCCGGCGTCTTCGTGCCGACGGCAAACTCGGTCGCAGTCGGGATGGTGCCGCCCGAAATGCGGGCCCGCGCCATCGCCACGGTGATCGGCGGCATGACGGTGGCCGTGGCGCTCGGCGCGCCGCTGGGCACGCTGGTCGCCGGTCTGTCGAGCTGGCGCACGCCGTTCGCGGCAGTCGCCGTCGGCGCGGCGCTGGCGACGACGGGGCTGGCGCTTGGCCTGCCGCGGCAGCCGGCTGCGGTGCCGGTTTCGCTCGCGGACCGGCTGCGGCTGGCCGGTCGCCCGGCGATTCTGGCGGCGATGTTCTCGACGACGCTCTGGGCGATGGCGACGTTCGTGCTGTTCGTCTACGTCGCCGGGCTCCTCACCCACACCGGCGTCGGCGGCAAGGAGATCAGCATCGCGCTCCTCACCTTCGGGGTGGGCTCGGCCGTGGGCAATATCTATGGCGGCATCGTTGCCGACCGCATCGGCGCCACGCGCTCGGCCGCTTTCTCGCTGGTCGCGCTGGCCGTGCTCCTCGCGCTGATCGCCACCACGGCATGGTCGTTGCCGGCGCCGGCCTCGGGCTTCGCGATCATCGCGCTGATGTTCTTCTGGGGCGCGGCCGGCTGGTCGTTCTACCCGGCGCAGACCTCGCGCATGACGACGATCGGCGCCGAAGCCCCGGTGGTGGCGCTGTCGCTGCACTCCTCCGCGCTGTTCTTCGGACAGGCCGGCGGCGCAGCGCTGGGGTCGCTGGCGATCTCGCTGACGCCGGTTGCCAACCTCGGCTTCATCGGCGCCTCGCTGGCCAGCCTCTCGCTGATCGTCCTCGGCCTGTCGCTGCGGCCGCAGGCGGTGACCGCGCCGGCCCTCGCGCCCGTGCCGGTCGCCGTGGACGACGAAATCTGCCTCCACGCTGCGGAGTAAATCGCGCGCCCAAGAGCAATTCCCGATTTGACTGAATCGGGAATTGCTCTTGATTCCTTTGCCTTGCGCAATGCCGGACGGAAAAGTGGAATCCACTTTTCCTGGAATTGCCCTAGCGGCCGGTGCGTCTGCCGAAAGGCCGCGCCGGCCGCGGGCCGTGAAATGCAGGACCGTGGTCGGGCGGCACCGCGGCGAGCGCCGCCGGCTGCTCTTCCGGTGGCTGCGGCAGGGCGGCGGCGATCAGCGCCGGCCCGCCGCGTTCGGCGAGGTAGCGCGCGATCAGCATATCGGCCGGGTGACCTCGGGACTGGCTGCGCGCCTCGACATAGGCGGCGTGCATGTCGGCAAAAGCCTGCGCCTCGGCAAGTGCGGTAAAGCCCCGCCCGTCGGAAAGGCGAACCGAGAAGACGGTCTGCGGTGCCTTGCCGGCGGCGAGAAGCGCCGCCGACAGACCGACCGGCCCGGCCGACATAAGGCCGCCAAGGCCGGTGCGGATGGCGAAGCGGATGCGGCCGCCATTGTCGCCGCGCACCATCGCCATCTCGGCGACGTCGGTGAAAGGCACCACCAGCGTGGCGCCGGGCCGCGCCGGATCAGGCAGGTGAAAGGCGGCGAGATCGGCCGCAGCCGGCCCCTGCCCGAAACTGCCCTCTGTCAGCGTAATCTTCGGCACGACAATTTCCCGTGGACGGACGGCGATTCTGGCGGGCGAGTCTTAACCGGCGGCTAAGGCGGCCACGCGTCAGAACGCGCCCGACCAGCGTCTCCCGGGCGCTAGCGGCCGATGCCGTATGGCAGGACAAACGGCCGAAGCAGGTTGTAGCCGCGCGCGAGCGTCACCGGCTGTTCCGCATAGCCCGGCGGGCCGAGCGCCGTCTTCTCGATGGCATCGATGCGCTCGAAATAGGGAGCGGTGGCCGCCAGCAGGCGGCTGGCGCCGCCCTCCGGGACGACAATCAGCGCATCCTCGCCCAGCCGCGATTGCCAATCGCACTCGAAGGCGAATTCGCGCGCGTCGGGCGCGTCGTCGCAGACGGGGACGCCGGGGCCGATCGCCAGGCCGGCCTTCCCGCCGATCTTCCAGTCGTCGACGAGGATGAAGGCCGGCGGCGACGCACCCGACGCTCGCCAGGCCGACGCGGCCGCCAGTCCCCGCCAGTCGTAGCTGAGCTCGGTCGGTTCGCGCAGATGCTGCGGCCCCGTTTTGAAGGCCGTCTGCCACGGCGGGCCGATCACGACAAAGGCAACGAACAACGCGGTCGCGATCACCGTGAGCGCGGCGGAGGCCACAGCCCAGCGTCGAAGCTCCAGCGACGGCCTGCCGCTCAGCCAGCGCCCGAGCAGCGGAAAGGCGAACAGCCAGCCGGAATTGAACCAGTGCGGGATCGCGCGCTCCCCGACCAGCGGCAGAAGGGCGAAAAAGATCACCGTCGGCGCGACCAGCCAGAGCAGCAGGCGATCGGCGCTCCCGGCGTCGCCCTGGCGCGCAGCGGTCACGAGCGCCGCGACCAGCGGGATGGCGACCCAGGGCGAGATCGCGGCGAACTGCATCGCCAGACCGCTGGCGATTGCAATTGCAGCCGGCACGTCGAGGGAGAAGTGCTGCCCCGCCCGGCCCGACTGAAACGCGAACGACACCCAGTGATGCTCGCCATTCCAGATCAACGCCGGCGAAAACACCGCCAGCGCCAGCGCGCCGCCGAGATAGGGCTCAACCCGGCCGAGCCAGAAGCGGTGGCCGGGCGACCCGACCAGAAACGCAATCACCCCGAGGCCGGAAAACGCGGCGGAATATTTCGACAGCCCGGCGAGCCCGAACGCCAGGCCAACGCCCAGCCAGAGCGCAATGGAGCGCAAGCCCCCGGCCCGCGGCCCGAAAAGTATTTCCGCGAGCAGCCAGACGGCGAGGGCAAGGAAGAGAAGAAGCGGTGCGTCGGGGACGATCAGGCCGTCCGGCCAGATCATGAAATAGACAGCTGCGTTGAACGCGAAGAGCGCCCACAGCCCCGCGGCGCTGTCGTAGAGGCGGCGGGTCAGCCAATAGAGCGGCAGGTTGATCGCTTCGATCGCGATCAGGAACGGCAGGCGCGTCAGCCGGCCCTCCCCGAACAGCGCAACGGCGCCGTGCAGGATCCATTGGTGGAGCGGCGGATGATCGAAATAGGAAAGCTGCAGGCTGCGCGCGATCACGGTCGTATAGGCTTCGTCGACCGTGAACCCCTCGATTGTGGCGGCCACCAGCCTCTCGATCGCGCAGAGCACGACAAACCCGACGATCAAGCCCGGCAAGACTTGCCCGGCCCGCGGCGGGGCACTGGCGGGTACCGAATTTCTGGCGGAAAGCAGGCGGGATACCCGGGCCGGATCGACGATATTTCGCGCCGAAGAGGATATTGCACCCGGCAGGACGTGCCAACCACCCGCCACGGGCAACCCCTCGCCCGCGCCCGGCGGCGCGGGGGTTCCGCCCCACCCCGCTTTCCCCTATAAGGCGGCCCTAGCCTGAGAACCGAAGAGATTCCCGGCCCCGGAACGCGGATACCTCGCGCCGGGGTTTCTTATCGCCCGGAAACCCCCGGAGACCCCAAAAGGGACACATGCCCAAGCGCACCGACATCCAGTCGATCCTCGTCATCGGCGCCGGCCCGATCGTCATCGGGCAGGCCTGCGAATTCGACTATTCCGGCACGCAGGCGATTAAAGCGCTGAAGGGCGAAGGCTACCGGGTCATCCTGGTCAATTCGAACCCGGCGACGATCATGACCGATCCCGAACTCGCCGACGCCACCTACATCGAGCCGATCACGCCCGAGATCGTCGCCAAGATCATCGAGAAGGAGCGGACCGAGCGGCCGCACGAGAAGCTCGTGCTCCTGCCCACCATGGGCGGCCAGACCGCGCTCAACACGGCGTTGTCGCTGCGCAAGATGGGCGTGCTGGAAAAATTCGGCGTCGAGATGATCGGCGCGACCGCCGAAGCCATCGACAAGGCCGAGGACCGCGAGCTTTTTCGCGAGGCGATGACGCGGATCGGACTGGAGACGCCGCGCTCGGTGCTGGCGCATTCGCTCGGCGACGCGCTGAAGGCGATGGACGTCATCGGCCTCCCCTGCATCATCCGTCCGTCGTTCACCATGGGCGGCACCGGCGGCGGCATCGCCTACAACCGCGAGGAATTCCTCGACATCGTCGAGCGCGGGCTCGACGCCTCCCCCACCGACGAAATCCTGATCGAGGAATCCGTCCTCGGCTGGAAAGAATTCGAGATGGAGGTCGTCCGGGACAAGAAAGACAACTGCATCATCGTTTGTTCGATCGAGAACATCGACCCGATGGGCATCCATACCGGCGACTCGATCACCGTGGCGCCGGCGCTGACGCTGACCGACAAGGAATTCCAGATCATGCGCGACGCATCGCTTGCGGTGCTGCGCGAGATCGGCGTCGAGACCGGCGGCTCCAACGTGCAGTTTGCCGTGAACCCGAAGGACGGGCGCCTCGTCGTCATCGAGATGAACCCGCGCGTCTCGCGCTCGTCGGCGCTGGCGTCGAAGGCGACGGGATTCCCGATCGCCAAGGTCGCGGCCAAGCTCGCCGTCGGCTACACGCTGGACGAGATCGACAACGACATCACCGGCGGGCTCACCCCGGCGTCGTTCGAGCCGACCATCGATTACGTCGTCACCAAGATCCCGCGCTTCGCCTTCGAGAAGTTTCCCGGCGCCGAGCCCACGCTCACCACCTCGATGAAGTCGGTCGGCGAGGTGATGGCGATCGGCCGCACGTTTGCCGAAAGCCTGCAGAAGGCGCTGCGCGGTCTGGAGACCGGCCTCACCGGCCTCAACGAAGTGACCATCCCCGGCCTCGGCCAGGGCGACGACAAGAACGCCATCCGCGCCGCGCTGGGCAAGCCGACACCGGACCGTTTCGTGGCGTGCGCGCAGGCCATGCGGCTCGGGCTGACTGTCGAGGAGATCAACGCCGTCTGCCACATCGACCCGTGGTTCCTGCGCCAGGTGAAGGCGCTGGTCGACACCGAGGCGGACGTGCGGGCGCGCGGCCTGCCGCAGAGCGCGGCGGTGCTCCGCCGGCTGAAGGCGCAGGGCTTTTCCGACGCGCGGCTGGCCGAACTCACCGGCAGCACGGAGGCGCACGTCGCCGCACTCCGCGCCAGGCTGGGCGTGCATCCGGTCTTCAAGCGCATCGACACCTGCGCGGCCGAGTTCGCCTCGCCGACCGCCTACCTCTACTCCACCTACGAGACGCCGTTTGCCGGAACGCTCGCCGACGAGGCGATGCCGAGCGACCGCAAGAAGGTCGTCATCCTCGGCGGCGGCCCCAACCGCATCGGCCAGGGCATCGAGTTCGACTATTGCTGTTGTCACGCCTGCTTCGCGCTCGCCGACGCCGGCTATGAATCGATCATGGTCAACTGCAACCCGGAGACCGTGTCGACCGACTACGACACCTCCGACCGGCTCTACTTCGAGCCGCTGACGGCTGAGGACGTGCTCGAAATCCTGCGTCGCGAGCAGGAGAATGGCACGCTGCACGGCGTCATCGTGCAGCTTGGCGGGCAGACCCCGCTAAAACTCGCCGAAGCGCTGGAGAAAGCGAATATCCCCATTCTCGGCACCTCGCCCGATGCCATCGACCTCGCCGAGGATCGCGAGCGCTTCCAGAAACTGATCGAGACTCTGCGGCTCAAGCAGCCGCGCAACGGCATCGCCAAGAGCGGGCACGAGGCGAGGAAGATCGCGGAACACATCGGCTTCCCGGTGGTGATCCGGCCGTCGTACGTGCTGGGCGGCCGCGCCATGGAGATCGTCCACGACGCAGGCCAGCTCGAACGCTACATCACCGAGGCCGTCGTCGTTTCCGGCAAATCGCCGGTGCTGATCGATTCGTATCTCTCCGACGCCATCGAGGTCGATGTCGACGCGCTCGCCGACGGCAAACAGGTGTTCGTCTGCGGCATCATGGAGCACATCGAGGAAGCCGGCATCCACTCCGGCGACAGCGCCTGCTCGCTGCCGCCCCATTCGCTCTCGCCGGCCACCATCGCCGAGCTGGAACGCCAGTCGCGCGAACTGGCGCTGGCGCTCAACGTCGTCGGCCTGATGAACGTTCAGTTCGCCATCAAGGACGGCGACATCTACATCCTCGAAGTGAACCCGCGCGCCTCGCGCACGGTGCCGTTCGTGGCCAAGACCATGGGCATGCCGTTCGCCAAGATCGGGGCGCTCGTGATGGCCGGCGCGCCGCTGGCGAGCTTCGGGCTGAAACGGCAGGAGCTGAGGCACGTCGCGGTCAAGGAGGCGGTGTTCCCGTTCGCCCGCTTCCCCGGCGTGGACGTGCTGCTGGGCCCGGAAATGCGCTCAACCGGCGAGGCCATGGGCCTCGACCGCGACTACGCCATTGCCTTTGCCAAGAGCCAGCTCGGCTCCGGAACCCGCGTTCCGACCTCCGGCACGGTCTTCATTTCGGTACGGGACGGCGACAAACACAAGATCATCGAACCGGCCAAGCGTTTGGAAAGACTGGGCTTTCGGATCATGGCCACGGTCGGCACCAAGCACCACCTCGAAGTCCACGGCATAACCTGCACCCCGATCAACAAGGTGCTTGAAGGCCGGCCGCACATCGTTGATGCTATCAAGAACGGCGAGGTTCAGCTGGTCTTCAACACTACCGAAGGCGCGCAGGCCATCGCCGACAGCCGCTCGCTTCGGCGGGCCGCTTTGTTGCATAAGGTCCCTTATTACACCACCATCGCGGGAGCGATTGCGGCGTCGCTGGGGATCGAGGCGTACCGCTCCGGCACGCTTGAAGTACGGCCGCTGCAGTCTTATTTCCGCCCGGCCGCAAGCGCCTGAGCGGGGGGCCGCGGCGGCCCAGGGAGTTAGGGATAGAGGCGTTGGCGGGGTCTTCGGCAAGAGGGCCCTGTCCGTCTTGGCATTGTGCGGCGGGCAGGTTTCCCGGCACACGAGGGTTTTGAAAGGTTGGAATAATGGAAAAGATTCCAATGACGGCTGCGGGACACGCAGCGCTGGAATCCGAGTTGAAGCGCCGGACAAGCCAGGAGCGCCCGCGCATCATCGAGGCAATTGCGGAAGCGCGCGGTCACGGCGATCTGTCCGAGAACGCCGAGTATCACGCCGCCAAGGAACAGCACGGCCACAATGAAGGCCGCATCCTCGAGATCGAGGACCAGCTCTCGCGCGCCGAAATCATCGACGTCTCGAAACTCTCCGGCAAGACCGTGAAATTCGGCGCGACCGTGACGCTGGTCGACGAGGACACCGACGAGAAGAAGAAGTACCAGATCGTCGGCGACGTCGAGGCGGACGTGAAGAGCGGCCGCATCTCGATTTCGTCGCCGATCGCGCGCGCACTGATCGGCAAGACCAAGGGCGACACCGTCGAAGTGGCGACGCCCGGCGGCGCCCGCTCGTACGAAATTCTCGACGTCAGGTTCGGGTGAATCGATGAGCGTGCGCGAAAGCACGCCGCGACCGAGCCTTCGCCGCCGGATCCGAAAATCGGCGCTCTACAACGCCCTCGCTCTGCCAACGCGGCTGGCGCGGCTGGCACTGAAGCGAAAGGCGTACACCGCGCTCGTCGTCCACGACGCCGCAATTACGCGTGGCCTGCCGCCAAAGCTGCTGGTCGACGTCCTGTGCGCCCCCAACGCGGGACGCTTCCGGCGGCCGGACAACCTGACCATCCTCTTGGTGCACAACCGCCCGGAAAAGACGCTGATGGAAATCAGCCTCGATTATCTGGGCATTCACGATTACACGGTGCTCCGCGTCCCTCGCGACCAGCCGTGGCGGCACACGCAGCGGATCGGAGCAGTCCGCGATTACCTCCGCTCGGGCGCTTGTACGACCGAATACGTTCTATTCGCCGATTGCGACGACGCGCTGATGCGCGACGACCCGGCCAGGGCGATTGAACTGCTGCAGGCGGCCGGCTGCGACATGCTGATTTCGTCGACCGCTTACGCCCGCTACCGCAACATGCCCGACGTGAAGGCGCGCACTGAATCGTTTGCTCCGCAGCCTCTGCGCGGGCAGAGCAAGCCGCGCATTCACCTGAACGCCGGCGTCTACGTTGCACGCGCCGCGTTTCTGGCCGACTATCTGGCCGAGGCCGCGAAATACGTGACCGACAACGACCTGCCGAGCGGCGCGCTGACCGATATGAGCGATGCCGAGGTCCTGCGCCGTCTGCCCGATTTTCCGCGCGGCATCGGCTCCGACCAGACAATCATGCGCTATCTCTTTCCGCGCTTCTATCCGCGCATGAAGATCGACTACGATCACGCGCTCGCCCTGCGTTGAACGCTCGCCGTGGCCGCGCCCTCCCTCGCAGTCCTCATGCCGGTCTACAACGCCGCGGCGTTTCTCGCGCCCGCGATCGACAGCATTCTCGCCCAGTCGCACCGCGACTTCCGCTTCGTCATTGTCGACGACGGCTCGACCGACGGCAGCGATGCGATCATCGCCCGCTACGCCGCGCGTGACGGGCGCATCGTGCCGCTGCGACGGCCAAACGGGGGCGTGACCGCCGCGTTGAACTCCGGACTGGCGCCGATCGAAAGCACCTACACGGCGCGCATGGACGCTGACGACATTGCGCTGCCGGAGCGCTTCGCGCGCCAGCTCGCGCGCCTCGAGGCGGAGCCCGATCTGGCGGTTCTCGGTACCCGCGTCGATGCAATCGACCGTGGCGGCCGCAAACGACACGCCCGCGCCGTCATCACCGGCTCCGGCGCAATTGCCGCCGCGCTGCCGTTTCGCAACGCCATAATCCATCCCTCCGTGATGATGCGCACGGCGGTACTCCGGGCCGCCGGCGGCTACCGCGAGCGCTTCCCGAACAGTCAGGACTACGACCTGTGGCTTCGACTGATGGCGAACCATCGCCTCGACAATCTGCCCGATCCGCTGTTGCTTTACCGCACCTACGAAGGCCGCGCGTCGTCGAGCCACAATCGCACGCGGCAGACGACGTTCTCCGTCGCGGCCGCCGCCGACTTCTTTGCGCGGCGGTACGGTTTGCCGGTGTCGGACGCACCGATCGATACCGCAGAACCAACCGATGTCACCGCGGCATTGGCAGCCCTGCTCGCTCTCGACCTTGCGCCGACCGACCGGGAAGCGATCTACCGCCAC
>Ga0265342_10000925_pt1 | contig 29147 bp, 25 predicted proteins | sample 4CB327metaG_FD_203125 | JGI IMG/M metagenome (GOLD analysis project Ga0265342, IMG submission 203125) | Rhizosphere microbial communities from Carex aquatilis grown in University of Washington, Seatle, WA, United States - 4-CB3-27 metaG | ecosystem: Host-associated > Plants > Roots >... | reverse complement strand
GCACAGCCGGTGGACCGATAACTTCCTGGCGCTGGCGTCGCAAAAGCTGCCGGAGAGCGATCCGATCAACGAGCCGACCCGCGCGACGACGGTCGAGCTGGTCGTGAATGCCGATGGGGAGATCGTGAAGCTGGAGACGTCGAAGGGCTCCGGCTTCGCCGGATTCGACGACGCTGCCAAGGACGTACTGCGTGACAGCGTCCCGTTTCCGCGCGCCGCCGTCGACGTGCGCTCCGACGACGGCCTGGTACATCTGTCGTGGGTCTTCTCGCGCGACGAGCACCGCTGTTCGGGAGTGACGCTGGTCCGCTACGAGGAGCCGCTGGCGATCGCGATCCCGAAGCTGGTCCGTGACGGCCGCGAGGAAGAGGTCGTCCGCCGGATGCGCGTCGCGCGCGCGGGCGGTGCGCCGGCCGAGCCGATGCTGACCACCCTGGCAGCGAGCTGGCTCAAGGCCACCGTCAACCGGCCCTATGCCACGGTCGCCGTCGCCGACATGTTGGCGACGATGGGCGACGACAGTGGTGTCGCCTGGCTCAAGACCGCGGTCAAGCGGCCGGAGACGGCGGCGCTGGCGGGGCGCGCGCTGGCCGCGCACCACGTCCCCGTGTGCCCGATCGTCAAGGCGTCGCTGCCCGCCCCGGACGCGGCCGCTGGCGCCAAGGCGCCGTCGATCGCCGACCAGCAGGCGGCGGCCGCCGCGCTCGCCACGGCGGGCGAGGCCGAGTGCGCGCCCGGGCTGATCGCGCTGCTCGAGAATCACCAGGCGGGCAGCGAGGCGCGCGTCGCCGCCGCCGTGGCGCTGGGCGCGATCACCAGCGATGACGCGAGCAAGAAGTCGCTCGCCAATGCCGCCAAGGACAACGTCGTCGCCGTGCGCGCGGCCGCGACGCTGGCGGGCGCTGCGCCGGGCAGCGGGCGGGGCAAGGTGTTCGCCCTCGTCACTCCGCTGCGCGATCCGTCGGCGGAGATGCGAGCGGCGGCCGCCGCCGGCATCGTGCGCGCAGCCGGCAACTCGAACCTCGACGACCTGTACGTGATCTTCATGGACAAGGACCCGCGCCCGTCCGCGGCGGTCGCCACCGAGCTCGACCACCTGCGCACCGAGGAGGCGACCAAGCTGCTGGTGCGCCTGCTCAAGCGGTCGAACCTGGCGGTGCAGTTGGCGGCGACGCGTGCGCTCATCAACCGCGGCGCGCGCGACACGTACGGCGCTTTCCGGCCGTTCCTGGACGCCAAGACCGACGCCGAGCTGCGCGGGTTGGCGCTGGTTTCCGCCGAGGCGTCGACGCTCGACAACCTGGCGAAGGTGGTCGAGGCCAGCAACGCCGGCGACGCCAAGGCCGCGCGGCTGGGGCTCGCGACGTACCACGCACGGCTGGCGCGCAGCGAGCGCGACGCTGCCGGCGACGTGCTGCTGTCGGTGCTGATGAAACTGACGCCGTCCGAGCGCGCCGACGCGCTGGCCGACTGGCTGGCGGCGAACCACGACGCCGGCAAAAAGACGGCGGCGGGATCGACGACAGCCGCGGTCAAGCCGTAGCGAGCATCGGCTCTCGCAAGGCCTGCCCTCTCCCTAACCCTCCCCCTGCGGACAGAGGGAGGGGACCGGAAGCCCTTGCGACAGCTGCCCTGACTTCAACGAGTCACCCTCCCCCGAGTACGGGGGACCGGAGCTTGCGAGAGCCGAGCTCTCTTCAGCGAGTCACCCTCCCCCGTACTCGGGGGAGGGCCGGGGAGAGGGCAGGCCTTGCGAGAGCCGAAGCTCGCGGCAGGCCCTGCGAGAGCCGACGCTCGGGCAGACCTTGCGAGCCGCAGCGCCCGCGTTCCGCCTCCCCTACCCCGGCGTCACCTGCGCGGCAGGCAGCAGCCCGTGCTCGAACAGGTTGCGGCCATTGCTGGCAATCACCTTCTTGTACCAGTCGTAGGAGTCCTTGGGCACGCGCTTCTGCGATTGGTAGTCGACGTACACGATGCCGAAGCGCTGCTTGTAGCCGTCGGCCCACTCGAAGTTGTCGATCAGCGACCAGGCGTAATAGCCGGTAATCGGCACGCCGTCCTTGATCGCGCGCGACACCTCCATCAGTACGCGGTGCATGTAATCGATGCGCTGCGGATCGTGGACCTTGCCGTCGAGGAAAAGCTGGTCGCGCGTCGACAACCCGTTCTCGGTGATCGAGATCGGCAACTTGTAGCGCTCCCAGCAGTAGCGCGGGCCCCAGTACAGACAGGAAGGCGTGATCGGCTGCCAGTCGACGCCCGAGCGCGGGAAACCTGGCGGCGGCGCGACGTGCTCCGGCTTGCCGTCGGCGCCGCGCCGGATCGTCTCGGCCTTGTAAATATTGAGGCCCAGGAAATCCAGCGGCTGCTTCATCTCGTCGAGGTCGCTGGCCTTCCACTTCGGCACGTCCTTGCCGTACGTCGCGAGGCCGTCCTCGGGGTACTTGCCCAGCAGCACCGGATCCATCCACCAGGCGTTGTTCCACTCGTGGCGCTCGAGCACCGAGAACATCGCCGCGCGCGCCGCCTCGATGTCCTCGGGCTTGTCGCTCGCGGGCTGCGTCGGCTGGGTCGCAACCACGTAGCCGACCTTGCCGTCCTTGGCGTGCGCGCGCAGGGCCTGCACCGCCTTGGCGTGCGCGCGCATCCCGTTGTGCGCCGCCATCAAGTAGTCCGGATCCTTGAGCTTGTCGCCGGGCGCGTGCACACCGTCGCGCAGCGCGAGCCCGATGAAACACTGGGGCTCGTTCTGGGTGACCCAAACCTTGATGCGATCGCCCAGCTTGTCGCCCATGAGCGCGGCGTAGTCGGCGAACCAATCGGCGGAGTCACGGTTGAGCCAGCCGCCGCGCTTGTACAGCGCCTGCGGGTAGTCCCAATGAAACAGCGTGCACATCGGCGTGATGCCGTTCTTGTGCAGCTCGTCGACGAGCCGGTTGTAGAAGTCGAGCCCCTTTTGGTTGAGCGCGCCGGTCCCCTCGGGCAGCACCCGCGGCCAGGAGATGCTGAACCGGTAGGACGAGATGCCGAGCGCCTTCATCAGCGCGACGTCTTCCTTGTACCGATGGTAGTGGTCGCAGGCGACGTCGCCGGTGTTGCCCTCGTAGATCGCGCCCTTCTTCTTGCAGAAGACGTCCCACACGGAGGGGCCCTTGCCGTCCTCGGCAGCGGCGCCTTCGATCTGATAGGCAGCGGTGGCCGCGCCCCAGACGAAGTCCTTGGGAAACGGCGCGCCCTTGTCGTCGCCTTTCGCCTTGATCTTACCGGCCCCCTTGGCCGCCCCCACCGTGGCCACCGTGGTGGCCGCCGACACGCCCAAGAATCCTCTTCGAGTCAGGCCGTTGAGCATGCCGACTCTTTATCACGACGCAGCGAGGCCCGAAACCCGGCGATGCGAGCGCGATCACACCGCACGGAGGGCACGCGGTTTTGTTCGGGAATACCGGCCCTCGCGCGCGTTTTTCCTACGTGGCCATCGAACGCTATCGCCTGACTGAAGCGTGCAAGGTGCAAGTCCTCGCCGAGCTCGCGGCTGCGAAGGGCCGCACCGATCTGGCCGACGACATCCGGCAGATCGCGCGCGTCCTGCTGGGCGGAACGCCCCTGCGGCGGCCGTCTCGGCTGACCGCGGCCGCGGTTTTTCGCGCTGCCGCCGTGCGAACGCGCGGCGCGACCCCGCACTAGCCGTCGGTCAGCTGCAGCACCCACAACGCTGAGATACGGGTGGCGGGAACCGGTGCCCCGCCCGGCGACGCCTCGTCGCCCGCGATGCGGCCGCGGAGCGTGACCTCACGCCCCTCGCCGGCCGCGCACGCCAACCCGGCGGCGAGCGCTTCGGTCACGCCCGGCGCCGCCGCGGCGGCGGCGATCGGATAGACCACGCCCGACCCGGAGACCGTCAACTGCAACTCCCCGGACGGCGCGCGGCCGACGCGGCCGCGAACGACCACGTCGGCTTCGCGCACGCTGAAGTGATGGCGGCGAACCACGGCGCGCAGCTCCTCGAGCGTGGCGCGGTTGCGGGCGCGGAAGCGCACGGTCAGGATTCGCCGGTTCCAGCTCGCCTCGGCCGCATTGACCCCATCGAGCTGGCCGACCTCGACCCGCAACTGGTGTGCGCACTCCGCGCACTCCATGCCGCCCGCAACCTGGCGAACCTCGACCAGCTCGGCGCGCGCGCCGACCGAAACGACCAGCGACGCGAACAGCGCGCCGAGCGCCGTGATTTGCCGTCTCCTGTTCATTGCACCGCCAGCACCGTGACCCCCTCCGGCAAGCTCTTTGCCGTCTCGGCCGATACGACGCCGACCGCCCCCGGATCGTTGGCGACCGCGTTCACGCAACTCTTGTCCGAGGTCACTATTATCGGCCGCCGGAGCTCGCCCTTGAACACCTCCTGCTTCATCTTTGCCGCCAGCGTCTCGTCGGAGATCCCAGCCGCGTAGAGCGCGAACCACGTCATCTCCGGCGCGCCGACCGCCTCCAGCACCAGCTGAACCGGCGCACCCGACGGCCAGGCTTTCTTGCGGCCGATCGCCATGGCTTTGAGGTCGCTCTTGCTCACCGAAGCCGTCCCGGTCTTCACGTTGTGAATCAGCACGAACTCGACCGCGCGCGCAATGCGCAGAGGCCACGCGACGGCCGCGCAAATGAAAACTACCAATCCAGCGGTCAGCACGGCGCGCCCGCGTAGGCCAGTGCTCAAGGGCCGAGAGAGTCGCCCATTGCCAATGTTTGTCGACATGGTCATGGCTCTCTCAAAAGGCAAACGCACATTGGGCCGCGACAATCTCTATTGTGCCACCATCGTCGCGATGAACGTACTCCCCCTCTAGCTTCAGCGCCAAGTAGTCGGAAAGCAGCGATTTCACGCCAACCACACCCGACTTGGAGCTGCCGCGCGATTGAAAGAGGGCGTTGTTCGCGAAGAAGGGATCGTTCGTCTTGGTGTCGGCTGGGAAATGCGCCAACTCGCCCCGCACGTAGGGCCCGATGATGCCTGCATCATAGCCGAGCTCGAGGAACCCCGCCTGGGTATTGCCGGTCCAGCTCGCGCTGTCGTTGTGGTGCTGAATGAACAAGTACTCGCCAATGACGTGGATCCGATTCTCGAGGTAGGCGAGGTGGCCCCCGAAAATCAGCTCCCGAATCGAAACGAACGGCGCCTCACCCGACCCGTCCACCGACGCCGAGATGACGTCGTAGGTTGCGCTGCCGCCGATGACCAGACCGTCGATCGCCGTCGGCTCGAACCGCAAGCGCAGATTGTACATCTTGCCGTTGTTCGGATCGTCGAGGTTGGTGACCATTCCGGGTGTCGAGCCCCTGCCGTTGGTGACCTCGGCGTCGTAGCGCAGGTTGCCGGCGCCGCCGAGAGGAAGCCGGCCGTCACCGTGGAGACCGACCGAGTGGGCGGGAATCAGGCCGCCTTCGTCCTCGAACCGAACCATGGTCGGCCGGTCGACGGTCATCTGGAAATAGCGGCCGTGGTGGTATGCGTCGTTGTAGTAGCCGATGGCGGTGTGGAAGCGCCCTACGCGCAATCGGAACTTGTCGGAGAAGAGATAACCAATTTCGATGCGCTCCATGTCGATGCCGAACTCGTTGGCGTCTCCGACCTCGAACATGGTTTCGGCGAGGAACGAGAGCTTTCCTTGTGTGGAGGTCAGGAACAGTTCCAGCCGCGGCGCCGAGAACGAGTTGGTAGTCCCCGCGGGTATATTGCTCGCCGCATAGCCGTTGTCTTTCGTCGCCTGATAGTCGACATCGCCGAACACACTGAACGAAACTTGCGCGGCGGCGGGCCTCGCAAATAAGAAGCCGGCCGCCACCAGCACGCCCGCTACCATCCAGGCGCGTAACCTGACTTGTCCCCCTGAATTCGTCCGCATGGGCACCTCGTTGAACCGCGTTGAGACAGCCCCGAACGGATCGGCTAAATCGAGCCCAGTCCCTTCCAGCCGTCAATTACGAACAAGCCAAGACGATCTCGCACCGCATCGTAAATAGGCCTGAGCGTGGCTGTCAAACAGATTGCATAATATTTTCGCAGGCCATCCCACGTTGGCGTCGACGAGAGAATTGAGCGTACGTCGACAAACCTCGATCAATTGCGGGAGACTCGAAATTGCCGTGAGCCAAAAACGTAGGTGTCAGTGCGCGTCTGCCGCCAGTACGCGACAACAGAGTCGGTGAAGGACAGCCACTCAAGGTTTCTTCCAAAATCGCCGAAAGTGGATTGGTCATTCGACGCATGCAGCTCGCTTCGCTTCCCGGCTCCATTCCTGTCTCCAGCAATGGGGCTCGAGCTGCATCGGAGACGCTCCCGGGTCGGTGCGCTGGGTGAGGCTTCCACGAGCTTCGTCCGTCGCTTTCAAGCTGGCCGGCGCGACGCTGGCCCTGGTCGCGCTGGTAACGACTGGCGTCTCCATCCAGCTCGAGCGGTCGCAACGCGAGGGCCTGCTTCGTGCGAAAGAATTGAGCGCCGGCGCGGTGACGCGCCTTTTCGCCGACTCCTGCGCGCCCGCGGTGATCTTCAACGACCCGGTCGACCTGCATGAGACTTTGGTCACGCTCGGCCGCAATGAAGACATCGAGTACGTCGCGGTCTGGGCCATCGACAGCGGCGGGCACATCACCCACCGCATGTCCGAGCTCGCGCGCGGGCGCCCGGAGGGGGTGGCCCACGTTCCCGACGCCGTCGAGCTCCGCCGCGACACCGACCGCGTGGTCTCGCTCGCCGCCGTGCGCGACATCAAGGGCAAGATCGTCGGCGTGCTGGTCATCGCGTTCTCGCTGGCGCGCGAGAACCAAGCGCGTGCCGCGCTCCAGCGATCGGCGCTGGTGACGTCGGGGGCGGTGACGGCCGGTTTGACGCTCCTGCTGATGGCCCTGGCGCGCCTCCTGGTCGTCGGCCCGCTGGCCAAGCTGGCGCGTGCCGCCCGGCTCCTCGAGGAAGGCAAGGACATCGCCGCCGACGTCGACATTCGCAGCCGCGACGAGGTCGGCCAGCTCGCGGGCGCATTCCGCAGCATGGCGGCCGCGATTCACGTGCGCGAGGAGCACATCAACCAGCGCAACCAGGACATGCGCCTGGTCCTCGACAACGTCGGCCAGGGCTTCATCAACATCGCCCGGTCGGGCGCGATCGCCACCGAGCGGTCGCGCATCGTCGAGGAGTGGTTCGGCGCCATCGAAGGGACGCCGCTGTTCTGGGAATACCTGCGCCGGTTCGACACCGCGCTCGCCGACTACTTCGAGGTCGCCTGGACGGCGGTCATCGACGAGATCCTTCCGCCCGACCTGTGTCTCGACCAGCTGCCCAAGCTCGTGCACAAGGACGGCCGCACCTATGAGCTCGCGTACCGGCCGATCTACGCCGATTCCAGCGATGGCGTCGGCTCGCTCGACAAGGCGATCGTCATCATCACCGACGTCACCGTGCGGCTGGAGCGCGAGCGCTCCGAGGAGCGCCAGCGCGAGATGATGAGCATGTACCGCCGGCTGATCGCCGATCGGCCGGCATTCAACGAGTTCTTCGACGAAGCGACGGCGCTGGTTCGCGAGATCACCACCGAGGTCCACATCGACCTGCCGATCCTGAAGCGCCAGGTTCACACGCTGAAAGGCAACTGCGCGCTGTTCGGCATCGACAGCGTCGCGACCCTGTGCCACGCGATCGAGGACCGCATCGACGATTCGGCGTCTTTGCTCGACGAGGACCGCGGGCGCCTCAGCCAAGCGTGGGCGCTGGTGACCAAGACCCGCGCCGAGCTGGTCGAAGCCGGCGACAAGCACGCCATCGCGGTCGCGCGCGAGGACTACGAGCGCCTGTGCGACGACCTGCGGCGCCACGCCGATCACGAGACCCTGCTGGCCGCCGTCGAGGCTTGGGAGCTGGAGCCGGCGTCGAAGCGCCTGGCGCTGATCCGCGAGCAGATCGAACGGCTCGCGAGCCGTCTCGGCCGCGCGCCCGTCGACGTGATCTGCTACCCGACGACCGTGCGGCTGCCGCCGCGGCGCTGGGCGGCGTTCTGGTCCGCGTTCGCGCACGTCGTGCGCAATACCGTCGACCATGGCGTCGAGACCAGCGAGAAGCGGCTCGCCCAGGGCAAACCCGAACGCGCGACGATCCGCGTCGCCATCGGGCGCGACCAGGACCGGGTGCTGATCTCGATCGAGGACGACGGACCCGGCGTCGACTGGCGGATGATTGCACGGCGCGCGCGCGATCGCGGCCTGCCGGCGGAGACGCACGCCGACCTTATCGCGGCGTTATTCACCGACGGGATATCTTCGCGCGCGAAGACGACGGACACTTCGGGGCGTGGCGTCGGCCTCAGCGCGTTGCGCGCCGCCGTCGACAGCCTGGGCGGCGAGCTCGAGCTCTCCACCCCCGCCGAATCGGGAACGCTGTTCCGCTGCTGGCTACCGCTGACGCTGGCCGACGCCGATCCGCTCGATCGCGAGGTCACGGCGAAGCTCGACGTAGGCCTGGCCCCGGCGGCCCGAACGCGCACCACCTCCGCCACCTGAGCGCGGCGACCCATGCCGATCCCGCGACGCCTTCGGCGCACACCGATCTTTCACGAAGATTTGTCGAAAACGTAACCGTTCATTCGCGTGACTCCAACCGCGAGCTCGAATACATGTCGGGCCGGCGCTGAACCCCGAGCGTGCCGACCCGATGCGCGCTTCGCAACGATTGGAGAGACTCGAATGAAGACCAACGGACGATCGATCCTGGTGGCCGCGCTCGCGGCCGGCGTATTGGCTCTATCGGGCTGCGGCAAGGGTGCTGCGGAAAGCAACGGCGCGGGCTCGGCAGAGGACGTGGGGTCGGTCACGCTGGCGCTCCAGTTGGGCTCGGGTGGCGTGATCGACACGTTCTCCTATTCGCTCACCGGCCCGTCCTCGAAGACCGGCACGATCGACGTCTCGCGGTCGACGACGGTGAGCGCCGTGATTGGCCCGGTCGCCGCCGGAAGCGGCTACGTGGTTTCGCTCACGGGCACGACGACCGACGGGACGACGACCTGCACCGGCACGTCGGGCATGTTCACTGTCACGCCGAAAATGACGACGGCCGTCACCGTGGGGGTCGCCTGCCGACAAGCCGCGACAACCGGCAGCGTCCTCATCAACGGCGTGCTCAACTTCTGTCCGTCGATCGACTCCGTCAGCGCGAACGCGCCCCAGGGAACGTCGATCGCGATCTTCGCGACCGCGCACGACAACGACAACGCCCCGGCGCCCCTCAGCTATCACTGGACCACGTCGTCGGGCACGCTCAGCGACGCGAACGCGCAGAACCCCACGCTCACCTGTACGGCCCCCGGCAACGTCACGCTCACTCTGACGGCGACCGACGGCGACCCCGCGTGCGGCGACACGTTCGCGTTGCTCGTCGCCTGTCCGCCCGACTCGGCGCTCGGCGACCCGGCGTGGGTCGAGATCGGCGCCAACGACCAGGCGATCGCGCGTCTCATCACGCCGTACACCGTCTGTCCGTCGATCACCGTCGATGGCGCGACGTCGCCGATGAACCTGCGCGTCGGTCCGGCCACCGAACCGATTCGCCCGAGCACCAGCGATCCGGTGATCTCGGCGACGACCGTCAACACCAAGGCGTCGGTGTTCCCGGTGTCGACCTGTGAATTCAACCTCCCGGCGGGCGCGATGGTGGCGACCGTCGCGGGCCAGAGCCTGCCGCTGCCGAAGGCCAACCCGCAGCGCATCGTCGTCCTCGGCGACAGCGGCTGCCGGCTCGCGATCGGCAACCCCTGGCAGGCCTGCAACGATCCGGTCCAGTATCCGTTCCCCGTAGTCGCGGCCGCCGCGGCCGCGATGAAGCCCGACCTGGTCCTGCACGTGGGCGACTATCACTATCGCGAGAACGCCTGCCCGGCCGATCAGCCGCAATGCCAGGGCTCCCCGTGGGGCTACGGGTGGGACGTCTGGGCCGTCGACCTCTTCCAGCCGGGCGCCCCGCTCCTCGCCGCCGCACCCTGGATCATGGTCCGCGGCAATCACGAGTCGTGCAACCGTGGCGGCCAGGGCTGGTACCGCTTCCTCGACACCAACCCCTACTCGTCGACGAAGGATTGCAACGACCCAGCGCAAGACAACGTCGCCAACTACAACGATCCGTACGCGGTCACCGCCGGCGACACGCAGTTCATCGCGTTCGACTCGTCGAACACGCCGAAGACCGCGCTGACGGCGGGTAGCCTCGGCTTCACGAACTACACGGCGGAGCTCGCGTCCGCCGCGGCGCTGGTGAACCCCAGCCTGCTGCCGATCTGGGCCAACCACCACCCGATCCTGGCCTACACCGCGGGCACGCCGGTCACCGGCGGCAACCCGGGCCTGCTCTCGGTCATGGCGGCGGCGTACCCGACGGCGTACTTCCCGCCGGGCATCGACCTCGTGATGCACGGGCACGTGCACGACTTCCAGGCGATCAGCTTCTCGAGCGGCCACCCGGCAACGTTCGTCATCGGCACCGGCGGTGACAACCTCGACGTGGCGCTGCCGGCCTCGATTGCGATCGCCCCGGCGGCGAACACCACGGTGGGACAGCTCACCTACGCGCAGACGTTCGGATTCATGGTCATGGACAAGATCGGTCCGCAGAGCTGGAGCTACACGGCCTATTCGCCCACGGGCACCGTGATCACGCGCTGCACGCAGGTCGCCGCGGCCTGCACGGGCTGCTCCGACCCGACGCCGGGCAAGCAGATCACGTGCAATCCGTTCGGCTCTCTCTAGCGTTCGCGTTCCTGGTCGCGATCGTCGCCGCAACGGGATGTCACCGCGACGCGCCGGCACTTCCGCCGCTCGAGCGCAAGCCGACGATCGAAGAGGCCATCGCCGCGGCCAAGATTCCGAAGTTGCCGGACCACCCGGTCGTGCCCGCGCGCCGTGCGGGCGTCGTGATCTCACCCAAGCCCGCACGGCCACCCGAGGACGCGGCGCTGGTTGCGCTCGGCAAGAAGATCTTCTTCGACGAGCGGCTCTCGGAGCCGCCGGGCACCAGCTGCGCGAGCTGCCACGATCCACGGCACGCCTTTTCGGGCACGCACGGATCGACTATCGGCGTCCCGCTCGGGAGCCGGCCCGGGCACTTCGCGCGCCGGAGCACGCCGTCGGTGCTCTACCTGCGCTATCGGCCCAAGTTTCACTACTTCGACGAGGACGAGGCACCCGGGCCAGCGCCGTACGGCGGCTTCTTCTGGGACGGACGCTCGGACACCATTGCCGAGCTCGTGCGCCAACCGCTCTTCAACCCCGACGAGATGAATGCGGGCAATCCGCACCGCCTCGCGGCCAAGATCGCCGGCGCCCCCTACGCTGGTGAGGTGCGCGCGAAGCTCGGGCGAGCTCACGGCGATGATGCGGTCATGCGCGGCGTCGGAGCGGCGCTCGAGGCGTACCTCACCAGCGACGAGATGACCCCCGCGACGTCGAAGTTCGACGCGTGGGTGCGCGGCGAGGCGACGCTGACGTCGCAGGAACAACGCGGCCTGGAGGCGTTCAAGGACGGAGCGCGCGGCGCCTGCGCCGGCTGTCATCGGCTCAACGAGGTATCGACCAACCCCGAGTGGACGATGTTCACCGACTACGGGTTCGACGTGGTCGCGGTGCCGCGCAACCGAGCATTGCCTGGCAACCGCGATCCGGCCGCCTACGATCTCGGGCTCTGCGAGCGAAAGAATACGCAGACGCCATCCGACGACGGTCAGTGGTGCGGCAGCTTCCGCACCCCCTCGCTGCGCAACGTGGCCGCGCGCGAGACGTTCATGCACAACGCAGGCTTCAACTCGCTCCGTGACGTCGTGGTCTTCTACGCGAACCGGGCGTCGTCGCCCGACCGCTTCTACACCCACGGCGAGCGGTTCGACGATCTCCCGCCCAAGTACCGCGAGAACGTCAACGTCTCATCGCGGCCCTACAACCGCCCCGAGAACGGCAAGCCCGGCATGTCCGACGAGGACATCGACGCCATCGTCGCGTTCCTGGGAACACTCACGGACGCCGCGTTCGTGCCGGGTTCGAGCGGGCCGTCGTGAAGAGGCGTCGATCGTGTTCTAGACTCGAGGAATGACGTTCGCGGCGCCTGTCCCGATCTTGCGCATCCTCGACGAAGCCAAGGCGCGCGAGTTTTACCAGCAGCAACTGCTCGCCAAGAAGCGATGCCGATGAACGAGCCTGCGCGAAAGTACTGGTTCCCCGCCAAGCGCTACGGCTGGGGCTGGGGCTTGCCCACCACGTGGCAGGGCTGGGTCGTGATGATTGTCTGGACGCTGGTCGTCGCCGCGGTCACACCCCTCCTGCGACCCAGCGAGCACCCGGCGCGGTTGGCTCTGTTCGTGGGCGTCATGGTCGCCGTCCTCGTAGCGATCTGCTACGCGAAAGGCGAGCCCCCACGCTGGCGCTGGGGCGAGAAGGACGATCGGACCCAAAACGGATCTTGAATTCCGAAGGCGGCGCTCATTCGCGCGGGCGGCCCAACGCCGCCGCGCTATTTGTACAAGGTAGTCAGGTTGGCCTGGATCGCGGCGTCGGTTGCGTCGCTGGTCTCGGCAGCGATGATGGCACCCTCGGAGAAAGCTCCCGTGCCCATCGCCGATCCGTCACCGCCTTCACCCAACGAAATTCCCCCCTGCTGGTGAAGTGGGATGTACGACGTTGGGTTCGTGTTGGTCGGTAACGATCCGTTCCACGCGACGCTCAGGGTCCCCGTCGACGCGTTTCCGTACTTGATCTCGAACGTCTTGGTCCCATCGGTCTTGGCCAAGCCGGTGATGATGTTCGGGCTGGGGAATTTGAGGCTGGGATCGCTCGCATTCACGCTCGCTTGACCCGCGTTGAGGATCGCGATCGGGCCACCGCCCGCGAAGACACCGTTTTCCATGTCCAGCATCACCCAGGGCCCGGCGCCCGCGCCGCGCGTCCAGTCGGTTGCGTCACCGAAGTAAAGGGCGGTCATTGTGCCCGGGCCGTCATCACCGATGTGGTTCTCCATGTTGCCGTAGTCGTAGCAGCAGCCATTCGTACCGGCAGCGCGACCGGCGAAGTCGCCGTGGACGACAAAGTATTCGGTCTGCGGGTTGGAGCCGGTTGGGATCTTCTTGACCTGATTCCGGTTCCTCAACCACTGGAAACCCTTCGAGACCACGATGGGGTACTTCGCTCCGCTGGCCGCGGTCCAGAATCCCACCGTCGGCTGGCTCGCGACAGCCGCCTGCGACATGTCATTCGCGTTGCCGGTTTGATCATAGAGCCGCGTGACGGTGCAGGTCGCTGTTCCGCAGAACGTGTTCAGCGCGTTCAAGTCGACCAAACCGCCTGGACCAACGGTGTTGATGTCCTGGGTTGTGCCGTCCGACGGGCGACGCGCCTGGAAGAGCCGGCCACTGTATGCGGCGAAAAGAGCGCGCGTCACGGCGTGCGCAGCCACCATCGGCGTTCCGGCCGCCGCAGCGATGTCACCCGGAAGGGACTGCATGCCGGCACCTCCCGTCGCGCCGCCGCCGGCCCCGCCGCTACCGGTCACACCGCCGGCGCCGGTTGAACCTCCCGCGCCGGTCCTGCCGGCCGCGCCGCCCGTCCCGGAAGCTCCGGCTGCACCGCCCGCTCCCGTTCTCCCGCCCGCGGCAGCGCCGCCCCCGACACCGGTCGCGCCACCATGACCCCCGACGCCGCTGCCCCCCGTACCGCCACTCGACGCACCGCCTTGTCCGGTAACCGCCGAGCCGCCAGCTCCGGGCGAGCCCCCCTCGCCATTTCTTCCCCCCGTGCCAGGATCGCCGACCCGCCCGTCGATCGCACAACTGGCGACGAGCAGCATTGACAGGACGAAGCCGGCCGCCCGCCGCGGCGAGTTTTCTGAGGGGAGGTAGCGCATGGCATCCTTTCTGTGGTCGTCAGCGTGGCGACGAGATTGTTCACGCTCACTACCAAGTTCCACCTCGCTGCCCAAAAGGCTCGGGCATCCCTCACCGAGCTCCGACTTCGCCAAAACTCTCCACCGGACACCGGACGTCGGCGTTGACCCGGCGTCGCAACGATCCGCGCGCGGGGCCCGGATCGTCAGTGCGCGCGGCTTCGACGTCGTGCGCCAGACGATCGCGTCTCAGCTTCAAGTGGCGGCACGCGCTCAAGCCGTCGACGCGGCTCCGCAGAGTTTGCGAGCGGTCGCGCAGCGTTAAATCGTGGGCGCAGAAAGAATCGAACTTTCAACAAACGGATTAAGAGTTGACTTTCGCCGATGGAGCCGGCGAGAAGGGGCCGGAATCCTCGACGCAGGACGCGGCATAGAGCGGAGCCGGGAGGGGCGAACGGTGCGCGTGTAGTACGCGGATAGTACGCGCCCTGCGAAACACGTGAGCCGCACCGGGGGTGGCGTGGCCCCCCCGCCTGCCTCACAGAAGTTCGCATATCCACGCGCGCGTGGGGCCCGCATGATGATCCCTCGGAAACGCTCGGCGAACGCCGTGGTGCTACATGGGCGCTACTCTGCGGTACCTCCATCTTTCACTTGCGCCGGCCGCGACTCGGCTGACGAAATGAGGTCTGCCAGGAAGTGGAAGAGCGTGACGGCGTCGAGGCTCCGGAACGGAATGACCAGCAGGAATGTTTGCTTCCGAGTGGGTGATACGCTGCCGGCTGTGAAGCCCTCCTCGATGGTTACGACGGTCAAGTGTGCGACCGCCGAAAAGTTTTTGGACGAGATGAACCCGATACGCGGCCGCGTTTGGAAGAGGACGAGGGAGTCGATGTTCTCGGAAGAGGCGTGGGTGTTCAGGGGCGTTCCCTGCGCTTCCTATCACCTGCGGCCCAGCGCGTTCCGCGACAACGCATTCGTTCCGTTCATCCCGGCGCAGATGTACCGACCGGTCGAGCAGACTGGCAGAGAGCAGCGCATTTTGGAGGAAGCAACCATCCTCCAGTTCTGCAACCAGGTCGACCTGATGGGGATCCATGTCCCCGGCGACAGTGCCGAGCTGCGCGATCGCTACCGAGAGCCGATCGACTACAACGATCCTTGCTTCCCGCCCGTCGCGATTCACCACATGGCCGCCTTAGCGCAACACTACGGAATCCCCACCAGGCTTCTCGACTGGACGCGCTTCCCGCGCGTCGCCGCCTACTTCGCGGTCGAGCAGATTGCAAAGGTCAGGGGACGCAAGTACGTACCGATGCCCACGATAGAAGGCGACGAACCCTGCGCCGTCTGGGCCCTCAACCTGGGAACCGTCAATTCGCTCGTCGGGCAGCTGAATCCCGACCCGACGATCCTCACAATCTCGGCGCCTAACGCCACGAACCCGAATCTACATGCGCAGGGCGGGCTGTTCACGCTCGTCTACCCGACGAAGAATGACGTCCACCCTCTGCCCGACTTGGACGAGGTCATCAAGGGACTCGCCAAGAAAGTGCCCAAGGACATCGGGAGGTACGCGCCGTTCCTAGTCAAGTTCCTCCTGCCAGCGACGGAGGCCCGGGTCGCGATGCGCTTGCTGGCCCTGGACAACATTCACGCTGGCACCGTCTGGCCGGGTATTAGGGGGGCCGCCGAGTCGGTAAAGGAACGCGGTGGAACGTTCCAATCGGCAGACCCAAGGAATCGGAGCTAATCCCCCGTCCGAGAGGCCGTGGGCGGCCGCGCCTGCCGCACCGACACGGTGGCGCGTGCAGGCAACCGCACGGCAGGAACGCGGGCCCAGTGCGGTACCTCTGCACGCTGGAATATGTGTGGGGGGCGGCCTGAGCACGCGAGGCAAGGATGTCCGTACCGCGACCGCTATTCAGACTCGGCATCGGCGACCGCGATAGACTGCGCTGATGTCGTCACACGAAGCGATCGAAACAGCCAAGGAGCTCCTCCAGGGCATCAGCGCCGAACAGCTTCGCACATTCGGCATCGAAGCACTGCGGCGCTGGCGACAAAGAGCGAACAGCACGGACTTCCAGATCCACGGCCACTTTGGGCTTGAGATCGTTCCGCTGTTGGCGGCGGCGAAGAACCGCACCGGCATCGATCGCAACGCTGTGAAGGAACCATTCCTCAGTGAACTTAACCAGTCGTGGATGACGCCCGTGATCGACTTCACGGCTTGGCTGGTCACGACAGGCCTCGCAATTCCGCTGCAGTACAATAGCGGGAACGGTTATCCAGGGGCGTATCGCCTAACGACCGCGGGCGAGAAACTGCTGAACTCGCCCGAGGATCACCCTTTCCTCCCAGGGTTCGTTACTCGCCTCGTTGCGCGCTGCTCTGGTCTGCCTGAGGAGGTGGGTGCTCATCTGGTCGACGCGCGTGCGTGCCTCGACAACGGCCTCGGCCGCCCGGCCATCTCTTTGCTGGGGTTGGCATACGAGGCGGCAGAAGACGCCGCGATTGACTACCTGAACAGCTGCGGGAAGCTGCGGGTACGATCCGGGGCGCGAGCGGCGGCGAAGATCTCGGCAGTGAAGGCCGTGCTTCCAAAACTGATCGACGACTTGGAACAGCGAGGGATCGCGGTGGCGGCGTGGGACTTTGCCGATCAACTCCGTGCGAGGCGCAACCATGCTTCGCACCCAAAAGCGTACCCGGATTTCAGCGACCTCGCGGAGGTGTACGAGTTTGTCGTGTCGGCCGGACGTCACCTGCCTGGACTGTGGTCCGTGCGCGTCTGATACCATCGCCAGTGGTGCGGCCCATGGCCGTTGCAGTCGCTTTCAGAGCCGGGGATCGAAGACGACCGAGCAGGTAGCGCCGGCCGGCGCGACGGCATTCCAACCGGCGCTGTGGGGACTCTAGTCGGCGACAAACAGTGCTCCGACCTCAACATCCAGCGCCTCGGCGATCGAGATCAGCGTCGCAAGGGTCGGGTTCGTCCGCCCGTACTCGAGGGTTTGAACGTGCTTCGCGTCGATTCGCGCGAGTACCCCAAGCCCCTCCTGCGTGAGTCCTTTTCGTCGTCGAAGCTCTCGAACGCGCAAACCCAAACGACGCGCAACCTTCGACAAGCTGGCGTGCGAGCGAGCCTCTGATCGCCAATTCGATCGAGGCTTGCCGCGTGCGGGAGGCACGGTCCGCAGGAGAGCGCGCCACCCGACTAGTCACCACCGTACTAGTACGGTACTCTGCGGCGCATGCGAGCTTTGCTTGATATCGTCCTCAAGGCGCTCGCTCTCCCTCGGCAGTCGAGTCCAACAGCTGCTGCTCGAACGCGCGGATCAGCGCCGGCAGCACCTTGGGGGCGAACGAGCCTTGTGGGTAGCGTCCTATTGCTGGCAGGCCTATTGGGCGACTGCTCGGGACGCCCCTCGAAGACGTGCCAGCCGAGCTGTCGCCCCAACTACGTGTGCATCGACGGAGCCTGTATCTCCGCGTGTAACCCGGTCTGTCCGCCGTCGCTGCAGTGTATTTCCGGCGCGTGCGTTGCAGACGTTCTTGACGCGTCAGCAGATGTCGCCCGTGATTCTTCGGACACGGCGGCACAGGATGCGTTGCCAGATTCCCAATATGCTGCACCCGATGTCGGATCTCCGTGCGTCCCGAAGCCTCCGAGCCTCGTCGCTTGGTGGCGCGCCGAGGGAGACGCCCGCGATTCTGTTGGTGCCAATCACGGCACGGTTCAGGGGCAGGTAACGTTTGAAACGGGAGAGGTCGGGCAAGCGTTCCGATTCGATGGTGCCAGCTTTATCAATATTCAGGAGACGCCCGCGCTCGACTTCGGCCCCGGTGATTTCACGTTAGTCGTCTGGGCACGGTTCGCCTCTCTCTCCGACGAGGTCACGATCTTTCAGAAGAGCATCGGTGCGTATCCCGACGATCGCACCTACGCGCTTGAGGCATTTCCCGATTCGTACCGCTTCGTCATTCGACAGGGGACTGGAAACGAAAACGACCTCTACGCATCTGTCTCCCCCGTCGTCGGCGCGTTCGAACATGTGGCCGCCGTTAGGTCCGGCGACACCCTGCGACTTTACCGAAATGGCGTTCAGATAAGCGAGCAGACCAATGGAAGCGCAATCGACTCGGGATCAGGTGGCGTCACACACATTGGTAGTCTCGCCGCCGAGGCTCCAGCGGTTTGGCAGCGTTATGTCGACGGGGACCTCGATGAAATCAGTCTTTTCAGCCGAGCCCTCGCGCCCGCCGAGATCGAGGCGATCTTCCAGGCTGGTGCAGGCGGCATCTGCCCCTGACGGAATCTCTGGCAACGACAGCCCTTCCATGGGTCTCTGCGACGACGGGCATGCAGTTGAGACCGCACGGAGACCAGCTCTGTGGACAGGGGTTATCAAGCACGACAAAAGTTGAGACCGCACGGAGACCAGCCCTGTGGACAGGGGTTATCAAGCGCGACAAACTAGAGGGGATGAGAGGTCAGAAAACGTCCCCCGCCGTCGAGGAAGCGGTACTCGCCCACTACGTCGCGTGCGGCTCCTACGCGGAGACCGGCCGGACGTTCGACATGCCGACCGAGACGGTTTTCAGCATCTGCACGCGGCTGGGCGGTGACGAGCTCGCCGAACTCCGGCTTTCGAAACGTGCCGACTTGGCCGAGAAGGCGTGGGCGAGCATCGGTGAGCTGATTACAGTGGTCACTCCCGCCAATTGCGGCACCGAGCGGTCGAGCAGGGGTCTCGAGGCGGCGCGAGCCGCTGGCGAGCTGGCGCGCATCGCTCATCTGTTAGCACCACCCGAACAAGAGCAGGACGCTGCGCCCACGACGATCAACGTCTACAGCGGGATGCGTCCACCTCCGGAACTGGAACACGAGGAACACGCAGTAACTGTCCCGGGCTGCGCGCTGTGCGCTTCGTGATTTAGCCAGCCCACGACGAATCCGAGAGCGAAGCGCCGCTCGCACCGGCGAACGCGAGGAAAGAGGGAGGTTCCGCGGATGGCAAGAACGGCGAAGCCTGACCTGTCGCTGCTAGACGACTTGCTCGATCCTTGGGTCCGAAGTTGGCTTCTCAAGGGGGTGCCCTCCTCACCCCCGAGATCGGAGGAGCCTTTTCACGGCGCGGCGACGACCGCGCTCCGTGCCTCTGCTATTCGGGAGATCGGGATCGCGATCGGCGGGAGCCCCTCCGACGGGAGAGAGAAGTGTCGGGTAGCTCTCGAAGCGCTGTACTTGAAGACGGGACGGACCCGAAAGGATGTTTCTTTGATGTACGCGCTTGCAGACTTCTTTGAAGAGAAGGACAGCGACGGACACACTCGATCCTGGCATCTGAGCAAGAAGCTAAGTCACTCCTACGCCCGTGTAGCGAACTGCACTCGGAAGGTTGAAGGCGGCGACTTGAGGGACTACCTGGCTCGTCTGGGCAACGTCTACTTTCCATATGATCGTCCGCGGAAGGAACGACATCCCAGGTCGTGGCGTCAGCATGCGCGGCGAAGACTTCGGGAAGATGGGCTCTCGCAAGAGGAGATCGCGATTATCGAAGCAGCCTGGCTGCTGCCGTGTAAGGTCACAGCGTTCAGGCAGAGTGCTTCCACTGCCGGCTTCCCGGTTCCTGCGCCGCTATCCCACGGCGATGATGATGAGGCAGTTACGACTTTCTATTGCCTCGTCCGCGGCGAGCTTCGACAGCCAGAGGCGCGCCCCCGTCGCATTCGGCCTTCAAGGTCGAGGCCGGCCGTGCTCATCTCGCCGATCGAGAAGGAGGGCATGATCGTTGACGTTGAGCTCCGAGAGTGTCGATCGGCTGGCGCCGTCGAGACTGCCTTGCGCGACGGCTTCGTACAACGCTTGTCCACCTCAAAGAAGACCAAGCGCACGAAGCGAATCTCTGTTGGTTAGTTCGCAAATTCCGCCCAATTGCCATGTTCGCCGCGAGGACCCGTCGCGTTCATGCTCGGCGCATGATCGATAGACGAGAACGCGAAAGGCGCTTCAATCGGCCGACCGGCACCGTGGCCCCACCCCCGAGGGTGGCGATGGCGGTGCGTGACTTGATCGAGCGGTACGGCGAGCCCTGGGCCGTTGAGCGCCTTGGTGTCGGGCGGTCCACGGTGGCGCGGCTGGCAGGCCGATTGCCCTGCCGTCGAGGATCAATCTTGATGGCGGCGCGGGCGCTCGGAATGGATCTCGAAGGGGCCGGGCTATGAACGGCTCGCGTCCGGCGGTGAGCCATCCCCCGGCTCCCGATCTCGTCATCGGGCGCCGCCTCCTCTCAGTCGACGAGACCGCGCACGCGCTGCACATCTCCGGGCGCCACCTCCGAGACCTGATCTCTCGGGGCCACGTCCGAGCCGTACGACTGGGGAGACGGGTCTTGGTGCCGCGGGAGGAGCTGGAGCGCGTGGCGCGAGAGGGCGCGCCGTGATTTGTGGGCGTGAACCGGGTGGGGACGACGACGACGAAACACCTGGCCTCGACCTGCCCGAGCTGCAGCGCGAGGAAGCCGAGCGTGCGCTTGCGAAACGCGTGCACACGGAACGCACGACGACTGCGCCCGAAAGCGCTGCGGCGTTGGAGCAAGGCGGCACTGCCGTCTACAGCAATGGGAGGCGCGGCGGCGCCCGGGTGGTCACAATGGCGGGGGTGACGCCCAAGGGGGTGGAGTGGCTCTGGCCCGGGCGACTGCCCGCCGGAATGGTTGCGGTGCTGGACGGCGCGCCCGGAACCGGCAAAAGCACCGTGGTCCTCGACCTTGTGGCGCGCCTGACCACCGGGCGCCCGCTTCCGAACGAGAGCGGCGGATCCCGAACGCCTACCGCTGTTGTGCTCATCGGCAACGAAGACAGCCCAGAGCACACGATCCGCCCGCGCCTCGATGCCGCCGGCGCGGACCCGGCTCAGGTCCATCTACTCGCAGATATCGGAGGCCGCCCGCCCCGACTGCCGGACGATGGCGAGGAGATCGAGCGCGTCGTCCGCGAGATGGGCGCTCAACTGCTGGTGATCGACCCGGTGAGCGCCTACATCGGTCATGCCGACTTTCACCGGGACAACGAGGTCCGCGGGGCGCTGGCGCCGCTGGCGCGCATTGGGGAGACGACAGGAGCGACCGTGCTGATGCTGCGCCACCTCCGGAAGACCGGCGGGATCGACGCCATCGGCAGGGGGCTTGGGTCGGTCGCCACCATCGCGGTTTCGCGCGCGGGGCTGATGCTGCTGAGAGACCCGGACGACGCCGAAGCGCGGATTCTCGCTTGGCCGAAATTGAGCGTGGCACCTGTACCGCGGTCCCTCCGCCTGCGGTTACAGGCGGGCGACGGCGCGCCGCGCATCACCTGGGAGGGGACCTGCGACTTGACCGCGGACGATATTCTGGCGCGCCAAGACCGCGCGCATAGAGGCGGGGGCGAGGATGCGGCCACGGCCGCCGACGCTGCTGAGACCTGGCTGATGACCTATCTGGGCGATCGCTCCGACGTGCCCGCGGCCGAAATCCTGGCCGCCGCCCGCGCGCAGGGCATCACTGAGACGACGCTACGCCGGGCGCAGAGGCGACTCGGTATCCGCCCCCGGCAAGTCGGGGTGCCTGGTCGACGCGGTGGCGGAGAATGGCACTGGTACGCGCCACAGAGGAATCAGGCGCCAGCAGCAAAGTGGGCGGCGGGTGATTGTGGGAGTGGAGGCGACGAACCCCACAACTCCACCAAGCACGCGGAGTTGTGCGTGCGCGAATCAGACGCCACCGAATCAGACGCCACCGGGGCGATCGCACCTGATTCGGCCGCGCGCCCCGCAAGCGACGGTGCAGGCGCAGGATGACCTGGCTGCCCATTCCCCGTACGCCGTTGGCCGCTGCGGCCCTCGCCTACGCCGCCCACGGCTGGCGCGTGTTCCCCGTGCAAGGAAAGGTGCCCTTGGTGCCCCGGGGGTTCCGCGACGCGACCGTCGACGCGGCGCTGATCCGCAGTTGGAACTGGAAGGGAGCGACCGGCATCGGCTGGGCGATCCCGCCGGGGCTGATCGTCCTGGACGTGGACGGCCGGCACGGCGGAATCGCATCCCTAGCCGACCTCGAGCGCCAGCATGGGCGTTTGCCACAGACGCTGGAAGCCGTGACCGGCGGAGGTGGCCTACACATCGCCCTTCGCATTCCGGCCGGCGTCGAAGTGAAGCAGACAGCCAGCGCCGTCGCTGCAGGCCTGGACGTGCGCGTAGGCGGTAAAGGGTACGTCGTCGTCGCGCCGAGCATGCACGCAAGCGGCCTCCGCTACCGCTGGCAGACGACCGCCCCGGCAACGACGGCTGACGCGCCGACCTGGCTGGTTGATCTGGTTCGCGTTCGGCCAGCTCCCGCGTACGCGCCGACCTCCGCCCGGGAGATGGGCGAAAGCTATGCCGCGCGCGCGCTAGCGGGCGAAGCCGCCGCGGTGGCGTCGTCCCCGAAGGGCCGGCGAAATCATCGCCTGTACGCCGCATGGCTACGCTGCACACGCGACCTCGAAGCCGCGCTCGATCGCGAACACGTCCGCGCCGAACTGACACGCGCCGCGCAGGCTGCCGGGCTGGAACTGTCGGAGATCGCGAGGACGCTCCGATGATCGGAGGTCCACGTAAGCGCGCGACGACGCGGTATCGTAGGCGCCGAGGGCCGATGAAAGCCAGCACCCCGAAGCGCCGCAAATCCACAGTCGGGGGAGGTCCTCGCACTTTCGGTCGCTTTCAACGCGCCATGGATGAGGCCGCCCGGCGTGAGATCGAAGCGGCCCTTCGCGAAACGGACAAGAACGTCACGGCAGCGGCAAAAGCACTCGGTCTAAGCAGACCGGCGCTTTGGGCTCGCATGAAAGCGCTCGGGATCCGCAGTTAGCGAAACGGCCCCTAGAGAGATGCTCGACGTCGCACTATTGTTAAGTTATCTTAACAATAGATACCGCAAGGAAGGGACACGATGGCTCGACGGTCACGGCGCAACGGTTTTGGGACGATCATCTCGAGGGGGACGTCTACTCACCCGGCATTCGTGATTCGATGGTGGGAGGGATCTCGGCGGAGACAGAAGAGCGGCCTTCGATCACGGACGGAGGCGGCGGAAGCGCTCGCGCGGATTCGAACCGGACTCGGTGACGGAACGCTGGTCGAGAAGCGCAAGGCTGCGGTGCCGTTCTCGACCGTTGCGGAAGAGTGGCTCCGCCTGCACTCAGCTCCCAATCTTCGCAGCCACGACGACAACGATGGTCGCTACAAGCGTCATCTGAAGCCGTTCTTCGGGGACTGCCCGCTCACGGCGGTCACGCCGACGCGAATCCTCGAGCTCCGCGCGAGGATGCAATCTGCCGTGGTTGTCCGGAAGCACCACCGCGATGCCAACGGGAAGCACCGTGCGATCGAAGCGCGCTTCGCTCCACGGACGATCAACCTGGTGATGGCGCTCTTGCGGTCGATCCTTCGCTACGCGGTGGCGACCGCCTACATCCCCGTTTCCCCGACAGATCGACTCGGGCGCGGCAAGCTCATGTTGCCGATCGAAAACACGAAACTCGCGCCCCCGATCGAGACAGCCGCCGATGTCGGCCGTCTGCTCGCACACCTGCGGGACGTCGGCGAGAAGGCGCGGCGCCCCGCACTCTTCCCTCTCTTCACGACGCTCGTGTTCACGGGCATCCGGCGCGGCGAAGCGTTCGGACTTGCGTGGGCGGACGTAGATCTGGCGCGCCGTTTGATCACGATTCGGCGAAGCTACGACGGCCCCACGAAGAGCAGCAGACATCGGACGGTCCCGATCCCCGCGGAGTTGACGCCGATCCTGAAGGCGTGGCGCTTGAGCGCACTGTGGGGATGCGATGGCTTGGTGTTCCCCGACGACGCTACGGGCGCAATGGTATCCGAGAATGCGACGTTCCCACAGCTCGCGCTTAGGACCGCGCTCGGGCGCGCGGGGCTGCGCCGCATCCGTCTTCACGACTTACGACACCAGTCCGTCGCAGCGTTCCTGATGGCGGGCGGATCGATCTACGACGCGAGCAAGAACCTTGGCCACGCCTCGGTCGCGTTCACGGCGGCCGTCTACGGCCACCTGTCGGGCGATCATCGCGTCGCCGAGTCGGATCGCCTCAGCTTCAAGATCCCGACCAACCCCACGGCCAAGGTGCTCGTGCTCGAGACGCCGATAGAGGGGGATCGGGCCGATGGCAGTGACCTATCTGACGCTCAATCGGGTTCGTGACGAAAATCGTCTGCTGGGACGCGTTATGGACGCCTCTATGCCGCTTTTGGACGGCAAGTCTCCACCGGTGCCGCCCTACCCGTGGCCCGCGGACCGGATGAGTCGCTGGGCTTGCGCAGCATGAGTTTCGACAGTTCCCTATCTCCGGAGCGGCGCTCCGCCTTCCAGAGGCGCCGATCAGGCATCTTGGATTGAGTCGGTTGTCCTAGATGTTGTGGCATTGTGCATCAAGACCACCGCTTATAGTGGCATCTTCAACCCCGAACGGGACGCTCAAAGTCTTCCTTCGGGGGCCTAGATAAGCTGCTTATCTGGGCGTAGCATTCGAGAATGGGCATGGGGGCTCAGACTGCGGCGCGGCGTCCACCGGCTTGGGTCCGCCTAGCCGACGAGGGAGCAGACGCCAATACGGTCCTCCGGGTCTTCGAGGTCGAGTACCCTCCCGTAAATGTCGAGGAATTGGCCCGCCGAATGGGGATCGACATTCTGCCTGAGCCGTCGGGCACTGAAATATCGGGAAGGATCGATGTTGACCGCGAAACGTTGAGCGCGACGATTCGAGTCCGTCGGGATCACGTGATGTGGCGCCAGCGATTTACGATCGCGCATGAGATCGGGCATCTCCTCCTGAATCACACCGACGGGAACACCTGCTACCGTGGCTTCGCTGGGCCGCAGGAAGGCGCGGCAAACAGGTTTGCTGCTGACCTTCTGATGCCCCTCTGGATGCTGGAGCCTCTCGCTATCAAGTATGGCCCGGACGCTGCGCTCCTAGCGCGGGCCTTTCAAGTTTCCGAGGGCGCGATGAAGATTCGGCTTGAAGTGCTCACCGGAATACGACGTTGACTGAGGAGCGGGCCGGCGATGTACCGGCAGTAGTGGCACTGGCCGCGCAAGCCGATGCCGCAGCCGGCGTTGAGGATCCTCCTCGTCCGCCGACAGATATTACGGTCGAGCAAACGCTCAATGACCTTCGGCAGCGGTCGAACAGAGGCTACGGACTCGGTCTCTTTGCAATTGCTGGGGCGGTTGGTCTTGCGGTTTATTCGTTCTGTTCGCTGCGAGACATGGCGGAGGGCTTCAAGGGCGAAACGCCTCGCCTTGAGGTTTTCTACGTAAATGCGGCCGCCCATGTGGTTATCACGGTCGCCGTCGTGTGGTTCATCTACCAGCTGCTTCGTGCGGCAGAACGTATGGTTCTCCCTCGCCACCTCCAAAACGACGCCGAATTGGCGAGAACGCTGCTTGGAATCAACTCGCCTCAACGAGAGATAGCGCGCACCGTTCAGCAGCTTTTGGGACTTGTTGTCAAACTCAAGGGTACTCACGAAGAGTAGAATTGGGCAGTCGCACGTTCGCCAGCTGGCTACGACGCAAGTGACAGGCGTGATCGACGCGATCCTCACCCTGCTCACGCACGCGACCAATAGACAATATCTTCGGGGCCGGCAGCGTTCAACCTGAGCGAACGTGAATCTTGAAGTACTTGCCGAACCGGGTAGCGACGGCCTGCTGTTCAACCTCCTCCTTCAGCTCGTGAACTCGATACTCCCTGCCAGCGGCTAAAAACGGCGTGTCCTTCTCGATCGTGCGCACGGAGTTCTGCTCTCCACCCTCCGTCCATACGGCCTGAAAGCCCTTGAGCTGAAGACCCCAGACCCGGCCCGACACCGTTACCGTGAAGAACGGCTGGAGGATATCGAGAGGGTTCGAGCAATCCCGAAGCAGGCTCTCGAAAATTAACGCCACCTGGTCTACGCTGATTTTCCCGCCAAAATCGTTCGCATCTATGTAGGCAATGGCGGTGGCCGTTCCGTCTGCCGCGATCTCGAGCTCCCTGCCCGTGTTGTGCTTGCAGTAGAGGGTAGAGATCCGACGGTGAATGTCAGCGCTCTTGTAGCCGTGGAGCAGGAGCCACGCCTCGACAGCGTCGAGCCTGGAATCCAGCGGATCATAGAAGCTGGTTCTACGACGATGAACCGGTCGCAGGTGGACACCACACGCCCACCTCTTCTCTTGGGTCATCATCGGGTTGTCGCCGAGATGGATGGTACCTGTCCCCAAGACTCCGTCGCCGTCGTACTCGGCCTTGCCGTTCACCGCCAGCACGGCGTTGACGACGCTAGTGTGGTTCATCGGGACGTTGCCGCTCGATGCTCGCTGCATGTACCGACCTCGAAACTGGAACGGCCCAACTTGACCGGCCGGGATCTCGACAACGAACACATACGTGCCGTCCGGGATCTTGACCTCGCGGGCGTCCGCATTCACCGGTGGCTGGACCATGTGGGCGATGTTCCGGATCGTTGAGAAGACGTCTCGGATCTTCGCTTCTTCCACTCCCTCCAAGTCCTTCAGCGCCTCCCGTTCCTCCACCGCACCGAGAACGAGCCGTCCACCACCACTGTTCGCGAATGCCATGAAGTCATCAGCGAGGTCGACAGCGTGGAGGAGGCCTCCCTTACCTCCGCGGTTGAACTGCTTGTAGTCCAGATTCGCCTTCTCGCGGTCGCCGGACGTCTTCAAGGACTCAACGTCCTCCAATGTGAGCTCGCGCAGCGGCTTCCAGAAGTCTCCCATTGGGGCAGGGTACCTCGCGTCGCAGCATTCAGGAACGGCAAGTTAGTCGCCGGTTCGCGACTGACGGGGCGCTACCAGAGCGCGTAGTACGTGTTTAGTACGCGCGCAACGTCCGGGGTTCCTCAACCGTCGTCGCTGATACGCGCATTCGCCAGTGCTCGCGCGTCGTTACGCAGTGGGCGCAGAAAGAATCGAACTTTCAACAAACGGATTAAGAGTCCGCTGCTCTACCAATTGAGCTATGCGCCCGAATATTTTGTTTTTGTCTGGGCCCGCGCGCCCGAGGTGAGTCGAACACCTAACCCTCGGCTTCGAAGGCCGATGCTCTATCCAGTTGAGCTACGGGCGCATATGACGTTCGGGTAACTTTTGCGGGCCGGATGATGCGTAGGTGTCTCTCGCCTGTCAAGGGAAAGCGCCGACGGCGCTAGGGTTTCTGCAGGTCTTTTCGCAACGGCGCCTGCGCGCCTCCCGGCGGCCTGGCTCCCGCCCCCGGCTTCCCGATCCGCTTCGGCAAGTACGTGGGGTGCAGCCGCTGCATGATCTTTTCCTTCGCGAGCGCCGGATCGGCGCGCATGTCGATCCCGGCCACGCTCTCCAGCGTCGACTTCAGCAGATTCAGTCGCCCGCGATCGGCGTCGCTACACGGCGTCGCGCCAGGGGTCGTGGGAACGTCATTGAGCTCGCACAGCGCCAACGCCCGGGACGCGGCCTCGAAGGCCGGCGCCGATTCGAACCGATCGGCGTAAGCGATCGCGCGCACGTGGTGCAGCCGGAAGTCGTTCCCGTGCGCAGGCAGCACCGCCCCCACGGTCGCCAGCGCCCAGTCGGGCCGGTGACCATCTAGATAAATGTTGGCGAGCTCGATCGCCGGCTCGACCGCGTCGGGCTGCGCGACCAGCCGGGCCTGGAGCTCGGCGACGCGCTCGCGCCACTCGGGCGGCAACCGCAGGGCGGCCTTGACCGTGACGTCGGGGCGCGGCATCAAGAGCACGACGGCCAGCAGCACGATCACTATCAGATCGAGAATTCGGGTCACACGCATCGCGAGGCCCTCATTCTTATCGCAAGCTTCCGCGCGAAGCGAGCACGGGGCGCAGTCCGGAACGCCAGGAACCACGCGGCCCGCCACCACCCCACACGCACCGCGGAGAAACTCCCCGCTTTGGGGCAAAATTCCACGGTCTACCGTCCCGAAACCGACCTGCAACGGCGCCGAAACGCCTTGGAACAGAATGGCATTGGCTGTGCTTATCTGCACTGCCACATCCCAGGATGGGGCACTTTGCAACAGTGATCCGTCCTGTGGTATGAGCCGATTCAGGGCGAATTCCAGCCGACAAAGCCAGAAGAAGGAAAGTCAAGGAGGAGCCGGATGAGCGTTCTAAAGATACTGGCCGATGGTTTCCACGAGGGCGGGTGGGGCATGTGGCCGATTCTGTTCTTGTTCATGCTCACGCTGTCGATCCTGATCGAGCGCGCTGTCTACCTGCGCCGCTCGGTCATCGACAAGGAAAAGCTGGTGGCTCTCCTGCGCTCGCAGATCTCCGCCGGCAACATCCAGGGCGCCATCAAGGTGTGCTCGGGTAACTCGACGCCGCTGACCCGCATCGTCCAGGCGGGCCTGATGCGCGCCAACCGCTCCGACGAGGAGATCAATGCCGCGATGGAGGAGTCGGCCCTGCGCGAGCTGCCCCAGCTCGAGAAGCGCACCGGCTACCTCGCCATGCTCGGCAACCTGGCGACGCTCGCCGGCCTCCTCGGCACCATCACCGGTCTCATCAAGTCGTTCGCCGGCGTCGCCGGTGTCGACCCGTCGCAGAAGGCGACCCTTCTCTCGAAGGGTATCTCGGAAGCGATGAACTGCACCGCGTTCGGTCTCTTCACCGGTATCACCGGCCTCGCGGCCTTCGCGTGGCTGAACGGCAAGACCCAGAACGCGCTCGACGACATCTCCGAGGTGAAGAAGAACGTTTCGAACCTCCTCTTCCAGGCCAAGGCGGCTCTCCGCGGCTAACGCGGGCCCCTCAACCAAACCTTTCTCGACGAACCCAAGACAAGGAGAACGACCTCATGTTTCTTTTGGAATCTTTCAAAGAGGGTGGCTGGGGCATGTACCCCATCCTGATTCTGGCCGCGATCACCATCTTCATCGCGATCGACCGCTTCCTCTACGTCCAGAAGTCGAAGGTCGACGTGGACAAGCTGATGTCGCTGCTCAAGTCGCAGATCGTCTCGGGCAACATCCAGGGCGCCGTGAACACCTGTATGGCCAGCCCGGCTCCGGTCACCAAGATCATCGCGGCCGGCCTGCGCAAGGCGGGCGGCTCCGAGCACGACGTGCAGCAGGCGATGGACGAGGAAGCGCTGCGTGAGCTGCCGCGCCTCGAGAAGCGCACCGGCTACCTGGCGATGCTCGGCAACCTGGCGAC
>Ga0265342_10000923_pt1 | contig 29178 bp, 30 predicted proteins | sample 4CB327metaG_FD_203125 | JGI IMG/M metagenome (GOLD analysis project Ga0265342, IMG submission 203125) | Rhizosphere microbial communities from Carex aquatilis grown in University of Washington, Seatle, WA, United States - 4-CB3-27 metaG | ecosystem: Host-associated > Plants > Roots >... | reverse complement strand
GGCCCAGCGATGGCTGAAAACTTCGGGAATGTGCTGTGCGATGACCACGCCGGGCGCGTCGGGGGGCAGTGCCGCCAGGATCTGGGCCACCGCCTCGGTGCCCCCGGTCGACGACCCGATCGCGATCAGGCGATCAGTCGTGCCCAGGTCGGCGATGGTGCGCGACGCCCGCGCCTCGCCCGCGCGCGCCGACGTCTCGGCGGTGCGCGCGGACGGCCGCGCCGTCGATGCGGCTCTCACCTTCTCCACCAGCACCGCCGCCAGCGCCTCGAGCCCTTCCTCAATGTCGATCCTGGGCTTGGGGATGAAGTCGATAGCGCCCAGCTGCAGCGCCGCCAGCGTCGCGTCGGCGCCCCGCTCGGTGAGCGATGACACCATCACCACCGGCATCGGCCGCAACCGCATCAGGTTGCGCAGGAAGGTGAGACCGTCCATCTTCGGCATCTCGATGTCGAGCGTGAGCACATCGGGGTTGAGCGTCCTGATCTTCTCGCGCGCGTCGAACGGGTCAGCCGCGGTGCCGACAACCTCGATCTGGCCGTCGCGCTCGAGCAAGCCACGCAGCAGCTTGCGCATCAGCGCCGAGTCGTCGATCACCAGCACCTTGATCGGCCGGCCCTCCATCAGAAGAGCTCCACCGATGGGCGCCTGGCCTTGTCGCGGATACGCGACGCCAGCTCGGACTCGCGTGCGGCGATCTTGCTGTTCTGCGAGATCGGCAGGTGCAGCACGCGCATCTGGCCGGTGCGCACCCGGTAGCGGACCCGGCGCGCGACCTCGAGCCCGACGTCCTCGACCTGGATCGGCATGCCCTCGGCTCCCAGGAACTCGCGCACGAAATCCACGTTGGACCGGCCGACGTCGCCCATTCCTGCGATCACGCGACCGCCGCCGACGATCTTGATCTCCAGCGCCTCACGCCGTACGCCGCGCGTGAGGAACGCGTTGATGAGCTGCTCCATCGCGAACAGGCCGTAGCGCGCCGACGGGCCCTCGCGACCGCCGGGATCCTCGGGCAGCATGAAGTGGTTCATGCCGCCGATCCCGCGCCGAGGGTCGCGCATGCACGTCGACACGCACGAGCCGAGCACGGTGGAGATGATCTCGTCGTCCTGAGTGATGTAGAAGTCGCCGGGCAGGATCTGGGCGATCCAGTGGCCCGTGCTGCCCTCGTAGTAGCGATTGATGCGTTCGAAGCCCGGGAACGTCGCCGGCAGGTCGGGAACCCGCTTTGGCGCCGCGCCCTCCGTGCTCATGAAAGATCTGCGTGCGATGCCCCGCGCACAGCCCGCGCCGTCCGCCCGCTACCGGATGCGTCGCTGCCCGACGCACCGCCGCTCCCCCCGACGTCGCGGGCTGCGCGCGTGCCCTCCCGCGCCAGCCTCACCAACCCCACCATGTCGAGAATGAACGCCACGCTCCCATCACCCAGGATCGTCGCCCCCGCCAGCCCCTCGATCCTCCCACAATTCGTCTCCAAGCTCTTGATCACGACCTGCTGCTGTCCCTGCAATTCGTCCACCACCAAACCGACACACCGGCCATCGGCTTCGACCAAAACCAGCAACCGTCCTTCCAGCGGTTCGACCGAAGGTGTGCCGCCCAGGATGCCAACCAGATCAACGACCGGGACCAATTGATCGCGCACGCGATGGACCACGCCGCCGCCCGGGACCGCCTTCAACCGCGCCGCCGTGATCTGTACCGACTCGACGATCGCGAGCAGCGGTACCACGTACGAGCGCTCGCCCACGCGCACCAACTGGCCATCGATGATCGCCAGCGTCAGCGGCAGGCGCAGAGTGATCTTCGTCCCACGCCCGCGCACCGATTCGACGCCGATGTCGCCGCCCAGCGAGCGCACGTTGCGGCGCACGACGTCCATGCCGACACCGCGGCCCGAGACGTCGGTCACCACCTCCGCCGTCGAGAAGCCGGGCGAGAAGATCAGCTCGGCGATCTCCTGCGGGCTCGGCGTCACGTCGTGCGGCACGATGCCGCGCTCGCGCGCTTTGCGCAGGATGCGCTCGTGGTCGAGGCCGCGGCCGTCGTCCTCGACCTCGACGACGATGTCGCCGCTGCGGTGACACGCCGACAGGCTCAGGCGCCCGCACGGCGACTTGCCGGCGGCGGCGCGCTCGGTGGGCATCTCGAAGCCGTGGTCCAGGCTGTTGCGCACCAGGTGCACCAGCGGATCGCCCAGCTTCTCGAGCACCGTCTTGTCGAGCTCGGTGTTCTGGCCGCTCAGCGCCAGCTCGACGCGCTTGCCCAGGTGGCGCGACAGATCGTGCACCAGCCGCGGAAAGCGGTTGAAGACCACGCTGACCGGAACGCTGCGCAGGCGCATCACGCTCTCCTGCAGCGCGCGCGAGTTGCGCGCGAGCTGCGACAGCCCCTCGCGCAGGCGCGCGATGCGCGCATCGTCGAACGGGCCTGCGTCGTCGAGGCCGCCCAGCATCGACTGGGTGATGACCAGCTCGCCCACCATGTTCATGAGCGCGTCGATCTTGTCGATGCCGACGCGTAGCGAAGCCAGCGCGACGTCGTGCTCGTCGCGATGGCCGGCGCCAGACGGCGACTGCGCGGGACGCGGTTGCGGTACCGCCGGCCCACCGCTTGCCTGGGACGACGCCACCGCCGCCACCGCGGCCGCAAGCGCGCTCTGCTCTTCGGGCGCGCGAGCCTCCGGGATCGCGCGCAGCTCCTCGATCGACAACTCTGCGTCCTCCGCGACCCACGAGAAAATGTCCTCGATCGCAGCGCGCGGCGCATCGGTGATCAGTGTCATGTGCCAGGCGAGGTAGCAGGCCGACGGAACCATCTCCAGGAGCGATGGCAGCGCGGCGAGGTCTGCCTCGACGGTGACCTGGCCGAGCCCTTCGAGCTCGCGCACCAGGCGCCAGGGCTCGTTGCCCGACTCGAGCAGGTGCGGGCGCGGGCGAAACGTGATCCGCCACCCCCATACCATGCTCGACACGACATCCGACATGAGGTCCGCCGCCAGGTCCGGCGCACCCTCGGGCGCGACGACCGCCGCGGGCGCCACTGGGCTCGTCGACATGGTCTGCAGTCGCTGCCGCAGCGCCGCCTGCGCGTCTGCGGCGACGGCCCGCCCCTCGCGCCGCGCGACCAGCGCATCGCGGAGCGCGTCGACCCCTTCCAGCAGCAGCGCCATCGTATCGGGCGCCGGCGACCGCGTCCCCGCGCGGATCTGGTCGAGCAGTGTCTCCATGTCGTGCGCGAGCGCGCCGACCTCGGCGAACCCGAACGTGCCCGCGCCGCCCTTGATCGAGTGCGCCGCGCGGAAGACCTCGTCGACGACGACCGCATCGAAGCCGGCCTCCAGCTTGAGCAACCCGGCTTCGAGCGACTCCGCCGCCTCGGCGCTCTCCTCGAAGAAAACACCCAGGAGCTGGCTCTTGAGATCGTTGAGCGAGCTCATGTCGCCGCCCTAGTCGAGCACTTTGCGGATCGTCGCCAGTAGCTGCACCGGCTCGAACGGCTTCACGAGCCAGCCTGTCGCCCCGGCGTCCTTGGCGATCTTCTTCTTGTTGGGATCCAGCTCGGTGGTCAGCACCAAAATCGGGATGTGCTTGTAGGCGGGCAGCTCGCGTAGCCTCTTCACCAGCGTCAGACCGTCCATCTGCGGCATGTTCACGTCGGTGATCACCAGCTGGAACTTCTGCGTCTGCGCGACGCCCAGCGCCTCGACGCCGTCCTTCGCCTCGACCACCTTGTGGCCTCCCTCGATCAGCGTCCGCACCAGGAGCTGCCGCAGAGAGACCGAGTCATCGACTGCCATGATGTGTGCCATGCTAGGGATTGCTCCTGGTCGGGTGGATGAACGGTCAAGACGAAGGGGGCGCCACCGGTGCGGCCGCCGCCGCGGCCGCGTCGAGCCCGAGCACGGCGGTGAGGCCGAGCCGTTGCGCAGCCTGCAGCAGCGCCGGGCTCGGCTCGGTGATGGTCACGTTGCGCCCGCGCGCGCGCTGGTCGCGCGCTGCCGCGCACAGCAGCTGCAAATTTGCCGTATCGATCTGGCGCACGGCGGCGGCCTGAATCTCTAGATCTTCACCGCACCCCAGCGCCGCCAGCAGCCGGGCGCGCAGCGACTCTGCGGCCGACAGGTCGAGCACCTCGTCGCACGTCACGGTCACGCGGCCGCTCGTCGCGCGTGCAGGTGTATGGTCCGCTCGCCTTGCATCCTGGGCGCACTAGCCTCCGGGAATGCACATCGCGGGCGACGAGGAAAACTTGAGAATGCTCGTCAAAAGCCGCGGCGGGCGGCGCTCAGGCGCCGCGGTTGCCGTCGAGCAGGCGCGGCGTGCGCGCGACCAGGTCCATCGCGAACAAGTAACGGTCGGTCGGCTTCCAGACGTAGCCGTCGCAGCCGAGCTCGAGCAGCTTGCGCCGCTCCTTCTTCGATTCGCGACCGGCGACCGCAATCAACACCGCGCTCTTGGTTCCCGGATCTTGGCGAAGCTTCCTTACGATCTCGGGCGCGCTCATCCCCTGGAGCTGCGTCGAGAACAGGACCATCGTCGGCTGCGTCCGGCGCGTCAACGGCTCGACCTGCGCCCAGCGCCGCGCGAGCGTTGAGGAGCAGCCGGCGCTCGACAGGCTGACGAACATGCGGCCGAACGATTCGCTCTCCTCCTCGATCACGAGAGCGCGGTGTCCGGTCAACTGCCGCTTCGCCGTCGCGAAGTCGAGGGTCGATGGAAGTTGCGCGATCGAAACTGCTTGGGTGGTCTGAGGGGTGGGAGTCGCCATGAGAGCGGGCGTCCTTGCGAACGCGATGCCAGCGCCTCTTCACCTCTGAGGCCGCGCCGATCGCGGGTGTTGCAGGTCATACAGACGGCTGACTATGGTGGCGACTCCTGTATCTATGGCGCGCGCTCTAGAGCGTGGGCTCCCGTGAGCCACAGCGCTCACGCTTCGGGGTTGTGGCTGATCGTGATGCCGTAGCGGCGCATCTTCACGTGCAGGGTCTTGAAGTCGACGTGAAGCAGGCGCGCCGCCTGACTCTTGTTGCCGTTCGTCGATTGCAGCGCGCGCAGGATCGCGTGGCGCTCGGCCGACTCGACCGCGGCGTCGGCGATCTCGCGCAGGCTAGTGGGCGGTCCGCTGGGCTCGACCGGCGGGTCGGCACGGTTGTGCTTGAGTAGCCCGCGCATCTCGGCGCCGGTGACCCGGAACTCCTCGGTCAGCAGCACCGCCTGGCGGACGACGTTGCGCAACTCCCGCACGTTGCCTGGCCAGCTGTGTTGCAGGATCTCGGCGGCGGCATCGTCCTCGAACCCGGCGACCGCGCGCCGGAGCTCGATGTTGGCCTCGTCGAGGAACCGGCGCGCCAGCATCAGGATGTCGCGGCCGCGCTCGCGCAGGGGCGGCACGGTGATCGTGAACTCGGCGAGCCGGTAGAAGAGATCGGCGCGGAACCGGCCCTCCTTTGCCGCCTCTTCCAGTGAGACGTTGGTCGCGAAGATGAAGCGCGCGTCGAGCTTGCGCGGCGTCGTCGAGCCGAGCGGCAGGACCTGCCGCTCCTGCAACACGCGCAGCAGCTTGGCCTGCGTCCCGGGTGGCAGGTTGCCCACCTCGTCGACCAGCAACGTACCCGCGTGCGCGACCTGCAGGAGGCCGTCCTTGCGGCGATCGGCACCGGAAAACGCGCCCTTTTCGTGCCCGAAGAGCTCGGACTCCAGCAGATTCTCGGGGATCGCGCCGCAGTCGATCGCCACGAACGGCCCCTCGGCGCGCGGGCTGAGATCGTGGATCGCGCGCGCGACGACCTCTTTGCCGACGCCGGTTTGCCCCTGCACGAGCACGGTGAACTGCGAACCGGCCACCTGGCGGATCTGCCGCACGACCAGCTGCATCGGCGGGCTGACGCCGAAACGCCCCGCCAGCGGATCGTCGCCGTCGGCGCGGTGGCGCAGGCTCTCGAGCTCGGCCAGGAGCTCGGTGCGCTCGAGCGCCCGCTTCACGATCACCAGCAGCTCTTGCGGATTCACCGGCTTGGTCAGGAACTGGTACGCGCCGAGGCGGATGGCCTCGACCGCGGAACGCCCATCGGCGGTCGCGGCGATCACCACGATCGGAACGCGCGGCACGACCAGCTTCAGCTTCTGCAAGAGCTGAAGGCCGCCGATCCCCGCGATCGACAGATCAACCAGTACGACGTCCGGAGGGTCGTGGCTGGCGCTCGAGAGCGCGGTCTCACCGTCCGCGACTGGCACGACGTCGATTTCGGGGGTTCTCCGAAACGTGGTGGCGACGAGCTGACGTTGATCGGCGTCGTCGTCTACCGCCAGCAAGCGCCAGTTGCGCTGCCTAGCGGAGCCTTCCTCGCCTACGTGATTGAACATGCACCTCCCCGAGATCCTCCCCGCCCCCCTCCGGAAGGAACAGAATAGTTATCACACTTCGGCGCGCTCTTCGCGGTCGCCGTGTCGGATTTCCACGCGCGTCAACGCACGCGCTCAAGTTGATCGTCGGAGCGACGATGCGATAGCACGTGGAAAGCCCTGGAAGAGAGCGGCGGTGAAGCCACCGCGGCAGGACAGCCCCGGCGCGCGCCACGCCGAGCCCGCTCGCGCTGTCGCCCCAGGTACGACCCTCACCGACAGTGAGCTCGATGGCCTGCGCGCGCAGGTCGAGCAGGCACGCGGGATCCTCGCCGACGCGGTCGCCAAGCTGAGCGGCAGCTTCTCGACCATGGAGACCGAGACCAAGGTCCAGAAGGACATGATGCACGCGCTGCTGGACTCGCTGTCGCGCGATGGCGAAGCGGATGACGGTAAGCAGCCGCCCGGGAAGACCAAGATCAACATCCGCGAGTTCACGATCGAGACCGGCGCGTTCCTCACGCAGTTCACCGATCTACTGGCGTCGGTGAGCCAGCAGAGCATCCGCACCGTCTACCGGATCGACGACATGGTCGATCAGCTGGACGCGGTCTTCAGTTTGATCAACAGCATCAACGGCATCGCCGACGAGACGTTCATCCTCGCCGTCAACGCGTCGATCGAGGCCGCGCGCACCAAGGACGTCAACACGCAGAGCGGCCACAGCTTTTCGGTCATCGCCTCGAACATCCGCGAGCTCAGCAAGAAGACGCGACGATTCAACGATCAGATCGGCACGCAGATCGGCCAGGCGCGCACCACCGTCAACGAGGTGCGCGAGATCATCGCCGCGATGGCGTCGCGCGATCTCAACGTCGCGCTGTCGGGCAAGGAGCGGATCGAGCTGATGATGAAGGAGCTGGCCGGGTTCCAGCAGTTCATGACCGGCAACGTCGATCGCGCCAGCGTCGCCACCTCGCGCATCGCCGAGGCGACGTCGCAGGCGGTCACCGCGCTCCAGTTCGAGGACATCCTCAACCAGCTTCTGGTCAGCGTCCGCCAGCGCGCCGAGCGTATCGCCGCCGAAGGTGGCGAGCCACCGACCAGCGCAAGCCCGTTCGGCCGCACGACAGTCAACGGTCCCGTCCAGCAGCACAACATGAACCCAGGAAAGGTAGAGCTCTTCTGATGCCTCAACCGATTAGCAAGACCGCGGTGCGCGATCAAGGTGGTACGAATCAAGTGCGGACCAGCTCCTTCGGAAGCTGTCTGACGATCCATGTCGAGGGGCGGTTCGACTTCAACTGCCACCAGCAGTTCCGGCGGGCCTACGAGGGGTCCGGCATCTCGCCCACGGAGTACATCGTCGATCTGCGCAGCACCGAGTACATCGACAGCGCCGCGCTGGGTATGCTGCTGGTGCTGCGCGAGTCGGCTGGTAGCGCCACTGTGCGCATCACCAACAGCCGCCCGGCAGTGCGCAAGATTCTCCAGATCGCCAACTTCAATACGCTGTTCTCGATCGACTGATGCTCCGCGAGCTGAAGATCGACCCATTGGCTGGCTCGGAACGGCGCCACACGGTCCTGGTCGTCGACGACGAGCGCTTGAACCGCATGGTGATCGTGCGCAGCCTCGAGAAGCTCTTCAACGTCGTCGAAGCGGGCCACGGAGCGGAAGCGGTCGAGCGCGTCGCCGCCGGCGGCATCGACTTGGTGGTCATCGACATCCACATGCCGGACATGGACGGCTACGAGCTCACGCAGCAGCTCAAGTGGATGAACCCGGGCACGTTCCTGCCGATCGTGCTCATGACCGCCAACAACGACGAGGAAGCGTTCGCGCGCGGCCTGACCGACGGCGCCGACGACTTCCTGTGCAAGCCGATCACACCGTCGCTGCTCGAGGCGAAGATCAAAGCGCTGCTACGCGTGGTCGAGATCCTGGAGGAGCAGCGCGAGCGGAACGAAGAGCTCAACCGATGGCGCGCGCGCGCCGAGCAGGACTTTGGCGTCGCGCAGAAGCTGTTCGAGCACATCGCCGAGCGCGGCCGCTTCGACTTTCCCAACCTGGACATCCGCGCGCTGTCGCTGGAGGCGTTCAACGGCGACATCGTGCTGGCGGCGCCGCTCGGCAAGGGGCGGCTGCGCCTGCTGGTCGGCGACTTCGCCGGCCACGGCCTGGGCGCGGCGCTGGGCGCGCTGCCGGTGTCGGACGTGTTCTACGCGATGACTCGCCGCCGCTTCCCGATCGAGGCGGTCGTGCGCGAGATCGGCGGCAAGCTGTATCGCCTGTTTCCGCGCCACCAATTCCTGGCGGCGGCGGTCGCCGACATCGACACCGTCGCCGAAAAGGCGTTGATCTGGAACGGTGGGCTCCCCGCGGCGGTGGCGCTCGACGCCGGCGGACGCATCGTCGGGCGTGCGCCGTCGCGTCACCTGGCGCTCGGCGTTCAGTCCGCGCGCGACCTGGTCCCGCAGGTCACCGAGCTGTCGCTGCCGCTCGGCGGGCGGCTGGTGCTGTACACCGACGGCCTCATCGAGGCGCGCTCGCCCAGCGGCGAGTCGTTCGACGACGAGCGGCTCGAGAAGGTGCTGTCCGAGACCGCTGGCGACGACTGGTTCGCCTCGCTCTGGTCGTCGTTCGAGATGTTCCGGGACGGTAATCGGCAGGGCGACGACATCACCCTGGTCGGCCTGCGCCACACCGAGGCGCTGCGGGCGGCGCTGGTCACGCGCGCACCCAGCGGCGGGCTCGGCGCCGAGAGCGAGATCTCGATCCGCCTCGGCTTCGACCACAGGGCGCTGCGCGAGCCGGATCCGCTAGCACCCTTGCGCATCCTGATCGAGGCGTCGCCGGCGCTGGTCGGGGTCGCCGCCGAGCTCTACACCATCGCCTGCGAGCTGTTCGCGAACGCAGTCGACCACGGCATCTTGCGCCTCGATTCGGAGATCAAGGCGCAGCCGGGCGGCTTCGAGGAGTACTACCGCCGCCGCGAGACCCAGCTGCGCGAGCTCAGCAGCGGATCGATCACCATCGTGTTCGAGGTGCTGCCCAAGCCTGGGCGCCGCTTCGCCACGATCCGCATCTCCGACGACGGGCCCGGCATCACCGAGGACGTGCTGCGCACCGTGCGCGATCCCAAGGCGCGCTCGGGCCGCGGGCTGCCGCTGGTCACCGAGCTCGGCGCCGAGCTGCGCATCCTCGATGGCGGTCACACCGTCGAGGCGCTGTTCCCGCTCAACGACGCGTAGAGCTCAGGCCGCCGCGCACTCTTTGGCCATCGGGGCGTCGTCGGTCTCGGACTCACGGTCGACGATCGCCTCGATCGAGGCACGGCAGCCTCCGCAGCGGGAGCCCGCTCCGCAGGCCGCGGTGACGGCAGCCGGCGAGGCCGCGCCGTCGCGCACGCATTGACGGATCGTCCGGTCGAACACACGGAGGCAATGACAAACAAGCATCGTGGGGGCGTCCTCGATCTAGACAAATGGTACTGATAACGATTATCAATATCAAGCAAAACGAACCCGGAATTTCTGGAATTCAGACTTGCGTGACACGCAGTGCCAGACGAACTACGCTGACTTACAGAGGAGCCCCATCGTGACGGGAGAACCCGAGATCATCGACGCGCTGAACGACATCCTCACGGCCGAGCTCACGGCCATCAACCAGTACTTCGTGCACTACAAGATGCTGGAAAACTGGGGCTATCTGCGCATCGCCAAGAAGAAACGCGAAGAATCGATCGAGGAGATGAAGCACGCCGACGACGTGATCGAGCGCATCCTGTACCTCGACGGCGTGCCCAATATGCAGCGCCTCTTCCCGGTGCGCGTGGGTGAGACCCCGGTCGAAATGCATGAGCTCGACCTGGCCGTCGAAAAGGAGGCGGTTGTCCGCCTGAACAAGGCCATCAACCTGGCGCTCGCGAAGAGCGACGCTGGGACGCGCGAGCTGCTCGAGCACATGCTGACCAGCGAGGAAGATTCGATCGAGTGGCTCGAGGCTCAGCTCAAGATCGTCTCCGACATCGGCAAGGAACGCTACCTGGCCGAGCAGCTCAAGGAGTGACGGGCGGTCACCGCACTCCGCGCCGCAGTGCCAGGCTCACCAGGTGAAGGCCCAGATCCACGGGGTCGACCGATGATGACGGCAGCGCGGTGACGAAGCCGGGGCGCGCGACGCGCTCGTCGTAGATCGCAGCGGGCGCGGCCGCGCGCAGGCGGCGCACCAGCGCCTCGAGATTCGCGCGGCTCGACGGCTGCATGTCGCGGCCGAGCGTGCGGTAGTCCATGCCGCGCTCGTAGAGCATGACGTCGGTCTCGCCGTCGCCTCGCTGCAACAGTGCGAATGGTTCGGAGGTTTCGGTCTTCTTGACGGTGACGATCTCCTCCTTGCGCGTGAGGATCAGACCGCCGCTCAGCACCGCGCGCCCCGCAGCGAACTTGTGGGTGACGGTCTTCTCCTCGGTCTTGTGCGTGTGCGTGCGGTTGCCGCGCTGGATCGCCTCGATCGCGCTCCAGGGCACCTCGTGCTCGCCGCCGCCCGCGTCAATGGCGACCAGCTGGTCGGGCTCGAGCCGGAATGACTTCGCGATCACCCGGTCGGCGTCGGTCGGCGCAAGCCGCGGATCGCACACCAGCGTGATGAAGCCGAGCGCGTCGAGCCGATCGCTGATCTCCGTGAGCCGGTCGCCGTCGGCGTCGCTCATCAGCACGCGCGGCAGCGCGCCCTGCAGGCGGTGGCGCAGATCCGCGGCGCTGAGCCCGGTGACCTGCGCCGCCTGCGCGCCGGCGGTGGCTTCGACCAAGGCGCGGATCACGACCAGGAACATCGCCGCCCTCCCCTCTCCTCAGGTGTCGCCGAAGTAGACGGCGTCGTAAGCGCAGGTCGCGTCCTTCTCGCGAGGCTGCGGGTAGTCGACCAGGCGCCCCTCGTAGTTGCGCAGCGTCCACTTCTCGTCGTCGCGCGCGACCACGTAGTCGGGGCCGATGCTCACCTTGCCCATGCCGCCGGGCGTGTCGATCACGAGGTGCGGCACCGCGAGACCCGAGATGTGGCCGCGCAGCTGCTGCATGATCTCGATCCCGGTCTCGACGCTGGTGCGCAGGTGCGACGTGCCGGCGGCGACGTCGCCCTGGAAGAGATAGTACGGACGCACGCGGCACCGCAAAAGCTCGGTGAACAGCTTGCGTATCACGCGCGCCGAGGAGTTCACCCCGCGCAGGAGCACGGTCTGGTTGCCGAGCGGGATGCCCGCGTCGGCCAGCCGCTCGCACGCGGCGCGCGCCAGCGGCGTGAGCTCCTTCGGGTGGTTGAAGTGGGTGTTGATGAACAGCGGGTGATAGCGCCGCAGCATCGCGCACAGCTCGTCGTCGACGCGCATGGGCAGCACCACCGGCACGCGCGTGCCGATGCGGATGATCTCGACGTGCGGGATCGCGCGCACGGCGGCGACGATCTCCTCGAGCCGATCGGTCGACAGCGTCAGCGGATCGCCGCCCGAGATCAGTACGTCGCGGATCGCCGGCGTGCGCCGGATGTAGGCGATCGCCTGCGCCAGGTCCTGGCGCGAGATCGGCGACTCCTCCTGGCCAACCAGCCGGCGCCGGTTGCAATGGCGGCAGTAGATCGCGCAGCGGTCGAGCGCGAGCAGCAGCACGCGGTCGGGGTAGCGGTGAAAGATGCCGGTCGCCGGCGAGTGCGAGTCCTCGCCCAGCGGATCGATGAGGTCGCCCGGCTCGTTCACGAGCTCGCTGCTGCGCGGGATGACCTGCATGCGCACCGGGCAGGCCGCGTGGTCGCGGTCGATCAGCGAGAAGTAGTACGGCGTCACTGCGACGCGGAAGTGCCCGGGCGCGGCGTCGAGCCCGGCCTCCTCGTCGGGCGTCAGCGGCAGGCGCGCGGCGATCTGCTCCTTGGTGGTGATCCGATGGCGCAGCTGCCAGCGCCACGACTGGGAGTCAGCGCCGTCGACGTCGGAGGCGGCGTCCGAGGGGAAGACCGGGAGGGAGATCGTCATCGGGGAGGCTGTTCTACCCCATCATGCGCGCCCGCGCTGGGGCTCGGCCGCACGCGACGCAGAACGACCCAATGGAACGTCGCACCGGATGGCTGCTAGATGACGGGCGCGTCCGGATCCGCGTCGCTCGCGTCGCTGGTGTCACTCGCATCGCTCGCGTCGCTGACATCGCTCGCATCGGTGCCGGCGTCACCAGCCGTCCCCATGTCGCCGCCCATGCCCGAGCCGCCCATGCCCGAGCCGCCCATGCCCGAGCCGCCCATCCCCGAACCCCCCATCCCCGACCCGCCCATCCCCGAGCCGCCCATCCCAGCCCCACCCATCCCCGAACCACCCATCCCCGACCCGCCCGTCCCTGAGCCGCCCATCCCGCCGGTGTCGATCGCATCGTGGCCGGTGTCGCCGCCCCCGACCTCGGTCGATACCTCGCCCGGACCGGTATCGCGCGGAACATCGGTCCCGGCGTCGGTCGGGGCATCGACGCCGGCGTCGACGCCGGTGCCGCTGTCGACTCCTCCATCGGGGGTTGTCGCCGGGACGCCCAGGTGAACGCTGATGACGTTCTCGTTGCCGACGTCGAGCGCCGGCAGGCTGGTGGTCCCCATCGCGGTCTTGCCGTTGCCCATCGCGGTCACGGTCACGTTGACCGCGCCGAAGTTCGAGCGGGCGATCTCGACGGTGAAGCTGGTCGGGAAAGTGATCGGGCCCCCCGGGGTCGCCGGCACGGAGAACTGGTTCACGGCCGCGCCGATGAGCACGCGCACCTTGAGCTGGGTCACCCCGGTGAGCGAGGAGTCGGCGTCGACGTTGACCAGCAGGATGGTGTCGGGCTTGGAGCAGCTCTGGACGAGCCCGCCCAGCAGCAGCAATGAACCCAGGAGCTTGACCGCGTGCCGCAAGGCCGGATGTGTTCGCATGGTCAGAATCTGTAGTTCCCGAGCCCGGACGGCGGAACGTCGGTGCCACCTTGCTTGAGCGCAAAGTAGGCGCCGGCTCCCGCGCCGACGACCACCACCGCACCCAGCACCCAGATCCACCAGTACGACGAGCTCGACTGCGCATCCGCCGCGGGGCTCGTCGCGGGTTTCGTGCTGACGATGGCCATCGGTCCCGGCGATTCGACCGGCGCGGGCGCGGGGGGCGGCGCGCGCAGAGATGGCGCCAACTCGGCCTCGGGTTCAGGGACCACCGGCTCCACAGGGTGGCGCTCCTCGGCCACAGGAGCCGGCGGCGGTGGGCTCTCGATCGATGGCGCCGGCTCGACGGCGGGCGGCTTCGGCGGGGCGATGCGCGCGACCGGAGGATTGATTGCCGGCGCAGCCGCGACGGCCGCGGGAGCCGCCTTCTTGTGTTCGAGGGTCGCGATCTGGCTCTCGACCACTGCGCGATTGGGCGCGCTCGGAAGCTGGATCAGAAACTTGCGGTAGTCGGCGATCGCCTTGTTTGCCTCACCGGTGCGCCGGTAGCACTCGCCGCGGTTGAACAGCAGCGTCGGATCCTTGAGCAGGCGCATCGCCTTGGTGTACTCGGGGATCGCGGCCTTGCACTTGTTGACGTCGGCCAGCTGATTGGCCTTGCGCGCGTGCTTGCGTCCCTCGACCTCGCTACGGTTCGGCCCACCCCGTTTCGAACCAGCGGCGTACGCCGGAACGGCGCCGGCCGCTGCCAACAGGCACACGAAGAGGCACACCTCCACGATCACCACCTTCGCCGCTCTCATCGGAGCCGCGATTTTAGTGGAGAACGGTCTTTTTTCCCAGTCTCCTCACGTATCCGGACAAGGATTGAATCTTGGGCTGGCTCAACATGCCGCCAAACGACGGCATCTGGCCCTTGCCGGCCATGATCACGCGCTGGATGTCCTCGTTGCTGGCGCGAGCCTGGAAAACCGGGTCCGAGAAATCGCGCACGGGCAATTGCTGGCGGATCTGGGGATCGCCGCGGCCGTCGCCGCCGTGGCAGCGCGCGCACATCTGCGCATAGATCACCGCCGGATCGACGGCGACCGGCAAGCCGGGGTCGTCGCCGGGGCTGGTGCAGCCGGCAACGCCCAAGCCGGCACCGAAGCCGGCGACGAGGACGATGGCCCGCAGTGCCCGGACGAGCCTACTCGCCACCGCCACCCGCATCCGCAGCCGGCACGTACAAAGCCTGTCCGCCGTCCTTGAACTCGGCTGCCTTCTCTTCCATCCCCTTCGCCAGCGCGCGCTCGGGCGCCACGCCCAGCGAATCGGCGTAGTCGCGCACGTCCTGGGTGATCTTCATCGAGCAGAAGTGCGGCCCGCACATCGAGCAGAAGTGCGCGCCCTTCGCCGCCGGCGCCGGCAGCGTCTCGTCGTGGAAGTCGCGCGCGGTGTCGGGGTCGAGCGACAGGTTGAACTGATCCTGCCAGCGGAACTCGAAGCGCGCGCGCGACAGCGCGTCGTCGCGCTCCTGCGCGCCCGGGTGCCCTTTGGCCAGATCGGCGGCGTGCGCGGCGATCTTGTAGGCGACCACACCGTCCTTCACATCTTTGCGATTCGGCAGGCCCAGGTGCTCCTTGGGCGTGACGTAGCAAAGCATCGCAGTACCGTACCAGCCGATCATTGCCGCGCCGATCGCCGACGTGATGTGGTCGTAGCCGGGCGCGATGTCGGTCACCAGCGGCCCCAGCGTGTAGAACGGCGCCTCGTGACAGATCTGCATCTGCAGATCGACGTTCTCCTTGATCTTGTGCATGGGAACGTGGCCCGGGCCCTCGATCATCACCTGCACGTCGTGCTTCCAGGCGACCTCGGTCAGCTCGCCCAGCGTGCGCAGCTCACCGAACTGCGCCTCGTCGTTGGCGTCGGCGATGCAGCCGGGTCGCAAGCCATCGCCCAGGCTGAAAGCAACGTCGTATTTCTTCATGACCTCGCAGATGCGCTCGAAGTGCGTGTAGAGAAAGTTCTCCTGGTGATGCGCCAGGCACCACTTGGCCATGATCGATCCGCCGCGCGACACGATGCCGGTCACCCGGCGCGCGGTCAGCGGCACATAGCGCAACAGCACACCGGCGTGGATCGTGAAATAGTCCACGCCCTGCTCGGCTTGCTCGATCAGCGTGTCGATGAACATGTCGATGTTCAGGTCCTCGGCCTTGCCGTCGACCTTTTCCAGCGCCTGGTAGATCGGCACGGTGCCGATCGGCACCGGCGAGTTCCGGATGATCCACTCGCGCGTCTCGTGGATGTTCTTGCCGGTCGACAGGTCCATCACGGTGTCGGCGCCCCACTTCACCGACCAGCGCAGCTTGTCCACCTCCTCGGCGATCGATGAGCTCACCGCGGAGTTGCCGATGTTCGAGTTGATCTTCACCAGGAAGTTGCGGCCGATGATCATCGGCTCGCTCTCCGGGTGATTGCGGTTCGAGGGGATGATCGCGCGGCCGCGCGCGACCTCGTCACGAACGAGCTCGGGGGTGCAGCGCTCGCGCAGCGCCACGAAGCGCATCTCCGGCGTGATCTCGCCGCGGCGCGCGTAGTGCATCTGGCTGAAGTTGGTGTCGCCGCGCGCAATACGCGCCGCCACCCAGGGCTGGCGCAGCTTCGGCAGGCCCTGGTGCAGGTCCGCGGCGCGCGGGCCGAAGGTGTCGTAGACGTCGATCGGCTTCTCGCCACCACCGACCTCGATGCGCCGCACCGGCACGCGCAAGTCGCCGTCCTCGAGGTAGACGCGCGTCGACGCCGGGAAGTCGTCGAGCGGCGCGAGGCCGGCGACGGGATCGGCGGGCGCCAGATCGAGCTTCTTGCCGTTGCGCTTGGGCCCGTCTCCGTTGGCGCCGTTGCCGTTGCCGTTGCCGCCGTTGCTTCCTTGGCTTTCGTTGCTTCTCTGGCTCATCTCGCCTCGCTTCCCTTCGCCGGCATTACCCGGATCAGGTTCAGGGGTCGCGCGCTCATTGCGAACGCGCCTCTCAGCTACGAGTAGCTCCCCCAGCTGATGTGATCAGGAGCGAAGACCTTATCCCGCTTGAGCGGGAATGCAACTGGCGTCCGCCTCTCGCGCGCGCCTGGTCGCGCGGCTCAGTTCCAGAACTGGTCGCGGGGCTTGCCGCCGCTCTTGGCGCTTTTGGACTGGCCGCCATCGAGCACCCGGTAGCGCCGCCGCAGCCGGCGCGCGCGCCAGAGGCCGGCCAGGTCGCCGAGCCCCCCACCCGCGAGCACGAAGCCGGACGCGCTGGCCACCAGCGTCGCCGCCAGCGAGGCCCAGTCGCCGCGCACCAGGTCGACCACGATCGCGAACCCGACCAGCAATAGGGTCAGATAGCGCGCCTGCATCACCATGCCGGGGAGGATCTGCGCCGGCGCGCGGTCGTACATCCGGCCGAACGCCACGAACAGCGCGAGCACGGCGTAGGTGCATCCCTCACCCAACGAGTAGACCTTGAGCCGCATCACGAGCCCCATCGCGACCATGGCCAGGATGCCCGACCCGAAGAAGAGCACGAGGAACCGCCGCATGCCGATGCTGCGCTCGAGAAACGCGCCGACGAACCAGAGGCCGATCATATTGAACACGAACGTCAGCGCGTTCAGGTGCACGAACATCGACGTCAGCGGCTGCCAGTACTCGCCGTGCATCATCCCGGGTCCGAGCGCCAGGTGAGCCTCAAATAGAGGCCGCACCTCGCGCACGACGGCGTAGAACAGGTAGGCGACCGTCTGGATCACCACCAGAACCTTGATGGTCGGCGTCAATCGGTCGACGATCGGCCGAGTCCAGGCCGGGGCGGGGGCGCGCCGCCGAGGCGGCAAATCACGCATGAAGCGATCTTAGCACGGCGATCCCGACCAGAACATTCGCTCAGGGAGGCAGTCCCGGACGATTGCATGACGCAGGATCCGTGGCCGGGCACTCCATGTCTCCGTCGGGACCGCCAGCGCAGTCGCTGTCGTCGAGGTCGACGCGCCCGTCCCGGTCGTTGTCCACCCCGTCGCGGCATTGCGGCAGAGGCGTCAGGCTCATCGCGGGGATCGGGGCGGCCATCTCGCCAGTGCGGATCTCCACCGGGCTCGCGAACTGACCGTTCAGGAACGTGGTGTTGGGTTCCGGATCCTTGACCTGTCCCGTGGCGTCGAGCGCCACCAGCGTCAGGGTCCAGCTTCCCGGGTCGAGGCTACCTTCGTAGAAGCCGGGGCCGCACGGGACAGCGCGCACGTCCTGCGAGCCGCCCGAGCTCGCGGTGATACGGATGCCGCCGACGCCGACCCGGCCGCAATCGCCCGACTCGAAGTTGTCGGCGAACTGCCATTCGACCCGGTACGACCCGCTGTTGCTGCACCCGCCGGCGAGCGCGCCAGCCGCTAGCAAAGCACCCGCGGCCAGGAGATGAAAGCCCAGCCCGTCCATGCGAACGCGCGCGCCACCAGCCGAAAGCATGCGCGGCTTTATATCACCCGGCCCGGCCCCAAGAACCCTGCGACGTCACTGAATGTCGAAGATGACGTCGGGAATGTCGTCCTGCGCACACGAGTAGATCGGATAGGTGACCGGCGGGTTATTGATCGTGGTGTCGGACAGCACCGAGCCGTCGAATGCAAGCAGCTGCATCGAGAACGGGTAGTCGCCCTGCGGCAGGCCCGCATCGGTGGCGCCGCTGTAGGCGGTGCACGGAAAGAAGTACGGTCCGAAGTTCCCGAAGTTCAGGACCACCTGCCCGGCGCCGGCCGCCTGGCAGCTCAGCGGGTTGCCGAACTGGTCGTCGATGCTCCAGGCCACAGTGGCGAAGCGGTTGTCCGCGCAGTTCGATCCGCACCCCGAAAACGGTACGGCGAGGGCCGCCAATCCCAGAAAAAGCCAGGTGCGCGCCGGTGCCTTCATGTTCGCCTCCCCGATGACAATTCGATGGATGTTTGAACTTCGCCGGGGGACCCGGCCGCGTCCGACGCGATCAGGGACGAGTGCAAACCCCCGAGCTATTCATGCCCGAGCAAGCGACCGCGCATTGAGTCACCAGCAAGAACGCTTCGACCTCGGTCGGTTGCCCCCGAACCACGTTGCGCAAGATCGGTGCCGGAGTCTGGACGCCGGGCAGCGGGTTCCCGTCCGTTCCCAGCGCGGTGACCGAGATTTGATATTGAGGAGTGATGCCATCCGATCCAGCTCGACCCTGCGGTATTTCGAAAGGTGTGGATCCGGTCTGACGTTGACAAGAGAACTCGCACTCGGGACGCCCCGCACACGGGGTGGTGCCGTCGATGTCGCCACCGACTCCCGTCAGAACCAGGCGCACCTTGGCGATCTCCGGCTCGGAGCAGGTGCAGTCCGTGATGGCGCGCCCATCGGAGGACCGAACCACCCAGCTAATCTCGACCGCACCACCGTCGATCCGCACACAGCCGGCCGCCAGCAGCCCGCACAGCGCTGCGAGGCGGATTCTGGTACTCATTGAATACGGGAAACTACGAATCGGCACCAGCCGTGTCAAACTGCCCCGCGCGGAAGGAGAACCGATGCTACCCCTGATCTTGCAATCCGGATTGCAGTCCGGCACCGGAGAGGCACGCCTCGACATCATATCCCTGATCCTCAACGCCTCGCCGGTGGTCAAAGGCGTGCTGGGGCTGCTGATCCTGATGTCGATCGCCTCCTGGTTCGTCATCGGATCCAAGACCATCTTTCTGGCCAACGCGGCCTCGCGCTCCGCGAAGTTCCAGGACGTCTTCTGGAAGACCGGCCGGCTCGACGAGATCTGGCGCATCTCCGAGGCGTCGCCGCCCTCGCCGGTCAGCGAGGTCTTCCGCGCCGGCTACACCGAGCTGGCCAAGTTGCAGAAGCGCCGGCAGGAGCAATCCGCCGACCCCGCGAGCGAGGCGGTGCTTGGCGACATCGAGAGCATCCAGCGCTCGCTCGACCGCGCGCGCACGACGGCCATCACCGAGATGGAGAACCGCGTGCCGCTGCTCGGCACCACGGCGAGCGCCGCGCCCTTCATCGGCCTCTTCGGCACCGTCTGGGGCATCATGAACTCGTTCCGCAACATCGGCGCCAAGGGCGCCGCGAACCTGGCCACGGTCGCGCCCGGCATCGCCGAGGCGCTGGTGGCGACGGCGATCGGCCTCATGGCCGCGATCCCCGCCGTCATGGCCTACAACTACTTCTCGCGCCGCATCCGCGTGCTTTCGTCGGAGATGGAGACCTTCTCCAGCGACTTCCTCAACATCGTGCGCAGGAGATTCTTCTAGCCATGGCCATGACGACGTCCGGAGGTGGCTCCGGCGGCGGGTCGATGCTGACGGAGATCAACGTCACACCGCTGGTCGACGTCATGCTCGTGCTGCTGATCATCTTCATGGTCACCGCGCCGATGCTGCAAACCGGCGTCGACGTCGACCTGCCCGAAGCTAAAGCACAGACCATCCCCGACGATGAGGGGAAGCTGATCCTGACCGTCACCAAGGACAAGCGGGTGTTCCTGGGCAAGATGCAGATCCCGTTCGACGACGTCGAGAAGATCCTGCGCAACAACGCCAAGCTCAACGCCGACCACGAACTGTATCTGCACGCCGACAAGGCGCTGCTCTACGGCGACGTCGTGAAGATCATGGCGGCGGTCAAGCAGGCCGGCGTCGACAAGCTGGGGATGGTCACCGACCCGCTGGAGTGACCGCGTGCCGCCCGAGAAAAAGCGCCGCCCCTCGCGCCGAAACTTCGCCGGCCTGCTGATCACGCTCGCCTTGCACGGCGCGATCCTGTTCGCAGTACGGGCCGCGCACAGCAAGACCGACGAGCCGCTGGAAATACCACGCGACTTCGTGGTCGCGAGGATGGTCAAGCTCGGCAAGCCGCGCGAGAAGTTCTGGCTACCGCGCATCACCCAGCCGCCGCGGCCGACGGCGCCGCCCAAGGTGATCAAGCTGTCCGATGATCCCAACGCAGCCAAGGCGCCCGTCGAGGCGCCGCGGCCCGACAGCCCGACGATCTCCAAGGATCTGCGCCGCGCGCTCGACCGCGCGCGCAAGCTGGAGCAGCTCATCCCGACCGAACCCGAGGAGGGCCAGCTCACGGGCTCGGCTGCTGGAACGGCCACCGAAGCCAGCGCCGGCGACGCCTATGCCACGGCGATCTTCGACGCCGTCCGCAAGAACTTCACGCCGCCCGAGGGCCTGATCACCGACGCGCAGCTCGCGCGGCTGACGACCACGATCAAGATCCGCGTCGGTGACGACGGCACGATCCTCGAGAACAAGCTGCTGAGGCCCTCGGGCAACAGCTTTTTTGACGACGCGTGTGCCTCCGCGATCCTGGCAACCCACAAGGTGCCTCCCCCTCCCCCTGCCGCACGCCGCCTGGCTGCGCGTGGTTACGCCCTCGAGTTCTCCGGAAAGGATCTGAAATGACGCTGAGGCTCTTCGTCGCCGCGCTGGCCGTGTTCGCTCTTCTGGCGAGCGGCGGGGCACGCGCGCAGTCGCCCGCCGCGGCGGGCGGCGCCGCGGCGTCCGACGACCTGCCCACGATTCGCATCACGCCCGCGGGCACCGATCTCTTCCGCCTGGCACTGCCCAAGGCCGTGGGCGACGGCGACACCGCCGGCGCGCTCGACACCGAGACGCGCGACCTCGACATCTCGGGGATCTTCCACCTGCTCGATCCGGCGTCGTTCCCCGCCGATCTGCAGAAAGAAGGCATGGGGTTCTCGTCGGCGCTCTGGTCGCAGGTCGGCGCGCAGGGCGTCGCCAAGATCAAGGTCGGCCGCGCGGCGACCGGCGCCGCACAGGTCGATGGCGCGCTCTACGTGATCGGCCGCGGCGAGGGACCCGTGCTGTCGCACACCTACAAGGGCTCCGACGTGCACGACGCCGTCCAGCAGTTCGCGAATGATGTGGTCGGCTATTTCACCGGCCAGCCCGGGGTCTTCGGATCGCGCATCGCGGTCGCGCTCAGCGGCAAGAACCGCGAGATCCTCACGATGGGCATGGACGGGTCGCACGCGATGACGGTGACCAAGATGAACTCCGACTGCTTGCTGCCGGCCTTTTCGCCCGGCGGCGGCGAGATCGCGTTCACGTCGTATGCGCGTGGCAACCCCGATCTGTGGATCGTGTCGGCGGGCGGCGGACGCGCGCGGCGCGTGTCGAAGCAGCCCGGCCTGAACACCGGCGCGGCCTGGACGCCCAGCGGGAGCAGCATCGCGCTCACGATGTCGTACGAAGGGAACGCCGAGATTTACCGCATCAGCGCGAGCGAGGGCGTGATTCAAACCAAGCTCACCATCAACCCGGCGATCGACAGCTCGCCGTCGTACTCGCCCGACGGATCGCAGATCGCGTTCGTGTCGAACCGCCAGGGCAGTCCGCAGCTCTTCGTGATGCCGTCCTCGGGCGGCGCCGGCAACGCCAAGCGCGTGACGTTCCAGGGCAAGTACAACCAGACCCCGCGCTGGAACCCGCGCGCCGACAAGCCGCTGATCGCGTTCACCGGGCGCGACGAGCGCGGCGTGTTCGACATCTTCATCCTCGACATGAAGACCGGGAAGATCGATCGCGTCACGCAGAACCGCGGCTCGAACCAGGATCCGGCCTGGTCGCCCGATGGGCGGCTGCTGGCGTACGTGTCGTCGCGCGGTGGGGTCTTCGTCGCCAACCCCGAAACGCATCACGAGGTGGCGATCTGGCGCGGGGCTGGCTCATCGCCGAGCTGGGGTCCGGCGCCAACGCGGCACTGAGCACCGAGGCGGGACGTGAGCGACAAGGCGTTCGCGACGATCGACATCGGCACCAACACGACGTTGTTGCTGGTGGGGCGCGCGGCAGCGGGTGGCGCCGTCGAGGTGCTCGCCGAGCGCGCCGAGATCACGCGGCTCGGACGCGGCATCGGCACCACCGGCGTGCTCGGGAGCGCCGGCATCGGCGCGACCCTCGACGTGCTACGTGACTACGCGCGCATCGCGCGCGCGCACGGAGCCACGATCGCCGCCATCGGCACCGAGGGCCTGCGCCGCGCGAAGAACGCGCGCGACTTTCTCGATCCCGCGCGCGAGATCCTGGGCAGCGCCGTCGAGGTCATCGACGGCGAGCGCGAGGCCACGCTGACCTTCCGCGCGGTGGCCGAGTCGTTCCCGGCCGAGACCGGCGCGGGTTCGGTCGCGGTGATCGACATCGGCGGCGGCTCGACCGAGATCATCGTCGCGGAGCGCGGCGTGGTCCGGCTGCGCACCAGCCTGCAGATCGGATCGGTGCGCTTGACCGAGCGCCATATGCACGGCGATCCGCCGCGCGCCGAGGAGATCGCGGCCGTGCGCGCGGAGATCGCGGGCGCGCTGGCGCCGGTCGCCGAGCTGTCGTCGGCGGCGCACACCCATCTGGTCGGCGTCGCCGGAACGGTCACGTCGCTGGCGGCAATGACGCAGCAACTGGCGTCGTACGACCCCGCGCGCGTGCATGGCTTCCACCTGACGCGCGCCGCGCTCGACGGAGAGATCGCGCGCCTCGCTCACGCCACGCAGGCCGAGCGCGAAAAGTTCGTCGGCCTCGACCCCCGGCGCGCCGACGTGATCCTCGCCGGCGCGCTGATCCTGCAAGCGATCGCGACGCGCGCCGGCGTCGACGCGATCCTGGTGAGCGACCGGGGGATCCGCTGGGGGCTGCTCTACGAGCTACTCGCTCGCTGAGAGCCGGGCGCCCCGTCCTCGGGTTAGAAGAAATTGATGGCGAAGTTCACCAGCGACCAGTTGGTCCAGGTCTCTGACTGCGCGTCGTGATTCTGGCCATAGTGGGCGCCGGTGACGGTCGCTTCGACGTCGAACGACCAGTGGTAGCCCTGCACCAGCTCGTAGCCGACGCCACCCATCGCGGCCATGCCCCAGCGGCCAACCCAGACGTCGGGGCCGCTGACCTGGTCGACGCGCGCGGCGCCGACGCCACCCTTGAGGAACAGGCGGTTCGTCAGGAAGAGCTGCAGCGCCGCCAGGTGCGCGGTCTGCTGGTACGACGTGCCTGAGTCGCCGGCGACCGCGCCCTCGACGTCCCACATCAGGATCAGGCCGGGGTGCAGGCCGAAGCCCAGCCGGAAGGTGTAGGCGCCGGCGCTGGTCGACTGCGTGTTGCCATTTGCATCGCGGAATTGCAAACCGCCAAAGCCGCCGCCACCGCCAATGGTGAAGGGGCGGTCAATCACCGACCGCGGGAGCGGCGGCGGGCCCGGGTAGCGGTGGTAGTAGCGCCGCGGCGGAGGGACGTAGACCGGCGGCGGAGCGTAGCCGGGGGGAGCCGCGTAGCCGGGCGGAGGACCGTATCCGGGCGGAGGACCGTATCCAGGCGGCGGACCGTAGCCGGGCGGAGGACCGTATCCGGACGGAGGTGGCGGCGAGTACGGCTGGGCCTGCCGGTACGCAGGAGGCGGGGGGGGAATCGCCGGAGGAGGCGGCGGTGGCGCACTGGGCTGCTGAACCGGCGCAGGAGCCGCAACCGGCGGCGGAGGCGGAGCCGGCGCACGCGGCGGTGGCGGCGTTGGCGCGACCACGGGCGGCGGCGGCATCTGGGACGGATCATCGGGCGCGATCTCGGTGAGGCCGGACTGTTGCCCATAAGCCGCAGCGGTGTGAAAGAGGAGAACGGTGAGTCCTGACAGCAGCCGTTTCATGATGCTTTTCCCCTTAGTGACATCTCGACCCAACCCTTTCGATAGTGCTAGATGTGCAAGACGAGCGCCAGCAACGGAGCCCACACTCTCGGTGACAGTGGCCTGCCCCTGACGATGCCGCGCCCAGAGACGCCGCGGGGCGTGGGCAACCACACGCAGCGCATCGCGTGAAGACCTGGAAAGCACTGCCGCTGCGGCTGTTTTCTGCGCTCGCCCCCCCGAAGTGCTCTCGCGACGCTTTGACGCAACCCCGAGGGGTTGATACAAAATAAGGTCTCTTTCATGGACGGGCCGGTGGATGGTGGCAGCTCCGATACTCTGCGTCCCGGGACGCTGCTGGGTCGCTACGAGATCCGGCGCCTCCTGGGCCAGGGGGGCATGGGCCACGTCTACGAAGCGCAGCACCGCGATCTGAAGAAGCGCGTCGCCATCAAGACGCTGCTGCCGTCGCTGGCTTCGAACGCCGACGCCAAGGAGCGGTTCCTGCGCGAGGGCGAGGCGGCGTCGCGCATCCGCCACCCGCACGTGGTCGACGTGACCGACCTCGGCTCCGAGGGGTCGGTGATCTACCTGGTCATGGAGTACCTCGAGGGGGAGGACCTCGCGCGCTTGCTGGCGCGCCAGGGGTTTCTCACGCCGGCGCAGGCGGCCGACATCATGCTGCCGGTGGCGGCGGCGATCGCGACCGCGCACGAGCAGGGTGTGATCCACCGCGATCTCAAGCCCGAAAACATCTTCCTCTCGCGCAGCGCTTACGGCGCGGTTCACCCCAAGGTGCTCGACTTCGGCATCTCCAAGGTGCTCGGCGATTCGCGGGCGCGCGCGCTCACCGGCACCGCCGCGACGATGGGCACGATGCACTACCTGCCGCCCGAGCAGCTGCGCGCCGCGCGCGAGGCGGATGCGCGCAGCGATCAGTACGGGCTGGGCACGATCCTCTACGAGTGCATCACTGGACAGCGCGCGTTCGAGGAGGAGAGCTTCTATCTCCTGCTCAAGAAGATCGCCGAGGGTGAGTTCACGCGCCCGTCGCTCAAACGCCCCGGGCTGCCCGAGCGCATGGAAGCGATCGTCCTGCGCGCGATGAGCCTGGATCCGCTGGCGCGCTTCGAGTCGGTCAAGCAACTCGGCGCGGCGTTGCTCGAATTCAGCAGCGAGGCGGCGCGCTTTCTCTGGACGCCGTTCTTCGGCACAGCACCGGCCATCGACCTGCCGTCGAGCGCGTCGCCGCTGTCGGGCGTGCCGACGCTGAACGCGGGCTTGGGCTCCGGGACGCTGCCGGCGTCGCGCCCACCATCGACCGATCGACCGCGCGTCGCCACGCTGGTCGTGCCGTCGACGTCACCGTCGGGCGCGACCATGGAGTTGCCTCAGCCGCCGCAAAATCGCAAGGCGTCGAGCACCACGCTGCGCAACGCGACCGGCGAGCGCGCGCTGCCAACGCGGCTGTCGGCGACATCGCGCTGGCGCGTACCGGCGATCGTCGGCGGCATCGCGCTGGTCGCGGCGATCGGGCTGCTGATCGCTCTGCGCGGCGGTGGTACCACCGATCGACGCGACGACGCGGAGCCCAGCAGCGCTTCCACATCCCCGACGCCGGCGCCGCATCCGGAAACCGCGCCCGACGATCAGCCGCCCATCGCGCGGCCGGCGGCACGCGCGCCGGAAGTAAAAACGGCTCCCGCGACTGAACCGGCGCCGATCGCCGCGCCCACGCCGGCGCCCAATCCAGCGGCAGGGGCCAAGGCTGGCCCCAGCGCAGAGACCGGCGCTCACAAGGGGGGCCCGAGGGGACCACGCAAAGGCGGAGCGCCCAAGGTCGGCCACGCGGCGAAGAACGTCCCCGCGGCGGCGCCATCGCAGGACTCGGCACCGTCGACGACGAAGATCGACGACGCGCCGAAGAACGCCAACGGCGCGCCGGTCATCAATCCCTAGCCGACGGAAATCCGATCCCCCACCCGCGCCGTCAGAACCATCCGACGCCGAACGTCGCCAGCGCTTCCGTGCTCCAGGGACCGATGGCCTGGTTCGCGGAAGAAAGGCGTCCCAGGACCGCGAACTCGCCGCCCGCGCGCACGCCAGCGAAGAACGGTCCGAACGGAACCACTGCGCCCACGAAGCCGTCCATTGACCAGAGCAGGCGGTTATCGTTCGCGCCTTGGGGCTCGCCGAGAACGCCGTTCGTCGCATGAGCCGCGGGACCGATATCGAGCTGCAGCCAGATCGGCCCGGCGCTCGCCTGACCGCGCGCAAACAGGCGGAACGTCAGATCGCGGCTCTGCTCGACCACCGGCACCGAGGGCGGACCGGGACCGCGGAGGTCGCCCCCGGCATTGAGTGACGTCGAACCGACCCCGAGCGCAGCTCCGATACCGAAGCGGTGCTCGAACGCGCCGGGTGTGTAGACCGCCGAGAGACTCGCGCGCGACGATCGACCGGCGGGCCCGCCGCGGAGACCAGCGGAGAGCTCGAGCGACAGGCTGTGCGCGCCGCCCGGCGCGGCGCCGGTGGGACCGGCGACGGGGAGGGGCGCAGGGCGGGCGACCGTCTCGGGTGCCGGCGCCGCGCCGGGCATCAACGCAACTTGCACTGAAAGCGCGAGGGCCGCAGCGTCCTCCGGCGAGAGCGGCGTCGCCACCGCGATGCGCCGGATGATCACCTGGCCCTGTTGCGGGCGCACGCAGAGCGCGGTGGCGGGCGACGCGCTCCCCGACGAGGATGGCGTGGCGGAAGGCGCCGGCGTCAGGTCGCACAGCCACACCAGGTCGGCGCCGCGCGCGGACGCGCCCGGATCGTCGCCGGTGGCGCGCAACGGCCGATCCGCCATCGCCACGCGTACGCCGCGCGGTGAAAAGGCGGCGTCGAGCGCCGAGAGCAGCGCGGGATCGGGCGTCCCCACCAGCATCGCGCGAGGCTCGGCGGCCCGCGCGACGCCGCTCGCCGGCAGCGCGAGCGCGAGCGCGGCGACAGCGATCGAGAGCCGCCGCGCGTCAGCGAAGCGAGCCACCCGCGCCACCTCTCAGTCGCCCGAGCAACGCGCGTGCGTCGTCGGCATTGGGACCGCTGGGAAATCGCTCGAGATAGAGCGACAGCAACGCCTGCGCCGCGTCCGGTTGTCCGCGCTCCGTCGAGAGCCGCGCCTCCGCAAACAACGCGTTGGCCGCCCACGGCCCGGATCCGCTCGCGAGCTCACGATAGATCCGGGCCGCCGCCAGCGGATCTCGGACCTCGAGCGCCACCGCGCTCTGGAAGCGTTCGCGCAGCATCGCGCTGGTGATCGCCGGAGCCGCAGGCTCGGACGCGCGCTCGGACGCGCGCGCCGCAGGCTCGGACGCGCGCGCCGCAGGCTCGGACGCGCGCGCCGCAGGCTCGGACGCGCGCGCCGCGACAGCCGGCGGTGACTCTGACGTCTTTCCGGTCCCCTCGCCCCCGTCCGCGGGGGAGAGGGTTAGGGAGAGGGGCCGGCGGGCGCCGCGGCTCGCAAGGTCTGCCCTCTCCCTAGCCCTCTCCCGGGGACGGGACAGGGCACCGGACCTCTCCGCCGATCTCTGTGGCTTCTCGCGAGCAACCTCTGAACCAGTCAGCGAGGCGACCGGCGAGCCGGTCTCGGATGCGACGGCCAGGACCGGCGCCGCGGGCGCTTCGTCGGGCGCCGCTTCGCGCGCGACCGTATCCGCGGCGGGCCCAGCCGTGCCGGGCACATAACGTTCGCCGGCGTACAGCAACTGGGTTACCCCGTCGTCGCCGACCTCGACCGTGCCGTGAGTGACCCAGACCTCGGCGTGATCGCCGACGCGCGTGACACCGAAGCGCGTGCCGACGACGGTGACCCGCGTCGTGCCGGCCTCGACGACGAACGGCGCGCGCGTGCCGCGCGGGGCAACCTCACAGGTCACGGTGCCGCGCTCGAGCCGGACCACCGTCGCGCCGTCCCGCTCGTCGGCGAAGGTGATCGCCGACGACGGCGCCACGTCGATCGCGGCGCCTTCGACCGTCAGGTGCGAGGGGCTGGTCGCGGTGGCGATGCGCGCGTCGTGAGCAGGCAACCCCGGCGCGCGCCAGAAGTGGCGCGTGCTCAGCACCGCCAAGGCGGCCAGCGCGCTCGCCATCACGGCCACGGCGCGGCCGCGCCAGCGCGTACGCGACACGGGCCCCCAGCCGGCCGCGCGCTCCGCCGCCTCGCGATCCAGCGCCGCGAAGACCCCGCGCTCGACGCGCGAGACCGCGGCCTCGCCGAACGGCGGCACGGGAGGCTGCTCGCGCGTCATCGCGCCACCTCCCGTGAATCGGCGACCAGCGACTCGAGCAGGGGGTCCAGGCGCGCCAGGCGATCGACCTCGCGGCGCGCGCGCCAGATCCGTGCTTTGGTCGCCACCAGAGACGCCGACATCAACGACGCGACCTCCTGTTGCGGGCGCCCGTCGATCGCGCACAGCGTGAACGCGATGCGCTGCTTGGCATCGAGCCGCTCGAGGATCCGATAGAGGCGCCGCAGGCCCTCGCGCGCCATCAACTGGCGCTCGGCGTCGGGATCATCCGACGCCAGATCGGGGACCACCTCGAGCCGCGCCGCCGCCGGCCGCGATTGGCGCAGATGATCGAAGGCGACGCGCAACGCGATCCGGCCGATCCAGGTACCGAGGTGCGCCTCGCCCCGAAAGCTCGCCAGCGAGCGGAAGACGCGAATGAAGGTCTCCTGGATGAGATCTTCCAGCATCGAGCTCGCGCCCAGCACGCGATGAAGCAGGCGATGTACAGACTGGACTTCGAGCCGGAACAGACGCACCTGAGCCGCGCGATCGCCCGCAGTGCAGGCGCGGGCGAGGTCTTGCTCCTCAGCGGGAGCGAGCGCGACTTCGGTCACGGAGCGCATTCACTTCGTTAGTGTGGCCCGCGCCGCGGAAAGTTGCAGGAATCGACACGGAAATCGCGCGGTTGATCGAACGGATCGTTGCAACTTTTTGCTGTGCCGAGGGCACTAACTGTCTGATGCGCCCAACATGGCGCATGCGGGACCCCGGATCGCGGCGAAAACATCGCTGCGCGTTCCGCTCCCGGGAGGTGTCTGCATGCTCGAAAAGAAGGTCGATCGTTATTCCGCGCACCTGGTGCTCCTGATCGCCCCGCCCCTGCTGCTCGTGATGAGCGGCGCGGCGTGGGCGCAGGCTCCCGGCGCCGCGCCCGCGGAATCCGCGGCGGGCGCCA
>Ga0265342_10000921_pt1 | contig 29211 bp, 21 predicted proteins | sample 4CB327metaG_FD_203125 | JGI IMG/M metagenome (GOLD analysis project Ga0265342, IMG submission 203125) | Rhizosphere microbial communities from Carex aquatilis grown in University of Washington, Seatle, WA, United States - 4-CB3-27 metaG | ecosystem: Host-associated > Plants > Roots >... | reverse complement strand
TCCCCCGCGGACGGGGGAGGGGACCGGAAGCGTTCGATCGAACCGCTCCTTTAGAACCTGTCCGCCGCCCCTAGAACCTGTCCTTCGCTGCTCTCCTCGCTGCCAGCTCCTCTACCGATGCCGATCTCACGAACGGGTTCGTCGCTCGCTCGAGCGCGACCGTGGTCGGGGTGGTCTGCGGGGTCAGGCGACCTTGCCGCTCGCCGACCGCTCGGTTGTCGGGCTCGACTGTCGCGGCAAAGCGCAGGTTGCTCTCGGTGTACTCGTGGCCGAACCAGAGCCGCGCGGTCGCCGGAATCGCGGTGATCGCCTTCAGGCTGGCGTACATCTGCGCGGGCGTCCCCTCGAACAGACGGCCGCAGCCGGCACCGAACAGTGTGTCGCCGGTGAAGACGTCGGCGGGGACGGCACCGCCGCCGTCGGGGATGCCCCAGGCGATCGCCGCGCGCGTGTGCCCGGGGATGTGCATGGCCAGCAGCGGTCGCCCGAACAGCGTGAGGCGCGTCGGTACGAAGCCATCGGTGCCGACGTCGACGAACTCGGTCTGCGCGGGGATGCGTTCGCGATCGAGCGCATGGCCGGCGACGAACAGCGTGCCGGCGCCCGCGCGCGCGACCAGATCGGCGATGCCGCCGACATGATCGGCGTGGTGGTGCGTCGCCAGGATCCCGCGCAGCGTGAGGTTGCGGCGTTGCAGCGCGGTCACGATCGGCTCGGCCTCCGACGGATCGACGACGTAGGCGTCGGCGCTGTCGGGGCGCGAAATCAGGTACGCGTAGTTGTCCTTGAGGCAGGGGATCGGTTCGATTTCGATCTGGTTCATGGGCGACCTCGCGGCGCACATCCTAGCGCGGTCGCGACGCGCCGGCGCGAGATGTTGGCCGTCGGGCGCGCCCCGGCAGAGCCGGCCGCCCTCCCTCACGCAGATCGCGTAAGGCAGCGCCCAGACGCGCGACCGCCTCTTCAAGCCGCCGCGGATCGTACCGACCGTACCCGAGTCGCAGGTGATTCCCCCAGCGGGAGAGAGCCCGAGCATCCTCGGGCAAGACGTAAGCGCTGCCAGGCACGAACCCGACGCCGCGAGCCGCCGCGGCAGCGCACCAGCGGTCGGCATCGATGCCCGCAGCCGCGCTCGCCCACAGCGACATCCCGCCCGGTGGCACGCGAAAGGTCAGCGCCTCGCCGAGACGCCGGCGCAACGCCGCGACGAAGGCGTCGCGCCGCGCCTGGTAGATCCGGCGCATGCGGCGCGCGTGGCGTTGCAGCTCGCCATCCTCGATCAGCTCGGCGACCGCGCTCTCGGTGGTCAGGTCGCCCTGGCGATCGGCGGTCTCGCGCAGCCGCGCCAGGCGCTCGAGCAGCGGCCGCGGCGCGACGGTGAATCCGAGGCGCAGCCCGGGCGCAAGAATCTTGGAGAATGTCCCGACGTAGATCACGACGCCGGCCGCGTCCGCGCTGGCGAGCGGCATCACCGGATGCCCCTCGAAGTGGAACTCGTGGTCATAGTCGTCTTCGATGATCGCCAGCCGCTGGCGACGCGCGAGATCCAGCAGCGCAATCCGGCGTGCCGCCGACAAGACGACTGTCGACGGATACTGGTGATGCGGCGTCAGGTAGAGCGCGCGGATCGGGCGCCGCGCGCACAGCGCCTCGAGCGCGGCGATGTCGACGCCGTCCGCGTCGACGGGCAGCGGCACCAGGCGCGCGCCCGCGCGCACGATCGCGTCCCAGGCACGCCGGTAGCCGAGCTCCTCGACCGCGACCAGGTCACCGGGCCGCAGCAGCGTGCGCGCCGCCAGATCGAGCGCCATCTGGCTGCCGCGCGTGATCAGCACGTCATCGGCACCGGCCGCCAGACCGCGCGTTGCCGACAACATGCTCGCCACCGCGGCGCGCAGGCGCGGGAAACCGTACGGGTCGGAGTAGCCGAGCGTGGCTCCACCGCGGCTGCACAGCGCCCGCCGGTACGCGCGCGCCAACGCGGCGGTCGGCACCAAAGTCAGATCGGGCACGCCGCCCCACAGGAACATGCCACCGCTCGCCAATTCGGGGACCGCCGACTCGATCACGCACGCGCCGGCGAATACGAAGTCCGCGGCGCGGGACGACGCCGGGGGGCCTTCCGGCGCGGGCTCGGGCGGCAGCTCGAAGCCCGGCACCTCGGGAACGCCGGAGCGCGGCGCCGATGCGGCGGCGAACCGGCGCGGAGATAGGTCGGGCAAGCGCGCGCTCACGAACGTGCCCGAGGCCGGCGTCGTGGTGATCCAGCCTTCGCCGGCGAGCTCGTCGTAGGCGGTCACCACGGTGTTGCGGTTCACGCCCAGCGCGCGCGCCAGATCGCGGGTCGCCGGCAGCCGATCGCGCGCGCGCAGGCGGCCGCGCCGGATCTCGTCGGTCAAGAGGCGCGCGATGCGCCGGTAGATCGGAGGGGCGCTCGCCGAGCCCCGAGGCCGTGCCGCGGGCGCGAGATCGGCCGGTGAAAATTGCAGGGGCCAGCGGGTTGCCATCTGGACCAGGAGAATTTCACGAACTGGACCTTATGCATAGTCCGCACGCAGCGCAGAGTCGGCGACATGGAAAAGCCGCCGTCGAATCCGCCGCCGCTCTCGTCGACCGATCGCACGCGCCTGCGCCGCCACCCGGAGCGCGGGCGGACCGACCGCGCAGTGCTCGAGGCGATCCTCGACGCGGGCTGGGTGGTCCACGTGGCGTTCGACGCCGGCGGAGGCCAGCCCATCGTCATCCCCACGACCTACGTGCGCATCGACGATCAACTGTATATCCACGGCGCGGTCGCGAGCGGCATGCTGCGCGCCGCCACCAGCGGTCCGGTTTGCGCCACGGTGACGCTGCTCGACGGGCTGGTGCTCGCGCGCTCGGCGTTCCATCACTCGATGAACTATCGCTCGGCCGTGATCCTCGGGCGCGCGCGCCCCGTGACGGACGAGGCCGAGAAGAAGCGTGTGCTCGAAACGCTGATCGAGCGCCTGATCCCGGGGAGGATGCAGACCGCGCGGCCACCGGCGCCCGAGGAGCTGAAGACGACCTCGGTGCTGGCGCTGTCCCTGGACGAGGCGTCGGTGAAGATCCGCGCCGGGGAACCGATCGACAGCGAGAGCGACCAGACCTGGCCCGCCTGGGCCGGCGTGATCCCGCTGGCGCTCGCGAGCAGCGCGCCCGTGCCGGCCGCTGACACGCTCGGCACACCACCGCAACGAACGCTCGCCGGGCCGGTCCCGCTCGGAGAGCGCACTGCCGGCGGCGCCGACAGCGCCCCGATCGTCGAGCAGCGCCACGGCGATCTCGTGCTCAGCGATGAGCGCGCGCGCGTCGACTTCGCGCGCGTCACCGCGTGGCTCGCCAGCTCCTACTGGTGCCCGGGCATCCCGCGCGCGGCGGTCGAGCGCGCGGCGCGCTACTCTTCGCTGGTCGCCGGCGCCTACGACGCGAGCGGCACGCAGATCGGCTACGCGCGCGTGGTCTCCGACTGCACGCGATTCGCGAACCTGATGGACGTGTTCGTCGCCGAGCCGCACCGCGGGCGCGGTCTCGGCCGCGCGCTGGTGCGGTTCGCGCTGACGCACCCGATGCACCGCGAGATCGTCCGCTGGATGCTCGGCACCAACGACGCTCACGGCGTCTATGCGCACGAAGGCTTCCGGGCGGTCGAGGAACCGGAGCGGCTCATGCACCGGACCATCGCACCGCCGTGGGGCGCGCCGTAAGATTGCCAGCGTTGGCAACCTCACCCCACCACCTGCTGCTTTTCGACGGCGTCTGCGGTCTTTGCGATCGGCTGGTTCAGTTCGTACTGCGGCATGATCGTGCCGACCGGTTTCGGTTCGCGGCGCTGCAAAGCCCGCTCGCCGGCAATCTACTGCGCGGCTACGGCCGTGACGCCGCCGACCTCGACACGGTCTACGTGATCGCGCGCTACGGCGAGCCGGCGGCGAAGCTCTTGTCGAAAGGGCGCGCCGTGCTCTTCGTCCTCGCCGAGCTCGGCGGGATCTGGCGGCTCGCGTCGGCGCTGCGCGTCTTGCCACGCCCTCTTCTCGACCTGGGCTACGACCAGATCGCGCGACGCCGCTATCGCTGGTTTGGCCGCTACGACGCCTGCCCGGTGCCGACGCCCGCCACCAAAGCCAAGTTCCTCGAGGGCTGACACCACCGGCTGAGGTGTCGGCGACCGCGCACCTTGTAGCGAGATCGAGGTAAGCGAACGGCCGTGACCTTGGTCGCGAGGCAGCTCGCGAACGAAGCCCTATGCTTGACCCTTTACAAAACTTTACGCCGGAGCAAAGCCGGAGCAATGCCTGCGCTGGACCGTAGACCAGTCAGCAGGCCCCGATCAGCGTGAGGAGGAGACATGCGGCTCGACGAAGATCCTGATCGCTCCACCGAGAGCGGAAGATTTTTCGCACCCCTATCGCTGGTGGTGGCGGGCGTACTGAGCGCGTTGATCGCGGCCGGTTGCGGCGGCGCGAGCGAGAAACCCAGCGGCGGAGGTGGTGGTTCCGGATCATTCGACGGCGGTTCACCCGACGTGCCGGCGCCCCTGCCCTTCCAGGCCGACCAGCCGTACACCTACGTCGCCAAGGTCAAGAACCTGCTCGTCGGTCTGCCGGCCACCGACGCCGAGATCCAGCAGGTCACCGCCGACCCGACGACGCTGAAGACGCTGATCGACGACTGGATGCAGCTGCCGCAGTACGCGGACAAGATGAAGCGCTTCTTCGAGCTGGCCTTCCAGCAGACGCAGGTCACCGCCGCCGACTTCGCCGACCAGGCATACCCCAAGCAGATCGCCATCAACGGCACCACCACGCCGCTGCTGGTGCAGAACGCGCAACAGAGCTTCGCGCGCACGATGATGCAACTCATCGCCGACGGCCATCCGCTGACCGAGGGGCTCAGCAACACCCAGGTGATGATGACCACCGCGATGAAGGAGTACTACGCCTTCCTCGACGTCTGGGAGGTCGACGACAACGGCAAGGTCACCGACCGCTTCAAGCAGCAGCACCCGACTCTATCGATCGTCGCCGAGACCGCCGCCGGGCCGATCCCGATCGCCGACACGCTCGACCCAACCAGCCCGAACTACATGCACTGGTACAACCCCGACGTCGCGACCGATAACGCCACCGTCGCCGGCTGCACCGAGGATCCGATCACCTTCCCGGCGAGCGGCGTCACGTTGCACTACCTGCTCTACGGCTCGCTCGACGGGCACAAGAGCAGCACCGGCGTGCAGTGCCCGCCGACGGGCGGCACCGCCACGGCGGCGCAGCTGACCACGGCCGACTTCGCCGACTGGACCATGGTGACGATCCGCGCGCCCAAAGCCGGCGAGGTGGTGACACCGTTCTGGGACCTGCCGTCGCTGCGCACCGCGACCGAGCTGGTGCTGACCATCCCGCGCACCGGCTTCTTCAGCACGCCGGCGTTCTTCGCGAACTGGCAGACCAACATCAGCAACCAGATGCGCGTGACGTTGAACCAGACGCTGATCGTCGCGCTCGGCTCGTCGATCGACGGCACCGACACGACGCAGACGCCCGGCAATCCGCCGCCGGGTCTTGATACCGTACACGCGGGCAATCCGGCGTGCAGCATCTGCCACCAGACCCTGGATCCCCTGCGCTCGATCTTCTCGGCCAACTACTCGTGGAACTATCACAGCCAGCTGGACACAACCCTGACTGCGCAGAAGGGAATGTTCTCGTTCCGCGGCGTGATCCAGCCGGTGTCGACGATGGCGGACCTGGGCACGGTGCTGGCGCAGCACCCGCTGTTCCCGAGCGCGTGGGCGCAGAAGCTTTGCTACTACGCGAACTCCGAGGCGTGCGTCGCCGATGACCCCGAATTCCAGCGCGTCGTCGCCGCGTTCCAGGCGTCGAATTTCTCGTGGACCGTGCTGGTGCGCGAGCTGCTGTCGTCGCCGATCACCACCAACGCCAGCCCGACCGCGACGTCGACCGCCAACGGCGAGGTCGTCGCGGTCTCACGCCGCGACCACTTCTGCGCGTCGCTCGACAATCGCCTCGGATTCGCCGACGTCTGCGGCCTCGACGCGGTCACCAAGAAAGCGCTGTCCGCGACGGTACCGCAGATCGTCTCGGGGCTGCCGTCCGACGGCTACGGCCGCGGCTCGACGGCGCCGGTGCTGCCGAATCAGCCGACGCTGTTCTTCCGCGCCGGCACCGAGAACATCTGCACGTCGGTCGCCGCCAGCATCATCGACGTCGCCGCCGCCAAGCAGGTCCCGGGCGTGAGGTACTGGTCGAGCGCCTCGCCCGACGGCGCGATCGCCGACTTCGTGGGCAACCTCATGGGTCTCACCCCGTCGGATCCGCGCGCGGCGCCGGCGACGACGCTGCTCAAGGGTCACTTCACCAGCGCGATGGCGCAAGGAGCGAGCGCATCGGACGCGCTCAAGTCGACGTTCGTGGTCGCGTGCCAGGCGCCCACCTCGGTTTCGATCGGAATGTGAAGGAGGCATTGAGATGATCACCCGTCGTCAAGCGATCACGTCGACCCTGTTCGGCAGCGGCTACATCGGCCTGCGCGCGCTGGCCACCGGCCTGCCGGCCTCGTTCCTGCTGAACCCGCGCCGCGCGCTGGCCGCCGATCCCCAGCCCGGCTGCGCGACGCAGAGCAAGGCGCAGTACATCATCATGGCCACGTCGGGGTCGGGCGATCCGATCAACGCCAACGTGCCCGGCACCTATGACGATCCCAAGGTCGTCCACAGCCTCGACCCGACGATGGTGGCGACGCCGCTCACGCTGCGCGGGCGCAGCACCATGGCGGCCGCGCCGTGGGCGACGTTGCCGGCGGCGGTGCTGGATCGCACGGTGTTCTGGCACCTCATGACCAACACGCCCATCCACCCCAAGGAACCGGACGTGTTGAAGCTGATGGGCACGACCTACGCCGGCGAGATGCTGCCGTCGCTGCTGGCCAAGCACCTGGCACCGTGCCTGAACACGATCCAGACCCAGCCGATCAGCATCGGCGCCACCACGCCGGCCGAGGGTCTGAGCTTCGGCGGCGCGGCGCAGCCGATCATCCCGGCGCTGGCGCTCAAGGCGACCCTGACCACGCCGACCGGTCCGCTGGCCAATTTGCAATTGCTGCGCGATCAGACGCTGTCGTCGATCTACGATCTCTACAAGAACAACGCGAGCCCGGCGCAGAAGGCGTACATCGACTCGCTGGTGACGTCGCAGACCCAGGTGCGCAGCATCAATCAGAACTTGCTGTCGACGCTGAGCTCGATCACCGACAACAGCGCCAACTCGCAGGTGCTGGCGGCGGTCACGCTGATCCAGATGAACGTCACGCCGGTGATCTCGATTCACATCCCGTTCGGCGGTGACAACCACCGCGACGTCGGGCTCGCCGGAGAGACGACGCAGACGGTCTCGGGCGTGGCGACGATCAACGCGCTCATGCAACAACTCGCCGCGGCGGGGTTGAGCGACAGCGTGACGTTCATGTCGCTCAACGTCTTCGGGCGCACCATCGGTCCGGGCAACACCGACGGGCGCCAGCACAACCAGGCGCACCAGGTGTCGGTCACGATCGGTAAGCCGTTCGCGGGCGGCATCATCGGCGCCATCGGGCCGACCGGCGGCGACTACGGCGCGCTGGCGATCAACTCGACGAGCGGCGTCGGCGCGGCCGGCGGCGACGTCGCGGCGGTCGACTCGCTGGCGTCCTTCGGACGCACCATGCTCGCCTCGGTCGGCGTCGACGGCACGACCATCGGCAAGGAGATCATGTCGGGCAAGGTGATCACCGCGGCGCTGGCGTAACGGCGGCGGCGACGAAGCCGGCGATGGCGGCGAGCACGCGGGCGTCGGAGTCGGCCTGCGTCTCGCCCTTGCGCTGCTGCGCGGAAACTTCCAGCGAGTGGTCGCCTCCCTCGACGACGAACAGGTGGTTGGATGCGGTCATGCGCGGGCGCACCGCGGCCAGCTTGTCGAGCGGGCAGAGCGGATCGCGCGTGCCCTGCACGAACAGGATCGGCGTGCGCAGCGCGACCAGCACCTCGTCGCGCATCGCACCGGTCGCACCGGACTGCAGCGGGTAGCCGAGACAGATCAGGCCGGCGATGGGGCGCGCAATGGTGGGTGACGCGGCGGCTGTCTCCTCGGCGGCCAGGTGACACCCCATGCGGCCGCCCATCGATTTGCCGATGAGAAACACCGGCCGCCCGGGTGCGAGCTCGGCGATGGCCGAGGCCAGCGCCTCGCGGTGCGCAGCGATCAGCACGGGCGGGCGATCGGGCGATTTGCGTCCCGCGCGCATGTACGGGTAGTCGAACGCCACGACGTCGCCGAGCGTCTCGAGGCGCTTGCGCCACGCAACCATCCAGCGTGACGTCGTAGGCGCGCCGGCGCCCGGCGCGAAGAGGAAGAAGGGGCGGAGGATTGCCATGCGGCCATGCTAGCCGAAGGGGGCGGGGAGGATCTCGGGCCTCAGGCCACGGCTCGGGCCTCGGGCCTCAGGCTTCGGGCCTCGGGTTCGGATCCGGATCCGGTCCTCTCGCCCCGGTCCGCGGGGGAGGGGGTTAGGGCCGTCGGGCGACGCCTCTCGTAAGGTTTGCCCTCTCCCTAACCCGAGCAAACCCGCCGAACCCTCTACATCGGAAAATTTCGCGAATCACCCGACCAGAAAATTACGCCGCGTCCCCTTCTCACCGTCGGTGGGCGCAGCCTGGCGAGCATGTGCGACGCTGCGTAACGAGGTCCCAGCAGGACCACCTTCAGCCCCCCACGAATGCCCACACCGCGCGTGGGGCGACCCGAGCCGCATGCAGTTTTAGCGAAATGCGCCGAACCCTATAGAGGAGCTGGGCCCGGAGTGGTCACGGCTCCCCTCCCCCAGTGACCGCATGATCGGAACCCTGATTCGCGACTACCGAATTGTGACCGAGCTCGGCAGCGGCGGTATGGGCACGGTCTATTTCGCCGAGCACACGCTCATCGGCCGGCGCGCCGCAATCAAGGTCCTGAACTCCGACGTCTCGCGGAACGAGGACATCGTCTCGCGCTTCTTCACCGAGGCCAAGGCGGTGAACTCGATCCGCCATCCGAACATCGTCGACATCACCGACTTCGGACAATCGGACTCGATTTACTACATCATCATGGAGATGCTCGAGGGCGAGACGCTGGGCGCGCGCCTCGAGATGCAGCGCCCGCTCGAAGAGCGCGCCGCTGTGCGCATCCTCAGCCAGGTGGCGTCGGCGGTCGGCGCAGTGAACGAGCAGGGGATCGTGCACCGCGACCTCAAGCCCGAAAACATCTTCCTGACCAACCACCCGGACTACCCCGACTTCGTGAAGGTGCTCGACTTCGGCGTGGTCAAGCTGATGGGCGCGCCGGCCGAGTCGTCGCACTTGACGCGCCCCGGATCGGCGATCGGTACGCCCGCCTATATGTCGCCCGAGCAGTGCCTCGCCGATGCGGGGCTCGATCACCGCAGCGACGTCTACGCGCTGGGCGTGGTTGGTTACGAGATGCTCGCTGGGCGGCTGCCGTTCCTCGGTGATTCTCTCGAGGTCATGATGGGTCACGCGCGCGGGACGGTGGTGCCGCCCAAGGAGCGCAACCCCGAACTGTCCGACGCGATCAACGACGTCATTCTGCGCGCGCTCGCGAAGAAGCCCGGGGATCGCTTCGGGAACATGCGCGAGCTGCGGCTGGCGCTGGAGGCGGCGATCGCGCCGCCCCGCCCGCGCGCGGCAACGCCGACGCCCGCGCCCGTCGTCGAAGCGCCGCCGCTGCCGGCACCCGCGCCGTCGATCGTCATCTTGCCCCCGGCCGCTCACCCGCCGCCGGCGCTGACCGGCGTCACCGTGCAGGAGCGTTCCTCCGAGGAGAGGAAGCGTCAGGACGAGGTCCACAAGATCGAGCGCATGGAGCGCGCGCAGACCAGGAAGGTTGGCGGCAAGCTGCGCGAGATCATCGCGAGGCGCATCGCCCAGAACCGCCTGGCGGTGCCCTCGATGCCCGCCGTCGCCGTCCGTTGCATCGAGCAGCTGCGCGATCAGAACGCCAAGTTCAGCGAGCTGGCGGCGACGATCGAGAAGGATCCCCTGATCGCGTCCCGGCTCCTGCGCATCGTCAACAGCCCCGCGTACGGCGGGCGCGAGCCGATCACCAGCGTCGAAAATGCGATCAGCCGCCTCGGCATGAAGCCGTTCCGGGTGATCCTGATCGAGCTCGCGGCGCGCGAGGTCTTCACGTCGAAGAACCCACGTATCCGCCAGGCGTTTCGAGGCATCTGGGAACACTGCCTGGCCGTCGGCATGCTCGCGCGTGACCTCGCGGCCAAGCTGCCGGGCTCGGCCGACGCCGACGCCGCGTACCTCGCGGGCCTGTTCCACGACGTCGGTAAACCGGTCGTCGGCGCCCTGCTGCTCGAAGCCGAGCGCAGCCTGATCGAGGAGCTCGACGAGCCCTTCATGACCGACACGCTCTGGATCAAGGTCGTCGATGCCGCGCACCGCGACGTCGGCGCGGCGCTCGCCGCCCAGTGGACACTGCCGTCGTCAGTTGCCAAGGCGATCGCGGGCTGCGAAGCCTACGATGGCGGTGCCCGCTTTTCGTGCGCCAACCTGGTGCGCTACGCGAACGCCCTCACCAAGCGGCAAGGCATCTACGTCGGCACGATCGCCGTCGATGAAGTCGAGGCCGTGATCCTCGAGGGGCGCCGCGTGCTGTCCATCGACGAGACAACCGAGACCGGATTCCTGGCGGGGCTGGCCGAGCGGGTCGCGTCGGTCACGGGCGCGGGCGCCGACCGGCCGCGCACGATCAACGTCGCGGCCAAGGCGCACTAGATAAGCGCGCGACCGCTAGCGCGCGCGCGCCGCGAGCACGAAACCGATCATCTCCAAGGCCGACGTCACGACCAGCAGCGCGACCGACCAGAAGGCGATGCTCTCCCAGCGCGCGGGATCGCGGAACGCTCCGCGGTGCATGCGCAGCACTTGCCAGGCGGCGAGCGGCGACGTCAGCAGCGCGCAGCCTGCAACCACCGGCGGCAGGCCCACCAGCACCAGCGGCGGAAACGACACGTAGACGGCGATCAACGTGATCTCATAGAGCCACGCGGCCCACTCGGCGCCGTGGCGCACCACCAGCGTCCGCTTCCCGGAGGCGGCGTCACCGGCCGCGTCGGGAAACTCGATCGACAGCAGCATGGCGAACTGCAAACCGGCCAGCGGCGCAACGGCACAAAAAGGAAGTAATGCCCATTGCCCCGTCTGAACGTAAAAACTAGTAAGCGGGACGAGACCCGAGACGACCACCGCGACGGTCAGCTCGCCCCACCCCGTCGAGTGCAGGCGCAGCGGCGGCGCGCTGTACTCCCACGACAGGACGACGATCGCCGCCATCAACCCCACCGTGGTCGACGGCGCGCCCGTGTAGCCCACCAGGACCGCGGTCCCGACGCACGTGAGTACCGCGAGCACCAGCGCAGCCACGAGCGCCGCCGCGCGCGGCAGCTCGCCCGCGGGCAGCACCCGGCTGCCGCCCGACCAGCGCGTGGGCGTGGCGTTGGCCTGGTCGGCGTCGAAGTCAAAATAATCGTTACAGTAGTGAGTCATGAGATGCGCGGCCGTGACCGCGATCTGGCCCCAGACGTAGCGGCGCCAGTCGATCGCTCGCCCGCCGCCCGCGTACGCGGCGATCACAGCGCCCAGACCGTAAAAAACCAAGCCACCGACTAGAAATAGCGGCCGTCCGAGACGCACGAACGCGCCGACCTGACGAAGGCGATTCGCAAGCCCGGCCACCCGTGCAGAATACACGCGCCCGCGCCAGCGAGGCTCCGACCGATTACTAGCTCGTCCATTGACACCGACGGACCGGCGACCTAACCTCCGGCGAACCTTTGAGATCCCTTTTTGATTTTCGGCGGTTTGCGGAGGCGATAGCGAATAGTCTCGCGGAGCTCGCAAACATGTGTCAATCCTCGACGCAGAAACCGCGGAAACTTCCATCAGCCCAAGGCCGCTCGGCTGCTTTCCTTGAAGGATAGGTGACTCTGATGACCGAGGCCGGAATCCCGAATCCCCGAACCGACCCCGTTTACATCGGTATCGACGTTGGATCCACGACGGTCAAGGCGGTCGTGGTGGACCCGGTGACCCACCAGATCCTCTGGTCGGACTATCAGAGGCACCAGACCAAGCAGGCGGAGAAGGTCTTCGAGCTTCTGGTCGCCATCGGTAACGAGTTCCCCAACCTGCCGCCGGGCAGCATCCGCTCCTTCATCACCGGGTCGGGCGCATCGCCGCTGGTGGCGCCGATCGGCTCGAAGTTCGTTCAAGAGGTGAACGCGGTCACGCTGGCGGTCGAACGCCTGCACCCCGACGTCGGCTCGGTCGTCGAGCTCGGCGGCCAGGACGCGAAGATCATCATCTTCAAAGAGGCCAAGAACGACAAGGGCGAGAGCACCGGCAAGACCGCCATCGCGTCGATGAACGACAAGTGCGCGTCGGGCACCGGCGCCACCATCGACAAGTGCTTCATGAAGGTCGGCATGCCATCCGAAGATGCGATGAAGCTGCACTTCGACGACAGCAAGTTGCACCACGTGGCCGCCAAGTGCGGTGTGTTCGCCGAGACCGACATCGTGAACCTGGTCAAGGCGTCGATCCCGTCGAAGGAGATCATGTGCTCCCTCGCCGACGCGATCGTCATGCAGAACCTGTCGGTGCTGACGCGCGGAAATACGCTGCGGCACAAGGTGCTGCTGCTCGGCGGGCCGAACACCTATCTGCCCTTCCTTCAAGAGTGCTGGCGCAAGCGCATCCCCAAGACCTGGGAAGACCGCGGCTACGCGTACCCCAAGGACGTCCCGATCGAAGAGCTGATCATCATCCCCGAAAACGCGCAGTACTACGCGGCGTTCGGCGCGGTCATGTACGGCCTGCACGAGGACGCCTCGGTGGGCATCTATCACGGGCTCGAGAAGCTGAGCGAGTTCATCAGCTCGGGTCGCAAGTCGAAGCTCGGTGACTCGGCGGGGCCGCCGCTTTCACGCGACACGGGCGAGCTGGAGGCATTCCGCGAGCAGTACAAGATTCCGAAGTTCATTCCCGCGACGCTCACGCCTGGCACCAAGGTGCGCGCCGTGATCGGGATGGACGGCGGCTCGACGTCGTCGAAGGCGGTGCTCGTCGACGAGAACAAGAACATCCTGAAGAAGGAGTACCAGCTCTCCAAGGGCAACCCGATCCAGGACGTCAAGGAGATCCTGGCGCGGCTCAAGGCGTGGGTGACCGACGCCGGCTGCGAGCTCGAGGTCTTAGGCTTCGGCGCGACCGGCTATGCCGCCGACGTGCTGGAGAAGACCGTCAAGTCCGACGTGAACATCGTCGAGACCGTCGCGCACATGATGTCGGCGACCACGTACTTCGGCGAGATCGACGTCATCTGCGACATCGGCGGGCAGGACATCAAGGTTCTGTTCATGCAGAACGGCGACATCAAGAACTTCCGCCTGTCGAACCAGTGTTCGGCTGGCAACGGCATGCTGCTGCAGGCGATGGCCGATCAGTTCGGCGTGAAGATCACCGACTACGCCGAGACGGCGTTCGGCGCCGACCTGGCGCCCAAGTTCAGCTACGGCTGCGCGGTCTTCCTCGACAGCGATCGCGTGAACTTTCAGAAAGAGGGTTACTCGAAGGAGGAGCTGCTCGCCGGTCTGGCGCAAGTGCTGCCCAAGAACGTCTGGCAGTACGTCGTGCAGATCCCGCGTATGGCGGCGCTCGGCACCAAGTACGTGCTCCAGGGCGGCACCCAGTACAACCTGGCGGCGGTCAAGGCGCAGGTCGACTACATCAAGGAGCGCGTGCCGGGCGCGGAGGTCTACGTCCACCCGCACTGCGGCGAGGCGGGCGCGATCGGCGCCGCGTTCGAGACCCTGCGCGTGGTCGGGCGGCGCGGCTATTCGACGTTCGTCGGCATCGACTCGGCGATCAACATCGAGTTCGTCTCCGTCAACGACGAGACCACGCGCTGCCACTTCTGCCCGAACCTGTGCGCGCGCACGTTCATCGACACGCGCACGCCGGCGGGCGACACCGCGCGCTACATCAGCGGCTTCTCCTGCGAGAAGGGCACGGTCGAGTCGGAGGACGCGATGCTCGCGCTCTCGACCGAGCGCAAGAGGCTGATGAAGGCGTACCCGAACCTGGTCGATACGGAGTCGAAGCTGCTGTTCCGGCACTTCTACGACCAGCGTCCGATGCCCGAGGACGGCGCGAAGAAGATGGACATCGATGTGCGGCGGACATTGACCAATGTTCGGCGTATTCCGATCGAGGGGAAGTTCAAACGCTCGAGCGCCGAGGCGTGGAAGAAGCGCGGGCGCATCCGTATCGGCATCCCCAAGGTGCTGAACGTCTGGTCGACCGCGCCGTTCTGGCGCACCTATCTCGAGACGCTGGGCATCGCCAAGCAGCACGTGGTCTTCAGCGACTACACCTCGGAAGAGATGTGGATGGAGGGTGGCAAGTACGGATCGATCGATCCCTGCTACCCGTCGAAGGTCGGGCAGGCGCACATCCACAACCTGCTCTTTCACCACCACACCGACGAGCGGAAGCTGAACCTGATCTTCTTCCCGACGCTGACGCACGTGCCGTCGTTCGTGGCGAAGGCCATGGACCAGACGTCGTGCCCGATCGTCGCCGGCGCGCCCAACGTGCTCAAGGCGGCGTTCACGAAGGAGACCGACTTCTTCGCGCAGCGCGGGATCAAGTACCTGGATCCGGCCTGCTCGATGATCGAGCCGACGCTGCTGCGCAAGCAGCTCTTCGACACCTTCCGCGAGCACCTGGACATCACCGAGGACGAGAACGACTTCGCCTGCGATGAAGCCTGGGAGGCGATGAAGAAGCTCGACGTCGAGATGGAGGCCAAGGGCAAAGCGATCCTCGAAAACGTCGAGAAGGAAGACCGCATCGCGATCCTGATGATCGGCCGTCCCTATCACCTGGATCCGGGGCTCAATCACAGCATCCCCGAGGAGTTTCAGGTGCTGGGCTATCCGGTGCTGTCGATCCGGTCGATCCCGAAGGACGAAGCGTGGCTGTCGCGCTTCTTCGCGGAGGATCTCCAGAAGGGGCGCATCACCACCCCGCTCGAGATCGGCGACGTCTGGCCGGAGAACTACTCGTCGAACTCGGCCCAGAAGGTCTGGGCAGCAAAGTTCGCCGCGCACCACCCCAACGTGGTGGTGCTGGACCTGTCGTCGTTCAAGTGCGGCCACGACGCGCCGACCTACGGCATCATCGACGGCATCATCGGCACAGCGCAGACGCCGTACTCGGCGCTGCACGACATCGACGCCAACAAGCCGGGCGGTTCGATCAAGATCCGCGTCAAGACCTATGCGCACAGCCTGACGCTGCACAAGGAGCGCCTCGAGGACGCCAGCAGCGGAAAGCAGACGCTGCTCCACGAGATCGACAAGAAGCGCCTGACGCTGCTGGCGATGAAGGCGAAGCAGCTGGCCGAGCGCTCGCAGAAGGATCCGGCGGTCGAGCGCCAGATCACAGAGATCACCGAACGCGTGAAGGCGTACGAGCAGTCACGCGCGCAGCCGACGGCCCTGGAGCTGGCATCGGCGGCCCGCGACGACATGAAGAAGCAGGGGATCGTCCAGCTTGGCATCCGAAGCCGGGATGGACACGTCAAACCGATCGATAGCGCACAGGCACGTAGCCTGGGCTGACCTGACCCAATAGGAGACGACTACACATGGGAACTGCCAAGGACCACCAATCGTTCCGGTTGCCGATTCTGGGTGAGGACGTTGCCAGCGCGCTCGCCGGAGACATCGACATCGACGCGGAGTTGCGCAAGCTCGACGAGGAGGCGGCCCTGGGCGCGCGTCCCGGCGGCGCGGTCCAGACCGATCACTGGTACGACCAGATGGTCAATCCGCAGTTCACGAAGAGCCAGCGCGAGAAGACGACGCTGCTGGTCTCGGGGCTGACGGCGGCGCACGACTACCTGGTCAAGGGCGCGCTCACCGGCCTCGGCTATAACGTCGAGGTCATCGACGTACCCGACAACGATGCCCTGCGCTACGGCAAGGAGTTCGGCAACCGCGGCCAGTGCAACCCGACCTACTTCACCGTAGGAAATTTAGTGAAGTTCCTGACCGAGCGCGCCGCGCAAGACAAGCTGGGCGCGAGCGACATGGTCGACAAGTACGTCTTCCTGACCGCGGGCGCGTGTGGCCCCTGCCGCTTCGGCATGTACGCCACCGAGTACCGCAAGGCGCTGCGCGACGCCGGCTTCGACGGCTTCCGCGTGATGCTGTTCCAGCAAAAGGGCGGCCTCAAGCAGGCGACGGGCGAGGAAGCCGGGCTCGAGATGAACCCCGGGTTCTTCATCGGCCTGCTGAAGGCGATCCTGGCCGGCGACGTCATCAACGGCATGGGCTATCGCCTGCGCCCGTTCGAGGTCGAGGCCGGCGCCACCGACCGCGCGATCGAGAACACCAAGCGTTACGTCCACGATGCGCTGATCTCGGGCAAGTCGGTGCTCGCGGCGCTGCTGCGTGGCAAGCGCGAGTTCGGGCAGGTCCAGCTCGACTGGACGCGCCCGGCGCCGCGCGTGTCGATCATCGGCGAGTTCTGGGCCATGACCACCGAGGGTGACGGCAACTACCAGCTGCAGCGGTTCCTCGAGTCGGAAGGCGCCGAGTGTGACATCCAGTTCGTCACCAACTGGCTGCTGTTCATGCTCTGGGAAGGCCGCTACGACACCAAGCTGCGCGCCGAGCTGCGCGGCGTCGACGAGGCGAAGAAGAGCCTCAAGAACGTGCAGATCGGCAAGAAGCTGGCCGGCCTGTTCGTGGCCGACCTGGCGATCCGCGCCGTGTTCCACATCTTCGGCGCCGCCGTCGGCTACCGCGGTTACCACCTGCCCGAGATGGACGAGATCGCCGAGACCGCGCACAAGTACTACAACAACCAGGTGCGCGGCGGCGAAGGGCACATGGAAGTCGGGAAGTTCATCCTGAACGTGCTGCGCAACAAGGCGCACATGACTCTGTCGGTGAAGCCGTTCGGGTGCATGCCGTCGTCGGGCGTCTCCGACGGCGTCCAGAGCCTGATCACGGGGCTCTACCCGCAGAGCATCTTCTGCGCGATCGAGACCTCGGGCGACGGCAAGGTCAACGTGCAGAGCCGCGTGCAGATGTTCCTCTTCAAGGCGCGGCTCTCGGCGCAGAAGGAGTACGCCGAGGCGCTCGCGAAGCTGGGCCTCGACGCCGCGAAGGTGAGGCAGTTCTTCGGCGCGCACCCGGAGATGGCGAGTGGCCTGCACCGGTCGCCGCACGCGGCCGCCGGCACCGCCGCCGACCGCCTAGCCGAGGTGGCGCCGTTCATCGGCAAGAGCGAGCGCGAGATCCGCGTGCTGAAAGCGAAGATGTTCGCCCAGAAGACTGTCGCCGCGGCGCGCGCGCTGCCCGGCTTCCTCGCGAAGCTGCGCAAGCGGGCGGCCGAGCGCTCGCCGGTGCTGTTCGAGCAGGCGCGCGAGGAGTGGGTCGAGCAGCGCCCGATCATCGTCGAGAAGATGAAGCAGGCCGCGCGCGCGAAGGCGGAGTCGTTCGGGATCACGCTGCCGGGCGCGATCGCCAAGGACCGCTCGGCCGCGACCGCGTCGGCCGCGGCGTAGCTCGCGTCGCGCAAGCACGGCGTAGCTCGCGTCGCGCAAGGCCTGCCCTCTCCCTAACCCTCCCCCGCAGACGGGGGAGGGGACCGGATCGGATCGGCCCTCTCTCTGCTTCCCCTCTTATCCCCTCTCCCCGTCCGCGGGGAGAGGGTTAGGGAGAGGGGTCCGGCCGTCCCTCGGTGCCCCGCTACTTCCCCGCCGGAATCACTCCGCAGGCCATTCTGGCGCCGCCGCCACCGAGAGGCTTGGGCGTGTCCGAATAGTTGTCGCCGCCCTCGTGGATCATCAGCGAGTGCCCTTCCATGTCGGCGAGCTTCAGCCCCGCCACGTCGAGCTTCTGCTTCGACGCGCCCTTGTCGGACACCTCGATCTTCGGCAAGTCGCCCTTGTGACCACCTCCACCCGGGCCCTTGTGGGCCTTGGTGGTATCGGGGTCGAAGTGGCCGCCGGCGGCCTGCGCCGCGGTCTTCTTCCCGTCCTTGTCGGCCGGGTCGCAACTCGGCTTTTCGTGCATGTGGAAGCCGTGCTCGCCGGGCGGCAACCCCTTGAGGTCGGTCGTGATGGTCACGCCGTCCTTCGAATCCTGGAGCGTGATCGTCCCGACTGCCTTTCCCACGCCGTCGGCGCTGACGAGGCTCATCGGAACCTTGACCTTCTTGGCCGCGTACGCCGCGGAACCGCCTGCGAGCAACATCGAGATCGCTAACATCGTTACGGATCGCTTCATTTCAGGACCCCCTTTCAAATTGGCCCGGACGATAACAAGTTTCGTACGTCGCGTTATGAGATAATGACCTGGACAAGGTGTGTCCAGCGGGTGTCGGGCATGAAGCGACCAGACGACGAATCAAAAGCGCGGGTCGAGGCAGCGGATCGGCCAGAGGATCGGCGCACCAGTGAGCGTGTAACGACGCGCTCCCTCGTCGAGGTGAAGATCCCGACCTGGCAGGCGTTCCGCAGCGTCCACGCCGTGAACGTTTCACAGGGGGGCATGCGGATCTCGCTCGGGCCGCACGCCCGTATCGGCCTGCCGATCGACATCATTCTCACGCTGCCCAACGGCAAGCGGCTCCACCTGCTGGGGCAGGTCGCTCACCTCGGCGGCGACAATTCGGGGGACATCGGCGTGCGTTTTCAAGACCTGCCGCCCAAGGTGCAGGCCGAGGTCGACGGCTACATCGACGATCTGCGCTCGGGGCGCACCCCCAAGGACGAGACGCCCGCGGGAATCCCGTCCGGCGTGCTTATAAAGAAGGAGGGTTAAATTTCGGCGCCGGTACGGCCGAAGATCAGGCGGTGAGTGTCGGAGCGTGGAAGGAAGTCGTGGTTGTGCCCATCAGAAGCACGGCGCTGGTCGTCGGAGTCGTGACGTTGACCACGGGATGTCTGACCGGGCTCGGGCTGCCGCCACCCATGGGGGGAGGCGGCCAGTCCGGCACCACCCAGAAGAGCGGGCCCACAGCGACAGGCGACCGCGGAGGCGGGGCCAGCGACGGCGGGTCGCCCCTGCTCGATGGCGGACCGGGAACCGGAGGTTCGACGCTCGATGCGCTTCCCGCGCGCAACAACTTCGACCTCGAGCGCTGGGTCACGAAGCAAGGCCCGCTCATCGCCGGAACCAAGTGGCTCGCCGGCGATTTCGACGACGACGGGCGCACCGACCTCGCCGCGGTTTTCAACGATCAGGGGAATGCCTCGATCGACGTCTGGCTCTCGACCGGGTCGACGTTCGTCCGCCAGCGCTGGGCCACCCAGCAAGGCGCCTTCTGGGACGCGCAAAAGTGGCTCGCTGGTGACTTCGACGGCGATGGCCGCGCCGACCTCGCCAACGTGTTCAACGACCTGGATCAAATTTCGATCGACGTTCACCGCTCGACCCGAAACGGTTTCACCGTGGAGCGCTGGGCCACTCGGCAGGGCGACTTCTGGGACGCGCAGCAGTGGGTGGCCGGCGACTTCGACGGCGACCGGGACACCGACCTGGCCAACGTGTTCGAGGAACTCGGCAAGACGTCGTTCGACCTCCATCGTTCGACAGGCTCCGCCTTCACCTTTCAGCGCTGGGCCACGCGAACGGCCGCCTTCTCCGCCACGCAGAAGTGGCTCGCCGGCACCTTCGGGGACGATGGCGCCGACGCACTCTTGACCGTGTTCGACGACAATGGGGGCATCTCGCTCGACGCCTATTTTCGCAGCGGAACCACGCTGATCGGTTCGCCCCGCGGCCGGCAGCTGGGCCCGTTTTCGGTCGCGCAGAAGTGGCTCGCGGGGAACTTCGCGGGCGGCGGTGGCGCGCCGGATCTCGCGAACGTCTTCGGCGACCAGGACCAGGCATCGATCGATGTCCTGCTGGTCAACGCCTCCGGCACGGCCGTCCAGCGCTGGGCCACCCAGCAGGGGGCGTACTGGGACGCGCAGCAGTGGCTCGCCGGCGACTTCGACCGTGACCAGATGGACGACCTGGCGAACGTCTTCGGCGACAATGGCTTCATCTCCATTGACGTCCACCACCGGCTCAAACCATAGACCTCTCCCGCGCGCCGCGCGCCACCCGGTCGCCACCGGGTTGTGCACGGTCTGGGTGCTCGCCTCCACCGCCGCGCACGCGCGCACACTCGACGCGCGCGCGCTGCAGGCAATCGAAGCGGCGCTGGCGGTACTGCGCGGCGCCGACCTGATCGTCGTCGACGATCCTGTCCCTGGCCGCCCGCCGTCGGCGCTGCTGGCCACGCGCGCCGCCACCTCGCCGGCGGCGCTGGCCGCGACCCTTGCCGATCCGCGCGCCTACCGCGACGCGATCCCGTCGCTGGTCAGGGCCGACGTCCTCGAGCGCCGGCCGACATCCTCTGGCGCCGGCGTCGTCGAGCAACTGATCGACTGGGAGCTCGAGATCCCGCTCTTCAACCTGCGTGGAAAGGCGTGGGTCAGCCCGCGCGCCAACGGCGTCGATCTGATCCTCACCGAAGGCGACCTGGCGCCCGGCAACCTGGCGTTCACTTGGATCCCCTCGCCTTCCGCCGCCGGCGCGACGCTGGTGCTGGAGTCGCAGGTCAACATGCGCGCCGCGGGCTGGATCTTCCGCCGCGTCGCTTCCCACAGCCCGTTCGGCGAGGGTGCCATGAACGTCACCGCGGCCTACGTCGTGCTCCGCGCGGCGGTCGAGCACGCGCTGCACCCGAGCGACGGCGGCGCACGCCGGCCCCACGGCGCGCGGACGCCACCCACGCGCGCGGCGTTGATCGCCGACGCCGCGACGCTCGCGTCGAACCCCGCGCTGGATCCGTTTCGCGCGCGGGGCGCGGTCGCGGCGGTGCGCCGCGCGGCGGACGGGCACCTCGCGGCCGTCGCGGTGGCGGTCAAGATCGCGCAGGACGCCGGCGCGCTGGCGGCGCACCTCGCCGCGCCCGAAACCTGGCTGGCGTTCCCTGGCTGGCACCGCGCGAAGCCGCTGGCCGGCGACCGGATCGCAATCAGCGACAACTTACCGCTCGTCGACTTCGATGCCACCTGGCAACTCGCGCGCGATCGCGCGCGCGGCTTCACCGCGACGGTGGTCGACGGCGCCACGCGCGGCGCGCAGTTCGCGTGGGACGTCGCGCCCACGCGCGCCGGCGACGCCAACCGCAGCGTCGCCGTGCTCAGCCTTTACCCGCGCCTCGAAACCTCGGGCTACGTACCGCGCAAGTTCATCGCGGCCGAGCCGCTGCTGGAGCACGGCATGTCGCTGGCGCTCGGCTACGCCGACGCGATGTCGATGGCGCGCGCGCTGACTACCAGGTAGCGGTCATGCCGGCGTTGACGAAGTTCACGTTCTGGTGCTCGGGCTGGTAGCCGGGCAGCCCGCCACCCGGGTGCGGCAACAGGATCGGCGCGCCGAACCACCGCGCTTGCGCGCGCAGGTAGTCGAGGTCGAAATGCAGGTACCTGTTCGCATGAAAGACCAGAGCTCCTGCGAACGCCATCTGATACTTCAGAACGCTGACGTTGGACGGTGTGTTGTTCGTGGGGTCGTTCGGATTGAAATTGTCTTCCGGGAGCAGGAAGACCCGCGAGATGCCCCAGCCTGCGTTGATGTCGAATCGCCGGTACACGTACTGAGCAACGGCCGAATACCCGTCGAACGTGCGCAGGTTGAAAGATGTCGCATTGACGCTCACGTCGTCGGGCTCGAGCGCAAAGAAAAGACCCAGGCCCTTGCCATAGTGACCCGCGACGCCCAAGTGGAGGTTCCCGAACTCCGCGCGACCGCCGTAGCCGACACCGTACGATGTCGCGTGTTCGTTGTCGTTGCCTCGGTAGACGAGCTGATACTCGCCGTTCGCAAACAGATGCACCTTGACCCCGCGCATCGCCACGTCGAAGGTCAGCTCGTCCTCGACGCGCGGGTAGCGCGTCCCCTCCCAACCGCCGGGGAGCGTCGTCGGATCGTAGACTCCGATTGTGTTCTGCAGCGGGAACCGATCGGGCGTCGCATATGCGATGCCGGGTGAGTAGAAGGCGGCCATCACACCGAAACCGATGAGGCCAGTCGACGACACGTTGGGAACGGCCTCGACGTTGCCCGGGAATCCCAGCCCATACCCGTGCAAATACATGTAGTCGTTCTGCGTCGCCCCACGTGAAAAGAGATCGAGCGCCCGTCCACCGAGCACGCTCCCCCACGGCCCCTCTAGCTTCACGTACCACTCCTGAACCCAAGCAAAGAGCGGCTGTGTCTTGCGCTGCCCCTCGCTGTCGATCGTCGCCCACAGCGCCATGTGCGCCGTCAGCACGGTGTTTTCCGTGATTTGCCGGCGCAAGCCCATGGCAAAGACGTTCGGGACGAAACCGCTGCGCAGGCGCATGTTCAGGAATTTCCCCTGAACGTTGGGCGGCGTGGTCATGGTGTCCTGCTCGATCAGCAGTCCACCTCCGGTGACGATATTCTCGCTGACTCCTGGCGGCGGAACGGGGTTCGCATCGCCGAACGAAGTGCCGAGGAAGACGCCAACGCGCCCGGATGTATAGAGCTCCCACCCGTCGACATGGGTGACTATCACCTCGGCGGCAGCCATTCGACCGAGACAGAGGACGATCGCGATCGTGACGGACAATACGGTGGTGGCTTTGAGTCTCACGTTTGTTCACCTCTCATGGGCGAGAGTCGTGGGAGTCGAGCCAGCAGAATTGCGCGCACGGTCTCGACGAGAAAGGCGCGCTTTGTTCAAACGAGCGCGCGCGGTTGGGAGCTACATCGACGGAGCGACTGCAACGTTGGTGACGGTGATGTGCATGGCCTGCGCATGGAACGGCTGGGTCGCCCCGCTCAAGGTGTTGAAGCTGCTGATCGGAGTGCCGTTGAACGTCGCCGGAATCTGTACGTCCGGCTCGTTCGGGATGTTCCGCCCCGCCGTGATGCCGCAGCTGGTGCTGCGTGAACCGGGCCCGCAGTTGTCGATGGCGCGGCAGTTACGGTCGGCCTGGTGATAGAGGATGGTCCCGCCGCCCATCACCGGAATCACGGCCGTATACCCCTCGGGGAACGAGTTGTGGTTTTCGTACGGGGTGGCCACCTTCGGCATCGAGTTCAGGTAGTAGTGCTGAAGCTCGTTGCCGCCGGCGTCCTGCACGGTGAGCTTGTAGACGTTGTAGTTTTCGAAGTTGACGGGATCGCCACCGGTGTAGAGGGTGTTGAGCCCGGTGGCCACGTTGACGTCCGCCGGCGCGGCATCGCCGTCGGCGCGTACCCCGTTCTCGTAGTATTTGCCCTCGGTGATGCCGTCCACCTGGATGGTCAGGTTGTACATCGTGTTGGGATCGCCGCCGAGCGTGAAGCTTTGATCGATCAGCAGGCCCTGGTTCTCGAAGGGGAGCGTCTGGTCCTGATTGGGACACGCGGTGCCGGGCGCGTTGGTCTGGCAATCCTGTGAAATCTGCGCGTAGCAGGGAAACATCATCCACGAGCTCGACAGCTTGTCGCCGTTCGCGTTGGGGATGCCCGCGACCGAATCGACCGTCGCCATGGCACCGCCCACGCCGCTCGTACCGCCAGCGCCGCCCGTGCCTCCCGCAAAGCTCGGCCCACTCTGAGAGCAGGCACCAGCGACAGGCACCAAGACCACCGCGATTAAGACGAGACGAAGCGACTGCATCCGGATCCTCCTAGGTCGTTTGGGCGCCGTCGGTGCGGAGCACGAAGCTTCCCGGGCGCGCGGTGGGCATCCTATCAGAAACCTGGCGCCGGAGAACTTCGGGCAGAGCCGCCCCTTCGATACGGTCGCACGTTCGCCTTTTCGTCTGGACCCGGCAAGCAGTGATTCGGTCGATCGTTGTACACTTTCGGTCACTCGCGGCAGCAGGGTGAAGTGGCGGTCACACGAGCTCAACCGGACTCCGAAAAGGATCGCTATTCACGGAGATCAGGTAGCCGGCTCGGGCGCGGGCGCGCAGCTCAGACGTGGCCCGCGCTCCGCCACCCCAGCACCGACGCGACGGCTCCCTGCGGCAACTGAACGCGACATTCCCGACGAGCTTGCGGCGAGCGAGCCCCCAGACAGACCGTCGGCTGCTCAGCGCGCCCGATTCTCCCCGCATTTCGGCGTTCGGCGAGTACATCGAGTCGCCGCTGAGCGTCTGTATGGCGAAGCAACTTCCAGGTTGGGGCCGGCGCTCGCACGCCGGCGCAACCCCGGTGCAACCCATTCACAGCTGAGCTAGCATGCCGGCCGACATGACGGCAGCAACAAACCGGATCACCGGCACAATCACGAGCATGCGCGTCGTCGACGTGCGCTTTCCCACGTCGCGCCAGCTCGACGGCTCCGACGCCATGAACCCCGACCCCGACTACTCGGCGGCGTACGTGATCCTGGAGACTGACCGCGGCGACGGACTCGCCGGCCACGGCCTCTCGTTCACCATCGGCCGCGGCACCGAGATCGTGTGCGCGGCTGTCGGCGCGCTGCGCCCGATGGTGGTGGGGCAGGCGATCGCGACGTTTGCCGATGCGCCGGGCGCGTTTTGGAAGATTCTGACCGGCGACAGCCAGCTTCGCTGGCTCGGCCCGGAAAAGGGCGTCATGCACCTGGCGACCGCAGCCGTGGTCAACGCGCTGTGGGATCTGTACGCGAAGCTCGCCGGCAAGCCGCTGTGGAAGCTGCTCAGCGACTTGAGCCCGGCACAGCTCGTCGAGCTCGTCGATTGGCGCTACCTGACCGACGCGCTCACGCCCGAGGACGCGCGCCGCGCGCTCGACAAGCTGGTGCCGACGCGCGCCGCGCGCGAGGCCGAGCTGCGCGAGACTGGCTACCCTGCTTACACCACGTCGGCGGGCTGGCTCGGCTACACCGACGAGAAGATCCGCCGCCTGTGCCGCGAGGGCCTGGCCGCCGGATTCACGCGCTTCAAGATCAAGGTCGGCCTCGACCGTGCCGACGACCTGCGGCGCGCGACGCTCGTGCGGCAGGAGATCGGCGAGCACGGGGTACTGATGATCGACGCCAACCAGCGCTGGGACGTCGGCGTCGCCATCGACTGGGTGCGCTCGCTGGCCGCGACGCGACCGCTGTGGATCGAAGAGCCGACCAGCCCTGACGACGTGCTCGGCCACGCGACGATTGCGCGCGCGCTCGAGCCGCTGGGCATCGCGGTCGCCACCGGCGAGCACTGCGCCAACCGGGTGATGTTCAAGCAGATGCTCCAGGCGCGCGCGCTCGCGTTCTGCCAGATCGATTTTTGCCGCCTGGCGGGCGTCAATGAGGTGGTCGCCGTGCAACTGCTGGCGGCGCACTTTGGCGTGCCGGTCTGCCCGCACGCGGGTGGCGTCGGCCTGTGCGAATACGTGCAGCACGCTTCATTCCTCGACTACATCGCGGTCAGCGGTTCGCTCGCGGGCCGGTGCATCGAATACGTCGATCACCTGCACGAGCACTTCGTCGATCCGTGTGTGATCACCGGCGGCTGCTACCGCATGCCGCTCGCGCCCGGCAGCGCGATCGCCATCAAGCCGGAGTCGCTGGCGGCGCACACATTCCCCGACGGCCCGGTCTGGAAAGCGCTGGCCTGAGATGACCGGCGGTGGTTGGTTGCGTCGCGCGCGCGCAGTCGCGTTGGGCGGCCTGTTTGCGATCGCTATCGGCACGTCGATGAGCTGCCCGCATCGGCAGCTGAACGCGATCGCCGTCGTTCCCAAGGGCACGACCCACGAGTTCTGGAAGTCGGTTCACGCCGGCGCCAAGCGCGCGGGCGAAGAATTGCGCGTGCAGATCTTGTGGAAGGGCCCGCTGCGCGAGGACGACCGCGAGCAGCAGATCCAGGCGGTCGAGACCTTCGCCGACATGAACGTCATTGGCATCGCGCTCGCGCCGCTCGACAGCAAGGCGCTGGTGCCGGCGGCGCGCGACGTTGCCAGCCGGCACATCCCGCTGGTGGTCTTCGATTCGGATCTCGCGAGCGACGACAAGATCAGCTACGTCGCCACCGACAACCTCCACGGCGGGCAGCTGGCCGGGCAGTACCTCGGCCAATTGCTGACCGGACAGGCCAATGCGCGCGTCGCGATGCTGCGCTATCAGGAAGGGTCCGACAGCACCAATCAACGCGAGCAAGGGTTCCTCGACGCGATTGCTGCATTTCCCAACATCAAGGTCGTGTCCAGCAATCAATATGGCGGCGCTACCACCGAGAGCGCGTTCAAGGCCAGCGAGAATCTGCTGGCGGCGCAAGCAACCGCCGCCGGCGCGACCTTGCAGGGCATCTTCTGCCCCAATGAATCGACCGCGTTCGGTATGCTGCGCGCGCTCGAGGACAATCGCCTGGCGGGCAAGGTTCGCTTCATCGGCTTCGACAGTTCGGACAAGCTCGTCGAGGCGCTGCGCCAGGGTCACATGGACGCGACGGTCGTTCAGGATCCGATGCGCATGGGCTACCTGGCCGTGAAGACCATCGTCGACCACCTGCGAGGCGGCGTGGTCAAGAAGCGCGTCGACACCGGCGCGACACTGGTGCGGCGCGAGGATCTCGACGACCCGAAGGTGAAAGAGCTGCTCTTTCCTGACTACAAGAAGTGGCTCAAGGAATAGCCAGGGTCTATAGCGTGCCCTGACAGGCCGGGGTCGCCGGCAGCGAATCGCGACAAACGCAGAGCCGGCGACAAGCGTAGACGCCGAAAGCGGTGGTGGTCCTGCAGGTGAACCCGCTGTGACAGCCCGAGGTGCTGGCGGCGGCGTGGTTCGAGCAGTCGTCGTCGCTCCCACACTCCGCCGAGCAGAGCGCTGGCCCGCTGCCCTCTTGTAAGCAGAGCCCGCCCGCGCACTCCAGCGCCGGGCTGGAGATGGTGACCCCGTCGCCACCTGCGGTCGGAACCCCGAGATCGCAAGAAGTGCCGACCGCCGCCGGTGACGACGGGCAGCCAGCGATGGCGAAGAGCAGCAGGATAGCGACGAATGGGATCGCCGCCGCGTTGATGGTGCATGCGCGCATGGTTGAGCCCTCTGAGCGCCAGTCATTGCAACGCTCGCGCCGTTGCCGCTCAGGTTGTTTTCGCCGCCTTCGCCGGCTAAGTGCCAACCACGTTGGCGCCGGCGCCAACCTCGATCGCAGCCGGACCGCGAGACCACATCCGAGCGCAGGCAGTACATCCGGGCCGACAGGATGGAAGCTTCGGAACGACGCTGGCTCAAGCTTGCTCGTTCCACGCGAGCAGGACGATGTGCCCGCTCTTCGGGCTGAAGAAGAGTGGCAGACCGACGTCGCGTGGCGGCATGAAGACGCGTCGATCTCAGGGGAGTCCAACTGCATCTGGGAGAGATGGCATCCACTCCTTGATCTTGACCTCCAAAGACGTCTCGTTCGCTATCACTCCAAGGAGCCTGCGGACCAGGCCCGTATTTGAGGCACCAAAGTGGAAGAAATGGTAACGGCCCGGGGGATCGCCTGGCGTCGCGCTCACCGAGACCGCAGCATCTCGGTACTCATACAGGCCACAGTTGGATCCAGTCGCTATTGGCTTCGTGAATCCGAAGCTCATCAACGCCGAATCGAGTTGAGCAAAGACGTCGTCTCCGTGACCATCGAACGATCCCGCACAGGTTTGAGGACGACTCTTGATCCATGAACAGAGCTCACCCCAGGCGATCATTTCACGAAACGTGTCGAACTGAGGATGCGTTGGTCCGCCCATCGAGTGGATTGACGATACGCGAGCATCGTCGCGCGCTTGATTGTCGAAATCATAGAACAAGTGAAGCGGCATGACCTCGTCTGTCTCGTAGCCAATCATGAAAAAGCGCGGCCCAAACCCAGACACCAGACCAGCGGCATCGGGCGATAGGATCCTATCAGCGGAAAAATCGAGACTTCGATATTGAACCGGCCCCATGCTGGCGCCCATGCGCATCAAGAACCAACGATAGAACCGCGGCAGAGTCCTGCCCATTAGGGTCTCGATCCGATCGATCTGCTCAGGGCTGGCGCCGCGCCATTGATCGCTGAGCCCTGGAACGAGCCGTTGCAGGAAAGCGTCAATTTCAGGTTCTAGCTCTTGTGGGCGCACTCTTTTTTCTCTCCTGGACAGAGCAGCAGCGGCACAATTAGCTCACAAGTGCGGCACGGCGGCACCGTAGCACCATGGGCAAATTTCTCGCTTCTGGGGATCATGTCTCCGCCTTCCTGTTCTTGGCGGAATGCAATCGGAGACTGAGTCCCAGACCCCGATCTGCTGTACCATCTCTCCGTCATCGCACCAGGTAGCGCGCCATCTTCGCCGAGAAGGAGCAATGCCTTCTGGGCAGCGCACACGCCCGGTGGATATGCGGCTGGCATTCCCCGCTCTTTCCTGCTGAGCCGCGCGCGCTCTTCACATTCTTCCCAGGTCTCGTTCAGCGAAAATGATTTGGCTAGCCGGTCCGCGATCCGGTTCTTCACTTCGAGATCTTCGCCCAGCTTCAGGTGCCGGTTCGCGATGGTGTGCACTACTTCCGCCGCATGCTTCATGCCGGACGATGCCGCCGCCGAGCACAACTCGACAGTCGTAACGCCTGATTGGTCCGCATACTTCTTACCGCACTGGCATCGAACGACCCCGAGCATCGTCGAGACCCGGGCGCTTGCGCGGATCACCTGGCCTTCAAAATGTGCCGCCAAGCTGCCCGCGTCGACTTTACTCTGCGTCGTCTCTTCCAGCTTCACGGGATGCTTCTCGCTCTCGCAGATCGGGCACGTCTCATCCACCGCGATCACCAGGCCACTCGCCTGGATGATCCCGATCATCGTCCCCGAGTTCGCCGGCGTGCCGCTCGGACCGCCGTTGTTCAGCATCGGGTCGCTCAGCAACTGGACGTTCTTGCCCTCGATCTTCACGTCGAGGGAGCCGGGGCCGACGAAGCTGGTGGGGCCCTCGACGTTCGATGAGATCAAGCCACCGCCGGTGCCTTGACTGGCGACGTCGCCCATCGACTTGAAGGTCGCGCCCTGGATGGCGACGGGGTGGCCCTCGATGGTCACGTCCTTGGAGTAG
>Ga0265342_10000919_pt1 | contig 29239 bp, 26 predicted proteins | sample 4CB327metaG_FD_203125 | JGI IMG/M metagenome (GOLD analysis project Ga0265342, IMG submission 203125) | Rhizosphere microbial communities from Carex aquatilis grown in University of Washington, Seatle, WA, United States - 4-CB3-27 metaG | ecosystem: Host-associated > Plants > Roots >... | reverse complement strand
CTCAGGCACAGTGAACGACTTAGGAGGGAAGCGCCCCACAACGGAGAGAGCGAAGCCGTCCTCACGTCCGCCACCGTCGCCGTTCCTGGTCACCCCACCGGTGCGGGCACGCGGCGCCGCCCGCCAGGCGCCCGCAATCCCTCGACCACGTATTGCACCACCTGTTTGACGAAGGTATCGGTCACCGGCTGGTGCTGCACGAACATGCGGTAAAAGAGCGGCCCGACGAGGAGGTCGACCGCGACGTGCGGCGGGACGTCCGAGCGCAACGCTCCGCCCGCCTGCGCCCGGCTGACGTTGCTGGCCGACGCGTCTGAACGAGGACGGAACAGCCGCTCGATCAGCGCCGCCCGAACCTGTGGCTCGACCTGCGCGTCACCGAGCAGTGAGGTCAGCAATCGGCCCAGCGGACCGTTGATGGCGCCGGCGATGCCGCGAAGCTCGGTGGCCATCGCGCGCATCGGATCGCCGCCCCGGGGTGGGGGCACGAGCGCGCTCGCCATCTCGACCAGCACGTCGACCAGGATTGCGGCGCGGCTGGGCCACGATCGGTAAATGGTCGTCTTGGCGACCCCCGAACGAGCGGCGATGGCCTCGATGGTCGCCGCCCCGTAGCCCTGCTCGGCGAACTGCGCCCGCGCGGCTTCGAGGACAGCGCGCCGGGCCTGCTCGCTGCGGGGCCGGCCGGGAGGTGCGGAGGGCGAACGGGCTGTCACCCCGCCACATTACGATACGTAGCGTATCGGTGCAACGCCTTTGTGCCCTGTCGACCTCGCAGATTGCACTTGATTAAGATACGATACGTAGCGTATCTATTGTGCCCGAGGGGAGAGGGCCATGACGACGATGACGAGAATCGGCGCTCGCGCGGTCGATGCGAGGCAACCTCGAACGAGGAAGGCGAGCTCGGACGAGCGACGTCGATCGAGCCGGCCGCGCCACCGCCAGGCGGGGCTCGAGCTTCGCTTGCTGGGTCCCGTCGCTGTCAGCCGGGATGGCGAAGCCGTGCCGTTGCCGCGGTCGCGCAAGGTCCGCGCGCTGCTGTCATTCCTGGCGCTCGAAGGGCGGTCCATGCCCCGCTCCCGTCTTTGTGATCTGCTGTGGGACGTCCCGAACGATCCGCGCGGCGAGCTGCGCTGGTGTCTCAGCAAGCTGCGCGGCTTGCTCGACGACGTAGACCACCGCCGGGTGATCACCGCGGACCAGGACCTGGTTGCGCTCGACCTCTCGGACTGTCAGGTCGACGCGCTGGAGATCGATCGCGCGGCCGAGGTCGGAACCGCCAATCTCGACGGCGCGCGGTTGTCGCAGCTCGCGGGCCTGTTTCGCGGCGATCTGCTCGACGGCGCCGACGTCGACGGCACCCCGGAGCTCGCGGGCTGGCTGGTGGGGCAGCGGCAGCGCTATCGCGCATTACACATCGCCGTGCTGCGCGAGCTGACCTCGCGTGCCCCGCGCGATGGCGACGAGACGTTCCGCCACCTCGGGGCGTGGCTGCGACTGGCACCGTTCGACCAGCGCGCGCACGAGGTGATGCTCGAGGCGCTGGTGACGCGCGGCCGCGTGCGCGAAGCCGAAGAGCACCTGGCGGCCACGATCCGATCCTTCGAGCAGCAAGGGCTCGATTGGTCGCCGCTGCGCGATGCGGGGCGCGCGGCGCGCGAGGCGGCGGCCGCGACGGCCGGGCCGGCGATCGTCACTCCGGCGACGGCGGCCGAGCCGCCGCCGTCGCTGATCAGCGCAGAGCCCGCCGCGGACGAGCGGCGGACGAGCCACCGGGCCTCGGTCGCCGTCATGCCGTTCGTCGATGGCATGTCGATCGGTCCGGCCGGCCTTTCCAGGGTTGCGGACGGGCTGACGGATGACGTCATCACCCGGCTGGCCAAGCTGCGCGCGCTGTTCGTGATCGCGCGCGGCACCACCTATGCCCTCGACCAGTGCGGCATCGGTGCCCTGGAGGCGGGAAGCATTCTCGCCGCCGACTACGTTGCCAGCGGCTCGGTGCGGCTCCGCGCGGGCCAGCTCTCAGTCCTGATCGAGCTCGCGGAGACGCGCAGCGCGCGCATCGTATGGGCGGACAGGATGGACGTCGATGCCATCGACACCGTCTCGGTGGTAGACGACGTGGTCGATCGCATCGTCTCGGCGATCGCCGGGGAGATCGAGCTGGAGGAGTGCCACCGCGCCATGCTGGCCCCGCCGGCGTCACTCGACGCGTGGCAGGCCTATCACCGCGGTCTCTGGCACATGTACCGCTTCACTGGGGCGGACAACCTGCACGCGGGCCGCTACTTCGGCGACGCACTCGCGCTGGACCCCCTGTTCGCGCGGGCGTACGCGGGTCTGTCGTTCACGCACTTCCAGAACGCGTTCTTGAGCCTGACCCCCGATCGGAGCCGACAGATCGAGCTGGCGCTCGAGACCGCGGGGGAGAGCCTTGGCGCTGACGATCGCGATCCCGCGGCGCACTGGGCGATGGGCCGGGCGCTGTGGCTCAACGGGCGAGAGCGCGAGTCGTTCGGTGAGCTGCAGCGCAGCCTGGACCTGAGCCCAAACTTCGCGCTCGGGCACTACACCATGGGCTTCGTTCACAGCCAGTCCGGCGATCCGCGGCTCGCGATCGACGCCACGCGCCTGTCTTGTCGCCTCAGCCCGTTCGACCCGCTGCAGTTCGCCATGTTCGCGACCCGCGCCCTGGCGCACGTCCGGCTCGGCGAGCCGGAGGAGGCCGTCGCCTGGGCGCTCAAGGCGGCCCGCTGCCCCAATGCGCACGCCCACATCCTGGCGATCGCGGTCGAGTGCCTGTCGCTGGTGAACCGCCGCGATGAAGCGCGCCAGTTGGCGGCGCGGATTCGCGAGCGCGCGCCGGACTACAACGTGGGCGACCTCGTGCGGGCGTTTCACTTCGATCGCGACACGGAGACGTTGCTCCACGGCAGCGCGCGGACGATCGGGTTCGACGCGTGAGTGATCGCTCGCGACGTCGAGTTCGCGATAATGTCGCTTCGGATGGAGGAGAACCTCGACGCGCGGTTGCTCGAGCGCGAGGCCGCGGCTGTCCTCGACCGAGCGCTGGCTGGTCCATCCGCGCTGCACTTGCCGGGGCGGCGGGACCAACATCGCACCGAGGTCGAGCGGGCGATCGAGCTCGCGTGCAACGCGCTGACCGTCGCCCACGCGGCCGGCGAGAGCGCCGAGACTGTGGCGGGGGCGCGGTCCACACTGGTGAAAGCCTACGCCGCGCGGGCCCGCGACGCGCGCCACGGAGCGGGCCAGCTGTCACTCGGCGCCCAGCGCGCCCCGACGCGCGACGACTGCGACGACGGCTGGCGGCGCGTCGAGGAGATCGTCCGCGTCGCCGAGGCTTCGGCGGCCGAGGCCGCGCGCCTGGCGCTCCTGCTCGACAACCAGGCGGCGCGGAGCGCGGCGCGTGTGGCCGAGGCGGCGGCAAAGGACGCGCGCCGGATCGTCGGCGAACGCAATCATGCCTATACGTTCCATGCGGATCCGGGGTTCTCGTTCGGCGAGGGGTGGTACCTCGCAGCCGCGGCCGTCCTCGCCGGCGTCGCAATTCAGATCGAGCCCGACAAGCCCCAGACGTCCCAAGCAGAGCGGTTCCTGCGCGACGCCGGCCTCGGGGCGCTGTTTCAGCCCTATCGCTCGCGCCCCCGCGCCAACAAGCACCTGCCCGAGATCGTCGCCAGCGCCTTCCGCACGGATCCGAACGCCGCCCAACGCCGGCTGCGCGCCGCGTTTCTCGGCGACGCTTTGATCTCGCGCGCCGTCGTCGACTGGATCGACCGGAGGCTGGTCGGTGCCTCCGCGGGCAAGACCGTGTTGCTCTGGGTTCGGCACGGCGCGCACCAGCCGACACGCAACACGAAGCATCCCGAGCTGGTCGAGCTCGCCCGCCGCGCGCTCGACGCCGGGCTCGTGCCGGTGCTCGTCGGAGATGACGTACGGGGCGGCGACGCGCCGGCCGGCGCCGTCGACTGCTCGCTGTTCTGGAAAGACCCGCTTTTTCAAGGCCCCGACATGCGGCGAACCCAGCTGCAGCTGTTCGAACACATGCGGCGAGCGCACGGCCTGGTCGGTCAGCTCGGCGTCACCACCGCCGGAATGGACGGACCCGCGCTGATGGGCCTCCCCACGGCGTATCTGACGGAAGCCCCGAACCCGCGGCTCGGCGCCTGGGTGGGAGCCGTTCCGGGCTACCACGAGATCGTGCGCGGCACCCGGCACCTCGAGCAGGTGAGCCGCACGCTGCAGCGCTGGGCGGCCGAAGGTGCGGGCGACCGCGCGTGAAAGTCCACGGCGGCGGCGGTCATGGCCCCGGCTTGCGCTCGGCGGCGCGCGCCCGCCTCCGGTCCAGCGCCGCCTTCACGACCTGCAGGTAGTCCGTACGATGGCGCGCTTGCTTGATGCCGGTGTTGGCGCCGTGGATCCGGCGCTCGTAGACGACGTCGGGCAGGGTGAGTGAATGCAGACCCACCTCGCAGGATCGGGCGTACCAGTCGACCACACTGCCGAGGGTGAAGCGCGTGTCGAAACCTCCCACCCGCTCGAACGCCGCGCGCCGGATCAACATGGCGCCCGGCAGGTAGGCGCAGCGGACGGCGCCGTCGCGCGCGGCGACCTCGGCGGGCGCGCCCGCGCCGATCACCCGCTCACGCATATAACCGTAGACGACATCGATCGCCGGATTCGCGTCGAGCGCCTGGCCCTGCACGTGCAGCTTCTCTGCTGCCCAGACATCGTCCGCGTCGAGGAAGGCCAGCCGATCGCCGCCGGTGCTGGCCACGCCCAGGTTCAGTGCGGCCGCCTGCCCGGACCGCACCGCCCGCCGCAGGTAGCGCACGCCCGCGAACGCCGCCACGACGGCCGCCGTCCCGTCGGTCGAGCCGTCGTCGACCACGCAGACCTCCGCGGGCGGACGCGTCTGTCCGAAGATGCTGCCGAGCGCGTCGGCGACGAAACGCTCGCCGTCGAAGACAGCCATGATCGCGCTCACCGCCCTGCCCTCGCTCATCGCGCCGTTCTCCGACGGCGGTCGAGCGATTTCTTGATCGCCCTCAGATATCCCTTGCCCGCGGCATCGAGCCCGTGAGTCATGCTCGCCCCGTGGCGGCGATAGAGGATCGTCACCTCGGGGATCAGGCGGTAATCGAGACCGGCCTCCCGATATCGGAAGAACCAGTCGGTGTCCTCGCTCAGCCGCATGGTCTCGTCGAACAGACCCACCCGCTCGAAGGCCCGCCGCCGGTAGAGGCCGCCGCCCACCAGGAAGATGAAGTGCGGGTCGTGCAGCTCGTAGTCACGCGCCCCATCGGCGGCGCCCGGGCGCAAGCTGAACACCTGTTGGTGGCCGACCACGAGGTCGCGCTCCGGATCTTCGAGCAACACCGGCAGCTGCAGCCGCAGCTTGCCTGCCGGCCACAGATCGTCCGCGTCGACGAACGCCAACACATCGTGCCGCGCGGCGCGGATGCCCCGGTTGCGCGCCGCCGCCGGCCCGCGGTTGTCTTGTCGGATGTACTCCACCCGATGGGGGAGCGCCCGCACCCGTGTCACGGTATCGTCGGTCGAGCCATCGTCGACGACGATGATCTGCAACTCGGGGTGCTCCTGTGCGAGGACGCTCTCCACCGCCTCGTGCAGGAAACGCCCCATGTTGTAGCAGGGGACGATCACGCTGATCGCCGGCGAGGCCGGCGGCGACGAGGCGGCGCTCATAGCCGCGCCAGCGCCTCTTCCAACGCTGCCCGGACCTCGTACCGATCGCGTCCGAGCTGCAGGCGGAAAGCCGGCAGCGAGGCCGCAAATCTAGTGAGCAGCGCGATCGAATCGCGCCCGCAGCCGGTAAGTTGCTTGAGCGTCCACGACGTCATGGCCCGCCAGGCCTCTTTCCACGGTGCCGACACGACGGCCGTGCGGGCTCCGCCGGCGACCTCCGGGATGAAGATCGCTTTCACGGGACACTCGGCGACCAGGCCCGATCGCCAATGCTCGGCGAGGAAGGCGGTCGCCTTCTCCTCGTCGAGGCGATCGAAGTTGTCGATCCTCTCGCGCATCTCTGGGAACCGGTCGAGCCCGTCGATGCGCAGCTTGGTACTGGCGTAGACGCTGAAGATGCGCGGCTCCGGCCCGGCCGTCACGCCGCACCAGTCGTCGGCGACGAACCCAAGCTTGCCGCCCAGGCAGGCCAGCGCGCTCGACGACTTGCCCGCGCCCGGCGGCCCGGTCAGCAAGGCCCCGCCCTCGCTCGTCCCCACGGCCGCCGCGTGGACCAGGTGCCGGCCCCGCCCGACCAGCAGCGCGTTCAGCAACGAACGCAGCGGCGCCGCCCGCTCGTAGTACGGCAGCGCGCGAGCGTCCCGCATGCAGTACCAGGCCGCGCCCGCCTGCCGATCGATGAAGCTGCGCGTGCCCAGCCAGCGCTCCTCGAGCGCCAGATAGCGCGCATCGCTACATAGCTCGAGGCAGTGATTCCGGTAGTCGACCAGCATGTGAGGGTGCGGATCCGGCAGGAGATGACCGGCCTGCGTCTCGTCCCAGACCCCGATCGTCAGGTCCGGGGGCCCGGCGGGAGAGATTTCGACGTGGGCCAAGGCGCGGTGAACGGCGGCCTCTGCCGCGCGGTCGGCGTAACGGACGTGACAGCGCAGGCCGCCGAGACCATAGACCCGTTCGCTGCCCGCGCTGTCCGCATAGACCGCGCGCCCGATCTGGCCTGCCTCCTCGAAGTACGCGCGCGGGACACCGCGGAACGCGCCGGTCGCAGGACGCATTGGCGCACCCGCAATTGCGGGCTCGGGCAGGATTGCGGTCGGGACCGACGACTCCGCCAGATCAGGCCGCCCTAGCTCTGCGCCTTGACCTTCGGCCACCCCTCCTCCTCGACGTCGTGGATTGGATCGGCCAGCAGGATCGTCTTCATGTCCGAATACTTCTCGACCACCGGGTCCTCGAACACGAGTCGCGCATCACCATCCAAAGAGGAGGCCACCCGCCCGCCGCCGGCACCATCCGTGGCGTGAACCAGCCCCTCCCCCACCAGCACGTCGAGGAACCGCGCCACCGACCTTTCGGCCCGGCTGTCCCAGCTCGCGAAACGGGCGCGGACTCGATCCAGATTCAGCGGGTTGACCAACATCATCTCCCATAGCACCGCGGCGGTTCCGGTCATGCTGTAGTAGTCGCCGGTATCGAAATGAATCACGATAACTTCGCCGTCGATGTTCTGGTGAGCGATCTTCCCAGTCGATATTTGATAACTGGGTTCCATTGGAAACCCTGTTAGCACGAACGATGCGCCCTCCACAACGACGGAACGATCGAATAACCGAACCGCCGGACAACCGAGCAAATAACGATCGGATCTGAATTTGTTTCCCGCCGAGTAATCCTTTTTTTCGATTGTTTTCGTTTGAGCATCGTCGCGGCCGACGAAAGGTTGCGGAACGCAAAAGACGCTTGACGCCCAAGCCCGAGGAGGTATCTGGTGTAGCTTCAAGAACCTACTAATTAGGGGGTGGATGGTGGCCGTCAAAGATCACGCACTAACGGACGCCGACCTGAACGAAGTTGCTTGTGAGCTGCGCGACATCATCCACCGGTCGCAATGGGACAAGATCCTCGCGATCGGCAAGTTGATCTTCCGCCGTTTCTTCAACGATGACGAGGCGGCGTGGCGCGAACGGCGGCGTAACAAGGATCGCTCCATCCGCCGGCTGGCCGAGCGCGCCGACTGCCCGTTCGCCAAATCGGCACTGACCCAAGCGGTTGGAATTCACGTGCTTTGCAGTAAACACCCGGAGGCTCGCGGATCGGGCCGCGTCACCCCGACTCACGTCGGCAAGATCCTGGGCCTCGACCCCGGTGTCGCCGTCCCGCTGCTGCGCTTGGCGGACGAGCGGGGATGGAGCGTGAGGGAGCTCGGGGCCGAGGCAACGAGGGTCCGAAAATCATTGGGTGAACGCAGGGGACGTCCGCTGTCGACAGCGAGCCGAAAAGTTGCCGTTTTCGGCAAACGAGCGCTGGACGACCTGAAGCAGATGCGCTCGGAGCTTGCGTCGGGAACAACTCTCGAGCCACAAGCGCTCAACGACATGGCGGCTCTATGCAACGCCGTCCGCGAAGAGCTCAATATGATTGAAGCGTTGTTGCAGCGAGACCGGCGCCCCCTCCCCGCCCGGGTCGGGCCTAAACCTTATGTCAGCACCGGTTTGAGGCGGGTGGCAGGCTAGCAACGATCGTTGAGACTCGAACAACGTTGTTTCGGCCCGATCGGACACAATCGCGGTTCGAAGGAGCGCAATGACCCAGCAAAAACTTCCCAAACGGCTCCGGATTCGCATCCCTTTTCGTATGCAGCAGCCGACGATCGGGCTCGGCGACGTCGTCAAGCGGCTGACGGCGTCGGTTGGATTCCGTCCCTGCTCGGGATGCAAAAAGCGCGCTGCCGCGCTCAACAAAATGGTGCAGTTCACGACCGCGCGAAAGCCCCGCTGACGGCCCGACCGTGACCAAGAAGGCCAAGGCAGTCAACGACACGCAGCGAGCGGCGCGCGCGCCGGCATCGGGTACCGACCTGACAGGGCCGCTCGAACGTTGGCATTCGATGGCGGCGAGGTTCGCATTGGACGAAGCGGCGGCAGCGGCCGGGGCGTTGCTCGTCCGGCTCGAGCTCGACGAGTCCGCGCGTACCGAGCTGCTCGGCGAGCTGGCGGACAAGATCGCCCCACGACGCCGCGATCTGATCGCGGCCCTGGCCCCGCGGATGGACTTCGGGCTGGCAGCAGGCGCGCTGGCGGCCCTGGAGGCGCGCGGGCTGGTGGTGACGTTCAAGCAATACGCTGGCCCCTGGGCGCTGGCCGAGCTGGCCCTCGATCCGCGCGTGCGGCAGCACTGCCTGCAGGCTCCCGCCGGCCCGTCACTCACCGCCCCGGCTCCGTCGACCGAGCCGGGCCCCCGCTTCGTCCTCCGGATTACGAAACGAATCCGCGAGATCACCCAGCGGTCGGCGGCCGATCCGGCGCGCTACCTGGTGATCGTGCGCGGGCGGCCCGGCAGCGGGCGGGACACGGCGCTCGCCGCCCTCCTCGCGCCGCTCGGTGTCCCCGCTCTTGCGCGATCCGTGGCGGAGCTGCGGCAGGCTCCAGACCCGCTCGAGCCGGAGCTGTCGGGCGGCGCGCCCGTGTGGGACGCCCGCAACTGGGATCCCACGCCAGACGATCACGACCTGGCCCGACGCTGGTTGCGCCGCGGCCGAACCGTCTCGGTCGCACTCCTCGACCGCCACCAAGACGCCCCGGACGTGGACAGCCGCCTCACGCTCACCCTGGACCTGGACCCGGTCTCGTCCGCGGAGACGCGCGCTATCTGGGAGAACGCCCTCCGCGGCTCGGCGGCGCCGCGGCGGCTGGCTCCAGCGGCGGCGGCGCTGCTCGGCGACCGAAACCGGGCCGGCGCAGGCGGGGCGTCGCGTGCCGCGCAGCTCCTCGGGCGTAGCAGGGCTCGCGATCCCCTGGCGTTGACCCACGCGGTGGAGGACATGCTGACGACGCAGGTTCAGCCGTCTCGGCTGCGCGGCGTATTGGTCGAGCACCCCAAGGTGTCGTTGGCCGAGGTCGTGGCAACGCCCGCGGTGCTGCGTCCGCTGGAGCGGCTGATGCTTCTGTGCGAGGTTCACGCGCGCGTCGAGGCAGCCGGTGGCAGAGTGGGCGTCAAGGCGCTGCTATCGGGTCCATCGGGAACCGGCAAGACCATGGCCGCGCGGGCGATCGCGCACCATTTACGGCGCCCATTGCATCGGATCGACCTGGCGTCGGTGATGTCGCGCTGGGTGGGCGAGACCGAGAAGACTCTGCGCGACGCGCTCGCCACCGCCGAGGTCACCGGCGCCGTCCTGCTCTTCGACGAGGGCGACAGCCTGTTCGGGCGCCGGGCCGAGGTCGAGAAGGGGACCGACCGCTACGCGAACATGGAGGTGTCGTACCTGCTCCAGGCCATCGAAACGTACGCCGGCATCGCCATCGTCACCACCAACCAGAAGCAAGAGATCGATCCGGCGTTCGATCGGCGGTTCGACATGTCCATCGAGTTCACGGCGCCGGGGCGGTACGAACGGGCGGCGATCTGGAGACAAGAGCTGGGCGACGCGGGGCAAGCGCTGCCGCCGGAGAAGCTGGTGCAGCTGGCGCGCCACGCGGAGCTGAGCGGCGGCAGCATCGCCTCGGCGGCGCGGATGGCGCGCGTGCTGGCGGCACAGCGGGGATCGGGCGTCATCAGCGACGAGGACGTGAACGTCGCCGTGCAGGGCGAGTTCGTGAAGACCGGCATGCCGGTGCAAGCCGCCCAGTGGGCCAACGCCCACCTCGAGGGGAAATCACCGGGTCGCGTGCCCGCGCCCGCGCCCGTGCGCCGCGCCGATCAGCCCTTGCCGTAGCTCGCCGGCTTTTTCTCGGGCTGCTGCCCGGCCTTCGGCGCCGCCGCGGGAGCGGGCGCGCTCCCCGCGACCGGCCGTCGCTCCGGCCCCATCTGCGCGTCGGGCATTGCTGCCGGTGCTGGCGCCGGCGCTTCGGACCGCTTCTCCTTGTCGGGCATGCTCGCCTCCTCCGCGTCCAGCATAGCTCAGACCGCCCGCGCGTCATCACTGAACGGCGGCGCGCGCGCCGGCTCACACCATCGCGTCAGCTTACCACGACGACCCGCCACGCGCGGCCGCCGAGCAGCGGCGGCGCCAGCGACGTCAGCCAGCCACCGCCGGCGATCGCTACGACGTAGCGGCGCGGGATCTCCACCCCCTCGTTGCCGATGACGATCGCGGACCAGCCGCGCACGTCGGCGTGACGCACGCGCCAGCGCTCTGCGGCCGCCGCACGCACCAGCGATGCGGCGGCCCACAGTGCTGGCCGCCAGCGATCGGGGACCGCGGGCGCGTCGATCTCGGCGATGGCGTCCAGGTCCGCGGTGGCCAGGCGATCTTCGATCTCGACCCCGGAGGGCGACTGCCCGACGCGCGCGGCGTACCGCTGCACCAGCTCCGGCACGGCGTCGTGCAGATCGGCGACGCCCGGCAGCCAGTCGGCGGCCAGCCCGCCCGCGCCCATCGCCGCGACGCCGCCGCCGAATGGCACCGCCCGCAACGGCGCATCGAGATATCCGAGCCGCGCCGCCGCGCGCACGGAGGCCGCGTGCAACGGCTCCGGGTCCGCGCGCTCGAGCACCAGCGCCGGGAAGGCGGCGGCACCTGGCTCCTCGCCCGACCAGGCGAGCAGCAGCGGGTCGCGCGGCTCCAGGCTGGCGCTCTCCAGGCCGCGCCCGAGGCCCCAGCGCGCGGCACGGCGAACGCGCTCCTCGACGTACGCCTCGACGAGCGCCCGGTCGAGCCCGACATCCGAGAGCACGCGCGCCCAGAAGACGAGGCCGCCGGCCCGCGACACCCGCCGAGGCGCGACCGCGCCATCCACCGCCGGACTCTCCGGGGCCTGGGCCACCGCCGCGAGCAGGTCGTGCGCGGCGAAGCGCAGCGCGCGCGCTGGCGGCCACGCGGCGAACAGGTGCGCGAGCGCCAGCAACCGTCGGATGTCAGGCGCGGCGCCTGACGCCCCGCCAGCGCCCGCCAGGTCGGCCAGCGCGCGGGCCGCCACGCGTGCGCGCACCTCGGCGGGGAACGCGCGAAAGGGCGTCACCTCGCCCCCCGACGAGAACGACGGCGCCCAGGCCGCCACCAGCATCTCGGCGACGGCGGCGTCCAGCCGGCCGGCCAGCGCGCCGCCCAGCTCGGCGCGCGCGAGCGCCGCCAGCACGTCGCTCACCAGCGCCGTTCCGCGCGCAACGCATCCGCGCAGCACGGCCGAAAAGTCGCCGCCGTAGCCGTTGAGCGCGCGGTAGGGCCAGCGCCCGCTCTCGCCGCGGTGGAGCCCGCCGAGATAGTCGGCGATCGCCTCCGCCTCTGACGGGTACCAGACAAAGTCGGGACCGCGGGCGGCGGTCGCGGCGCGGCGCGCGTCGTCGATGCGCTCGCGCAGGTGATCGCGAAGCGCGCGGCGCAGCTCGTGAACAGCGACGCCCGGGCCGGCAACCAGTACCGACGCCGCCAGCTCGAGCGACCGGATGACGAGCACTTCATCGCCGAGCTCGTCCGCCAGGCCGTCCAGCGCCGCGGGCAGCGCGCGCTCCGCCGCCCGTACGGTGGCGACGGCGGCGGCCATGTCGTCGGCCTCGACCTCCACGGTTGCGTGGAGCACGCGGACCTCGCGCGGATTCATGGCTGGCCCAGCCGCGGACGCAGCGGCGCGCCGCGCCCCGGCGCCGGCGCCCCGCCTACGTCGATCAGGTAGCGGATATAGCCCGCCTCTTGCGAGACCGCAGCGACCCGGTACTGGAGCGTGGTCAGGCCGTCATGCGCGTACGAGTACCGCTTACGCAGGCGGGCGCGGTTGCGGCGATAGCCGTCGGGCATCGCCTCCTGATTCCAGCCGCGCGCGTGGGGCAGCGACCGGTAACGTCCCTGCCGCCGGCCGACCGCCAGCCCGTGGTGTGCGATTCGCCGGGCCATGTCGTCGTCCTCGCAGCCCCAACCCCAGTAGGCGTTGCTGTAGCCGTTGACGCGGGCAAAGTCGCGCCGGCTGAAGAGCACGACGCCGCCGAAGATCCCTCCGTATGGGATCTGATAGTCGAACTGCGAGCAATAGCGCGACACGTGCGTCGGCGTGACCGGGTACGAGTAGTCGCAGTCCGGGTTCTCGGGGAGGAGGTCGACGTCGTGGAAGCAGAAGTACGCGTCCTCGTGCTTGTGCAGGTCGAAGCCGGAGTTGAGCAGCCGACCCTTGTTGAACACGCCGCCGCCAGCCTGCTCGACCACGACCACGCGGTGGTCGATGCCTGCGAGGTGCGCGTGCAGGGCCGGGATCAACTTCGCCAGATTCTCCGCCCGGTCGCGGTAGGGGACGATGACGATCAGGCGTTCGGCGGCGGCGGCGCTGGCGCGCGGTGTGGCGCGGGGGCGCGCCGCGGGGGCGGCAACCGGCGCGCGGCCGCTCGAGTAGCGCGCCCGGATGCGCAGCGTCCCCATCACCGCCAGCTCCTGCGCACGAGGCGGGCCGGCCCGAGCCGCGGCGGTGGCGACGACCAGATGCGGCCCATCAGCAGGCGGCGCGCCGACGCTCCGACCGCGTTGGTCCCCGCCCCCGTCCATGCGCGTACCTTGCGCTCGACGATCAGGCGGTTGCGGCGCTCGCTGGCGCGGATGTCTTTGGTCGCCGAAAAACGGCCGCGGGCCGCATCCGAATGGGGGATGGGCTCGATCAGGGCCAGCGGTACATCGCCGTAACCGAGGCCGCGCCCGAGATGCAAGCGCAGCCGCATCTCCACGTCCTCGCCGCCCCAGCCGCGGAAGGCCTCGTCGAACATTCCCGCGGCCAGGAAATCCGAGGCGGCAACGACCAGCAAGCCGCCGGTCGAGCGGACGTGGTGGCCGGCGGCGGTGCGAGCGGCGATGAGGAAGCGGCCCGGGCCTGCTTGCGCCGCCAGCCAGCTGCCGAGACCGGCGTGCAACAGCATGTCCGCGTCGAGGAAACAGAGGATCTCGGCGCCGGCGGCGATGGCGCGGCGGGCACCCAGGTTGTGCGCGCGGGTCTTGTGAAAGTGGACCTCGCCCGTGACGCGCTCGATCGCCACGCGCCCGGCGGCGATCTCGGCGGGGAACGTGCGCTCGATCCACGTTCCGCACGCCTCGGGGCAAGCGTAGTCGACCAGGCAGTAGCGCATCGCCGGCTGCTGCAGAAACACCGGTAGCGTCCGGCGCAGGAACGCCAGCCGCCCCATGCACGGCACCACCGCCCAAATGCGCGACGGGTCCACGCCCATCGCGGCGACGATAGCAGATCCGCGCGCGGATCCGCGCATCTCAATGAGGCGGGGCGTCTGCCGCGCAACGAAAGCCCACGTCGCGCAAACGTGCGCTCGGGGGCTCGGCTCGCCGGTCTCCTTCGCCGATACCTCGCTTTGCCGAGAAGCTGCCGCCGCGAATCACGCGCGCAAACCCGGCCTTGGGCCCTTTCGGGTTTGCCTTCGTTGTGGGGTTCTCATAACCACCCGGCGCAGCGGGAGGGCCAAACCAGTCGGCCACCCATTCGGCCACGTTGCCAAACAGGTCGAAGACCATGTGATCGCGGTCGACGCGATTCCAATCATAAAAAATATCGTCCGGGTGCTCGTTGCGCCGGGCCGATATCACATCCTCCGGCTCGTTGAACCCGTTCCGGCAACTCTCGCCGTCGACGCCTCCGATGAGCAGGGAGACGCAAGGTTCCTTCGTGTACTGCAGGGGGCCGGAGCCCTTCTGCTCCTTCGCCGGGGGAAAGGCCACGCGCTCCCACTCGGCTTCCGTCGGCAGGCGGCGCCCCACGAACGCGCAGTAGGAAACCGCGTCGTTCCACGACACGCCCCGCACCGGGTGGTTTGGCTCCTTGCTGGTCGCGGCGGGCTTTCTGCACTTCTTGGCGCCCACACAGGCCGCGTAGCCCGCCTCTGTCACCTCGTCCTGGTCGATGAGAAAGGCGTCGACCTGGACCTCGAACCGCTCGCCGGGCAGACCGCCTCTGAGCCCACGCACGTACGTCGCTGCTGGAACCAGGACCTCGCGCGCCCCGTCGGCGCCGGGCGCGCCAGCGGCGCGCGCGCCTCCCAGGCCCGACGACAGCAGGATCGCCACGCTGACGGCGGTGACACCGGAGCGGATCATCGCTGACTGTACGATCCGCGGTTGTGATCGAGCGCGCCCAGCTTCACGGCCCGCTGCGTGTCCAGCGCAGCCAGCGCCGCGATACACGCGGCCTCGGCGCCCGCGAGCCACGCCTCGCCGGGCTCGTACGGGTGGTCCTTCACGTGCGACGCGAGCGCCCGGCCAACGGCCTTCTGGGCTTTGCCCGCACCCGAGTGCACGGCCGTATTGGCGAGCAGTCCGACCGCATATTCGGAGGTGAGCAACCTGTCGAACGCAACCCGGTGCTTGCCAGCTTTGATCGTCAGACCCATCACCTTGTCGATCTCCAGCGACGCCGCCGCCGCGACCTCGCCCTTCTGGATCTCGGGATCCTGGCCGGCGTGCATCAACACCGCCGCGAGCTTCGGATCGGCCTGGATCGCGGCGGCGGCGTCCCCGCCCTCCAGCGCCTCTCCTTCCTGGCGTTTCACGACGAGCATGTTCGCGACGACGTCGATGCCGTATCGCTGCAGCTGATCCCGGAAGGCGTCCGGGTGCGTGCTCTTGATGAAGCTGAGCGCCGCGGTGAGATCGCTGTGGTCCCCTCCGGCCCACTGGACGAAGCCCCAGGTGACCACCTTCTTGTCGTAGGTGTTCACGGCGTCGAAGCCGCCCTCGAACCCCGAGATCGTCTCCAGGATCCTTCGTTTGGCCGAGCTCAGGTCCGCGGCCGCCATGGTCACCTCGACGTCGTCCCGGGCGACGCGACGATCGCGGCCCGACTGCACCCCTTCCACGCCCTGCGGAGCCACGGTGGCGTACGACACGCGTCGGTCTTTCAATCGTTCGGACGCCCCGCCCGGGAACGCAACCTCGAACGTGTGCGTATCGGTCTCGACCGGCTCGAACACGCTCTCCGCTTCGTGGCCGAGCTCGCCGTGGGTCATCGCAGCCACCTCCAGCTGAAAGTGCGTTCGAAGTTTCTTCTCATAGGCCGCGAGCTCGTTTCGCAGCTCCGCCAGCTGCTCGGCGCTGGCGTGTTGCTGGGTCGCTAGCCGTATCTCGGTGAGCCGGCTTTGAACGCCCTCGCTTGCCGCCACCCGAGCGTCCACGATCACCGACTCGAGCTTGGTCAGTGCCGCCTCCTTCCTGGCTCGCGCGGCCTCCAGGTGCCGCTCCGCCGCGGCCTGCTTGCGCTCGTCGCCGGCCTGCGCCAGGTCATGTTCGGATCGCTCGACCGCACGCACGGCCGCATTGTAGCGGTTGAATGCCTCTCGTTTCTGGCCGGTGTTCTTGGGCACGTCCCTGAAGATCTCGTCGGGATGAAGGATGGTGGCGTGTTCGGTGGTCACCGTCTCCGTCAGGCCGGCGAACCCTGCCGAATCGGTTTCGCCCTCCGCTTTCGATGGCGACGCGCCGCCCGCGATCGGGCGGCGCTCCCCCGACGGCTCCTCGACGGGCGAGCCCCCGATGGCCGGAGACGGCTCTTCAGTGCGCTTCTGTTTCTCCGGCATCTTGCGGTCCTCCGCAGCGAACCTGTGGATTGTATCAGCGCGGTGCTCGACCTTGCATTCGATGGGAGCCGCTCAACGGCGGTCTCGCGGCTGAATCTTCACTCGTGCTACGTTGGCAAAGCGAGGTGCGCGATGCGAACCGGTGAATTGTACCAGCGTTACTACGGTCTTTACCTCGGCAAGGTCGTCGACGTAAAGGACCCGCAACAGATCGGCCGGATCCGCTTGCAGTGCGATCAGTTCACCGACTCGGAGGACGACCCGCTGTGGGCCACCGTCGCCCGCCCGGGCGGCGGCGCGACCAGCGTCTTCTTCACGCCCAACCAGGGCGACCAGGTGATCTTCGGTTTCCAGGTCGGCGACGTGAACGGCCCCGTCATTCTCGGCTACGCCCACAACTCCGGCGATCAGAAGCCGCCCGAGCAGGTCAGCGCCGACTCGAAGAAGCACGGCATCGTGACCAGCATCGGCAGCGTCGTGTTCGACGAAGACGCGAAGAAGATCGTCGTCACGTTCAACGGATCCTCTTCGCCGTCGTCGGTCACGCTCGAGGACGGCGGCATCACGCTGGAGACCGACGCCAAGGTCATCGTCAAGGCCAGCAACGTGTTCGTCGGCAGCGACTCGGCGAGCGAGCCGATCCCTCTCGGTTCACAGCTGGTCAAATGGCTCCAGACCCACACCCACCCGACGGCAATGGGGCCAACTCTCGGCCCGCTCCAGGTTGTGACGTTGGAGCAGATATTGTCGAAGAAGAACACGGTGGATTGATGCCGCTCAATCTGCCCGGACTGACGCAAGCTCTCATCGATCTTGCGCAAAGGGCGCCGGCGACCGCCGCAGAGTGCGCTGCGAGGTGGGGAGACGCCATGAACACGTTCGTAACGACGGTGACGCCGCCGTCAACGCAGGTCGCAACCGCGAGCGCGGTTCTGCGCGGTAGCCTCACGACCGCGTTCGCGACAGTTCCGGGCGCACTGCCGCTGATCGAGGCGGCCTTTGCCGGGTTCGCGGCTACGGTCGCACTAGGTATGCCGAGCCCTGTCGTCTCCGTGGGGATCCCACCGCCCGCGCCGGTCGGTTTCGCGACGCTCTTCGCCCTGTACCCGCCCACGGCGGAGGCGGGTGCCAATGCGATGGCGACGCTGATCAACACGTGGATGCACACCGGGACGGCGACACCAATTCCGGTCGGGCCGCCGATCCCGTGGATCTAGTGCCGTCCACGAGCCCCCCATGGCCCTCCGATGCGGCTCAGGGGAACGTGGCGTGAAATGTACCGGTTATCGTCGCAGGAATCGGGTTGGCAGAGCTTGGCCCGCCCTGGAGCATGCAGTTCAAGTTGCCGTCCATGGTCCCACCAGACCGAATGTTTATCGTATTGAACGTGATGCAGGGAGCGGTGACCGGCTGATATGTCGCGCCCGGAGGTTTGTAGCCACCCTGATACATGGTCGCGACGGTTGGACTGAACTCATCAATCGAGAGGGAAAACTTGTAGGCTCCGGCATCGCCCGGCTGAACGTCGATCGCGACCGTGGTGTATCCGTCCTCGAGTTGGTAGGTGACGAGGGCGGTGCCGTCGGTTGCAATAGCGGCCACGCAACCGTAGCAGTGACTCAATTGCCTGGTGAGCGTGTTGTTGTAAATCACCGTCACGTTCGTGTAGGTGTTCGCCGTCCCGCCGATCGATCCCCCGCCGCCTGTTATGACGGTCCCGCCGGTCCCGTTCGCGCCGCCGCTCCCATTTGCGCCGCCGCGTCCTCCCGTGCCGCCACCGGTGACACCGCCGCTGCCCGTCCCGCCCCCAGTGCCGGTCGAGCCCATACAGGAGCACTGGCCGAACGTCCCGTCGCTACCACAGACCTGCGCGCCGGTCTTTCCGTTGGTGCAGGTGCATTGCGCGCTGGCGCCGGCAACGCACGTATTGTTTGTGGTTGAGCTTCCCGACGCGCAGCCAACGCCCGCCAGGATCAGTACCGTGATGAGGGTAAGCCTCATTGGAACATTCATATCCTGGATTTATCGGATGACACAATCGCAAGTTGCGCATCCGTCGTTCAAGTCGCCGGCCGCTAACTTCTCCGCGGGCCGTGGCGCCAGCCGGTGACGACGCGGACGCCGGCGCGGCGGGCGGTGCCGATGCTCGCACGCGGGCTCGGCGCGGCGGCGCGCGGGCGCGCGGGCGGCGCGGTCACGCCGGCGACGGGGCGCGCGTCCAGGGCGGCCAGCGAAACGGCGGCCAGGCGCGCGGTCTCCGGGCCTGTCGCCAGGCGGGCTTCGCGCATGTGGCGACGGGCCTTGTGGTGGAGGGCACTGTGCTGCAGGGCGTGCATCATGTTGGCCTCGTACTCGAGGCGTTCGGCATCGAACACCGGCGCGGCCGCGAGACGGGCCAGGGGCGCGTCGGGGACGGGCAGATCGAGCGCGTGGCGCAGGAACGCGAGCGCGTCGCGCACGGGCAGGATCAGCCGCCGCTCGACGGTGAGCGCGACCAGGCGATCCCAATCGACGTCGGCGCCGGCGCGCAGCAGGATGTGCGCGGCGTCGGCGGCCCACACGCTGGACGGCACGACGGAATGCCCGGCGGCGTGCACGAACGTCTGGATGAGGTGCTCGGTCGGCGCCGGCACCGCGACCTGCCGCCCCCACACCACCGACGTCTGCTGGTGCTGCCAGGCCACGCGGTCGAACGCCGGCGACAGATCCTGCGGCAGGAGGTGCCAGTGGACGTCGATCTCGCCGTCGCCGCGGCGGAAGTTCCAGCCGTGGTGGCGCGCGGCCAGGCCAGCCTTCAGCGTCTCGGCGGAGGCCGCGGGCTTCGCCACCCAGCCGTCGTCGCAGAGCGCGTCGATGGCGCGCGCCACGTCGGCGTGCGGGATCATGAAGTCGGTGTCGAGCATCGGCCGCACGCCGGAATCGCCGACGTAGTAGCGCAGCGCCGCCACGCCCTTGATCGCCATCACCGGGATCCCCGCCCGCCCGAGAACGTCGACCGCCTGAAAGAACCCGCGCTGCAAGACGTGGTTGCGGAACCACGTCTTCTTGTAGAGGCCCTTCACGATCGGCAGCTGCGGATCGGTCACGCCCAGCTCGAGCAGCCGCCGGTAGACCAGCGGCATCAGCGAGAACGTGCGCGGGTCGACCAGCGCCTCCAGATCGTGCGCCGCGCGCCAGGCGCGCCAGGCGTCGCGCGCCGCCTCGGGCGGCAGCAGCAGGCAGCGCAGCAGCGGGAGCCGATCCTCCGCCGGCAGGAAGAGGGGCGTCGGGTCCGTCATCAACGTGCGCCGCTCCGCCGCTCAGAAGCCGAGCGCGCGGTCCTGCTCGACGACGGCCAGGAGCTCGCGGTAGCGCGCCGGATTGGCGCGCACGTGGGCGATGACCGCCGCGCGCGACGCGTGCTCCGGCACGGTCAGCCGCCCGACGGGAATGGCGCGGAAGTCCCAGATGTTGTTAGCCCGCGCGATGAAAGCGAGGATCTCGCGATCGTGCACCAGCTCGTCCTCGGTGTAGGCGAGCTGGGGCGTCCGCTCTTTCAGCTTGTCCCAGAGGTTGTCCCCGTCGCCGAGGACGATCTGCGTGGTGCGGATCTCAGGAGCCACTGCCGGATCCCGCCTGGCTGCTCGTGTGGCCGTGGCTGCTGCTGACGATGTTGCCGCTGTTGTCCACGCAGCGATCCATCTCCACCCACGTGAAGTACTTGTGGGCGTAGAGAAACGGATCGCCCTGGACGGTCGCAACGACGTCGGCCAGCGAGCTGCGCGGCGGGACGTTGATCTGCCGGGGCGGGACGCGTCGCAGGTTCTGCAGCCCGTTCGCCACCATGATCCAGACGAACAGCTCCGGGCTCTGCACCAGCTCCTGCTCGGTGTACCCGAGGCCCGGCTGGTTCTGCTTCATGCGGTTCCACAGGCTGTCGCCCGCGACTATGTTGAGGGGCACCGTCTGCATCGTGGCCATCTTCAACGCTCCTTCACGCGGTCGCGCACCGGTCCATGTTCACCCACTCGAAGTACTTCTCGGAGTACGTGGTGCTGTCCGCGCGGACGACGACCACCACGTTGGCCAGCACGCTGTGCTTCGGCACCTTCAACGTGCGGGGAGAGATGTTCCTGAAGTTCTCGATGACGCCGTTGTTCGCCGAGATCCAGACGAACAGCTCGGGGCTGGCCTGCAGCTCTGCCTCGGTGTAGTTGAGGTCTGTCGCGTTGGTCTTCAGCCGATCCCACAGGTTGTCGCCGTTATTGATCGCCAACTGCAATGTGTCGGTATCGGCAATGGTGGTTGCCATCGTTTCTCCTGATTATGCAGTCCGCGCGCAACGATCCATCTCGACCCACTCGAAGTACTTGGGCGGAAACGTCGCGTTGTCCGAGTTGACCATGATGACCACGTCGGCCAGGTTCTCGCGCCGCGGGAGCAGCAGCGAGCGAGGCAGGATGTTGCGGAAATTATCGATCCCGTTCAACCACAGGATGTAGACGAAGAGCTGCGGGTTCCTATCGAGCTCGGTCTCCGAATAGCGAAGCCCGTCCTGATTCGATCGCAGCACGTTCCAGATGCTGTCCCCCGCCAGGAAGTTCACCGTCACCTTCGGAATATCCATGTCTCCTCCCGTTGCAGGGGTCGTTATTTCGCGCAACAAATTCCGTTGCTGGGCGTTGATTGCACGATAGCGCGCGCGATTGCTCGTCACAAGAGTTGCGGACGCGGCTCACAGCTTGAACTGACGGATTTCGATGGCCCCCAGCTTTCCCGAAGCGTCGATCGGCTGCCGGACCTCGTAGTAGTGCAGCTTGCCGGCAGCGAGGGCGCTCTGGATGCTGGCGGCCAGATCGGGAAGGCTGGTTTTCAAGCGGTCAGCGGCCGCGACGACGTAAGGCTGGGTCCCGGGACGAACGACGGCCCCGCCGGGGGCCTGGAACCCTTCGGACGTCTCGTCTGCCGCGAGCGTCTCCACGAGCACAATGTCGTCCGGCCCCTTCTGGTAGACGAGGTCGAACGGGGACCGCGGCTTGCCGTCGATGGTCACGCGCTTGTAGCCCTGCGGTTCGAGCTGGAGCCGCCCAAAGGTTTCACCGGCCGAAAGGGCGATCTTGCGGGTGAGCGCCGTCGCCTGCGCGCGCAGCTCGGCCGACCGGGAAACGGAAGCCGGGGGCGCGGGCAGTTGCGCCGTTTCGGGCTGCGCCCGATCCAGGGCGAGATCCGCCGAGAATCGACGCTCGATCAACTCCCGTGGAAGGTAATCCGACTCGACCTCGACGCCGATCCCGCGGTCGTGTGCCAGGCACGCGAGTCCCAGGGGCCTGAGAGCGACCCAGCCGAGCGGGTTCATGTATTTCGATTCCTGGGACCAGAACCGCTCGTGAGCCAACAGCGCCTCATAGAGGGCGTCGTTGAAAGCACGCGCATCGTTCTTGGCCAGCGAATCGATCACATCGAATAGCTTGCCGACGATTGCGGCGGCGAGCTCCTGCGCGACCTTGCCCTTTTGCCAAAGTGCGCGCGCCTCGGCGAGCGCCTGCGTTACGCCCCCTGGGTCCAGGCGCAACGCGGTCAGAGCGTGTTTGAGGGCGTATTGGTATTCATCGAGGCTGGCCCGCGTGCGCCGATACAAGGCATCCGAAACGCCCGCGAGACCGTCGAGGGTGGCGTCGTCACGCGCGGCGAGGGCCGCGCACCAGCCGTCTGTCCACTCGGTCACGGCCGGGACGTCGACCTTGGCTGGGCGCTGCACGGTCACGGTCGAGCCTCCGAGCACCACGGTGACGTCGGCGCCGGCCTCGCCGGACGCCAAGCGCGCGTGGGCCAGACAGGCCTCGCCGTACACCCGAAAGCCGTCGATCAGGAGTCGGCTCCCTTTGGCGAACCAGGACGCGTAGGCGGGCACCTCCCGGCTCCGCGTCACGACGCCCGCGAGCGAGGCCGATGTCACCGGACGGCGCTGCACGGCCTGCTGCCACCCGGGAATGCCGCGATTGAAGAAGAAATCGCGGTGCTTGTCGCCCAGGCTTCCCAGGTCGGGCCGCGCGACGACGCGGCTCATAGAGCGAATTCCTTGACCTCGATCGCCTTGAGCGCGCCGTCTGCCGTCACAGGCTGGCGGACCTCGAAATATCTGAGCTTGTCGTTCTCCATGGCCGCGCGGATCTGGTCGACCAGGTCAGGTTCCTTGTCCTTGAGATCGTTGAGCACGGCTTCAATATACTCGGTGGTCCCTTGCTCGACGCGCTTCTCCCCGGCCGCGTCCCATCGCGTTCCGAGACCGCTGGACGCGCCTTTGGTCTCGAGAATGGCGACCTCGTCCGGTGGCCTGACGTAAACCTGATCGAAGGTTCGTGACCCCTCGCCGGTCAGCGCGTGTTCGAAGCCCTGACCCTCGAGCTCTTGACCGAACACGCTTCCCGCATGAGTCCCGAGGTCCTCGCTGACCTTGATGGCCTCGGCCCGCGCCGCGTTGGCCGCCGCTTCGTCGCCCGCCTCCGCGGCGCTCCTGGCTTCTTCGAGAAGCGCCTGCCGCTCCTTCGCCAACTCCTCTGCATCCTCGGCGAGGTCGGGTGGAACGGCCTCGCGCTCGATCTTCTGGACGGCGGTCTCACCGGCCGTGTCCTGGACGTACTCCGCGCGTTTCTCGGGAGGTTCGAACTGGCTCGCTTCCGTCTCGCGGCGGGATGGCTGGCCTTCCCCAGTCTCTCCTAGCTCCTGTTCCGGCTCCAACTCCGGCGGCCCCATCTCCTCGTCGAGCTCGATGTCTGGGTGCCGGGCTCCTTCTTCCTGCAACGCTCTCATCTCTTTTTCGGCTTCGCTCAGCGCCTCCTCTCCTCCACCGAGCTCCAGCTCGGCGTCGGTCGGCTTGCCCTCACCCGGAAGGCTTTCCTCCGCCCCGGGCAAGTCCGTCTCGGGCTCGTCGGCCATCGTGAAGCTCTTGGGGAGATCGCCCTTGTAGTTCACGTACACGACTACCCGGCTGCCGATCATCACCAGGTCGACGCCGGCGCCGGCGGGCTCGACCTCGAAGTGGTCGATCCACTCGAACTTCGCCTTGAGCTCGTCGAGAGCCAGCGTGGCCACGACCGACGGAACGTGGGCGGCTTCTTCTTCCGCCGCGAGCACGTGCGCGGCGGCCGCGGCTTCCTCGTGCTCGAGCTCTTCCTGCTCCGCCTTCTCTTCGGATTCGTTCTGGGCCTGCTTTTCGGCTTCCTCTCCGGCCTCCTCGGCCTCCTGCGCCGCCTTCTCCTCGGCGGCCGCCGCCTCCTCCGCGGCCTTGGCCTCCGCCGCCGCCTTCTCGGCCGCCGACATCTCCGCGGCGCCGGCCTCGGCCGCGCTGGCCGCCGACCCCGCCTCGGCGACCGCCGCCTCGCCGGCCGCCGCCTCCTCGCCGAGGATGCCCAGGTCCGCGAGCAGCTCCTCGCCGAACTTGATCAGGTCCTCGCCGATCTCGGTCAGCGAGCCCATCATCTCGCCGAGGGCTCCGCCGGCCTCGGAGACCATCGAGCCGATGTCCTTCACTCCCTCGACGACGTAGGAGCCGAGCTCCTTGAGAAGGCCGAACACCTCCTCCAGCATCTCGGCGGGGGCCTCGAGGATCTCCTCGAGGATCGGCACCGCCTCGAACAGACCACCGGTGAAGAAGTCGAGGATGGCCTGGCCGGCGATCATCGCCACCGCCTGGCCCACGGCATTGCCGAGGGTGTCCTCGGCCTCCTCGCCGAGGAACAGCTTGGTCACCATCTCGGCGATCTTCGCGCCCGCGCTCTTCGCGGCGTCGAGCACCGAGCTCCAGAGCTTGCCGAGGTACCCGACGAGATCGTCGAGCGACATGCTCTTGCCGCCGCCCTGGAAGAACTGCTGCACGGCGGGCATGAAGCCGCTTGCGACCTTGGAGGCGGGCGGCTTGAGCTGCTCGCCCATCTTGCCGACCTGGGCGCCGAAGCCGCCCGCGCCCGGCTTGGCGGCGCCGGAGTGCTTGGGCGCAGCCGGACCAGGAGCGGCCACCGGCGGCGTGGCGGTCGTTGTCGGCTGCGGCGTCGGCGCACCGGCGGCCGCTCCGCTCGCGGCCATGCTCGCCGAGACGGCGGCGGCGGTGTCGACGGGCGGCTCGGTGCTCGACGGGCTGGCCTTCGCCCGTGCGTGCGCTTCCCCCGCCGTCGCCGGCGGCTCGCTCGCGCGGTGTGCCTTCAGCGTCGCGGCGACGCCCGCGACGGTGGCGCGCACGTTATCGGGGGTCACGCTCGCGGCGGCTGCGTTGGCGACGGATTCGGAGTCTCGCTTGCGCGCGTCGAGCAGCGCCTCGTCCGGCTTCATCGGCGCGGGCGCGACCGCGACCTTCGGCTTTGCGACGAACGCGGCGGCGCTGGGACCGTTGGGCGTCGCCCTCGGCGCCGGGGCAGTCGCCGCGCCCGCGCCCTGCGGCGCCGGCGGCGTCGCAGTCGAGGGCTTGGCGGCGCTCGATCCGGCGGCTCCCGGTTTCGTCGCCGCGCCGGGCGGCGTCTTCTTCTTGTCCTTGGCGGGCGTGAAGAAGTCCTCCACCGTGCCGCCCAGCCAGTCGGCCAGCTTCACGATGCCGGAGGCCATCTGCCACACGAGCTGGAACGGCTGCACGACCAGCATCCAGAGGCCCTTGAGCACGCCGACCACGAAGCCCAGCAGGAACCGCGGGCTGCTGCCCGTCATGATGGTCGCGAGCTTGTTGGTGATGGAGATCTTGTCCTTGGGAGCGAGCGCGCGGACCTTCTGCAGGAACCCCAGCACCCCGGCCTTCACGATCGGCCACAGCAGCCCGAGCAGCGCCAGGTCCGGCGTCGCCGACAGCACCGAGATGACCGCGTCGAGCAGCAGATCGATGATCGGCGGCTTCACGCAGTCGGGCAGCGCCAGCCACGCCCAGCCGGCCAGGATGACCGGAATCATCGCGGGGTTGGTGATCGCCGCGGCCAGCGACATCAACACGGGGATGTACGGCTTGACGAACGCGTAGAGCTTCTGGACGCCGCTCTTGATCGCGGTGACGGCGCTGCTCACGAACTCGCTCGCCCAGGCGATCGCGCGCTGGACGCCGTTGCTGACGGTCTGGATGAAGCCCTGCACCATCGACAGCAGCGGCACGCCGGTCACCGCACCGACGAGCTCGAGCAACCCCTTGCCCAGCGCGGTCAGCTTGGCGAGGAAGCCGGCGAACGCCGTCTCCAGTGTGCCGGCGATGCCTTGCCCCGCCTCGAGCAGCTGCGGAAGGATCGTGTCGCCCATCTGCTCGTGGGCGCTCTTGACGATGTTCGGGTCGTTCTTGTGCGCCCAGAGCCACTGGACGGCCTGCACGACCTTGGGCGCGTACTTGATGATCAGGTACAGCTCGCCGACGCCGGTCAGCATGGCGATGGCGCCGCCGACGATCTTGAGCGGGCCGATGATCGGCTGGATGGTCGTCTTGATCGACTCCCAGATCTCCGATGCCTTCTTGCCGATCCAGTCGGTGAGGCCGTCCTCGCCGGTCGCGCTCGAGAACCCGAGCTGCTTGGCCACCCAGTCGAACGCCTGACCAGCGGCGTCCTTGATCGCCTTCAGGCCCTCCCAGATGGTCTTGCCAACGGCGCTGATGGCGTCCCATGCGGTGCCCAGGATCGACTTCAGCACGTCGAAGGCCGGGGCGAAGACGAACGTCCCGATCTTGGTGACGATGTCGTTCACCGTCGAGAAGAACGCCTCCACGCCCTTCACCGCAGGGCTGTTCATGAACCGTGAGCCCAGGTCGCGGAGCGCGTCGATGCCGGCGATGAACGCATCGCACGAGCCGCCCTTGCCGGCGAACAGGCCGGCGATCGTGTCGGCGCTGAATGCGGTGGTGATGGTGCTCCACGCACTTCCGAGGTCGGCGCCACCCAGGCCGAGCGAACCGAGGAAGCTTTGCACGGCGCTGGTGATGGCGTTCTTGATGAGCGGGCCAGGCCCCTGGCTGATCAGGTCGGCGACGGTGGGCGAGATTCTGCGGACGAGCGCGATGATCGCGTCGGCGCCCATCTCCTCGACGGAGCTGACCACGCCACCGACCGCCGCGCTCGCCTTGTCCCACCAGCTGTCGTCGCCGCCGTCGCGCTGCACCGACGCCGGCGCGCCGCCGGCCTGCTGCACGACGTGCGTCGCCTCGTGGGCGAGCAACCGGTGATCGCGCGCGGACTCGCCGGCGCCAAGCCAGATGTGGTTGCCGTGCGTGAACGCGCGCGCGCCAATCGAGTCGGCCGCAGCGGCGGCGCCGCCGCCGCCGTGCACGCGCACGCCGCTGAGGTCGGCACCAACCACCGGCTCGACGCGCGCGCGCACGTCGGGCGCCATTGGCTCGCCCATCTCGACGCCTGCGCCTGGCTCGGCGGCGACCGCCACCCCCGCCTCGCCTCCGTCGGCGCCGGGCGCCGCCTTGCGCTGGATCTGCGCGCCGCCACCACCGGCCTTCGACATGCACGACGCGCACGTGCCGCACGCGCACGCCGGGGCCGCGCCTTCCGGCGACGCACCGGAGGTGGTGGGCGGCGTCGAGGAGCCGTGAGGCGCGGGGCCGGGCGGCGGCGGTGACGACGTGACCGTCTCGGCGACGCGATCGGCCTCGTGCTCCAGCGGATCGTCGGTCGCGCCGATCTCGACCTTGGCTTGAACCGGCAACACCGCCAGCAGCGGTGCGAGCGGCGGTCCCGCGGAGACCGCATACCCCGCACGCCCAGCAGCCGGTTTGCGCTGAACCGGCGCCGCCCGTGCGGGGGCGACCAGGCCGAGCAGCGTCCCGCGCGTCGTCGCGTACCCCCGGGCCGGAACGCGGGCGGCAGGCGGCGCGGCCGGTTTCGCCCTGGCGGCCGGGGCGCCGCGAACCATCTGGTAGGCCGCGGTGGCGGACCGGTGCTCGGGCGCGGGCGACGGTCCGCGGCCGCCGCCCGCGGCCGGCGGCGGGTTGCCCACCGCCGCCACCGCGCGCGATCGCTCGGGCGCTCGGTCGCGTCCGGTCGCGCCTTCGGGCTCGCCGACCAGCGTTGGCTGCACGGCCGCCGTCGCTGCGGCGCGCGCGCCGGCGACGGTCGGGCTCGGTCGGTAACCCGGTGCCAGTCGCTGCGCGCGCGACTGCTGGACGGGTGCACGCGATGAGACCGGCGGCGGCGCCGCGTCCGCCACCGCCGCCGCGGCCGGCGCCAGCGACCGCGGAGGCGGCGGCTCGTGCGCCGGCGGCGCCGGCTCGCGCGCCCCCGGCGGCACCAAGCGCGGCCGCTCCAGTTTATCGAACATGCGCCTTCGCCCGCGCGATCCACTGCGCGGCCTGCACCGTGGCCGACAGCTTCAGGAGCTCCGCCGCCACCGCCGTGCACGCGTCGGCCTCGCTGACGGACTCACCGCCGCCCTGCCGCGCCAGCGCCAGCGCCAGCCGCGAGGCCGACGCGATGTTGCCGCCGGTGAGCTCGGCTGCGGCGAGCGCCTGGACGAACGGCTCAGACAGCGCGGCGGCCGCCACGGGCCCGAGCTCCTGCCGCCACAGCACCGCGCGGGCCGGGCGCGTCGGCGGGGCGAAGTCGACGTTGACGTCGAACCGCCGCAGGAACGCGCTGTCCAGGTTGGCGCGCATATTGGTCGTGACGACGACGATCCCGTCGTGCCCCTCGATGGCCTGCAGCAGGTACGAGACCTCGAGGTTGGCGTAGCGATCCGTGCCGCGTGTGACCTCGCCCCGCTTGGACATCAACGCGTCGCCCTCATCGAACAGCAGCACCGCGCCCGCGGCCTCGGCGGCCTCGAGCGCGTGGCGGAGGTTCTTCTCCGTCTCGCCCACCCACTTGGACACGACCGCGGAAAGATCGACGCGGTAGAGCGGCAGGCACAGCTCGGACGCGACAGCCCGTGACGCCATCGTCTTGCCCGTGCCCGATGGACCGGCAAACAGCGCCTTCACGCCGCGGCGGCCCGACAGCGCCTCCAGCTCCGGGTGCAAGCGGGCCAGCGCCAGCAGGTGCTCCAGCGCCGCGCCCACCGAGGGGGAGACGACGAGGCGCGCGAGCGGCACCTCGGGGCGTTCGATGACGATGCCGCGCGTGCTCGACGGGCGCGCGAGCGCGGACAGCGACTCCTCGACCGCCAGCACCAGATCGCCCGGTTGATCGGGCAGCGGCGGCGGCTGCATCTGCACCGCGCGCGCGGCCAGCCCGATGCCGGCGCGGCTGCGGCGCGCGAGCAGCTCGGCGGCCGCGCCTGCCACCGGCGGCGGCGCACCGCGCTGATGCAGAACGCGCGACCACGAGTCCGCGCGCGCGGACAACGCGCCCGCATCGGTCTCCAAGAGCACCAGCTGCCGCCCGGCGATCTCGGGCACGTCCTGGTGCCGATCGAGCACCGCCACCGCCAGCGTCGGGCTGCGGGCCAGCCAGGCCGACGCCAAACGCATGTCGTCGGGGCTCGGGTCAGCCTGGCGCGCGTCCCAGATGGCCGCGAAGCCGCCCAGCTCCGGCTCGAGGCGATCGGCGCCGGCGCGCAGATCGTAGCAGGTCTTGCTCAGCGCCGGCACTCGGGCCATGGCCAGCAGCGCGCGCATCAGCGTGTCGCGGCCAGTGCCGCCGGGACCGCGGATCGCGACCAGCAGCGCGCCACCACCGGCGCGGCCGTAGAGCTCGCGGACCCGCGCCACCTGCTCGCGCTGCGGCGGGGGCAGGGCCGTTGCCGGCTCCTCCGCGAGCGCCGGTTGCCCGAGCGCCAGGCAGTGGGCGCGAACCCGCGGCTCCAGCGCGATCTCGGCCTCGAACCAGGGTCCCGCGCCGTCGTCCTGGACCCGCGCCGCGCCGCGCTCTTCGAGATGCAGCAGCGCCTGCGCGGCCTCCTCCTCATCGAGCACTCCGCCGAGCGCGGCCACGAGGTCACCGTGCGTAGGGTTGCGCCGCTCCGGCCGCACCAGGGCGCGCCACGCTGATTCATCGACCTGGACAGCGAGCAGCAGCGCGCCCGCCTGCTGCGCCGACGGGCCAAGGCCCAGCCGCGCGCGCGCGGCGCACCAGCG